>Ga0181579_10001693_pt1 | contig 18096 bp, 21 predicted proteins | sample 071ome_24_FD_132996 | JGI IMG/M metagenome (GOLD analysis project Ga0181579, IMG submission 132996) | Coastal salt marsh microbial communities from the Groves Creek Marsh, Skidaway Island, Georgia - 071402CT metaG (megahit assembly) | ecosystem: Environmental > Aquatic > Marine > Intertidal... | reverse complement strand
CGCCTATCGGTCACTCTTTACCAGTCACGCCTCGGGCCCAGGTGGCGGAATTGGTAGACGCGCTAGCTTCAGGTGCTAGTGGCCTTCGGGCCGTGGAAGTTCGAGTCTTCTCCTGGGCACCACACCGCCGCGATGTTGCCGCGACCAGAAAAGAGGCCGCTATGGCGTCCGCACCCAAAATCCATCTCCACCAAAACGATTTGCCCGACGGACTCGACCTCGGTGACACCGTGGCCATCGATACGGAGACCACCGGCTTGTCGCTGGTGCGAGATCGGCTTTGCCTTGCGCAACTTTCTGGGAATGGCGCCGACTGCCATCTTGTGCAATTTCGCCATCCGGCAGCTTATGACGCGCCGAACCTCCGCGCCCTGATCGCCGATTCGAATGTCACCAAACTCTTCCATTACGGTCGCTTCGATATCGCGATGCTCGAATGGCACATCGGGCAAATCGGCGGCAAGGTGTATTGCACTAAGATCGCTTCCAAGTTGGTGCGCACTTACACCGATCGCCACGGGTTGAAGGACCTGTGTCGCGAGCTTCTCGGCATTGATCTATCGAAGGAGCAGCAATCCTCGGATTGGGGGGCCGATACGTTGTCTCCCGAACAACAGAACTACGCGGCGCAGGATGTCCTCTATCTGCATCGGTTGCGCGAAAAGCTCGATACGATGCTGGCGCGCGAAGGCCGAACGGAACTCGCGCAATCCTGCTTTGATTTTCTACCAAAGCGTGTGGCGCTGGACATGGGTGGTTGGCCCGAGGACGACATCTTTTCGCATTAAGTTATTGCGAGAGTTATTGAATTTGCTCCGGGGGGAGCGCATAACAAGAAGGTTGGCGCGGTGTTCGCGCCACGGTCATGAGGCAGTTTTCGAATGAGTTCGGGCGCCCCCACCCCAGATTTGGCTTCCAACCCTCCCCCTGATCGCGACGTTGATGTGGCCCGCGAGGTGTTGGGTCAAGAATCCGCCGCCCTCGCCGAGCTGTCACGACGTCTTGATGCGCGCTTCACCGAAGCCGTGGAGGTTCTCGCCCGGGTCGGCGGTCGGGTCATCGTCGGTGGTATCGGCAAGTCTGGCCAGATTGCGCGGAAGGTGGCCGCAACGCTGGCCTCAACAGGCACGCCCGCCCAATTCGTGCACCCCAGCGAAGCCAGCCATGGGGATTTGGGCATGGTCACGGCCCAAGACGCCGTCTTGTTGTTCTCGAAATCCGGCGAGAACGGCGAGTTGGCCGACATCCTCTCTTACACGAAGCGGTTCAGCATTCCGTTGGTCGCGATCACCGGAAATCCTGAATCCACGCTTGGTCGTGCTGCCGACGTCGTTTTGATGCTGCCGGATGTGCCGGAAGCGTGTCCGATGGGCCTTGCTCCAACAACGTCGACGACGATGATGATGGCCCTTGGCGACGCGCTGGCCGTCGCGTTGCTCGAACGCAGTGGGTTTTCGCCGGATCGATTTCGCGTTCTCCATCCCGGTGGGCGTCTGGGCGCGTCGTTGCTTCGTGTGGGGGACCTCATGCGGAAAGCGCCGGAAATGCCCCTCGCGATGCGTAATGCCTCCATGTCGGACGTCCTCTTGGTGATGTCAGAAAAGAATTTCGGGTGCGCGGGAATCGTCGACGACGGTGAGCGTCTCGTCGGGATTATCACGGACGGTGACCTCAGACGACACATGGCGCCCGGCCTGCTTGAGATGGAAGCGGCCGCGGTGATGACCCCGGATCCCCGAACGATCTCGTCGGACAGCCTCGTTGCCGAGGCCGTCGCAATGATGGCCGGGAAGATCACAAACCTCTTTGTGGTCGATGACGGGCGCGTTGTGGGCATTGTTCGGCTCCACGATTGTCTCCGCGCAGGCGCAGCTTGAGCGCCGACGCCACATCAACCCCGCCGCGCGAGGTCTTCTCGCCCCAGGGGCGGCGCGCCCTAAGCCGGCGCTACAGCCGTTTCGTCAATCTCGCCAAAATCGCACTCCCCCTTACCGCCCTGGGGCTTGTCCTGATTCTTGTCGCTTGGCCCCAAGGCCAGGAAACAGACTCGACGTTTCGCGTTTCCCTGGCCGCGCTGCCTGAAGGAGACGCCGGCGATGCCGGCATGACACGCGCCCGCTTTGTCGGCACCGACTCCCAAAACCAACCATTCGTGATCACTGCGGAACGCGCGGTGCCGAATGCCATTAATCCCGAGCGTATCGCCCTCCACACCCTGCAGGCCGACATCACCCTCGACACCGGCGCATGGGTGTCGTTGATTTCGGCAAGTGGGCTTTACGATCGCACCCAGCAAAGCCTCGCCCTAGGCGGTGGGGTCGAATTGTTCGCCGACAACGGTTTTGCCATGCATACCCCAAGTGCGCGGATCGATTTGATTGACGGCACGGCCCGCGGGACCGAACCGGTCAGTGCGCAAGGGCCGCTCGGGACGCTGGACGCCGATTCATTTCGAATGGAACGTGACGGGCGCCGCCTCTTTTTCATGGGCAACGTACGGATGACCCTCCAGGCTGGGAATGCATTATGAACGCGCGATTGATGCCGATGCTGGCTTTGTTGGCCGCCATTGTCACGGGGTCCCCCGCACTGGCGCAAGAGCGCACGGGCCACGACACGGCCTTGCCGATCGAAATCGCCGCCGATTCGCTCGAGGTTCAGCAAGAAAACCAAATCGCCGTCTTCAGCGGTAACGTCGACGCCCAGCAGGGCAACATCAGACTCCGCGCCGAGCGTCTGTGGGTGCACTATCAAGACGGTGCCGATGACGACGCCGCCCAAGCCATTTCGAAGATCGACGCCGAGGGACAGGTGTTCTTTTCGTCCGGCGAGGAAACGGCCGAAGGCGACGAGGGTACCTACGATGTGGACAACGGTGTGATTACCTTGACCGGGCGCGTGGTGCTGACCCAGGGCGAAAACGTCATCAGGGGAAGCCGCGTGGTATTTGATCTCACGACCGGTCAAAGCACCATGGACGGCGACAAAACCGGTGGCGACGGTCGTGTTCGCGGGTTGTTCGTCCCGCGCCGAAATGGTGGACGTTGACCGCTTGTTAACCAAATCCGACCGAGAGTCGGATACGGTAACGGTGGTAATTTGACCAATGGCTGATTTGAGCAACATAGACCCAGAAGGACCCCGGCTTGTCGCAAGCAACGCAGGGCTTGTCGCCGAGCGCCTGGGTAAGTCCTTTCGCAAGCGCCCAGTCCTGCGCAACGTCACCTTGTCGGTTCAGCGTGGCGAGGCGGTCGCTCTTCTGGGCCCGAACGGTGCGGGCAAAACCACCTGTTTCTATTGCATGACCGGGTTGATCGCGCCGGATTACGGCACGATCAAAATAGACGGTCACGACATCACCAGCCTACCGATGTATCGCCGCGCACGCCTTGGCGTTGGTTACCTGCCGCAGGAAGCATCGATCTTCCGGGGCCTCTCGGTCGAGAACAACATTCGCGCTGCCTTGGAAGTGACCGAGCCGCATCATCACCGGCGCGAAGAGTACCTTGAAGAACTTCTTGCCGAGTTTTCGATCGAACATCTGCGCCGCGCCTCGGCCGTTACGTTGTCGGGTGGCGAGCGACGCCGCGTTGAGATTGCTCGAGCACTCGCCTCGCGACCGAGCTTCGTTCTTCTCGACGAACCTCTCGCCGGAATCGATCCCATCGCACTTGGCGATATTCGGGACCTGGTCGCTCACCTCAAAGATCGCGGGATCGGCGTGCTGATCACCGATCACAACGTTCGCGAGACACTCGATATCGTCGACCGCGCCTACATCCTCCATGACGGCGGCATTCTCATGGAGGGCCCTCCCTCCGAGATCGTTGCCCACGAAGCCGTTCGCCGGGTTTACCTCGGCGACCGCTTCACGCTTTAGGAGACATCGATGGCGCTCGGTCAACGGCAGGAGATGCGGCAATCACAATCGCTTGTGATGACGCCGCAACTGCAGCAAGCGATCAAGCTCTTGCAGTTGACCAACATCGAACTCTCGGAATTCGTCGAGCAAGAAATCGAACGCAACCCTCTGCTTGAGAGAGTGGAGGGGGATCGGCTGGAACGCGGCGAATCTCTCCCCGATGACGTGGGCAATGTCGGCACCGACAATGTCGACACTGCTGCTCTTTCAAGCGCCGCTGAGATTCCGAACGACAACGAGCAACCGCTCGATATGAGCTACGGCGACGTCTACACCGACAATGCGACCGGCGAGGGTTACCCGTCGGATGCGGGGCTACGTGGCCCCTATGCAAGCTCCGGCTCGTCCTTCGAAGGATCGGGCGATTTGCTGGAACAGACGATCGGCGAAGAGATCAGCCTCACCGATCATCTCTTGGCCCAACTGAATATGGACTTTACCGATCCCGTCGACCGAATGATCGGATTCAACCTTATCCATATGCTCGACGAGGCCGGGTATTTGGTCGGCGAACTCGACGCGATTGCGGGTCAAGTCGGGGCGCCGGTCGAACGCGTCGAAAACGTACTGACACGCTTGCAGGCTTTCGATCCCGTTGGGATCTTCGCGCGCGACCTCAGTGAGTGCCTGGCGCTCCAGCTTCGTGAACACGACCGCTTCGACCCGGCCATGGCGGCTCTAGTCGAAAATCTCGATCTTCTCGCGTCCCACGACCATGCCGCCCTGGTATCGCGTTGTGGGGTCGAGGCCGAAGATATTGCCGATATGATTCAGGAGCTCCGGCGGTTGAATCCGAAGCCCGGCTTGGCCTTCAGCAATGAAATTGCCCAAACCCTCGTGCCCGATGTTTATGTAAGACTTGGCGCGAACGGCGGATGGACCGTCGAGCTCAACAACGAAACGTTGCCGAAGGTCCTCGTGAACCAGCAGTACTTTGCCGAGGTGAATACACAAAGTTGTTCGCGGAAGGACAAGGCCTACATCACCGAGCAACTTCATTCCGCCAATTGGCTGGTGAAATCGCTCGAGCAACGCGCCCAGACCATTTTGAAGGTCTCGGCCGAGTTGGTGCGCCAACAGGATGCCTTTTTCGCCCACGGTATCCAGCATCTCCGTCCGCTGACTCTGCGTGACATCGCGCAGGAAATCGAGATGCATGAAAGTACGGTCAGCCGCGTGACCACCAACAAATACATGGCCACGCCGCGCGGTACCTATCAGCTCAAATATTTCTTTACCTCGGCGATCACGTCGACCACCGGGGGCGATGCGTTGTCGGCGGAATCAGTGCGGCATCGCATTCGCGATCTGATCGACAAAGAACCGGCAAACGCGGTGCTCTCGGACGACAAAATCGTCGATATGTTGCGGCGTGAGAACATCGATATCGCGCGCCGAACCGTCGCAAAATACCGTGAAGCGATGCGTATCCCCTCGTCCGTCATGCGTCGACGGATCAAGAAATCCGATCGCATCGCCGTCGGATAGCCCCCGATTTGGCTGTTTTCCGGGGATTTCTTGTCGTTGACAAGCCCGCGGCGCACAGCCTATGTTCCGCCGCCTCAGCCCCGGCCGAGCCAAGAATCATCGGCTGGCGGGCGTCGAACATAGCTTTCAATGTTGATTCAGAACCGCAGTCACGCCAACGACTCCCTTCACCGCGCCCGATCTCATGAAGCGCGCCTCGAAGTGATTCGGCGGCAGCACCCCGGCCAAGCTCAAGTGGCCGCGATCAGCGAGCGCCGATAAATGGATATCACCGAGTTGCTAAACGTCGATTCCGTCGTATCGCACCTCAAAGCGACCGGAAAGAAACACGCTCTCCAGGAACTTGCGGCCATTGCCGCGAAAACGTCGGGTCGCGAAGAACGCGAGATATTCGACATCTTGCTGGAGCGGGAACGCCTGGGAACGACGGGCGTCGGACATGGCATTGCCATCCCACACGGGAAACTCAAGGACCTCGACCGATTGCACGGCGTCTTTGCCCAACTCGAACGTCCGATCGACTTCGACGCCATCGACGATGAACCGGTCGACCTCGTGTTTGTCTTGCTGGCACCGGAGACGGCCGGGGCCGACCACCTAAAGGCGCTCGCCCGCGTCTCGCGACTTCTTCGTGACAATGCTGTCTGCGAGAAGATCAGAGGGTGTGACAACCCCGATGCGATTTACGCCGTCCTCACCGAACAGACGGCGACCTCCCACGCCGCCTAAAACGAAATGACCACCTAACGTTTCTGCGACCGGAAATGCTATGTTCCGGTCCATGCAGTTTCGAACGCGCGAAATGTCACGTTTCCTTTCCGCCGCGTTGCTTTCGGCCGTCCTGGTTGGCTGGGCACATTCCGACGTCGATGCGCAGCAGGCCGTCCCACCACCGATCGTCTTAGGATCGCCGGTCGCATGCTCGGTACCCGAAATTTGCTGGGCGCAGAACTATTTCGATCACGATCCCGGACCCGGCGCCGAAGACCACACCTGCGGACGTCGGGCGTATCAACGCCACTTCGGGATCGATTTTCGCGTCGCAAACCTAGACGTCATGCGCGAGGGGATCTCGGTTATTGCCGCGGCAGATGGCGTCGTCGCCGGAACGCGCGACGGAATGGACGATGTCGGCATTTTGGAGACCGATGCGAATAGCGTCCGGGGTCGAGAATGCGGGAACGGCGTCGTCTTGCGCCATGACAACGGCTGGACTACGCAGTATTGCCATTTGCGCAAAGACAGCATCGTCGTCGTGAAGGGGCAGACGATCAAGAAAGGCGAACCCCTAGGGGAGATCGGGCTCTCTGGATTGACGCAATTTCCGCACGTTCATTTCGAGGTGCGCAACGGCAAGAAGCGCGTCGACCCCTTTGTTGGCTTCGAGGCGACCGGCAAGTGCGGGACCGCCGGGGCGCCGTTATTCGAACCCGCGTTCCTAGAAAAAACGCCCTACGTAGAGACCGGTCTACTCAATGCCGGTTTCACCGATCGGCCACCCAAAGGGATCGAAGTGCTGGAGGGCGAACATGCCAACGACGCGTTGCCGGCAGATGCCGGCGCCCTGATTTTCTGGGTGGAGTTATTCGGCACCCATCCGGGAGACCGCGATCGGTTTACGATTTTTGCGCCTGATGGCTCAGTATTCACGACCCAAACACGATCGGCGCAAGAAGGCTATAGCGCACGCCATCTCGCATTTGTCGGACGCCGCCGTCCCGCCACCGGTTTTGAGATCGGCACCTATCGTGGCGTTTTCGAACTACTTCGCGAAGAAGTCGGCGAGACCAAGATCGCATTTAGGCTGGAACGTACGCTTCAGCTTGGCGACCAACCCGCCATGGCATCACCCCCGGCATCCACGCCGACACCGGCGGTTACACCAACCTCGCCGGGAACACCAGTCACGCCGGCAACACCCCCGTCAGCAAGCGAACTACCTCCGGCGAACGACGCAACGACGCCACAGACCCCTGCCGCGCCTGAAGTTGCCCAGGCTACGCCCGAGCCGGCCGCCCCGACTTTGGCCGAGCGCGCCGAGGAACTTCTGCCCGTGACTTTGCCTGCGGCGTTGCGGACGCCACGCGGTGCTAAGGGACCGCCACCGTGGCTCATCGCCGCGGCCTTGATTGGCGTCATTCTGTCGATGGCCGGGATCGCATTTATCACCCGGCGGTAGGCGGCGGCACTTAGTGAACGCTGACCGGCTCAAGGTCGTTTTGCCGCACAACCTCCTCTGCAAGGTCACGACGGGCCATCGTCGCCATCACCCGACCGTCCGCCAGATGAATCTCGAATTGGCAATCGCCGTCAGCAACCACGGGCTTGATGTAGGCAAGACCCTCCGCGCCGAGCGCCGCAAAAGCCGCAGGAGACAGGTTGCGCAACAATTCGGCGGGACCGTCCCCGATCAGTGTCGGCGAGCGCTCATCCCGGGTCATTGTCGGTCCCCACTGCAACTTTTTCCGTCGACACCGCAGGCTCAGTGGTGATCTTCACCGAGCGGACCAACGTCTCAACCTGGGGGCGCGCCATTTCGATGTGCAGCAGCCCCTTCTCGAGCGTCGCGCCGGTAACTTCGATCCCGTCGGCTAGAACGAAAGATCGTTGAAACTGGCGCGCCGCAATCCCGCGGTGCAAGAACACCCGATCGTCGTCATCCGCACGTTGCTTGCCGCGGACCACGAGCTGATTGGATTCGACCGTCACGCTGAGGTCTTCCTCGGCGAATCCGGCAACGGCAAGCGTGATTCGCAGCGCGCATGCACTGGTTTGTTCGATGTTGTACGGCGGATACCCGTCGCCGCCCGATTTCGTTAGTCGGTCGACCGTACGCTCGACTTCTTCGAACCCCAGAAGGAGCGGGTGATCGAAAAGGGAAAGGCGCCCCATGGCTTTTGCTACTCTTGTATGAGCGAGTTCAAACCCGAATGGAGCCCACCATTGGCACCCCACAGCGCTAAAGGTGGGGAGATCGTCCGCGAATTTCAAGAATTGTCGTGGCGCGCCTCCGCGGCAAGGTCCCGAATATACTGGGGCAGTGCAAAGGCACCTTCATGGATGGCGGCATTGTAATAGCGGGTCTTGAATCCCGCTTGTTCGATTCGCGCCACCTCGCTCGGCGTAAGGCGCTGTGACAGATCCCGCGCATTGCTCCCCCACCCCAGGGTCATGAAACCACCGTAGTAGGTCGGGACCGCGACCACATAGAACCCGAAATGGGCAAACACACCGTCGAAACGCTGCGATGTCCGGACCAGCTCTTCGGCCTGAAAGTAAGGCACACCGTTTTGCGTCACAACGATGCCTTGGTCCTCCAGGATTGCGGCACAACGCCGGTAAAAGGATTTGGTGAAAAGACCCTCGCCTGGGCCCACGGGATCGGTCGAGTCGATGATCGCCACGTCGAACCGCTCATCGCAATCGGCGACGAATTGAACGCCGTCGCCCACGACGATCTCGGCTCGCGGGTCGTCGAACGCCCCGGCGCTAAGGCTCGGCAGAAACTCCTTGGACAGCTCGATGACCTGCCCGTCGATATCGACCATTGTCACCTGATCGACCGGGTGTCGCAGCACCTCGCGCAGGACGCCCCCGTCGCCGCCACCGATGATCAAGACCCGCCGGACATTGCCATGCGCGAACAGCGGCACGTGGGCCATCATCTCGTGATAGATGAACTCGTCCTTTTCGGTCGTCTGAACAATGCCGTCGAGCGCCATCACCCGACCCATGGCCGCGTTCTCGAAAATCTCGACATGCTGAAAGTCCGTGTCGCCCTCGTACAGCAACGTGCGACGGGCCAAATTCTGGGCCACGGACGGATAAAGATTTTCCCGAAACCAGTCAGTCATCGTGAAACGGTCACTCGCCGAACAAAGAGGCGAACTCTTTGCGCAACGCGTTCATCTTCTTGTTCATGGCCTCTTGGCCGGCCGGGTCCGACCATACCCGATGCTCCCCTCGAGCGTAGGCCTCGGCGTTTTGTTCGTACATGAACGCATTCAAGCGGTTGGCAATCCAGTTGTTGCGGGTCTTTGTGACTTGCGCGGGGACACCCATGACGATCGAATTGGGCGGGACGACGGCACCTTCTCGAACAAAAGCGCCGCCCGCGACAATAGTGTTATCGCCGATCACCGCACCATCCATAACAGTCGCATTAATTCCGATCAGGCAGTTGTCGCCGATTGTGCAGCCGTGGATCGTGCAGTGATGGGTAATGGAACAATGGTCGCCGATGATGGTAGGCGTGCTGGCCCCGACGTGTATCATCGTGAAATCCTGAATATTGGTGTGCGCGCCGATTTTGATCGCAAAGCATTCGGCGCGCATCGCTACGTTGATCCAAACCGACGACCCGGCGCCGATGGCGACATCCCCGTAAATCTGTGCGGTTTCATGAATGTAGGCTGCGGCATCGACTTGCACACCCGGACCAAATGTCATCATGTATCCTCAATTGAATCGCCAACGGTGGCAGCACGGCATAGTAGCGACGGTCACAGCACGGCGCGCCCCAAGCAGCTAGGTTGGCCCGAAATTCCATTACCAATCCACGAGCTTAGACATGGACGCGAATAAAAGCTTCGAACGGCTGGCCATTGAGTCGCACACAACGATTTTCAGCGAAGGCGAGCCCGGAGACAACGCCTACCTTATCGTGAGCGGCCACGTCGAAATACGAAAAGGCGCCGGACGTGGCGAGCCACATGTCGTAGCGGTCTTAGGCCCAGGCGATGTCGTCGGCGAAATGGCGCTGTTCGACGAGCGCCCGCGCATGGCCGAGGCGGTCACCGTGGAAGAGACGGAAGTGATCATCGTCGCGCGCGAGGAGTTCCTAAAGCGCCTGAACGAAATGAACCCGGTGATGCGGCGCATGCTTCAGATCATGGTCGGGCGCGTCAGCAGCATGACGGACGAGTTCATGAAACGAAAAGGCGAAAGCCAGTGGGATGAGAAATCGGGCGGGGCGCCGCCGTCATCCTAGGGTCCACAAATATTGAAGGCCCGGCGTGAACCGAGCCTTCTGGAAACTGGTGGAGCCAGGCGGAATCGAACCGCCGACCTCTTGAATGCCATTCAAGCGCTCTCCCAACTGAGCTATGGCCCCCTAGGGTGCGAGCCCCACCGGTGGCCCGCGGCTGGGAACCTAGGGCCGCTCAGGCTGCGAATCAAGCCTTGGGATTAGCCATCGGTACGACGGGCAATTGTGCCCGGCGGATGCCCGGTTCATCATGGGGAAAACGGGAGATTACCATGGCCGAGACCCTGCCCCACGTCATGTTACCACGCGCCAACCACGACGAACTTGCCGGACAGCAGTTCGTCCAGGCGATGAAGGTGCATGTGTCGTCCCAAATAACCGCCGGCAACCACAAGATCTACGATCACGTCGCGAAGCCCAAGTTTGAGAAAGAGCACAAACGAGCGCCGGCAACACGACATGAAGTTCGTCACCTGATGGAAGCCGAGCCCTACCATCAGATGTGGGGCTCATTGATGCGCCTGGGACAAGAGTTGATGTGGGACACGATCATCGACAGCGTCGACCGCCAGCTCGACGACCTCATTGCACTCTCGCGTCCCAAGAAGCCACTAGGCTCGTTGACCCTAGACCCCGGTTTGAAACAACCGCGCTATTTGGCCGCTGTAGACCAGCATGCCCAGCCCGGCAGCTACTACACCGATACCTGCGATCACGACGTGCGCGCCGGCGCGGTCTTGGACCGCGGGGCATCGATCTACCACTTTGGCCGGGCTGGCGGGAATGGCATGGAAGGCCGCGGTCGTACCATGGTTCAGTTCCTTTACGAGAAGTTTCCCGACCTGAACCCCAAGACGATCCTCGATATCGGGTGTTCGGTCGGCGCGAGCACCGTGCCGCTCGCAAAGTTCTTCCCCAAAGCCAAGGTCTACGGCGTCGACCCGGCCGCGCCCCTGCTACGCTATGCGCATGGGCGGGCCGAATCACTCGGGGTTCCGGTCCACTACGCCCAGCAAAGCGGCGAAGATCTCAAGTTCGACGACGAAAGCCTCGACCTCGTGGTATCGCTCGTCATGCTTCACGAAACGAGCACCAAAGCGCTCCCGCGGATCATGTCGGAGTGCTATCGGGTGCTCAAACCAGGCGGCGTCGTGGTGCACCTGGAAGTGCCGGTTCGATATCCGGACATGCCCAGCTTAATGGAACAAACGCTGCGCGACTGGCAGACCTACTACAACGACGAACCTTTCTGGGGTCGAGTGTGCGAGACCGATGTCGTCGAAGCCCTCGGCGCTGCGGGGTTTCGCGACGCTTTCGAGGGCTATCAGAAACAAACACTCGATCCGCGCCGCGGTGTCTCGGGCTTCACGAAAGTCGCGGATTCCCGGCCCGGCCATTGGTACGTCGCCGCCGGCACCAAGTAGTCGGCGCCCGGCGGAAGGGCCTAGGCGCTAGTCGCTCTTCCCGCTGTCGATGACTTCTTCGAGGTCGTCATCGTCGTCGTCGTCATCGTCCAGATCGATGTCGTCGTCGACCTCATCGTCGTCAAGGTCGTCGCTTCCGTCCTCGTCGTCTTCCGGGCCACGGTTCCGCCGGTCGTGTTTGGGCGGCGGCTTGGCCTCTTTGGGTTCGGGCTTCGGCGCCGGTCGAGCGGCAACAACCACTTTGAATTCCGTCCCACAATCAGGACAAATGATGGGTGTCTTTCCGAGGTCGTAGAACTTGACCTCGCATTCCTGACATTGGCGTTTGGTGCCCCATTCCGGTTTCGCCACAGACCAGCCTCCGATATCCAAACAACCGATTTGCCACCGCAAAACGGCGATCTGCAATGCCATGATCCCCAATCTCTGTCAAAAACTTTTGCACGCATTTTTGGGGCACAAAAGTAGTCTTCTTTAGACCCAGCGAACGCTGTGCTAGACAGGCGGACGCGGCGCCACCCCGCAGAAACATCGCTCTCGAAAATGACGGCCTTTCAGTCCCATCCCCTTCGCTCACCCCTGCACGGTTCGATCGTCGTCCCGGGCGACAAATCGATCTCGCATCGCGCGCTGATTCTCGGTGCGCTCGGTATCGGGGAGACCACCATCGCCAATCTGCTCGAGGGCGACGATGTCCTGCGTACCGCTGCGGCAATAGGCGCACTCGGCGCCCAGGTCGAGCAAAGACCCGACGGTACATGGGCCGTGCAAGGGTGCGGTGTCGGCGGCCTCCACGAACCTACTGCCGTCCTCGACCTAGGCAACTCGGGCACCGGCGTCCGACTTTTGATGGGCCTCGCGGCGACCCTCCCGATCGTCACCTTCTTCGGCGGGGACGCCTCTTTGTCACGACGACCCATGGGCCGGGTCATGACGCCGCTGGAAAAATTCGGGACGCGCTTCGTCAGCCGAGACGGCTTCCTTCCGGTTGCGGTCATGGGCGCGCAGGATCCGGTTCCGATAGAGCATGAAATGACGGTCGCGAGCGCGCAGGTCAAATCGGCGATTCTATTGGCGGGGCTCAACGCGCCGGGCAACACGACGGTCGTCGAGACGGTCGCAACCCGCGACCACACCGAACGGATGCTGCGCGCTTTCGGCGCCGACATCCGGATTGAAGAGGCTGGCATTCAGAAGCGTATTACGGTGACCGGCCAGCCAGAACTCACTGGCCGGCATGTGCATGTGCCGGCCGACCCGTCTTCGGCGGCATTCTTCGTCGTCGCGGCGACCCTAATCGATGGGTCCGACATCACGATCGAGCGCATCAGCACCAATCCGCTGCGTTCAGGCATCCTGGACGTGCTGCGCGACATGGGTGCCGACATCACGGTGTCCAACACCGCCGACCTCAACGGCGAGCCCGTTGCCGACCTGCGCGTTCGTGCCGCGGCGCTAACCGGGATGGAAATCCCGGCGGAGGTTGCGCCCAGCATGATCGACGAATACCCGATTCTTGCGGTCGCGGCAGCACATGCCAAAGGTGTCACCGTGATGCATGGCCTACACGAACTGCGCGTCAAAGAAAGCGACCGGCTGAGCGCCATTGCAGAGGGACTACGGGCCTGCGGCATCGGCGTCGAGACCACCGAAGACAGCCTCGTGGTTCACGGATCTGGCGGCAACATCCCCGGAAACGGGAACGTCGCGACCCATCACGATCACCGGATCGCCATGGCGTTCACGATCCTCGGCCTGGCGGCGCAGAAGGCCGTCACGATCGATGACGACAGCATGATTGGCACGAGTTTCCCTGGTTTCGCCCGGCTCATGGCCGGTCTCGGGGCAGATTTAGCGCCGCTAAGCCGATGATCATCGCGATTGACGGGCCAGCCGCGGCGGGCAAAGGCACCCTGGCACGACGAATCGCCGACGCGCTGGGCTATGCCCATCTCGACACCGGTGCGCTCTACCGTGCCGTCGGGCTCGCTCTGCGGCGGGCCGGGGGTGATCCCGCGGACGCTGATACCGCCTTGGCTGCGGCCAAGACGCTCGACCCGGCAGGTCTCACCGACCCGGCACTACGCGAAGAGGAGACTGGCAAAGCCGCCTCGATCGTTTCGGCCCATCCCGCGGTGCGCGCCGCCTTGCTCGATTTCCAGCGCGGTTTTGCCCGATGCCCGCCCCAAAATGCGCGGGGCGCGGTGGTGGAAGGCCGGGATATCGGCACGGTGGTCTGCCCCGATGCCGACGTAAAGCTGTTCGTTGACGCGGATTTGGCGGTCCGCGCCGCCCGGCGATTGGCGGAACTTCAGCAAAAAGACCCGACGCTCAAGCTCGACGATGTCCGCGCCGAGATGGCGGCGCGTGACGAAAGGGACCGGAACCGGGCCGATTCCCCGCTTCGACCGGCGGCAGACGCGCACTTGCTCGATACCACGGATTTGGATATAGACGGTGCTTTCTTGGCGGCCATGAAGGTAATTGGCGGCCTCGAAGAGTAGCTAGATCGTCCATTTTCGGTCGGCTGCACCATCAGCGGAAAGTTTGGTTGCAATCCCGTGTGCTGGAAGTCCGTTCTTCATGCGGCTCGAGGCATTTAACCCGTTCATGTCGAGCGGTTGGCCAAACAGAAAAGGAATGAAGACTTATGTCGGAAACGACGCAAGAGGCCATGACCAATACCGACGAAGATTTCGCTGCACTTCTCGAAGAATCACTCGGCGCCAATGAAGACCTTGAAGGGTCGGTTATTAAGGGTGTCGTCGTGGCCATCGAAAACGACGATGCCGTCGTCGATGTCGGCCTCAAATCAGAGGGCCGCGTCGCGCTCAAGGAATTCTCGCTGCCGGGACAGCCGGCGGAAATCAAAGTCGGCGACACCGTCGAGGTCTACCTCGAGCGGATGGAGAACCGGAACGGCGAAGCCGTTCTAAGCCGCGAAAAGGCCCGCCGCGAAGAAGCTTGGGAAAAACTCGAAGAAGCCTTCGAGAAAACCGAGCGTGTCACCGGCCATATTTTCGGCCGCGTTAAAGGCGGCTTCACCGTCGATCTTTCCGGCGCGGTGGCTTTCCTGCCGGGGAGCCAAGTCGATATCCGTCCGGTGCGTGACGTGGCCCCGTTGATGAATTCGCCGCAGCCTTTCCAAATTCTCAAAATGGATCGTCGGCGCGGCAATATCGTCGTCTCGCGGCGGGCTGTTCTCGAAGAAACCCGCGCCGAAGCACGCTCCGAACTGCTCAACACGCTGTCCGAGGGCCAGGTCCTCGAAGGCGTCGTCAAGAACATCACCGACTATGGTGCGTTCGTCGACTTGGGTGGAATCGACGGCCTGTTGCATGTCACCGACATGGCATGGCGCCGTATCGCGCACCCCTCCGAGGTACTGAACATCGGCGAGACCGTCAAAGTACAGGTCATCAAGGTGAACCCCGAGAGCCAGAGAATCTCGCTAGGGATGAAGCAGCTCGAGTCCGATCCGTGGGATGGGGTCGAGGTCAAGTTCCCGGTCAGCGCCAAGTTTACCGGCCGCGTCACCAACATCACCGACTATGGTGCGTTCGTCGAACTCGAGCCCGGGATCGAAGGCTTGGTCCACGTCTCCGAAATGAGCTGGACCAAAAAGAACGTCCACCCCGGCAAGATCGTATCGACCAGCCAAGAAGTCGAAGTGGTCATCCTGGATGTCGACCCCGCCAAACGCCGGATCAGCCTCGGCCTTAAGCAGACCATGGACAACCCGTGGGAAGCCTTCGAAGCCAGCAACCCTGTCGGCACCGTCGTCGAGGGCGAGATCAAGGGCATCACCGAATTCGGCCTGTTCGTTGGCCTCGAAAGCGGTGTGGACGGCTTGGTTCACTTGTCGGACATCACCTGGGAAGGATCGGGCGAAGAGGCCGCGGCACAATACCAAAAGGGGCAGACGATGAAGGCCAAGGTTCTCGACGTCAGCGTCGAGAAAGAACGTATCAGCCTGGGCATCAAGCAGCTCACCGACGATCCGTTCGAGTCCGCCTCGGAAGGCCTGAAGAAGGGTGCGACCGTGACGTGCACGGTTTCCGAAGTAAAGGAAGGTGGGATCGAGGTCACGCTACCCAGCGGGTGGTCGGCTTTTGTCCGTCGTTCTGACTTGTCCCGCGATCGCTCGGATCAACGCCCGGATCGTTTCGCGCCGGGCGACAAGGTCGACGCCAAGATCATGTCGATCGACCCCGACAGCCGCCGGGTAAGCATCTCGATCAAAGCCTTGGAAGTGGCCGAAGAAAAAGAAGCGCTCAAGCAGTTCGGCTCCTCGGATAGTGGCGCCAGCCTGGGTGACATCCTCGGCGCCGCCATTCGCGACAAAGAAGAGCAGTCCGAAGACAAGGCCGAGTAGGCGGAGACGCCCTCATGACGTTTGACGCAGACGGCATCGTCGCACGGCGCCGTCTGCGTCGACGCTTGGCGTTCTGGCGCATCGTGGCCATCGTGGTCATCGGCGTGTTGGTTCTAGGGGGCATCGCAATAGCGACCGGCATCAACCCCGTCGGTAGCCGCCCCCATATCCTGCGTGTGGCGGTCAGCGGCATCGTCGTTGGCGACGAAACGATCCTGCAAGGCCTCGATGCCGCCGCGGACGACGAATCTGTGTCGGCCGTTCTGGTCGTCGTCGACACCCCGGGGGGAACGACGACCGGCGGCGAATCGATTTATCGCGAGTTGCGCCGTATCGGCGACCGGGGCGTGCCGGTGGTTGCCGTCATTCAAAACGTGGGCGCGTCGGCGGGCTATATGATCGCGCTGGCAAGCGACCGTATCTTCGCTCTTGAAACCTCGATCACCGGGTCGATCGGCGTCTTGCTGGAAACCGCCGAGGTGAGCGGCTTGCTCGAACGCCTCGGCGTAACCGCAGAGACCTTTCGAAGCGGCCCTTTGAAGGGCCAGCCCTCGCCCTTTTCGCCGCTGAACGACCAAGCCCGCAACGCCACCCAGGCACTCATCGACGATATCTACGATTGGTTTCTGGCACTGTTTGCCGAGCGGCGGGGCCTGTCGCTAGAAGCGGCCCGCGAACTGGCCGACGGTCGCGCCTACACAGGCCGACAGGCGTTGGCGTTAAACCTGATCGACGCCATCGGAGGTGAACGCGAAGCCCTACTGTGGCTATCTGAAAACCACGGAATCCCTGGCAACACGCCGATTATCGATCTCGATCGAGATGACGACCCTGGCACGCTTTTCGACGTCATCACCGGCCTAACCAAAAAAACGCTTCTTTCAGAACGACTTAGGCTTGACGGTCCGATTTCGGTTTGGCACCCTGCGCAGAATTAACGTGCAAAATCAGCGCACTAAACAAACTTCGGGGGGATGACGCGTGGTCAAATCTGAACTCATCATGCGCCTCGCGGAGATGAACCCGCACCTTTATCAGCGCGATATCGAGCGCATCGTTTCGACCATTTTCGAAGAGATCTCCGCTGCGCTCGCCCGCGGCGATCGGGTCGAGCTGCGCGGTTTTGGCGCCTTTTCGGTGAAGCAACGCGCGGCCCGCGTGGCGCGGAACCCGCGGACCGGCGAGGCCGTCCAAGTGACCGAGAAATCCGTTCCCTTCTTCAAGACCGGCAAAGAGCTTCGGCAAAGTCTGAACGCAACCGCACCCCAGAGCGGCGACGCCGAGGCCGAACCCGCTTAGGCCAAGCGCCAGCGGGACATTCTGGCCCGGGGTCATGCGCTTCATTTCACACCTTGTAACGCTTGTTATCGCCGTCGCGGTGATCTGGTTTGCGATCGCGAACCGGCATGCCGTTGATCTGGCTTTCGACCCGCTGCCACTTTCGTTGACCTTGCCTTTGTACCTGCCGGTCCTCGTCGCGGCGTTGCTTGGACTGATCGCCGGGGGAATCATCTCGTGGCGCGCAGGGCGGGCGCGTCGTAGCCGCCTGCGACTTGCAGAACGCGAACGCGCCGACCTGCGGCGCAACTTGGATCGGTTTGAGTCCAAAGAACGACCCGGTACCGGCCAGGCGGGTCTACCCGACGCACGCGAAGACCCGTTGCCCTGATGCGCCACCTCGATGGTGCGGCAGTCGCGGCGGCACTGCCCTACGCGGCACTGGTCGATGCGCTCGAAGAAGCCTTCCGCAACGGCGTCACCACACCGCTCCGCCACCACTACGAAATCGAGGTACCGGACGGCAACGACGGCGCCATGCTTGTCATGCCGGCATGGCGGGCCGGGCGGTACGTCGTCGTGAAGATGATCTCCGTCTTTCCCGACAACATGGCGCGGGGAT
>Ga0181579_10001692_pt1 | contig 18097 bp, 14 predicted proteins | sample 071ome_24_FD_132996 | JGI IMG/M metagenome (GOLD analysis project Ga0181579, IMG submission 132996) | Coastal salt marsh microbial communities from the Groves Creek Marsh, Skidaway Island, Georgia - 071402CT metaG (megahit assembly) | ecosystem: Environmental > Aquatic > Marine > Intertidal... | reverse complement strand
TCATTGATGTACTTCAGCGGCTTAACCGCCATACCGCCGGCGGCTTTAGCTGCAGCCTCGCCAACCTTGGTGCCGATGATAGCTTTACCCATCGGCTTGGCAGCGCGCAGACCGATAAAGTCTAAACCGACGTAAGGGATCGCACTGATGTTGGCGATCTCACGGGCAAGCTGCGGCGGGGCGCCGGCCTCGACCAGTTCCAGTTCCATGCGCGGGATGTAGCGGTAGGCCATATAGGTACCACCGCCGATACCCCACGTCGGTGCTGAGAACAACGCCATCGCTGCGAAGTCGGTCAGAACGGCAGCAGCTTTCGGCATGTTGTCGTGGAAGAAGTCGCCGGTTTCTTCCAGCTTGTAGTTGAGCGCGCGGCTGATGTCGCGGTCTGCGATACGCTGCCGCTCGACTTCCATACGCTGCCGCGTTTCGGTCGGGTCAGCAAGAAACGCGTTGACTTCCTGGGTCGCACGGGCGCGCATTTGCGATTCACTTACCGGCTCTGCGCCAATCGTTTGAGCCAACCCCGATACGTTCGTCGCCTGGGCGATGTAGTCTTCGGTCAAGCGGTCGATGGCCGTCTGGCGAATCAGTTCGCGCGCCTTGCCGGTCGGCCGTACTTCGCCTGTCTCTTCGTCAAAAATATCCAAGGCGCCGTATACGCTTTGGATATGGCTGGCGATACGTCGCTCTGTTTCCGGTGAAATCTCGCGCACCGCCACGTCCTGCGCAGTTTGGTAAATGTCTTTCAACTGAGCGTAGATAGCGACCGCGTTGTTAAGGTTGTCCGGTACCCAGGGGATGTTTAGGTCGATACGCGGGTCGGCCATCCCGACCCACTGCGCGATACGCTTATGCGCCAGCGCAGCTTCGGCCGGCATCCCGCCGCCGTAGCGGTCTTCCAACCACTCGCTTAAATACTCCTTTCGACCACTGGTCAGGACACGCCAGGCGATAGCTTCTTCAGCCGGCGTCATCTGCGTTTCCAGCGCGTGCAGTGCAGCGGCCGGCGACTGATCGCCCAGTTCTTTGCGCAGCGCGTTCAGCTTCTCTTGCACCTGTTCGGGCGTGTCTTCGTCTTCGACGCCGGCGCGGGCTTTCATTTCAGCCTCGCCCATATCCTTCAGCGTGTCGACAGGTTCCTGCCCTAACGCGGCGCGCCGTTCGATGATCGGCAGCAGTCGGTCGACCGCAGCCTGCGGCTGCAGACGTTCACCAAAGGCGAAGTAAGAAATGTTCTCTGCCGGCTGGTTCGGGTCGAGGTTCCACAGGTTGCCGCTGAACTGGATAAACGCGTTGCGTTCTTCGTCGGTAGTGAAGCCGGCCTGGCCGCGACTGAGCAGTCCGGTGTAGTCGATCTCGCGCGGCACAAACTTGTCGGCCTCATTGACCAGTGTCTGTTCACGTGCAGTAAGGAAATCCCAGTTGGCGCGAAACAGCTTAATCCGTTCGCGGTCAATGTAGTAAGGTTCTGACATGGTTACCTTTTAGAACGGGGTGGGCTGGTTGTGAATCCCGCGCCGCGCCGGCGTCTTGGGTAGATCCGGTGGCGCCGGCGCCCGACGGCCGGTAGGCGCTGCCGGCGTTTCGCCGTTGCGGAATGCTTCCTCTTTAGCGCGAAGGTCGACGGCGCCTGTACCTTGCACGGGGAAGCCGGCGCCATCGGGTTCTGACGATGGTGCGGCGCCGTCCCGTACAGCCGGCACTATCGGTTGACCCCCTGGCGTAGCGTCCAGGTAGTCTTTGATGAACTTGTTATACGTCTTCAAGTTCTTGACCGTCTGCAGCTTCAGGATCAATTCGTCAGACGTCATAAACTCTTCAACCATAGACGGTGATGGCGCCACCCCACGTTCTTTAGCCCACGTCGTAACATGGTCACGCAGCGCGGCGCTGATAGACTCTGCAGTCTTAGCGGCGCTGACACCGTCGAACCATTCAGATTTGTCTTGCACCATATCAAGAATATCCGCGTCGGCTTGCGCTGCTGCGGTCAGCCAGCCTTTCAGATTTGGCGGTGCTTCGTCCCGCTCACGTCGCGCGGTCAGCGCAGCGGTGATGCGGCTACGCAGATGGTCGGGCAGGTTATGGCTGCTCTGATGCACGATAGATTTCTGACGGGTAGTCAATTCACCAGGGTGGGTGCTGACGAAAGTAAAGATGCGGTCGAACCGGTCGAAGTCTTTAATCTCTTGTTCCTGGTCTTCCAGTTGCTGCTGCTGCAGTTCCTGTTCGGCCAGGGCGTCTTTAACGAACTCGCGCGCCTGGGCGTCGGCGTCCTTAAACGCCTGCACTCCTTCAGCCTTAAACAATTCGCTGTACTTTTCCCGTACGCTGGCCGGCAGGTTGGCGGGGTCAATAGCTCCGTTGACCACTGCGTTCCGCAGGCTACCGTACTGCCCGACGGCATCGTTCAAACGAATACGCGCCCGGCGTTCCTGGTGTTCCAAGTCGGCAGCAGCGCGGTTGGCCTTTGCGGTGTCGGCTGCTTCTTTGGCGCCGGCCCAGGTGTTGAAGTCTAACCCGCCGTAGCGTTCGTTCGCCTCGGCGTAAGTAGACGTCGAAAGGAAGTCCAGCACCTCGTCGCCGCCGGCCTCCAAGTCCATCTGCAGCATTTCAGTTTGGCGACGCGCCTCGCGTGCTTCCGCCTTTTCAGCGGCTACACGGTCGGCCTCTTCGCGCTTTTCGATTGTCTGCAGCCGATCATCAGCGGCGCCGGCTTTCACGGTGTTCAGCAGCGTACCGTGCGTATCGATGACCTGGCGCGCCCTTACGTAGTCTTTGTTTCTCAGCGCCGCGTTGTAAACGGTGTCAACGATGGCTGCGGCGGCCTTGTCCTGCTCCACCGACAGTTCGTTGCCGTCCCAATCACCGTGAATGGCGCCGGCGCGGTCGACAGCCATACGCGCCTGGCGGATCATCGACCGCGTGTCGCGTGGCAGCTTCCAGTTGACGTCGGCATAGATATGCGCCTGGCGGTTAATCTCGCTGACCTCGTTGAGTTGACCCTCCTGGACCGCCGCGGTGTTGGATGCCAGCACCTTAACGTCGTTGTCCTGGAACAGCGGCAGAATGGCCTTACGCCACCCCTCAAGCTGTTCGGGGTCGAGGTCGCCGGCGTAGACGCCCTGGGCCTTGTCCCGCCAATCTGTCCACAACGCCATCGTCCCCTCGCGGGCCTCGCCGGTCAGGTTGGCCAGGCCGGTGCCAGGTGTATGCATGAAGTCGTGTAAGCCCTGCTGCGTATCGGTGATAGCTTTTTGCATCACCCGTTCACGTTCTCGGAACGCGAGGTCTTCAGCCTTTTTGGCGTTGGCCAGCGACAGCTTACTGAACAGCGTATTGGCCGCGTCACCAAGTTTGTTGCTGACCGGCTGCACGTCAGTGCGTAGGCTTGGGGCGCCGCTTAACCCAACACGGCGTTCGGGTTCCGGTACGCGGGGCATCAGACTAGCCTCGACGCGCCGGCCAACAGTGATGTCGGGATCGCCAGGTTGGCGCTGCGCCGGTAGTTACGTGCGCTTGCGCGCTGCGCGCTGATTTGCTGCCGATAAGCGACCTGCTGCAGATGGGCGTTGCGGTCCAGAGCGAAGAGGTCTTCAGTGCCGATAGCGGCGATGTCTTCCTCGATGTCGGCTGCAGTGCCGACGCCCAGCTTGACGTTGCCGGCAGCAATCGATGTACGCGCCCTGCTGATCTCGCTACGGACGCGCCGGCGGGTCAGGTCGCGCTTTTCAGCGTCGGCCTCTGCAGTTATCTCTGCCTCCATCCGCAGGTTGGCCGCGTTGGCTTTCGCCTGGTCGGCCTCGAACTGTGCGGTCTGATAGGCTTGAACTCCGGACATGGCAGCGCCGCCGATGGCCAAAGCGTTACCAACTGTAAACGATGTTGCGCCGGCTGCAGTTGCGCTGGCACTCGCTGCACCGAGCGTCATGCCGGCGCCGCCTCCCCACGATAGAAGCGGCATTGCTAAGAAACTGGGACACATAACTTACTGACCCTCACTGTGAACGGGTGGAACGGTTTATTGGCTACACCGTAAGGTACAGCCGGCTGGATTTCAAAGCCTAGTCGCAAAAGCAGCCTAATTGCTGGTTCATTTTCAGCGTAGACGTAGTTGCCGATATGCGTGTAATTGGTAGAAATTAAACGCAGCAGCAGCGGTGCGTCCTTCACCAGGGTGCGGATATGCGGCTTCAGATCCCGCGACAACATCCACACGACACCGTTGCCGTCCAGCAACGAATACGACACGACGCCAAAGATGGCGACAACCTCACCGTCTTCGCTGGCCGTGAATGCGGTGTCACTGGCTTCTACGGAGCGGCGCAGCGCCGGCAGCGGAGCCGTGCGGTGACCTTCCCAAAGTTCGACAATGTCTTGCTGCTTGAGATGCGGCGCTAAAGCCTCGGCGTCTTCCAATGTGGCCGGCGTGTAGATCATTCGCCAATGACAACCTCCGGTATAATACCGAGAACCGTAATGGGGTAATACTGGGCTTTAACGTACACCCGACCGTTCTTATCCCAGTTATTGCCGGCAAGCTCCTTGTCACCGGTGAACAGGTCATTGTGGTAGTCCTCGCTGGCGTCTTTCTCTTCGCGGATCGGGTACGTGTTGCTGCTGTCGGGGCCGACCTCGCCGCCGAAACTGTTCTCTAAACGCATCGTGATTTTCGGCAGCTTCTTGCGCCGGCCCTGGGCGCTGCCTTTATCCGACTGCACGTCTAAGTCCAGCGTTTCCAGTTCCGCCGTGTAGCGGATACCAACACGTACCTTCCCATACGCTGGTACATTAGCGCCGGCTGGGTTGTTTAACGGATCGGTGCGATCACCTGGGAACTGCACCCAGCCGTTACCGCTTACAGTGGCGTTAGCCGGCAGCACATACTTACCCTGCTGGATGTACACTTCTCGGCCGATAAACCTCTCAAAACCTGTCATATCGTCAGGTGCAAAATACATCGCTTCAAGACGGTACGCCTGGTTGACAGTCATAGCGACGAAAATACTCGACGGGCTGTCGAGGTCTACACCGTCTTCATCGCAAGCCCTACACCATGCCTCGGTGGCGGTTGGTGAGGATATGGTGGAGTCGACGCGAAAATAGTACTCTTCACCTCGGTACACCGCAGCAAAAATATACTTATCCAAGAAAAACGCCTCGCTGCCATCGTCTAACAGAAAGCTGCCCGACGTCTGACCGGCCGCTGTTGTCGTAAACTTGAAGTTGTAACTGGCATCACGCTGGATCGTGATCAGCGACGGGTTGTCGCCCGACTGCGCCGCTTCGTCGGTGTACTTAAACTCCGCGTACGTTGAAGCGTCCAGGAACGCCGACAACCGGATATCGTCTTCGGGCGTACGGTCGCGCGAGAACCGTTCGATGCCAAAGTACCGCCGGCCCAGGTTAAAGTCGCCGTCTTCAGATATGAATAAAGTTGCGGCTTTGGCGTTTAGCACGACGGTATCGCTCGACGCTTCGTATGTGCCAATGACCTCACCCACCATGCCACCAAACCCCGCGCCGTAACTAGAATCAGTCACATACACGTCTTCGCCGTCTTTGAACACGTCGGATAGACCGAGGCCAGGCAACGCCGGCACCGTCATCTTACCAGCGGCCTCTGTCGGGGTGCCGACGCAGGTCATCCAAGCATACCGCTCGACAACGAGCCAGGTGTCGGTATCGGTTGGTCCTGGGATGCAGGCAACGTCGCGGAACCAGCCGTTAGCACGCTCGACACCAAACGACGCAAGGCTGTCGGTAGACTCGCCGCAGTCGTGTCGATGCCAGGCGAAGACCTCGTGCTCACGTAGATACGTGAAGCCGAGCAACGTGCCGTCATCCATCACGCACCATATCACGCTATTCGGCTCCTGCTGATACGCCCAGGATACGACCTTGCGACCCTTAAACAGATGTTCACTCAGCACCGACAGATGGTTGCCGCGGTAGGCGTCATCCTCAAACTGGTAGAACAGGTTACGGATATCCTTATCAGAATTTTGCAGGAATATGACGTCGTTACCGATGACAATCGGCTCAATATCGCTGCAGCCGTAATAGCCTTGAATATCGAACCGGACGCTGCGCGGGGTCAACGGTTCATCATTGCGGCCGCTGTTCACCAACCATTCAGCGTCGGACGTCATCAGTATTAGCTGCCTCATCGGTACGATATGGCGAATCTCGTTGATCTGGCGGGCGCTAATCGTCGCTTCGATAGCGTCATCGTCGAGCAGCGGGGTACTGATCGACATATTGTTGAAGTCGCCAGTGCGGCTGGCGAACAACGTCTGCGGCTGCGCATCGGTACGTGCTGCCAGTAGTCGTTGCTGAAATATCCCGACGCTGCCTGGGTTGGCGCTGTTGAACGGGTCGCGGCTTTCCTTCGGCCCGACGGCGACGTCAGGGATGATGTTATCGTCTTCAAACGACACCGGAATACCCTCGGTGTACGCCTCAAACTCGTATACGGCCCATTTTTCGGAGTTGCTACCGTAGCGGCGCCGGCGCTGTACGTACGGTGCGCTGTCACATAAAAGGCGCCACCAGCGGGCGGTAACCGAGTCAATAGGTATTTCCTGCCAGTAGTTTTCGTTTTCATCGGGGTCTGTGACCTGTACGGTAGTGACATCAGTCCACGGCCCGCCGGTGCCGACGGTGCTGTACTGCACCTTGTAGTCGGCCGGCCCGACACCCGCAATGCTGCTGCCTTTCCCCTGCAGAACACGCAGCTTCTTAACGATCTGAGCAGACCCCAGGTCGATGCCGATGTAGTCGGTGCCGTCGGCAGATGACCCGCTACTCGGACCCTGCCACCGGCTGCTGCGGTCGCCGTCGATGACGTTGCTAGGGTTCGACCCGCCGTTGTCGAAGGTAGTGGTAGCCGTCTCGCGTGCCTTGCTTTTGTCGACCGTCCCGATCAGCCCGAACTGGCCACGTTCTGATTTATACACGTTGTAAGCAACAGCGTCGGCGTCAGCCGTCCAACCTACCTGGACAATATTACCGGCGATCCATATGCTGCCGACGTCGAAATCGAACGGCTCACTGGGTGTTGACTCTTCGTCATCAGCGCCGATGGATGATACCGCGTACTGAACTGTGCGGCTACCGTCTTTGCTGCCTTCACTAAACGACGCGGTAACGCCGGTCGGTGGGTTGATCTTTATGGAAAAGTCGATGGTGCGGAAGGTCCAATCGTCGTTCGCCAGGCGGGTCAACTTGCGCATCTTGTAGTCAGGATGTGTCAGGTAAAGCGCGTCAGCATCCTGGGTGTATTTCAGCAGCGCCAGGTCGGCGTAGCTGTACGGCGTCCCGATGGTGAACGGCACCTCTACGTTGGCGGTGCCTGCGGCCAGGCGTACGTACAGCGTATCATACCCTAAGCTGTTATTGTCGCCCCAAGCCCATTCACCTTCGTTAAGGCTGGTAACATCACCAAGCGTCAACTCGACGTCGCTCGACCATACGGTCTGTGGTTCGTAGATCCCTGGGTCGACGAAAGTGCTACCGTCCAGGTAGTAGATGTCGCCCGATGGATTGCGCCATACAAGGTCGCTGTCGGCCGCGGGGTCGGTGACGATAAGCCCGTCAGAAGTGTACACGCGCAGCCGTTTCTCACTGAACGCCAGCATGTAATTCTGTGTCACGTTGAACTGGAACGGGATTAATCGGGTCGGCCCCAAAGCCTCAAAGATAAACTCGGTGCAGGGTCGCGTGCTGGCGCCGCCGTACGGCCGCACCACGAAGTTGCGCATGGTCCTGGCGCCGAGTTGGTACTGCTGCATGTCGACGCGGCTGTATAACGCCGGCGATAACTCACCGGATGAGAATGAAGGTTTGACGGCCCTGGGGTTCATGCTTTAACTCCTTGCGTCAATAAATGGGTTGCTACGGGTTCCGGTCGGTCGGCGGTCTTCCTGCGCGTCCAGGCGCTGCAGCCGGCGAATCTCTTGGTCGAACGCCTGCATCAGCAGACTTTGCCGCTGCAAGTCGCCGGTCAGTTGCGCAACGATATCAGCAGCCAGGCGCCACGACATCGCGCGGATAAACTCAACCGGCCACGTCGTTACGTCGGTGATGTCCGCGATGTACTTCAGTTCAGCGTCTTCTTCGTCGGTGTAAATGTGTCCACCGAAAGTCTCATAGTTTATCGGTTCTCCCAGCAGATGTGGGTCGCCGCTGGCCGGCACCAGGTACAGGCTGCGGACATGATCCGACGGTTGATCGTATACGTAAGTCCACTCCGGTTGGCCCAATGCGTCATAGGTTGTCTGCAGCGCACTGTCAGCGACCAGCGCGACGTGCTTGGTGGCAAATTCCCACGGGTACGCTTTCAGCGTTTCCTGCCGCGCTTCGTCATAGTAAAGGTTACACACGTCGCACTCTGCTGAAGTCTCAGTGATCGACGCTACGTTGATCCTGGAACCGATGCGGCCCAGGGCTTTATTATAAATGTCGACCTGGGTAGCCATTATCCCGCTCCTTTGATCTTATCGTTTTTCCGTTTGCTGATGTCGGCGCCGCGCGTAAAGCCGGCGGTCCAAAATGCTTTATAGTCGGCCTCACCGGTCAATGTCGTGACCGTACCGTCTATCGCCTCGACATCGATGGTGGCTGGCACGGGTAGCTGCAGAAGCACGGCGATCATCACGGCGTTATACTTACTGGCTTCGTCAAACGTGTAGTGTTTACCGTTATACTGAAACCCATCGTCGGCTTCCTGCTGTGCTGCATGTCGGGCGTTAGAACGGATCTCATCAATGCTTAAATCGTAAAGTGTCCAAGATCGTAACCACACGTCGCCACTGCGTGTGCCTTTACCAAGACGAATCCCCTGCGTTTCCGCGTCGTACTCCGGTCTGCCAGTGTACTCGACATGGAGCCACTCCAAGTCGCGCGCCAGGCCGGCCTTTTCGGGCATACCTTCCGGTGCGTGTTGGCACGACGGGTGGTCGATACCATCCTTGTGCGGCGGGTTGACCGTCAACTTCACCAGTTCGGTGCTGTTTCTGATTAGCGCGTACTTCTCTTTCATTAGGTGATCCCAAGATTGTAAAGTGCTGTAATTTCAGATGCGGTAATTACCCTATCGTATATACGGACGTCGCACAATCTGCCGTCAAAGTTATTGTAACCGACTCGAAAAGAGGGCGATCCGGTCGATGCGCCTATAGTCTTGCCGCCTACGACTTTAGGGGTTCCATCATCAATTATGCAGCCACAACTGCCAGCATCCCAAGTGATTACTATGTGATGCCAAGTGTCTATGGATATAGTATCATTTGAGGTTAGTGTTGAGGGTGAACCGTCAGACGTATATCCCTGCATCCTAATTTGCTCACCGATGGTTCTCTGCACGCGCCACGTTCTAACGCTTGTGCTGTCGTATAACGATAGCAGCGTATCACCGTTAGCTGCCACATCGAACCATGCGTACATGCTAAAGCTGAAAGTGTCGGCAGTCCGAAAATCATAAACATCACTAATATTCGCGTAGGCCGTCTCGAAACGCTCATTACTGGAAGCTATAAATTCACGCGCTTCTGTTAGTGACCCACCAGGACCAGTCACACTCGTTGGCGTGTTTATCTTCGTTAAGTCCCTAGACTCAGGGCTAAGATCATTCGCAGTACCATTGGTGTTCGCATCATCAAGCGGCCAGTGACCGATGAGTCCGTTGGCCAGAGTGCTGAAACGAATTGGGTTGACTACTTGTGGCATTATTTGATAAAGTGAAAAAGGTCATAGCACTCTTGTGCAGTTAGTTCGCGGTCGAATATCATGAGATCATGCATAAATTGGTTGTGTATGTAGCCTATCCTGAGAGGTTCGGTTGTGTTTTCCATTGCGACATACGTACCGACACTGCCGCTTGCATCACCTGTCGCATCTTCCCCGTTAATATATATCTTCATGCCGCTTGTTGAGCCGTTTCCACTGTAGGTAGCAATATAGTGGTGGATCTTTGTGCCTGAGAAGGTGGTATCGGCATACCTCCGTATGTATACCCCTTCGGAATCATCTATGAGTTGCAGGTAAACATAATAGGCATAGACACCACTCTGATCAATCGATATACTCCACTCGCCCGAAAGGTCAGTACTCGCCTTTAAGACAAAGTCCGCCGGAGTTGATGGCGCTTTTGCCCAAAATGCCACACTAAACGGCGAATCAGTAGTCCCGTTTCCAAAGGTAAAATAATCGGAATCTGACGCCTGAAAGTAATTGCTTCCGCCACTAAAAGTAGGCACTATGGTTCTCCCATACGCCGTATGTGCAGTTGTGTCCCAGCTAGTAGACCCTTGGTCTGTCGCATCAAGTCCATGCGGGCCACTGTCAGTCAATGTCGTGCTATTGTCATCCATCTTCCAATACGCAATATAGTCAGTCGGCGGGCGGTTGGATTCCTGTATGTATATACTTTCGATATCCGAATCGCTAAGTACTCGGTCATAGCACCTGAAATTTGCAAGCTCACCAGTAAGTTCAAGCTGGTGTCCGCCGCTATAATAATTTGACCCAAATGCCAAATAGGTGCTCTCAGGTACTATACTGGACGCAACATTTGCAGTGTTAACCGAGGATAGATTGCACGACACCTTGCTCTGTGTCACCTCTGCCGTTGTTCCGTATATGAAACTTATAAAAGTCCACCGATTCGCAAATACGCCACCCGAAAAGGCTTGAACCGCACTCGCACCACCAAGCCTTGTGTATACTTGGTCGCCATATCCCGAGTTTTGATCCAAATATATGTAAATCCTGTTACCGGTTGATGTCCAGTGATTAAAGAGGAACTCAATGCCACTGGCGAGATTGGCTTTTCTGAACCACAGAGTGATTGTGCCATATCCTGGCGGGGCCACAGAAAAGGTATCGACCGCATCTGTGCCGCCAAGAGCAAGTGCGTAACTGCTGTTTTTTACGCCAGTTACCCATGTCGGTGATCCCTCAAAAGCCCCATCGTTGGCTGTGGTAGTATTACTGTCGCCGACAACAGTTCCCGTACCTTCATCCATCTTCCAATACGACACATACTGGCCGACAGTCGCGAGTATTGGAGCGTTAATAATAAAACTCATTATGCGAGGTATCCCCTAAACCAAATTTTAGCACCAGCCCCGGCAACAGTAGCCCCCACCGTATCCCAATCGAACGACAACTCGTCGCCCTTGGTGAGCGAAACAGTGCTGATCACAACAGGGGTCGCGGCTGTATCGCTGGTCTTCTCACCTGCGTCCACAGTCAGCTTAGTGCTCAGTATCGTGCCTGTGCCGACTAGGTTAATATCCAGTGTAGCAACGCTGCCGGTCGGTGCTGTGCGGAACGTCAATAGCAGCCCATCCTTACCAGCGTGCAAAGTCATGTCGTGCGGCACAACCCAAGAATCGAAATCTGTGCCGGTAGCGATATCGCCGTCGGGCGCGGTAAGAGCTAAACCGATATTGACGGGAACTGTGGCGGGACGTGTACCGACCAATATGACTTTGAGGCCAGCACCAGCGACCGTCGATCCGACTCCGTCAATGTCGATTGTAAACTCATCATCATCAGTCACGCTTGCCGGACTGATCACTTCTTCGGTCGCCGCAGTTTCTGACGTCTTCTCGCCTGCATCAATCGTCAGCTTCGTTGTCAGTATCGTAGTACCGTTCTTGTTTACATCGACTGTCAAGACGCTGCCGGTCGGTGCCGTAGTAACGCTGGCTCGGATAGCCGTCAGGGTCATATCTGAGGGTATGCGGAACGTGACTTTACTGGTGCCGGTAGTCAACGCCGTTGTCTCATCAGATACGGCGATGGCGTATTCGTAATAGGTATCAATGACGTTCGGGGTGGCGGGTGGCGCCCACGTCCCATCGCCACGCCAGTAGGTAGACGCGCTTGCTCCGCCGCCGCTGTTCAGGTTGCCGACAGGCAGGTTGCCCGTTACATCTGCGGCAAGATCGATCTGATTGCGAGTGATGACCTGACCGCTGATCGTGATGTAGTCAGGCGTTCCCGCCAGCGTCACGTCGGTCGAGTTGTCTGTGCCTGCGGCGTCTACGCCCAAGGTTGTTCGGGCGGCGGCGGCACTCGCATCGTCAACCAATGTGGCACCAAAGGCTGAGATCGTGGTATTCGCCGGAAGGGTCAGGGTCTTGATATCGGCATCAACCTCTGAGTCCATCAGCGCACCCGCCGCCGTCACGTTGGTGGTATCGGTGACATCAGCCCCGTCCTCAACATTCAGAATAGAACGCGCCTGTGTAGCGGTCAGCACCTCCACGTCACCCGTGGCCGCAGTCGTGCGACCCAAGAAGCTGGCAGTCGCAATGTGTGCCATCTTAGCGAGAGTCACCGCCTCATCTGCGATAACCGTAGCACCGTCACCCGTTGAGGTTACGTCACCTGTATGGTTAGGGTGGCTGTAGTTGTTGGCACCATCGGCTACGTTCAGGATCGTTCGGGCAGTCGCCGCCGACAGAACCTCGACATCGCCTGTACCTGCCGTGTCACGGCCAAGGAACGAGTCGGTCGCCATGTGCGCCATCTTTGCCAGCGTAACGGCCTCATCGTCTATCTCTGTGGCGCTGACTGTATTCAGTGTTGCAAGCGCACCTGCGTCACTGATCGTTGACATGAGTTGCGTGCCGGTATGGTTCGCACGCGCCTGCACAACCGTGTCATCGCTGAACGTCTTAGTCGCCGCACCGTCACCCACCTTGATCTGATTGTCATCAGTGTCCCACTGGATGTCACCCTCTGCCGTAGGGGTGGGGGCAGTACCTTGCTTCAGCGTCAGGGTCGGGGTTGTCAAAGTCTTATTGGTCAGCGTCTGCGTGGCTGTCAGGCCAACCAACTGCTCCGAAATGGCAGCGGGGTCGTATGTTGCTGCCAGCATGTCGCCGCTGCCACCACCCAGGGCAGCGATAGCCTGGGCAACCCGCTGCGCAGTCCACCGACGGACGGTCGTACTGACACCTGCTTCTGCTTCAGCCTGACTGACAACAGATACCTGGTTGTTGTAGGCGGTTTCGATTTCCCCGTCTGTTTGGTCCGCAGTCGCCCCGTCCTCGACGTTCAGCAGGCTGCGCGCAGTTGTGGCCGAAAGCACCTCAACGTCGCCCGTAGCGGCCGTATTACGGCCCAGCAGCGATGCTGTGGCCATATGCGCCATCTTTGCCAGGGTGACGGCTTCATCATCGATTTCGGTACTGCTGACAGTATTCAACGTCGCCAAGGCACCAGCGTCGCTGATGGTCGACATCAGTTGGGTGCCGGTATGGTTGGCGCGTGCCTGCACGACGCTGTCATCGCTGAAGGTCTTTGTCGCTGCGCCATCCCCGACTTTGATCTGATTGCCGTCGGTATCCCACTGTATATCCCCTTCGGCCGTAGGCGTCGGGGTGGCCGACTGCTTCAACGTCAGGGTCGGGGTCGTCAGCGTTTTGTTAGTGAGCGTCTGCGTAGCTGTCAAACCAACCAACTGCTCTGCGATGGTAGCGGGGTCGTAGGTTGCCGCTGCCATGTCACCGCCGGCACTGGCGAAGTCAGAAATCAACGACTTCTTCAACGTGCCGTCGGTCGCGTCTAGTATCAGAACATGATCGGCGCCTACTGCAGTGACCAGGGTCTTACCGGAAATCGCGGTCGCCGCCAACGCAGTCGCTCCGTCGCCTGTAGATGTTACCTCACCGGTATGGTTGGGGTGACTGTAGTTGTTGGCGCCGTCCGCGACGTTCAAGATAGTACGTGCCTGGGCGGCTGTCAGAACCTCGACATCGCCGGTCGCAGCGGTCGTGCGCCCCAGGAACGAGTCAGTCGCTATATGCGCCATCTTTGCCAGGGTGACGGCTTCGTCATCGATTTCGGTGCTGCTGACAGTGCTTAAAGCCGCCAGGGCGCCGGCATCGCTGATGGTCGATAAGAGTTGGGTGCCGGTATGGTTTGCGCGTGCCTGCACAACCGCGTCATCACTAAAAGTTTTGGTGCCGGCGCCATCACCCACCTTGATCTGATTATCATCAGTATCCCACTGGATGTCGCCCTCAACCGTTGGCGTCGGGGTGGCCGACTGCTTCAGTGTCAACGTCGGTGTCGTAAGCGTTTTATTGGTAAGGGTCTGCGTAGCTGTCAGACCTACAAGCTGTTCGCTGATAGCTGCAGGGTCGTAGGTTGCCGCCAGCATATCGCCGCTGCCGCCCAGTGCAGCGATAGCCTGTTTTACACGTTCCGCAGTCCACCGACGGACGGTCGTACTGACACCAGCTTCTGCTTCGACCTGACTGACTACCGATACCTGGTTGTTGTAGGCGGTTTCGATTTCCCCGTCTGTTTGATCTGCGGTCGCCCCGTTCTCGACGTTCAATATCGTTCGAGCGTTGCCGGCAGATAACGTCTCGACATCGCCAGTGCCAGCCGTAATTCGGCCGAGGAACTGGTTGGTGGCGATATGCTGCAGCTTGGCGGTCGTAACAGCCTCATCATCGATCTGTGCGGTGGCGACGGTGTTCAGTGCAGCCAGGGCGCCGGCATCGCTGATGGTCGATAAGAGTTGGGTGCCGGTATGGTTCGCCCTGGCGAATGCGTCATCGTTGACCCCGCCTGGGTCGTACACTGACTGCTGCATGTCGGCTGTAACCAACGCCAGCACTTGTGCCAGTGTGAGCCGGCCGCTGACGTTCGCTGACGTCCACATGTAGATATTGTCGGTCAGTTCTGCTGGCGCGGTACTCGCTAAGTCTGACCCTTTCGTATCTGCCATTTATGATAGTTCCCGCCAGTGGATTGACCCCTCAATATCATGGCTACTCGTTCCGCCGTTAGGCATCCAGCATAGTACAATTTCGTCAACCGTCCCGTCGATTGCCGCGCCAAGACGTATAGCATTCAGCACCGCCTCTGTCCCGCCACCACTACCACCACCACCCGATGTCGATTCCGCGAAGCCACCATCTAGTCTTGTACCGTTGGTCACGGTGTTTGCGGTTGCGCCCGTGGCAACCTGTACGCCGCTGTTGGTTTGGTCATTGTAGGTAAACGTGCCAGCCACAGTCGGGTTTAGTATAACGATCCACTCACCTGTTTCGCTTGCTGTTTGGATTTGTATCGACACTTTTTCAACGTCGACTGTCTCAGCAATGTGCGTACTCTTCAGTCTAATACCAATAATAGCGTACACAACATTGTCGCTGTTACACGCCACGTGCGTACCCTCAGTCGATGCGTACCGCAAAACACCGTTCTTCGATTGACCACCCTCGCTTACGACAGACGTACATATACACTCCATCGTAACGGCTGGTGATGATGCTGTTGTCTCTACTTGATAACGCAGCGGCAGGTTTGGCGTAGACATATAAACCTTGTCCAGCACGTTGGCGTTGAGAAACTGGTGGACGTAGTAGGTCGCACCGTTCACATTCAGGCCCATACGAACGCGCCCGACGCCAAGCCACTCGAAATCTATAACAAAAATCTGCGTCAGCGACCAATCAATAGTGACGCCGCTTGGACCGTTGCCGTCCATCGTGTCAAGGTTCCAACTCGACTGCGCAACTCTGTTATCAACCGCTGACCCAGTGACATATGTGCGCCTGACAACACCAACCACACCCTCGCTCTCTTCAAAAAACAGGCCGTTGTTATCGTCAAAGTACCCGATACGCCGCGCAACTCCTGTGCCGCTGGTATCACGCACAAGGATGCCGGTCATGTTGATTAGTTGCGACTTCCCTGGCTGGTAATTAAACCGCATGAATGTTTGACGGGTAAACTTGCCAGCGGTCGATACCGTCGAGGTGATGACAGTAGATGCTGTATCGGTCGAGTGCGCCGATGAAATGCCGCCACCGCTCTCAAGGGATTCGTCCCACAACAGCGGCTGGTTGTCAAATATCTGTTTGGAGTCAAACAGGGTGTAAGGGTCTGCAATGCGCAGTCGACCAAAGGCGTCAACACTGGGGCTGTCACCAAGGGTGACCTCTTGTAGGCGGCGATACGGTACGCGCTCAGTACGCCGGCCAGGGTCTACGTCCCTTTCCCGTTCTCTTGGTTTGGCCATTAGGGTGCATTCTCAAGTAGCAGGTAGCTGCCGTCTTCAAGAAGCAAATGTCCGCTGCCGTCTTCCAGGGTCAGGCGGAAGGTTTCGAGAATGGCGCTCAGTGTGAGCGGTGCAGACACCAGTTTAAAACTTAGAGCGAAGTGCGTCATCAGTAGATCGCCCTTATTTGGCCGGCAGTCGTGCCGGTAGACTTCACACGCGTAAACGCGCCTGGAATGATCTGACCAGCCTGCAGGCCGTAAATAGTCAGATCGGTAGCATCGCCCTGCTGAACAACGACGTTGCCGGCGGTGCCGATCTGCAACGCGACCGGCACAGAGTTGCCAGGTATGTCGGTGTTGTCATCGGGCGTAACAGCCACCCAACGGCCGGCAACCGTGCGTTTCCACGACTTAAAAGGACTTCGTAGCGCCACTGGCCACCTCGCTATGAAAAGGGCATCGGGGCGGGAGTTACCCCGCCCCGACAACCTTAGTCATCCGTCAGGATATCGTCCCCTGCTTCCACTGCAGGCTTCGGGGCAGGCTTCTTGCGCGTTGTCTTTTTCTTCGGCGGTTCCGGTTGGACCGGCGCCTTGATAAAGAACTTCGGCACTTCTTTGCCTTTCCACTCGACCTGCTCACCAGGTTCATAGATGCGCGGCTTCACGTAGTTAGCCGGCTCAACCCAGTGGCCGTCCTTACGGACGGGTGGCGTCGGGGTGAAGTATGTTCGTTTTGCGCAAACGATAATCATACATCAGACTCCTTACGTATTGGTATCAAGCGACGGCGACAGGAATGCGCTGACCATACCGGCCGTGAGGTTAGCAGTGCCAACATCGTAGGCCAGGCGCAGGTAGCGCAGAGCGACGTCCGGTTTCGGCAGGCGAACCGTAGCCACTTTGTATCCGTCAACCAACGTAGCTTCCGCGATTGCGTCAGAGTTCCAAATGGCACCCGTGGCAAACGTGGCGTTAAACGTGGTTGTCGCAGACGCCTGCAGGTAGAACTGCACAGTCGAAGACGTACCAGCAACAGCCTCACCATCGATGAGAATGTGCAGATACAGTTCGTCGTATGCGTCACCAGCAGCGCCCAGGTCCAGGACGTTCGTAGACGCGTTAGCGTCTGCGTCGCCGGCAGCGGTAAGGCTACCGATGTCCTGGCTGTCCGCGAACTCTAGCAATGAATCGATAATCATTGTATCAATCCTCCGTTATGTCGCCCAACCTTACGGCTGGACAACGACTGCGGTTTCAGCGGTGCTGATCTGATCGCACTGGCGGACCGGAATGCCGTCGAACATCATCACCTTCTTACCTTCGACAGTCTCGAAAGTCACGTTGGTGTTGTTGTTTTCCAACATCTGAATACGCAGGAAGGTGCGAACACGTTCATGCATATACCAGGCCGGCCGTGTGCCGTTCAGATGGCAACGCTCCGACAAGCGAATCATCAAGTTGATGAGGCCGGCAGCAGTAGCGCCGTTCGCTTCCAGGTTACTCAGGTCGATGTTACAGATACGACCTGCTGCGCGCCAATCGCGCACCGTCAAACCAGCGTGCCACTTGTACTGCGTGCGATACGCAGGGAAGTAGTCGTTGTTTGCATCTTGCACCAGGTCACGACCCCAATCTTCGGCGTCGATACCAGCCTTGGAACCCTGCGGGTACAGGCCGTGAACAGCGCGCGGACCCCAACCGACCAACCAAATGGACGTATTGTCGCCACCACTGTTGGTGTCGGTTGCGTCGAAGACGTTGTAGCTTGACAGAGTGTCATCGCCCGAACCACTGAAGTAGTAGTTATAGCGTTCTGTCAAACCGGTGAAACGGTCCGGATTAGTCAGAACGTCGCCGTAGATCAGCGTATTCTGAATGTCCTGCGACAGACTTTCCAAGAACGGAAACTCTTCCGACAGGCGCATCCCTGCGGGGTCCGGAGCGTTGTCGATCACCAGCGTATCTGTAATCGCGAGGGATTCCAGCATACCGGTTGAGTCGCTGACCTGTTTGGTCGTTGACTTTGTCTGAGCAATACCCTTATACAACTTGCGCCAGGT
>Ga0181579_10001678_pt1 | contig 18169 bp, 14 predicted proteins | sample 071ome_24_FD_132996 | JGI IMG/M metagenome (GOLD analysis project Ga0181579, IMG submission 132996) | Coastal salt marsh microbial communities from the Groves Creek Marsh, Skidaway Island, Georgia - 071402CT metaG (megahit assembly) | ecosystem: Environmental > Aquatic > Marine > Intertidal... | reverse complement strand
TTGATGGCGGCTGAGGAAAAGGCCCGCTTCAATCAGGCGGCCAAGGGCGTTTTTGAAATGGGCTCTATCTTCAAGGTGCTGAACACCGCCATCGCGCTGGAATCCGGGGCAGCCCGGCTGGATAGCCAGTTTGAGGTGGCCCGGCCGATGCGGGTTTCGCGTTTTGCCATCCGCGATTATCACCCTCTCAAAGGGCCGCTGAGCGTGCCGGAAATTCTGGTTCATTCCTCAAATATCGGTTCAGCGCGCATGGCTGATCTGATCGGCCCGGATACCCAGCGCGCCTATCTGGACAGGCTCGGCCTGCTGCGCGCCTCTGCGCTGGAAATACCGGAGAACGGCCAGCCTCTGCTGCCGCCCAGATGGGGACGCATTGCCAGCCTGACCATCTCTTACGGGCATGGCCTGTCGGTCAGCCCGGTACAGGCCGCCGCCGCGATAGCCGCCGCAGCTGGTGATGGCCATTATATCAAGCCGACTTTGCTGAAACGCCATCCGCAAGAAGAAATTGAGCGCGTGCGCATCTTTTCCGAAGAAACCGCCCGTGCGGTGCGTAGCATGATGCGTCTGGTGGTCAGTCACAAGGCTGGAACCGGCAATCTGGCTGAGGTAGAGGGCTATCTGATTGGCGGGAAAACCGGCACAGCTGAGAAAATCCTCAATAAGGGCTATGACCGCAAGGCCAACCGGGTTTCCTTTGTTGCAACCTTTCCAGCACATGACCCGGCCTATCTGGTCTTTATCATGGTGGATGAGCCAAAAGGCCAGAAACATTCCTATGGCTATGCGACCGCCGGTTGGGTTGCCGCGCCTGCTGCCGGGCGCATCATTCGCCAGATGGCCCCGATTGTCGGAATTCATCCTGTTGCCACAGATCAGCCTGAAATCCGCCAGAATTTGCTGGCTGGACTCTCCATAGACGGCGAGGAGGCCATCTATGCAGCTTATTGATCTGTTCCCGCATCTTACTGTCAAGCCTGCGCCCGGCAAGCCGAGCCTGATCAGCGGGCTGTCACAGGATAGTCGCCAGATTCAGCCAGGCTGGCTGTTCGCCGCCCTGCCCGGCAACAAGCAAGATGGCCATGCTTATCTGGAGGAGGCGCTGAGCCGCGGCGCAACAGCCGTGCTGAGCGAAAAGAAAACCCTGTCTCTGCCCGCCGGGGTCATCCATATTCATGCCGCTGACAGCCAGAAAGCCTTTATTGAGGCCTGTGCCAAGTTTTGGCGCGGGAGGCCACAGATGGCGGTCGCGGTGACCGGCACTAATGGCAAGACCTCGGTCGCGGATTACCTGCACCAGCTCTGGGATATCGCAGGCTGGCAAAGTGCGGCTTTGGGCACGATGGGGCTGCGCTGTTCGGTCGCTTTTCCGGGCAGTGAGCTGCGTGGGTTGACCGGCAATCTGACCACCCCGCCGCCGGAAAAATTCTTTGCCATCATGGATATGCTGGGCAAGGCCGGGGTAGGAAGGCTGGCGTTTGAGGCTTCCAGCCACGGCATCAGCCAGCAGCGCTTTTCCGGGCTGGCCGTGCATATCGCGGTCTTTACCAATCTCGGCCGGGACCATCTCGATTATCATGGCAGTATGGAAGAGTATTTTGCCAGCAAGGCCCGTCTGTTTGAGGAAAATCTGCTGGCTGGCGGCATTGCCATTATCAATATAGATGATGAATGGGGGCAAAAGCTGGCCGTCCGGCTACAGGACAGGCAGCTGGCAATCCTTACTTTCGGGCGCGCCAAAACAGCAGATTTCCGTATCCATCTCTTACAGCCAGAGAGCTTTGGCCAGCTGCTGGAGGTAACCTATCAAGGGGAACGGTTTTCCTGTCCGCTGGCACTGGCCGGAGATTTTCAGGCAACCAACGCGCTGGCCGCAGGCATCGCTGCCCATGCCTCCGGCCTGTCCCTGCCCTGCTCGCTTGGCAGGCTGGCCCAGCTGAAGCCGGTCGCCGGACGGATGCAGCCGGTCTTTGGCCATCCGGCCGGGGCACGGGTGGTTATTGATTATGCCCATACTGCTGATGCGCTGGCAGCGGCATTGACTGCCTTGCGTTCAGAAACACCGGGCCAGCTGCAGGTGCTGTTCGGCTGTGGCGGTGAACGCGATATTGGCAAGCGGGCTTTGATGGGCAAGGCCGCAGCCAGGCTGGCAGACCGAGTGATCATCACTGATGATAATCCAAGAGGCGAAGATCCGGCTGCCATCCGGGCCGAGATCAAAAAAGCCTGCAAAAACGCTGAGGAAATCACCCCGCGCGATGCGGCTATCCAAAAGGCAGTGGCTGGGCTGGCCAGTCAGGATACTTTGCTGATCGCAGGCAAAGGCCATGAAACAGTCCAGATGATTGGCACCGAAACCCTGCCCTTTGATGATGCGGTTGTGGCGCGCAATGCGATCGCCGCCCTGCCCGCAAGGAGGTCTGCATGAGCAGCTGGCAAATGCAGGATATTGCCCGCATCTGTCAGGCAAACTGGCAGGGCCCCGGGACCTCCGGCCAGACAGCTATGGCCGCCAGGCCTGATCCTGTTTCGCCGCCCCAAATTGTGATAAATCATCTGGCCATAGATCATAGGCAATTAGGCGATAATGGCCTGTTTATCGCCCTGCCGGGTAGCCGCCATGACGGGCATGAATTTGTGCCGGAATTATCTGCCGGCCGCGGACAGGCTGCCATTGTCAGCCATGCGGTGGCGGAGGCCGATATTGCCCAGCTGGTTGTGGCTGACCCGTTGAAGGCCCTGCATCATCTGGCGCGCAGCAAGGCTGATCAGCTGCCTGCGGCGAAAATCGCCATCACTGGCTCAGTTGGCAAGACTGGCACCAAGGAAATGCTGGCCCGCTGCCTGTCCGGCTTTGGCACAACCCATGCCAGCCCAGGTAATTTCAACAATCATATCGGCGCGCCGCTGTCGATTGCCAATGCCCCGGATGCGGCCCGCTTTGTGATCGCTGAAATGGGTATGAATCGGGCCGGGGAAATCGGCCTTCTGGCCAATCTGTTCAACCCGCATATTGCCGTGATCACCAAAATAGCGGCCTCACACGCCGGTTTCTTCAGCCGTCTGGAAGATATCGCCGATGCCAAGGCCGAGATTTTTTCAGGCTTTGCAACAGGCGGCACTGCTATCCTGCCGGGCGATGATGCGTTTTTTGCCCGTCTGGCCGGCACAGCCCGCATGGCCGGGGCCGACCGTATCCTGCGCTTTGGCGAGAGTGAGGGCTGCGATATTCAGCTCTGCCGCCAGACCCGCAGCTCGCTGGGCCAGACGCTGCTGATCAAGGCATTCGGCCAGCAGCTAGAGCTAGAGCTGGGTATGCAGGCCCCGCATTGGGGGGTGAATGCGCTGGCAGTTCTGGGCGTTGCTGCTGAGCTGGAGCTGGATTTGCACGCCGCCGCCCAGCACCTGTCCGGTATGGCAGATTTGCCCGGCCGCGGGGCCCGCTTTGATCTGGTGATAGAGGGGCATTATTGCCGGGTTATTGATGATGCCTATAATGCCGGGCCAGCTTCCATGCAGGCGGCGCTGGCTGATTTTGCCAGCCTGCCGGCCAAGGGGCGGGTGCTGATCCTCTCCGATATGCTGGAGCTGGGCAATCTGGCAGAGACTGCCCATACCGCGCTGCAGACCGCTATTGAACAGGCTCAGCCTGATCATCTCTTGCTGATCGGCCCGCTGATGGCCGGCCTGGCGGATAGGCTGGCAAGGGATCGGCAGGAAAACAGCATAAATACAGAAACTTACGAAAATGCAGAGCAAGCAATAGGGCGCGCCAGAGAGCTGGCAGGGCAGGCAGAATTGATGCTGATCAAAGGCTCTAACGGGTCCGGGGCGCATCTGATCGCAGCCGATTTGCGCCGGTTGGCTGGCAAGGGAGGGGCGGGCTGATGTTACCTGATCTGTTGCTTCCCTTTACTGAGCAGTATCAGATTTTCAATCTGTTCCGCTATATCACCTTTCGAACGGGCGGGGCGACAATGACGGCGCTGATGCTTAGCCTGTTTTTTGGCCCGGCCTTTATCCGCTGGCTGAAATCACGCCAGGCAGAAGGCCAGCCGATCCGCCGGGATGGCCCGGCTGAACATCTGTTGACCAAGGCAGGCACGCCAACCATGGGCGGGCTGTTGATTCTGGGCAGCTTTGTCATCGCAACGCTGCTCTGGGTGCCGTGGGGCAATGGGTATCTCTGGCCGGTTTTGATGGTGGTGCTGATTTTCGGCCTTATCGGGGCCGCCGATGATTGGCTGAAGCTGACCCGCAAATCCAGCGCCGGGCTCAGCGGGCGGGCGAAGCTGGCCTTGCAGACGCTGGCCGCCCTGTTTGCCACGCTGATTCTCATTCAGCTCTCGCCGGACGGGCTGCGCTATGGGGTGGCTCTGCCCTTTGTCAAGGATGCGCTGCTTTATCTGGGGCTGTTTTATGTGCCTTTTGCGATTTTTGTCATGGTCGGGGCCTCCAACGCGGTCAATCTGACAGATGGGCTGGACGGGCTGGCGATTGTGCCGGTGATGATTGTAGCCGCCTGTTTTGCGCTGATTGCCTATCTGTCGGGCAATAGCAATTTTTCCAGCTATTTGCAGATTCACTATGTGCCCGGCACGGGCGAGCTGGCCACTCTCTGCGGGGCCTTGATCGGGGCCGGGCTGGGCTTTTTGTGGTTTAATGCGCCGCCTGCGCGGGTGTTTATGGGTGATACCGGATCGCTGGCACTGGGCGGGGCGCTGGGTGCAGTATCGGTTGCCACCCGCCATGAGCTGGTGCTGGCCATTGCTGGCGGGCTGTTTGTGCTGGAGACGGTTTCGGTTGTCTTGCAGGTTGCCTCTTTCAAGCTGACCGGCCGGCGCATTTTCCTGATGGCCCCGCTGCATCATCATTTTGAAAAAAAGGGCTGGGCCGAGCCGACCATCGTCATCCGTTTTTGGATCATTTCGGTGATTCTGGCGCTGGTCAGCCTGTCCACCCTAAAACTGAGATAGCTGAGATGATTACCCGCCAGACACCGACAAAGCTGGAAAATATCGCCGTTCTGGGGCTGGGCCGGGCCGGGCTGGCGGCTGCGCGGCTGGCGCTGGATGCCGGGCTGTCTGTTGTGTGTTTTGATGATCAGATGAGCAGCTGCGAGAGCCTGCCTGAGACCTGTTTTGTGCCGCCGCAGGGCTGGGACTGGGCGCAGCTGGACGCGCTGGTCATCAGCCCCGGCATCCCGCATGAATTCCCCTCCCCGCATCCGGTTGCAGAACAGGCCAGAAAGGCTGGGCTGCCGCTTATCTGTGATATTGAGCTGGCGATCCGCCTGCAAAGCCCGTCGCGCTGGATTGCGATCACCGGCACGAACGGAAAATCTACAACCACCGCGCTGATCGCCCATATTCTGAAGGAGGCCGGCATAGTAGCGGTGGCCGGCGGCAATCTGGGCCCGGCAGTGGCCAGCCTTAACGCACCGGGAAAAGACGGGGTGCGGGTGATTGAGATTTCCTCTTACCAGCTGGAGCTGACCCCCTCGCTGCGGCCTGATATTGCTGTTATTCTCAATCTCAGCGCGGATCATCTGGACAGGCATGGCGGCTGGGATGGCTATCTGGCGGCGAAGCGACAGATTCTGGCCGGGCTGGCTGTGAACGGTCTGGCCATTTTGGGGCCCGGCCCGGCCTTGGATGAGATGGCTGCAACGCTCTCCAAGCGGGCTGATGCACCGGCCCTTACCCGTCTGGCTGACAGCTATACAGATGCGGATATAGCGGATAATCCGGCCCTGCCAGGGGGGCATAATGCCCAGAATTGCGCCGCCGCCCGGGCCGCCTGTGCGCGTCTGGGGCTGACCAGTGAGCAGATTGAGGCCGGTATCGCCAGCTTTGCCGGATTGCCCCATCGCCTGCAACCAGCAGGCCAGGCCGGGCCGGTGCGACTGGTCAATGATTCAAAAGCTACCAATGCCGCTGCTGCGGCCACCGCGCTGCAAAGTTTTGAGCAGATTTACTGGTGCGCGGGCGGGCAGGCCAAACAGGACGGGCTGGCAGATTGCCTACCACATCTGGACCGGGTGGTGCAGGGCTATCTCTATGGTGCGGCAGCCCAGGATTTCGCAGCCCAGCTGGCAGGCCGGCTGGCAACTGAGTGCTTTGCCAGTATGGATGAGGCGGTGCGCGCTGCTTTCCGGGCCGCCTTGCAGGCAAGCGGTGAGCCGGTGGTGCTGCTCTCACCTGCAGCGGCCTCTTTTGATCAGTTTGATAATTTTGAGGCGCGCGGGGCAGCCTTTATGAAACTGGCCGCCAGCCTGTGCCAGCCAGCAGGAGACAGGCCATGATGCCGGACAGAGCCGACAAATCGCTGGTAGGTGTCTGGTGGTGGACAGTGGATCGCTGGCTGCTCAGCATGGTGCTTCTCTTAATGGTGCTGGGGGCCATTTTGGTGATGGCGGCCAGCCCGCCGGTCGCGGTGCGTATTGGTTTGCCAGAACAGCATTTTGTCTGGCGTCAGCTGTTTTATATGGTGCCGGCCCTGCTAGGCTTGCTGATCGCGGCCATGCTCTCGGCCCGTCATATCCGCATTGTCAGCCTGCTCGGGCTGGCCGGGGCCTTCATGCTGATGCTGGCCACGCTGACCATGGGGGCAGAGGTCAAGGGCGCGACACGCTGGATAGAGCTGGGGCCGCTGCGCTTGCAACCCTCAGAATTTGCCAAGCCGTTTTTTGCCGTTGTCTGTGCCTGGCTGCTGACTCTCTGGCGCGAGGGGGATGATTTCCCCGGCTGGGCCTGGGCCAGCGGTATTGCCGGGCTGCTGGTCGGGGTTTTGGTTCTGCAGCCGGATGTTGGCATGACCGCGGTGGTGGCGCTGACCTGGGGCTTTCAGGTGTTTCTGGCCGGGCTGCCCTGGCTGCTGGTTCTGGGGGCGGTCGCTGCCGCCCCTTTGGCGATGCTGGCCGCCTATCACCTTTTGCCGCATGTGGAGCGGCGGGTGGATAAGTTTCTGGAAGGCGGGTCTATGCAGACAGACCGCTCTATCCAGAGCTTTAACGAGGGCGGATTGCTGGGCGTTGGGCCGGGTGATGGCACGGTCAAGCTGCATCTGCCGGATGCCCATGCTGATTTTATCTTTTCCGTTGCAGCAGAGGAATATGGCGCGCTGGCGGCGGTCTTTCTGGTCGGGCTCTATGCGTTTTTTGTGCTGCGCAGCTTTAACCGGTCAGCCGCCGGGCCGGGCCTGTTCAATCTTCTGGCCGGGGCCGGGCTGGCGATGCAGTTCGGCTTGCAGGCTGCCATTCACATGGCCAGTTCAGTCAATCTCATCCCGACCAAGGGGATGACCCTGCCGCTGGTCAGCTATGGCGGCTCCTCGCTGCTGGCCAGCGCGATGACCGCCGGGTTTATTCTGGCCCTGACCCGCCGCCGTTCGGCGATGGTGGGAGGCAGCCATGAGCGGTAAACTTATCTATCTGGCAGCAGGTGGCACCGGCGGCCATGTATTTCCAGCCGTTGCGGTGGCTGAGAAGCTGGCAAAAGATGGCTGGCAGGTGGCCTTTGTGACCGACCGGCGCGGCCAGCAGCTGCTGGCGACGGCGGCGACCGGCCTGCCTGTGCATCTGATTTCTGCTGCCTCGCCGCTGGCGGGCGGGCTGGTGCGGCGGCTTAGCGCGCTGCTGAGGCTGGCAGGTGGCTGTGTGCAATCATTGCTGTTAATGCTGGGCAAGCGGCCTGCCTTTGTGCTGGGGTTTGGCGGCTATCCGTCCACCCCGCCGCTGCTGGCTGCCAGCTGGCTGGGGATACCAGCAGGCTTGCATGAACAGAATGCGCGCATCGGGCGGGCCAATTTGTTTCTGGCCAAACGCTGTGGCCATTTGCTGACCAGCTGGCCGGACAGCCAGCCGCTGCCGGAAAAAACCCGTATTGATGAGACCGGCCTGCCAGTGCGCGCCGCGTTTTTCAGCCAGGTTGAGCCGGCCACTGCCCCGGACAGGCTGCAGCTGCTGGTCATTGGCGGCTCGCTGGGTGCAGCCCTGTTTGCCGAGCTGGTGCCGGCCGCGGTTGCCTTGCTGGAGGACGGGCTGCGCGCGCGGCTCAACATCGTTCAGCAGGTGCGCGCCGAACAGGCTGACAGTCTGAAACAACGCTGGCAGGAACAGGGCCGGACCCCGGAGCTGGCCAGCTTTTTTCCCGATTTACCCCAGCGGATGGGCCGCGCAGACCTGATTATCTGCCGTGCCGGGGCCGCCTCTGTTGCCGAGGTCGCAGCAGCCGGGCGGGCGGCGATCTTTGTGCCTTTCGCAGCCGCCATGGATGATCACCAATCTGCCAATGCGGCCAGCCTAACCGGGGACGGAGCCGCTTTGATGCTGCCAGAAAAGCAGGCCAGCCCGCAAAAGCTGGCCGAGATGATGACCTGGCTGCTGGGCGATTCAGCCCGCCGCAACAATATGGCCAGACAGGCGAAAGCCCGCGCACGCCCGCAAGCCTGCCGCGCTATTGCAGAGGTGATTGAGGCGCGGCTGGCTGATTCTGCAAGGAGGGCTGCATGACTGCCCTGCCCCTGTCTATCGGGATCATCCATTTTACTGGTATCGGCGGTATCGGCATGAGTGGCATTGCCGAAATCCTGCATGAGCTGGGCTATCAGGTGCGTGGCAGCGATATTGCTGAAAATGCCAATGTGCAGCGTCTGCGGGCAAAGGGGATCGATATTGCCATACCGCAGGCTGCTGAAAATATTGATGGGGCGGCGATTCTGGTCATCTCTACTGCTATCGGGGAAGACAATCCAGAGCTGGCCGCCGCGCGGGCGGCTTTCCTGCCGGTGGTGCACCGGGCTGAAATGCTGGGCGAGCTGATGCGGCTGCGCTGGTCGGTGGCGGTGGCTGGCACGCATGGCAAGACCACGACAACCTCTCTGGTTTCTGCCTTGCTGGATGCCGCCGGAATTGATCCAACTGTGATCAATGGCGGGATCATTTCCGGCTGGGGCAGCAATGCCCGGCTCGGCAAGGGCGACTGGATGGTGGTAGAGGCGGATGAGAGTGACGGCTCATTTGCCCGGCTGATACCCACGGTGGCCATTGTAACCAATATTGACCCGGAACATCTGGATCATCACGGCTCTTTTGATCAGCTTGAAGAGGCCTTTGCCAGCTTTGTCAGCGCCATCCCCTTTTACGGATTTGCCACGCTCTGCATGGACCACCCTGCCGTGCAGCGGCTGTTGCCGCGGATAAAGGGGCGGCGTGTGATCACCTATGGGCTGAGTGCCAATGCAGATGTGCGCGCTGTTTCCGTCACACATCAGGACGGGCAGATGGTGTTTGATGTCCAGCTCTCTGACCGGCTGCAGCTGGCAATGGACGGCATAGAGGGGCTGCGCCTGCCGATGCTGGGGCTGCATAATGTGCAAAATTGCCTGGCTGCTATCGCGGTCGCCCTGGAGATGGGGGTCGGGGCTGATGCTATCCGCTCCGGTCTGGCCGGTTTTGCCGGGGTGGGCCGCCGCTTCGATATCAAGGGCCAGTCTGGCGGGGTTACCATTGTCGATGATTATGGCCATCACCCGGTGGAGATAAAGGCGGCCCTGTCTGCTGGCAGGCTGGCTTGCGGTAACCACCAGCTGATCGCCGTTGTCCAGCCGCATCGCTATAGCAGGCTGCGGGATTTATTTGCTGATTTCTGCGGCTGTTTCAATGAGGCAGATGCGGTGCTGGTCGCGGATGTCTATGCCGCTGGTGAGCAGCCGATTGAAGGGGCCAGCAAGGAGGCGCTGGTCGCCGGCTTGCGTGATCATGGCCACCGCGCCCCGGCAGTGCTGGACAGCCCGTCAGACCTCGCCAGTCAGATTGCCGCAATTGCCCGGCCGGGCGATTATGTGATGGTGCTGGGCGCCGGGTCTTCCAGCCAATGGGCCGCCGCCCTGCCAGCTGAGCTGGATCAGCTAACGGAGGCAGGCCGATGAGCCGCTGGCACGCTATTGTCTGGCCAGAACTGCGCGGCAAGCTGAGCGCCGGGGCCGCCTTGCAGCCGCTGACCTGGCTGCGCGCGGGCGGGCCTGCTGACTGGCTGTTTGAGCCTGCTGATCTGGCAGATTTACAGAACTTTCTGGCCAGCTGCCCGGCGGCGATGCCGATCACCCTGCTGGGGGCAGGCTCCAATGTGCTGGTGCGAGATGGCGGTCTGGAGGGGGCAGTTATCCGCCTGACCGGGCCGTTGGCCGATATTCGCCATGCGGGCGATGTGGTGATTGCCGGGGCTGGCGCGCGCGATATGGATGTTGCCCGTTATGCGGCCGAGGCCGGGCTGGACGGGCTGGCCTTTTTGATCGGGATTCCCGGCACAATCGGCGGCGGGCTGCGGATGAATGCCGGTGCATATGGTCAGGAATTCTGCGATATTGTGATTTCTGCCAGCGCGCTGACCCGGCAAGGAGAGCTGATCGAGGCCAGCGTGCCGGATATGCAGATGAGCTATCGGGCCAGCGGGGCCCCGGAAGATTGGATTTTTGTCTCTGCCCGCCTGCAGGCCCGGCCCGGCGACCGGGCAGAAATCCGCGCCCGCATGAAAGAGATGATCGCCAGCCGCGGAGCCAGCCAGCCGGTTGGCGCGCGCACCGGCGGGTCCACCTTTGCCAATCCAGAAGGCAGCAAAGCCTGGCAGGTCATTGATGCGGCTGGATGCCGCGGCCTGCGTGTTGGCGGGGCGGCGATGAGCGAGAAACATTGCAATTTCATGATCAATGATGGCAGCGCAACTGCAGCCGATCTGGAACAGCTTGGCGAAACTGTCCGGCAAAAGGTGCGCGATCATTGCGGCACTGAACTGCGCTGGGAAATTCGCCGTCTGGGCCGCACAGAGGCACACGCCAATTCACAGGAGCCGGAAACAGGATGAGCGGGCAGAAGAAAAAACTGGCTGTCCTGATGGGCGGCTGGACATCCGAGGCAGAGATCAGCCGCCTGTCCGGGGCCTATTGCGCCAGGGCAGCCAGAGAGCTGGGCTGGGAGGTGCATGAGCTGGAATTCACCCGCGATGTTGCGGCTGACCTTTTGGCGCTGGGCCCGCAGCTGGTGTTCAACGCTCTGCATGGCCAAATCGGCGAGGATGGCTCAACCCAGGGGATGCTGAATATCTTGAATATTCCCTATACCCATAGCGGCGTTCAAGCCTCTGCCATGGCGATGGACAAAATAGCCTCGCGCCGCCTGTTTGAAACGGTGGGAATCAGCCTGCCGCCGCTGCTGGAGCTTGCAATTGATGAGAGCGTCCAGCCGGTTGATTATAGCGGAGCCTATGTGGTCAAGCCGCGCTCGGATGGGTCCAGCGTTGGGGTAGCCCTTTGCCATACGGACCAGCCGCCGCGGCCCCGCAACCATTGGCCGGACGGCCAAGAGCTGATGGGCGAGGTCTTTATTCCAGGGCGCGAATTGACTGTCGCTGTGCTGGAAGGCAAGGCACTCTGCGTCACCGAAATTATTGCGGCGACTGGCTTTTATGACTGGCAGGCCAAATATGCGGCGGGTGGGTCTCAACATATTCTGCCAGCTGAATTGCCTGAGGCGATTACCGATCAGGCATTGGACTGGGCGGAACGGGCCTTTTCGGTGCTGGGACGCCGCGGCGTGGCCCGTGCAGACTACCGCTATGATGACAGCAGCGGCCAGCTCTTCATGCTGGAGATCAACACCCAGCCCGGGATGACCGGCACTTCGCTGGTTCCCGAACAGGCGGCCTTTGTCGGCATGGAAGGGCCGGAGCTGGTCAGGCGTTTGCTGGAGGGGGCGCGATGCGATTAACAGATAACAAATCGCCGCAGAAAAGCCTGACGCCCGGCTGGCTGGCCCAGCTATCCGTGCGCCAGCTGCTGCGCGCCTTTATCGTGCTGCTATTTGTATCAGGCGGGGCCGGGCTGGCCTGGCATTGGCAGACAGCGCGCCCGGCTCTCTTGGCCAAAACCGCCGAAATGGGTCTTGCCGTGCGTCATATAGATATTGAGGGGCGCAGCCATACCAGTGATGCTGATTTGCTGGAAGCGCTGAAAATCTGGCGCGGGATGCCGATATTAGGGCTGGATCTGTCCGCCATGCGCATACGCGTTGCTGATATAGGCTGGGTGGCCGAGGCGCGGATTGAGCGGCATTTGCCAGATCGGCTGAAAATCATTCTGTCTGAGCGGATTCCGGTCGGACTGTTGCAATCCGGGGCGGGTCATCAGCTGATCGATCATGGCGGGGCGATTATTGCCGGGGCAGATGTAACGCTGTTTGGCCATCTGCCGGTTGTTTCCGGCAAACAGGCCGCCAGCGAGGCTGGCTTTATTCTGGATACGCTACGCACTGAGCCAGAATTATACAGTGATGTCTGGGCGATACAGCGGATCGCCGGGCGGCGCTGGGATGTGCATCTGCGCAATGGCATCACTGTCAAGCTGCCAGAACAGGACCCAGCCGCCGCCTGGTCAAGACTGGCCCGCCTGCAACGCGAAAAGGGGATTATCGAGCGCGATCTGGCGGCCATTGATTTGCGGATACCGGACCAGCTGGTGGTGGAGCCAAATATTCCGGTGCGCGGGCCCGGACAGAAGACATAGAGGGACAAAACCTGAAGGGGATTGATGAAGGAATGATGGGGCAGAAAAAACAGGCGAAGCAGAAGGGCTCACCACGCGGACCCTTTGCGGTGGTTGATGCCGGGTCCTCCAAGCTGACGGCGCTGATTGTGGCGCGGGCTGGGAGCCGGCTACAGCTTCTGGGCCAGGCCATGCACGCCTCGGATGGGCTGAAGCAGGGAGAAATTGTTGATCTGGATAAATTCAGCTCAGCACTGGGCAAAACTGTTCAGGCTGCCGAGAAGAAAGCTGGTTTGCAGGTCAGCAAGCTGCATATTGTCACCGCTGCTGGCAAGCCGGCCACACAGATTTGCCGCTATGGCATAGATCTGGCTGATAATCAGATAGGGGTGCGCGATCTGCGCCGCCTGCGCGCCCGCCAGAACGATACCGGCCTGCCCGAACAGCGCAGTCTTATCCAGCGCCAGCGCCTGCAATATCTGGTGGATGACCAGCACCATATTAATAACCCGCTGGGCATGCATGGCAGCCGCCTGGCCAGCGATATCACCTTGCTCTCGATTGAGCGCACGACAGCTGCCAATCTGCAAAGGGCGGTGCTGGAAGCGCATTTAGAGGCTGGCCAGATACATCACGCCGCCTGTATGGCCGGGCGGGCCTGCCTGAGCCGCGAGGCACGCGAGCTGGGCGCGCTGGTGCTGGATTTTGGCGGCGGCACCACCGGCGCGGCACTGTTTATGGATGATCGGATTGTCTATGCTGATACGGTCCGCATGGGAGGCCAGCATATCACCCGCGATCTGGCCCGCATCCTGAATCTGGGGCTGGCTGATGCGGAACGGATCAAGGCGATGGACGGGTCGGTCACAGCGGTTTCGGAAAATCATCTTGCGGCTGCCCCGTTTCCGGCCCGCGGCGATAATTTTGTGCTGAATACGGTCGGCCTGCCAACCGAACAAATCACCCTGCCCAATGGCGAGACAGCAGAACGCAGCTTACTGGCGGCCATCATCCGGCCGCGGGTGGAGGAAATTCTGGACTTAATCAAGCAGCGCCTGGAAGCCGCCCAGATGACCGCCGCAATAGGCCAGCGCATTGTGCTGACCGGTGGCGGGGCGCAGCTGACCGGGCTGGCCGATTTTGTCAGCCATTACTGGGGCCGGACAGCCACGCTCGGCCTGCCGCAAGGTCTGGACGGGCTGGACAGTCACCCCAGCCACCTGCCCTTTGCGGCCTCGGTTGGCATGGCCATGCATCTGGCCGAGGGCGAGAGCGAGCCAGAAGAGGAAACCGGCCCGCTGGCTGCCCCGAAAAACCCGTTTGGCCGGCTCGGCCAATGGCTGCGTGAGCATATTTAAGGAAAGGAAGCGGCAAATGCGTATGACACGACCGGAACTGGCCAGCTTTTATTTCCATGCCCGATGGCGATGCCGCGGGACCTGCCCAGCTGGCTGACCAGCTGAATGTGAAAGCCTGAGAACCTGAAAAATCAACCCTTTGAACAAGCAGACTGAAACCATAGGAGCCTAACATGACTATCAATCTCTCCGTTCCGCAAACCACCCAGGAATTACGCCCGAAAATCACCGTGATCGGTGTTGGCGGGGCTGGCTGCAATGCGGTCAATAATATGATCCAGACCAATCTGGAAGGGGTCGAATTCCTGGTTGCCAATACAGATGGCCAGGCGCTCGCCCATTCGCTGGCCCCGCGCAAGCTGCAAATCGGGTCAGATATTACCCGCGGCCTTGGGGCCGGATCGCGCCCGGATATGGGGCGTCGGGCGGCTGAGGAAAGCCTGGAGGAGCTGCTGGCTGAGCTGGGTGCGAGCAATATGGTCTTTATCACCGCCGGTATGGGCGGTGGCACGGGGACCGGGGCAGCCCCGGTGATTGCCCGCGCAGCCCGCGAGGCCGGTATCCTGACCGTCGGTGTGGTAACCAAACCCTTTGAATTTGAGGGGCAGCGCCGCATGGCACAGGCTGAGGAAGGAATCGAGGAATTACAAGGCTTTGTTGATACGCTGATCGTGATTCCGAACCAGAATCTGTTCCGCCTTGCCAATGAGCGCACCACCTTTGCCGATGCGTTCCACATGGCCGATACAGTCCTGCATCAAGGCGTGTGCGGGGTAACTGATCTGATGATCAAGCCTGGCACGATCAATCTGGATTTTGCCGATATCAAGGCGGTGATGACCGAAATGGGCAAGGCGATGATGGGCACCGGCGAGGCGTCTGGCGAGAATCGGGCGACCGAGGCGGCCGAGGCAGCGATCAATAACCCGCTGCTGGATGATACCAGCATGAAGGGCGCGCGCGCCTTGCTGATTAATATCACTGGCGGACAGGATATGACCCTGTTTGAAGTGGATGAGGCGGCTAACCGGATTCGGCGGGAAGTGGACCCGGATGCGACGATTATCTTTGGCTCTGCTTCTGATGACCGTCTGGAAGGGGTGATGCGGGTTTCGGTTGTCGCGACCGGTATTGATGCGCTGCCCAAGACCCCCTCTCTGTTCGGTGAGGAGGACGCCGCCACCCGGCAGGAGCAAACACAAATCCCGCTGATCAATCCAGTGATGCCAAAACCGGAAGCCGTGCAGCCTGACCCTGCCGGGGCACAATCGGTCCCGCTCGCCGGGCTGGCCGCGGCCGCCCCGCAGCTGGACAATGCTGCTGAGGTGGAGCTGGGCACTGCCCAGCCAGCTGAACAAGCCGCTGGTGATACCAGCTTTGCAGGCCCAGCTGAACCGCAGACCGCCGCAACTCAGACCGCTGCGGTTGCAACTGGCGAGGCAGAGATTAGCGAGGCAGCTGATACACAGCCAGACACTCTGCCAGCCGCCACAGCTACCGAACAGGAGGCGGTGCCGTTCCTGCAAATGTCAGATGATGAAGACGCCAGAGCGCCCTTCATTCCGGCTGCGGCACAGCAGACTGAGGATGAGCAAAATGTGCCGGAAACAGAGCTGGCCCCGAAAAACAGCCTGATGCAGCGGATTTCCGGGCTCTGGTCACAATCAGCTGAAACCCCGCCTGCCAAGCCGGAGCCGCGGGCTGCAGATGTGCTGGACTTGCCACGGGTGGATATGAATCCGAACGGCCAGACCAGTCTGGCGATGGAGCCGGAAACCACCGGCAATGACAGCGCCGAGGAGCTGGATATTCCCGCTTTTCTGCGTCGTCAGGCGAATTGAGGCAAAATAACCGACTCTGCAACAATTCGTAACCAAAAGTGATTTTGTTTGAACCCAGAGCCACAGTATCGTGTCTCTGGGTTTAACACAGATTTTTTTCAGTGATTTACCAGAATAGAAATTTGGGCCTGTCAGGATATCGGCTGAGGGCCTTGGCAAAAATTGGCTGAGGGTTAAGCAAAGGTGGCAATGAAATGATGCAAACCAGTTTGCAAAAGCCAGTCGGAACCAGCGGTATCGGTGTCCATTCCGGGCGTTTTGTATCGGTGCGCTTGCTCCCCGCCGAGGCTGACCATGGTGTGGTTTTTGTCCGCACCGATATTACCGACCGCAATAATATCATTCCGGCCCGCATTGATCATGCCATTGAGAGCCGACTCTGCACCAAGGTAGAAAATGCTGATCAGGTAGGGGTCAGCACGATTGAGCATTTCATGTCTGCGCTGTTTGGCTCCGGCATTGACAATGTGCGCATAGAGGTAGATGGGCCGGAGATGCCAATTCTGGACGGCAGCGCGCGGCCTATCGTTGAATTGCTGGAACGCGCCGGCAAGGCAGTGCTGTCAAAGGCGCGGCCGCGGCTGGTTATCTTGCATGAGATTTCGGTCAGCCTGCCGGATGGCAGCTCGGCGCGCCTGTCGCCAGCTGACCAGCTGGAGCTGGATATAGAGATTGATTTCGATGATCCGGTGATTGGCAATCAACGGCTTTCCTACCAGCAGGTGAACGGGTCTTTTGGTGAGCAGCTGGCCCATGCCCGCACCTTCTGCCGCTTCAGTGATGTGGAAGGGATGCGCCAGGCGGGGCTTGCCAAGGGCGGTTCACTGGAAAATGCTGTGGTGGTGGATGATGGAACGGTCATGAATCCAGACGGTCTGCGGATGCAGGATGAATTTGTCCGGCACAAAACGCTGGATGTGCTGGGCGATCTCTATCTGCTGGGGATGCCAGTTCAGGGGCGGGTGACCGCCTACCGGCCGGGTCATATTTTGTCTGTGCGGCTGCTCGCCGCGCTGATGGCCAACCCGCAATGCTGGACGATTGAGGATGGCAGCAGACAGAGCAAATCTGCGCATTGGCAAATCCCGGAACAGGCGGTTGCCGCCTCTGTCTGAGTGGTTTTTGCCTGACCGGCAGACAGCCCTCAGAGGTTTCTGTTTCAAAAACACCTTCACTTCGGCATGGCAGACCTTTTCAGTCCGCTTCAGAAAAGCTATGCTGTCCCGGCGGCCGCAAAGGCCAGCTTGACACAGGTGAGGACGGGGTCCGCCATGAGGCATTTTTCCAAATTCGGGGCAGCAGCCCTGCTGATACTGCTGGCCGCCTGCAGCGGGTCTGATCAGACCGCGTTGCTGGAGCAAGAGGAAAAGCCGGTTGACGCTCTCTATAATGAAGCGTTGGACAGCCTGCTGGACGGAACCCCGGTAGCAGCAGCCCCGCTGTTTGAGGAGGTGGAACGCCAGCACCCCTATTCGGCCTGGGCGGTCAAGGCGCAGATTATGGCAGCCTATGCCTTTTATGAGAGCAACAGCTATACCAAGGCGGGGGCCTCGCTGGACAGGTTTATTGAACTTTATCCAGCAGACCCGATCACCGAATATGCCTATTATCTGCGCGCTTTATGTTTTTATGAGCAAATCGTTGATGTTGGCCGCGATGCAGAGATGACCCAGCGGGCACTGGAAGCCTTTTCTGAATTATTGCGCCGTTATCCAGAGGGCGAGTATGCCCGTGATGCAACGCTGAAACGCGACCTGACAAGGTCCCATCTGGCTGGCAAGGAAATGGCGGTCGGGCGCTATTATCTGGAGGCCGGCCATTACGGCGCCGCTTTAAGGCGGTTCCAGCTGGTGGCCAGTGATTATGATACCACCAATCAGGTTCCCGAAGCCCTCTACCGAATGAGTGAAGCCTATCTGGCCCTCGGCCTGACCGAAGAGGCGGATCGCAGTGCAGCGGTCGCCTTGTATAACTATCCTGATTCCATCTGGACGCAGCGGCTGACTATATTGCTGGAAGACCCGACACGGCCCGGCCGCAAGGGTCTGATTGCCCGCATGGCCAGCCCGATCCGCAACCTGTTTGACTAACCAATATGCTCACGCACCTGTCTGTCCGCAACATCCTGCTGATAGAAAAACTGTCGCTGGAATTTGGCGAGGGGCTGACGGTGCTGACCGGCGAGACCGGTGCCGGCAAGTCGATTCTGCTGGATGCGCTGGGGCTGGCTCTGGGCAGCCGGGCTGATTTTGGACTTATCCGAACGGGCAGTGACCGGGCGGTGGCATCCGCCCGTTTTGAGATAGACCCGAAGCATGACGCGGCCATCCTGCTGGAAGAGGCCGGCATTGCCTGCGAGGGAGAGATTATCCTGTCCCGCCAGCTGCGCGGTGGCGGCAAATCCGTGGCCAGCATTAATGATAAGCCGGTATC
>Ga0181579_10001677_pt1 | contig 18186 bp, 18 predicted proteins | sample 071ome_24_FD_132996 | JGI IMG/M metagenome (GOLD analysis project Ga0181579, IMG submission 132996) | Coastal salt marsh microbial communities from the Groves Creek Marsh, Skidaway Island, Georgia - 071402CT metaG (megahit assembly) | ecosystem: Environmental > Aquatic > Marine > Intertidal... | reverse complement strand
GCCATGCGCGCACCCTGGTGCGCGACTCTCGTTTAGCGAAACGCTTCCTCGCGCAGTGCCGCGATCGCGGTCTCCACCGTCATCGCCTCTTGCACGCCATCGCGGCGGCGCAGTGTGATCTGATCGCCGGCGGCTTCGCGGGCGCCCACCGCGGCCAACAACGGAATGCCGGCTTCGCGCGCATCGACCACCTTGCGCGCCAACCGCTCTGGGCGCACGTCGGGCACCGCGCGATAGCCCGCCGCCGCCAACCGGTCGACGACCGATTTGGCGTAGGCCACCTGCGCATCCGTGATGCTCGCCACCACGATTTGATCGGGCGCGAGCCACAGCGGCAGATTACCCTCGTGGTGTTCCAGCAACATGCCGATGAACCGCTCGACGCTCCCCAACACCGCATGATGGATCATCACCGGGCGGACCCGACCGCCCCCGGCATCGACGTAGGCCGCGTCCAGGCGCTCGGGTAGCACCATATCGAGCTGCACCGTCCCGCATTGCCATTCGCGCCCGTGACTGTCGCGTAAGTGAAAGTCGAGCTTGGGGCCGTAGAACGCGCCCTCGCCCGGATCGACGCGGTAGGCAAGTCCGGCGGCTTTGGCCGCGGCCTCGAGCCGCGCCTCGGCTGCATCCCACGCCGCATCGTCACCGGCCCGCACCTCGGGCCGCGTCGAAAACGCGACCTGCACATCGTCGAACCCGAAGTCGGCATAGACCTTATGCAACAGGCCGCAAAACCGCGCGACCTCGTCCTCGATCTGCTCCTCGGCGCAAAAGATATGCGCATCGTCCTGCACGAAGCTGCGCCCGCGCATCAGGCCCATCAGCGCCCCGGAGGGTTCGTCGCGATGGCACATGCCGAACTCGCTATAGCGGATCGGCAAATCGCGAAACGAACGCACGCGTTTATTGAACACCTGCACGTGCCCGGGGCAACTCATCGGTTTCAGGGCCCGCGATTGGCCGCCGTCTTCGAACGCAAACATGTTGTCGCCGAACTTTTCCCAATGACCGCTGCGCTCCCACAACTTTCGGTCCAGCAGCACCGGCGTGCGAATCTCACGAAAGCCGAGCCCGCGCATGCGCGCCCGGATCGTCTCTTCGACGATGCGAAACAGGGCAAAGCCGCGGGGGTGCCAAAACACCATGCCCGCCGCTTCCTCCTGCTGATGCCAAAGGTCCATGCGGTTGGCGATTGCGCGATGATCGTGGTCGTCCCTGTCGTTTTCTCCTCATCAAAAAAGCCGGGAGAAGACGGGCACCAGACACAAAAAAGGCCCCGTCCGGATACCGGCGGAGCCTGGGGTGGTTATTGATGCTGTACTTAGCGCACGTCAAAACCTCACGGCCCGCCGCTGCGGGTCGTGGTGGTGGTGTTCAGTGCCTGAAGCATCATCAACATGGCGCGGACCCTAAGTCCGGTCGCGAAAGGGGTCAATGTTCTATTGGTCTGCTAGGACAAAAGCGTCCGTTTGACGATGAGCCCCTGCCCCGTGGGGAGCTCCAAAATCCGTTGGCTGCGCGCGGCAAACCAGGCCTGGTAGGCATCGAACATGGGCTCGTATTCCGACCGCCCGAAATCGTCCAGCAAAATCACGCCGTTCTCGGGAATGCGATCGTAAAAGAACTCGAGCGCGGCGATCTCCGCCCCCGCGCAGTTCATATCCAAATGTAGGAACGCGACTTTCTCCGGGGCGGTCTCGGTCAAGACGTCCGGTACCGTGCCCGCCACGACATGCACGTTGGGCCAAGGCGCAAAGCGCGCCCGCACTTGCGCTTCCAATCCGTCGGCGGAGAACGTCGGCCCCGACAAGCGCATTTCCGTCTCGGTGGCATAGCGACTGTCCAGTCCTTGGAACGTATCGTAAAGGTAGAAGTCGCGATCCGGCGCGATGGCCGAGCCCAACGTGCCCAGCGCGGTCACCGCATAAAGCCCTTCGTAAACCCCGCATTCGACCAACGCGCCCTCATGACCCAACGCGGTAGAGATCGCCCAACAATACGTGTGCAGCCGCCACAGTTTGTGCAGGTCTTCGGGTTGTTGGCACGCGTTGCCCGCGACTTCCATGAACGTGCGGTCGCGGGTGAAACCGAGATTGCGTGCAATGGCAATAAGGTTGTCCGCCATAAAGGTGCGCACACCGTGCTCTCGACACACACGCTGCATGTCGTGCGCGCTTTCGCGGACGCGGCTACGCGCAGTGAGCGGAAGGCCCACCGAATAAAAGCTCATGGCCTCGTAATCGGGCACCGGGGATTCTGTCATGTGCCGCACGCTAGGCCGTCTTGGTGAACAAACCCTTAAGGGCTAGGACGGCGGGGCCGAGACCTCGGCGCGCGCCAAATTGTCGAGCAACGTCGGATCGTCCGGAAAGCGCTTCAGCGCCTCGCGGTAGTCCGCCACCGCCGAGGCATAGTCCCCGGTCGCATGATGCGCCAAGCCGCGCGCGAGATAGCCGAACCCGTCGCCGTAGCGGATCAAACGGGTCGCCTCCTCGCGCAGTCGGGCATGATCGCCCAGGCGCAACAATGCCTCGACGCGGGTCCGCACCGCCAAGTCAGGAACGATGTCTTCGATCACGGGCATCTCGGCACATCGCGTCAGGGCCGCACGTTCCAGCGCCACCCGACAGATCACCTGAATCTGGCGCAAGGCCTGCGCCGCGATTTCGGTGTTCGCCGGATCGCGTCGCGCGTCGGGCGACCCGGTGGCGTGGGCCACCGTCTCGTGGCAGGTGTCGATCATCGCAGCGCCGTCTTGGGTTGGGCTGCCTTGGATGCACGCGCTCAGCGAGTCGCGGGCCGCGGCCGCCGGGTCGGAGTCGAACACGCCCAACCACCACAGCCCGGCTGCGACGATCAGCACGTCCACCACGATCCCACCGACGATAAAGTAGGTGAGATAGCGCCGGTTCATGCTGCGCATCTTGGCCATCGCCGTCTGGAATAAAGACGGTGGGTCGGTCTTGGGATCCTCGGGTTCGCTCACGGGCGGCATCATAGCCGTCCCGTGACGCCAAGGGGCCAGGCATTAATTCAGCGGCCAACGCCACCACGGCGTTTGGGACACCGACCGTACCTCGCCGGCGGTCACCCCGATATCGCGCCGCCCGCGGGCATCCAGCAGGCCCAGCGCGGCCCGGTCGCGACGCGCTTTGGCCCAGCGTCGCGCCAACACCGCCAAGACCTTGGTGAGACGCGGCATGGCACCCCGACGGGGCTCAATCCAGTGGGTTTCGGTAAGGTCGCCCATTGCAATCTCGGCCATCGGTCTATCCTTTTGCGCCCGCATTTCTGCGGATTTTCGGGAATCCCGGGCGGTAGACCCACCCGGTTCTTGCGCCTCAAATAAGGGGCAGACCCGCCCATCAATCAAACGAATTGATTTGAAGTCACCAATCAGAATTACTTATGTCAGGGTCATGCACCGCAATCTCGATATCAACCTCCTGCGCACTCTCGTGGCCATCGCCGAGACCGGCTCGTTCACCGCGGCGGCCGATCAGATCGGGCGCACACAATCGGCGATCTCGATGCAGATGAAGCGATTGGAAGAACAGATCGAGCGCCCGCTTTTTGTCCGCGACGGGCGCACCAGCACGCTCACCCCGGCCGGCCATGACTTGCTCGACTACGCGCGCCGGATCTTACGATTGCAGGACGCCGCCCTGTCGTCCCTCCGCGAACCGGAGATGGAGGGCGTGGTCCGCGTCGGCATCCCCGACGATTACGTCGGCGTGTTCATACCGCCGATCCTTGCCCGTTTCGCGCGATCCCATCCGCGCGTCCAAGTCGATCTGCGCTGCGAAACCTCCGACCGGTTGCGCGATTCCCTGTTGGCCGGCGAAATCGATTTGGCGGTCGTCACCTGCGGCGCATTGACCGAAGAAAGCCAGCCGCTCAAAAAAGAAGCCGTCGTGTGGGCCGCCCCGCGCGAGCACCGCGTCGAAGACGAACCCGTTCTGCCGCTCGCCCTGTTCGCGGCCCCATGTCGGGTGCGCGAATCGACCATCCAAGCGTTCGACAAAATGGATCGCGACCATCGCATCGCGTACGTCTCGCCCTCGCTGATGGGATTGTTCGCCGCGGTGAACGCCGGGCTCGCCGTCACCACCATCGGCCGCAGTGCGCTGACCTCGGGAATGCGCACGCTGACCGAGGAAGACGGCTTTCCGCCGCTGCCCGACATCGTCCTGACGTTGGAGCGTACCCCGCGCGAACGCTCCGCTGCGGTCGAAGCGCTGGCGACGCACATCATCGAATCGTTTCGCGACGAAGCAAACGTCCAGCGGGTCCCGCCCAACGCGGGCCCGGAATATTGGCAGCGCCCCAGCGCCGCCGAGTAGCGATCTAGTAGGCTTCTTCTTCGAAGACGGGGTCGACGTTGCCGCCCCAGGCGCCGGCGTAACGCACCAGCAGATCTTCGGCCGGCGCATTGCCGCTGCGTTGAATGACGTCCAGCGGATCGAGGAACCCCGCTTCGTCGGTCCCCATGCCGTCGAGTCGGCCACGGTCGCGCAATCCGCCTCGCGCGATCTCCAGCACGCGGCCGGCAAGATCACCCACCGTGCCGTTGCGGAACGGCGTCTTCAGCGCCGTCTTGGGCACTTCGGCGCGCAAATACTCATGCTCTTCCAGCGTGAAGTCTTTGACCAAATCCCACGCCGCATCGAGGGCGGATTGCGAATAGGTCAGCCCCACCCACAACGCCGGCAACGCGCAGATGCGGCCCCACGGCCCGCTATCGGCGCCGCGAAACTCCAAAAACCGTTTCATGCGCACTTCGGGGAACAACGTCGTCATGTGGTCTTCCCAGTCGCGCAGCGTCGGCTTCTCGCCCGGTAGCGCGGGCAGCTTGCCGTCGAGAAAATCGCGAAAGCTTTGGCCCGAGGCATCGAGATACGTGCCGTTGCGATAGACGAAGTACATCGGCACATCGAGCACATGATCGGCGTACCGCTCGAAGCTCATGCCGTCCTCGAACACGAACGACAGAATGCCGCACCGATCGGGATCGGTGTCTGTCCACACATGACTGCGCAGCGACAAGAACCCGTTCGGCTTGCCTTCGGTGAAGGGCGAGTTGGCGAACAGCGCCGTCGCCACCGGCTGCAACGCCAGGCCGACGCGGAACTTCTTCACCATGTCGGCTTCGGATTGGAAGTCGAGGTTCACCTGCACCGTGCAGGTGCGAAACATCATATCGAGCCCCATCGAGCCCTTGGTCGGCATGTAGGCCATCATGATGCCGTAACGCCCTTTGGGCATGACGTGGACATCCTCGCGCCGCCACTTGGGATTGAAGCCCAATCCCAGCATCCCCGATCCGGTCTCCGCGCAGATCTCTTTGACCTGCTTGAGATGCGTGTTCACCTCGACGCAGGTCTCGTGAATGTTCTCCAGCGGCGCGCCCGACAATTCGAACTGCCCGCCCGGCTCCAGCGTGATGCTTTGCCCGGCCATGGTCAGCGCGATCGGGTTGCCGTTCTCAAGGTGCGGCTCCCAGCCGAACCGCGTCAATCCGTCCAACAACCCGCGAATCCCGAGCGTACCCTCATAGGGCAACGGGCGCAGGGTCTTGAGGTCGAACGCGAATTTCTCGTGCTCGGTGCCGATGCGCCAATCCTCGGGCGGCTTGCATCCCGATTCGATGAAATCGACCAGCTGTTGCTTGTTCTCGACCGGAATCCCGGGGTCGTCTGCCGGTGGCGCCGACATAGCTAGTCGGCCACCCGGCGGGGCGTGTCACACGCGGTCATCGATGATCTTCCGAAGTCGTTACCGATTGTTGGCCCGCAGTATTGCCGCCCTCGATTCGGAATGCAAAGCAGGTAAGTCCGTCGCGCAACCCTGCCATGCGCCTAGCGCCAGTCTCCCAGATGAGCCTGCACCATCGTCAGCGCGGCGATCGCCGCGGTATCGGCGCGCAGCACGCGCGGGCCCAACGCGACCGGTACCGCAAAAGGCTTGGCCGCGATCATGGCGCGCTCGTCTGCCGAGAACCCGCCCTCGGGCCCGATCAGGACCGCCCACGGGCCCGGCGCTTCGCCCGCCAACGCGGTCGCGATTGGGGTGCCGGCGCCGGACTCGTCGCAAAACAGCAAACGCCGCGCCGCCGGCCAGGCATCCAGCACCGTCGCCAACGGCGCGATCGGCACGACCTCCGGCACGGTCATGCGCCCGCATTGCTCGGCCGCCTCGATCACCAAGGCTTGCGCCCTGGAGTGGTTGAGATCGCGTACGCTGGTGTGCGCGCTCAGCACCGGCACCAGCCGCGACGCTCCCAACTCCGCCGCCTTTTCGATCGACACGTCGAGCCGCGCCTTTTTGATGGGCGTGAAGACCAGCCACAAATCGGGCTCCTCGATATGCCCCCGGACCAACTCGCCCACCTGCAACGTACCGTCGCGGCGTCCGAGCGCCTCGACCACGGCGCGCCACTCACCGTCGCGCCCGTTGAAGACCAACAGCGCATCGCCCGGCCCCAGCCGCATCACGTTCTTGAGGTAGTGCACCTGTTTTTCCTCCAACGGCACGGTCGCGGCCGCGGTCAAATCGTGCGGGACATAAAGGCGGATGGACGGCGCGGGGTGCGGGGAAGCCATGCTAGAACCATAGCAATGACTTCGCCCGACGACACCGTCCTTCCCGATTCCGTGCGCGGCCACTGGGTCGACCGCAGTCCGGCCCGCCTACGCCCTTATCTGCGCTTGTCGCGCCTCGACCGCCCGATCGGCACCTGGCTCCTGGTATGGCCGGGTTGGTGGGCCATTGCGCTGGCCGGCGCGCTCACCGCCGGCGCCCCCGACACGCGACCCTGGTTCGGCCTACCCGATCTGTTTTTGCTGGCGCTTTTCGGCATCGGCGCCCTCGCGATGCGCGGCGCTGGGTGTACCTATAACGACGTCGTCGACCGCGACATCGATGCGCAAGTCGAACGCACCCGTGGCCGCCCGATCCCGTCGGGCGCCGTCGGCGTGCGCGCCGCCGTGGCGTGGCTGATCCTCCAAGCGCTGATCGGCTTTGCCGTCCTCGTCACGTTCAACGCGTTTGCGATCTGGCTCGGCGTCGCATCGCTCGCTTTGATCGCGGCCTACCCGTTCATGAAGCGCATCACCTGGTGGCCCCAACTGTGGCTCGGTCTCGCCTTCAACTACGGCGCGCTGTTGGGTTGGGCCGCGGTCACCGGCGGCCTCTCCGCCGCCCCGATATGGCTGTATGTGGGCGGCATCTTCTGGACGTTGGGCTACGACACCATCTACGCCCACCAAGACACCGAGGACGACGCCCTCGTCGGCGTCAAATCCAGCGCCCGCTGGCTCGGCACCCGCACCCGGCCCTTTCTTTTTGTCGCCTACGCCGCCACCACGATCCTGATCGCCGCCGCCGGCGCAACGGCCGGGCTCCACTGGCTGTTCTACCCCCTGCTCGGCCTCGCCGCGTTGCATCTCGCCTGGCAAGCCCGCACCCTCAAGATCGACTCCCCCGACGACTGCCTCGCCAAGTTCCGCAGCAACCACCACACCGGCGCCTTGGTATTCCTGGCGATCGTCGTCGGCAGCGTCCTGGCCTAACCCCCCAACGCCGCACTTCTAGGATGTCATCCTGAGGAGGCGCCATAGGCGCCGTCCCGAAGGGCCCGCCGACGCACCGCAAGGCGTCCGCATTCTTCCGCGGACGCCGCGCGCACCGCACACCCGCCCCCAACAAACTCCTCCCCCTCTTGGAGGGGGAGGCCGGGAGGGGGTCTTCGCCCCAATGGATTCCGGATGCCACCAACCCCCTCCTCAATCCTCCCCCTGCCAAGCAGGTGGAGGAGGCTCGAGGGCCCAATCGCCTCAATTGTCGTCATCCTGAGGAGGCGCCAACGGCGCCGTCTCGAAGGGCGCCGCAAAGCAAGATCGTTACTGCAGTGTCGGCAGCAACTGCTTGTAGCCCTTGAGCTTCACCTTCACCCCGTTCTTGTGAAGCCGCGCGGTGTACGCCGCCCGCGCCTCGGGGTTGCTGGCGGCCTCAAGCAAAAACGCCTCCAGCGTCATATCCGGCGCGATACCTTCGTGGGCCGCCTGCAACACGCGCTCGTGTCCGTAGGTCTGAAAATTGCGCTCGCGCGCCTCGACTTCGCTGTAGCCGACCAGCGCGCCGTCGTGCCCCATCGCGGGCGCGGCGCTCTGGTACATATAGACCTCTTCGCGAAGCCCGACCGCATCGATCATCGCCAAGATGCCGGTCAGTTTGCCGAAGGTGTAGGCCGAGCCGTCGCGGTCCGGACCCAACTCGGTGTCGTGCATGACCTCGAGCTGTTCCTCGGTCAACCACGTGACATACGTCGTCAACCGCGTGCCGGGCGAGGGCGCCAGCATCGCGGGGATCGCGCCGTAACTCGAAAACCGCGCCGAATAGACCACGTCGAACCCGGTCAGCGCCGTCTTAAGCACCGGAATGCCTTCCTCCTCGCCCAGGTCGGGGTACTTGTTCACCAGTTGCTGGGGCGAGGCGTTCGAGCCATAGGCCAGGACCGGAATGCGCTCGGCCGTATCGTCGGGCGGGTTCATGCGCTTCAACGGCACCGGCGCGCCCTGAAACAAGATGTAGCTCGATTTCGGCACGTCGTAGGGATAGCTCTTGGCGCGGACCAGCCGTTCGGCGTCGCTCGGTTCTGTCATGTCTTGCCTCATGCCCTTGTTTGGCCGGTGTTGTACAGGATTTGCGCGCGCGCTGCGCGCCGGGTCAATCGAGCGGCTTGGCCCCGCCCGGCACCGGCACCTCGAACGTGTTCAGCACCATGCTGATCAGGGTGTAATAGCCGCACAGACCGACCAAATCGGTCACCCCGGTCTCGCCCAGTTGGGCGGTTGCCTCGGCGTAGGTCGCGTCGTCCACGACGTGATCGCGGTGCAGCGCGCTTGCAAAGTCGTACACCGCCTTTTCGTCGGCCTGCATCGACGCGCGCGGATCCTCGCCCGCCCGGATCGCCTCGATGATCGCCTCGCTCAGCCCGCCCTTGGCGGCGAACTTGGCATGCTCGTGCCACTCGAATTGCGCCGACCAAAACCGCGCCGTCACCAGGATCGCCAATTCCGACAACCGTGGCGGTAGCGCCGAATCGAAGCGCAGATAAGCCCCGAGCGATTGCGCTCGGGCGCACAATTCGGGGCTCCGCAACAGCGGATGGAACGGCCCGACCACGGCGCCGCGCGGGCCCGCCACCATGGCGTCAAACACCACGCGCTGTGCGTCGGTCAGGGTCTTAGGATCGGCTTCGGCAAAGCGGCTCACGGTGTCACTCCGGTTGATCGATTTTCGGTGATATACCATGCGCTGCCCCTTGGGGGCCAAACGACACGGGATTACCTCCAAGCATGTCCTTCGCCACGCTCCGCGACTTTATCCAGCACCTCGACTCCCGGGGCGATCTGGTGCGCGTGCGCGAACCGGTCTCGACGCATCTCGAGATGACCGAGATTCAGACCCGCCTGTTGGCCGAGGGCGGCCCCGCCGTCTTGTTCGAAAACCCGATCGATGCCGAGGGCAACCCCGCCGCCATGCCGGTGCTCACCAACCTGTTCGGCACCGTCGCCCGCGTCGCCGCCGGCATCGGGCGTACGCCCGATGATCTCCGCGCCGTCGGCGAAACGCTCGCCTTCCTGCGCCAGCCCGAACCGCCCGGCGGCTGGCGCGAGGCCGTCGCCATGTTGCCGATGGTCAAAACCGTCATGGCGATGAAGCCCGCCGCCGCCGCCCACGCGCCGTGCCAAGACGTGGTGTGGACCGGCGACGACATCGACCTCGGCAAACTGCCGATCCAAATGTGCTGGCCCGGCGAACCCGCCCCGCTCATCACCTGGCCGCTGGTCGTGACGCAAGGCGCGGACGAGAAATTCAATCTCGGCATCTACCGCATGCAAGTCACCGGGCGCGACACCACCTTGATGCGCTGGCTCGCCCATCGCGGCGGCGCGCAGCACTTCGCGCGCTGGCAACGCGAACACCCGGGCGAACCGATGCCGGTCGCCGCCGTCATCGGCGCCGACCCCGGCACCGTCATCGCCGCCGTCACCCCGGTGCCGGAAACCTTGTCCGAATATCAATTCGCCGGAGTGCTGCTCGGCAAGAAACTCGGCCTCGCGGACTGCCTCTGTGTCTCACTCAAAGTCCCGTCCGAAGCCGAGATCGTCATCGAAGGCCACGTCCTGCCCGATCAATCGGGCGACGAAGGCCCTTACGGCGATCACACTGGCTACTACAACGCGGTCGAACGCTTCCCCGTGTTCAAAGTCTCGGCCGTCACCATGCGCCGCGACCCGATCTATCTCTCCACCTTCACCGGCCGCCCGCCGGACGAGCCCAGCGTGCTGGGCGAAGCGCTTAACGAAGTCTTCGTCCCTCTGTTGCAACAACAGTTCCCCGAGATCGTCGACTTCTGGCTGCCGCCCGAAGGGTGCAGCTATCGCATTGCGGTGGTCTCGATGAAAAAGGCCTACCCCGGCCACGCCAAGCGCGTGATGCTCGCAGTGTGGTCCTACCTGCGCCAGTTCATGTACACCAAGTGGGTCATCGTGGTGGACGACGACATCGACGCGCGCGATTGGAAAGACGTGATGTGGGCGGTCTCCACCCGCATGGACCCGGCGCGCGACATCACCGTCATCGAAAACACCCCGATCGACTACCTCGATTTTGCCTCGCCCGAATCCGGCTTGGGTTCCAAGATCGGGCTCGACGCCACCAATAAACTACCGCCCGAGACCAAGCGCGAGTGGGGCACCAAAATCCGCATGTCCGACGACATCGTCGAAACCGTCACCGAAAAATGGCCCCGCCTCGGCCTGCCGGGCACCGGCAAACCGATCTGGTAGACTGGTCGATGCACCGCGCCGTCACCACATAAGCGACGCAAACCCCGCATGGCCGACACCCACCCCAAATCCGACCCCATCGATACCGCCTTTGCGGACGAAGAACTTTACGCCCGCCGTCTATCGTTCCGCGTGCGCGTCGTCTTGGTCGTCGCGGTGTTCTGTTTTTTGCCGTTCATCGTCACGCCGACAACGCTGCTGCCGTATTTCTATGGGCTCAGCCTGTTGTTTCTGGTCTCGAGCTGGCTGCACTACCGCATCGCCAAGGCCGGCGATCACAGCGCGGTGTGGTCGTATCTCTTTTCGGCGCTCGATGTCTGCCTGATCGTTTGGATCGTCGTCGTCCCGCCGCCGTTCGTCGAACCCTTCGTGCCGGTCAGCGCCCAACTGTGGTTCGGCAATCAAACCTACATGTACATCTTCCTCGCCGCGGCGGTGTTCACCTACAGCCCCTGGGTCGTGGTCTGGACCGGCGTGGTCGGCGCGGCGGCTTGGTGGGTCGGCGTCTTTTGGATTCTCCAGCAACCGGGATCCTATGTGCTGAGCGACACCACGCCGCTCCTCACCATGACCCCCGACGAGCGGATCGACTATCTCGCCGATTACCGCCGGGTCGACCTCGGCGTCCATGCCCAAGCCGCCTTTCTCTTTATCGTGGTCTCCGTCGGCTTGGCCGCCTTCGTCTGGCGCGTCCGCAAGCTCGTGTACGACAGCGCAACCTCGGAACGCGCGCGCGGCAACCTCGCGCGCTTTTTTTCGCCCAACATCGTCGCCGAGCTTTCCAACCACGACGAACCGTTACGCGCCGGACGCCGCCAAGACATCGCCATCATGTTTGCCGACATCGTCGGCTTTACCGAACTAGCCGAGGGCCGGTCGCCGGACGACGTGCTCAAATTGCTGCGCGACGTCCATGGCATCGCGGCCCGCCAGGTCTTCGCCCACAACGGCACGCTGGACAAATATCTCGGCGACGGGGTGATGGCGACCTTCGGCACCCCGCGCACCGCCGACGACGATGCCGACCGCGCCCTAGCTTGCGCCAAGGCCATCCTGCAAGACCTCGCTCGGTTCAACGCCGCACGCGCCGGCCCGCCGGTGCGCCTTGGTATCGGGCTGCATTACGGCGACGTCGTGCTGGGCGACATCGGCAGCAGCGAGCGCCTCGAATACACCGTCATCGGCGATACCGTGAACGTCGCCAGCCGCCTCGAACGCCTCACCCGCGAGGTCGGCCAAGACCTCGTCGTCAGCGACGCGCTCTACCAGCGCCTCCATGATCCGTCGCTCGCCGAGGGACTTACCAAGGGCGAACCCCGCCGACTGCGCGGCCGCGAAGAACCCGTCGCCTTCTGGACCCAAACCATATGAGCCGCCGCCCTGCGGACGGGTCGACCCGTGCCCGATCAAGACCTGCGCGATGGGCTGGAAACGGCGGGTGAGAAGACGGTCAGGGGCCGGGACGGCACCCTAACTCTTTGGTCGTTGCACGAAGCGTCGGGCTAGACCGACGCGGCCTCGCGCCGCGGCGCCAGCACCCAGAACGACAACGGCACACCTACCGCGAGCACCGCCATGGGCACCAACACCGACATCACGGTGCCGTCGAACAACAGGCCGGCCGCCGCACTCATCCCGGCGGCAAACGTGCCTTGCGAAAAACCGATGAGCGCCGACGCCGTCCCGGCAACTTCCGGATGCGGGGCCAACGCGCCGGCCATGCCAAGCGCCACGACAAACCCCATCGCAAATCCGATCGCGCCCAACAACACGATCAATACCGCGATCGAGGCGCCCCCGGCCCACCCGATCCCGGCCATCGCCACGCTGATCGTCGCCACGGCCACCGCCGCCGCCACGAACATGCGCCGCCGGTCGACCCGACGCGCCAGCGACCCCGCGAGGAACGAGCCGAGCGCGAGACTGCCCGATATGGCGGTGAACACGAACCCGAAATGCGCGGGTGCCATCCCCAACACCTCAACGAACATGAATGCGCCCGCCGAAATGAACGTGAACATGCTGCCGAACATGAAACAGATGCTGGCCGTGTAGGAAAGAAACACGCGGTCGGCGATGAGCCGCACCATCCCGCGGCGCGTGATTGCGACTTGGCGGGACAGCGATTCGCGTACCGGGATCGTTTCGGTGAAGCGTCGCCAAATCAGCACGAAGAAGATCAGCGCCAGCACGACATGCAGCGCAAAGACGACCTCCCATCCCAACCACACCGCCAGGAACCCGCCCGCCACCGGCGTGATCGCCGAGGTTAGCCCGATCACCACCATGGTGAAGGCCAGCATGCGCGCGGTGCCCGCCGGGTCGTGGGTATCGCGAATCACCGCCCGGCCCGCCACCTGGCCGACCGACACGGCCAGGGCCTGCACGAAGCGCGCAATGGTTAGGGAGTCGATCGAGGGGGCAACGATACAGATCGCACTGGCAGCCGCGATCAGCACCATGCCGCCCAGCAACAAGGGCCGCCGCCCGAACACGTCGACCAACGGCCCCGACACCAGCTGCCCAATGGCGAATCCCGCAAGGTAGACGCTCACCGTCAATTGCGCCGGCCCCGCGCCGACCCCGAACGCTTCCGCCACCAGCGGCAGGGTCGGGACGTACATCTCCAAGGTCAGGGGCCCAAAGGCCAACAGCCCGCCAACAAATAGAATGAAAGAAAGAGAATTGGGTCGCAGCACGCCGGCGACCCTAGTGCCTCCCACATCCTAGGGCGAGACGCTCTTATAAACAATATTAATTGTGTTAAATAATTAAATATCCATTTAACTAGTGTGATTCAACTCATACATTCAACTCATACTGTGTTTTAGAAACGCGCCCTGGGCGCCCATCGGCAGGCAGGCGATGAAGACCTTTCCGATCTTTCTTACGTTGCAGGGTCGGCCCGCACTGGTCGTTGGCGCCGGTGCGATGGCCGTCGCCAAGGCGCGCCTGCTCCATGCGGCCGGTGCGCGGGTGACCCTAATCACCAACCGGGACACGCCGGACGCCGAATTGCCCCAAGACGACGCGGCCCGAAACCTCGACCGCCCCTTCCGCAAGGTCGATGCACCCCGGTACGCCCTGATCTACAGCGCCACCGGCGATGCCGTGGAGGATGCCCGCGTAGCCGCCGCGGCCCGCGCCGCCGGCATTCCGGTCAATGCGGTCGACCGGCCGGAATTGTCGAGCTTCATCACCCCGGCCATTGTCGACCGCGATCCGATAACCATCGCCATTTCCAGCGCCGGTACGGCGCCGGTCCTGGCACGCCAACTGCGCATGAAACTCGAGGCCGAACTGCCGCGCCGCCTCGGTCGTCTCGCGGCATTCGCAGGCAGCTTTCGCAACGCGGTCAAAAGTGCCGTCAGCGACTTCGGCGCGCGCCGCGCGTTGTGGGACGGCCTGTTCAACGGCCCGATCGCGGACGCGGTCTTGCGCGGCGACGAGGCCGAAGCCCGCGAGCGCATGATCTCGACGATCAACCGACCCGTCGCGCCCCCGCGCGGCATCGTGCATATCGTCGGCGCCGGCCCGGGCGATCCGGAACTCCTCACGCTCAAGGCGCTCCAGGCCCTCCAGCGCGCCGACGTCGTGTTCTACGACCGGTTGGTCAACGCCGAGGTTTTGGACTTCGCCCGGCGCGATGCCGAGCGCGTGTTCGTCGGCAAAACGCCCGGCAGCCCGACGATGCCGCAACACGAAATCAACGCCTTGCTCGCGCGTCGCGCCCAAGCGGGCGAACGCGTCGTCCGCCTCAAGGGCGGCGATCCTTTTATTTTCGGTCGAGGCGGCGAAGAAGTCGCCCATCTCACGGCCCGCGGAATCGAAGTCGTCGTCGTCCCCGGCATCACCGCGGCCGCCGGTTGCGCCGCCGCGGCGCAAATCCCGCTGACCCACCGCGACCATGCCACGGCCGTCACCTTCGTCACCGGACACGCTCAGGACGGCGAACCCGATTTGGACTGGCGCGCGCTCGCCTCGTTCGGCCAGACGCTCGCCATCTACATGGGCATCGCCCAGGCCGAGGTCATCGCGACGCGCCTGATCGACGCCGGCCGCGACCCCGCCACCCCCGTTTCCGTCGTCGAAAACGGCACCACCCATCGACAACGGGTCGTCTCCGGAACCTTGCGCGGGCTTGCCCGTCTTATCGCCGGCAACGACATCACCAGCCCCGCACTTCTCATCATCGGGGCCGTCACCTTGGCCGCTGCAGATGCCGACCGACCGGCCGAAGCGCTGCAAGCCGCCGTCTAAAGGAGAACGCCATGGCCACCCAAGTCGTTTCAGCCAACCGCCTCGACAACGGACGCGTTGTCTATCTCGCCCCCAGCGGCCAATGGGTCGGCGCCCTCAGCGAAGCCGAGGTCGCCAAGGACAAGCCCACCGCCCAAGACCTTCTGCAGCGCGCCGAAGCTGCCGTCATCGAAAGCCACATCGTCGGCCCCTATTTGATCGACGTCACCGCGGCGAGCGCCGCACCGCGCCCGCAGCGCCTGCGCGAACTGATCCGCGCCACCGGGCCGACGGTTCAACCCGCCACTTCGACCCCCGCCCTCTAGTGGCGGCCACCTACCACTACAACGCCGCCGACCGCACCTTGGTGCGCGAGCGGGTGGCGCAGTTTCGTGATCAGGTGAACCGGCGCCTGGCCGGCGACCTCACCGAGGACGCCTTTCGCCCGCTGCGGCTGATGAACGGGCTCTACCTGCAACTGCACGCTTACATGCTGCGCGTGGCCATTCCCTACGGCACCTTGTCGGCAGCTCAGATGCGCAAGCTGGCCGATATCGCGCGGCGCTACGACCGCGGATACGGTCACTTCACCACCCGACAGAACATCCAATACAACTGGATCGACCTCGAACAAACGCCGGATCTGCTGGACGAGCTTGCCGATGTCGACATGCACGCCATTCAGACCAGCGGCAACGTGATCCGCAACGTCACCGCCGATCGCTACGCCGGCGCGACGGCCGACGAGGTCGACGATTCGCGCATCTACGCCGAGATCATTCGGCAGTGGTCGACGCTGCATCCCGAGTTTTCGTTCCTGCCACGCAAGTTCAAGATCGCCGTCACCGCAAGCCCGACCGACCGGGCCGCCCTCAAGGTCCACGACATCGGCGTTCGATTGCATCTCCAGGGCGATGCGCGCGGCTTCGAGGTGATGGTCGGCGGCGGCCAAGGGCGCACCCCGATGCTCGCCAAGACGATCCGCGATTTCCTGCCCGAGCGCGACCTACTCAGCTATCTCGAAGCGATCTTGCGCGTCTACAACCGGCTCGGACGTCGCGACAACAAATACAAGGCCCGCATCAAAATTCTGGTTCACGAACTTGGCGCGGACGACTTTGCCGCCATGGTCGAGACGGAATGGCAGGCCATCAAGGATGGGCCGCTGGCGTTGCCGGCCGAAGAAATCACCCGCATCCGCCGCCATTTTCATCCGCCGCCGTTCCTCGACCTCGATGCCCCGAACGCATTGCGGGCCGCCAAAGAGCGCATCGATCCGGCGTTCAACCGATGGCTCAAGGTCAACCCCAAGCCGCACAAACACCCGGGCTACGCCATCGTCGATATCTCGCTGAAACCGACCGGCGGCATTCCGGGCGACGCAACCGCCGATCAAATGGATGCCGTCGCGGACCTCGCGGCGCGCTACAGCTTCGACGAGATTCGCGTCACCCATACGCAAAACCTCGTCCTGCCCCATGTCGAAGAAGGCAAACTTTACGATCTGTGGCAGGCGCTCGACCGATTCGGGCTTGCCACCCCCAACGTCGGACTCGCGGGCGATATCATTTCGTGCCCCGGATTGGATTATTGCTCGCTCGCCACCGCCCGCTCGATTCCCATCGCCCAAGCGATCAGCGCCCGCCTTGCCGATGCCGGCTTGCAAGAAGACCTCGGCACGTTGGGAATCAAGATCTCGGGCTGCATCAACGCTTGCGGCCACCACCATGTCGGCAATATCGGCATTCTCGGCCTCGAAAAGAACGGTGAGGAATTCTACCAACTCACCCTCGGCGGCGACCCCGGCTCCGATGCCTCATTGGGCGAGGTCGTCGGCAAATCGTTTTCGGCCGAGGGCATCGTCGATGCCGTCGAACAGATCACCCATGCCTATCGCGACCTGCGCGGCCCCGGCGAAACCTTCATCGCTACCTACCGGCGGGTCGGCCCCGCCCCCTTCAAGGAGACCCTCTATGCCGCTGCTTAAAGACGGCGCCCTTACCGAAGATCCCTGGCAACACGGCACCGGCATGCGGGTCGACCTCGCGACATGGCAAGCCGACCGCGATGCGCTCATCGCCCGCGCGGTGCCGCTGGGACTGACCCTCGGTCCCGAGGACGCGATCGAGCCGCTCGGCCCCGATATCCATCGTTTCAGCCTGATTGCCCTGGACTTCCCCGCCTTCACGGACGGGCGGCCCTATTCGGCGGCCCGCCTGCTGCGCGAACGCTTCGGCTATCGCGGCGAATTGCGCGCCACCGGCGACGTGCAACGCGATCAAATGGCGTTCATGGCGCGGTGCGGCTTCGATACCTTCGAGGTGGCCAACGAACATGCCGCCAGAGACTTCGCCGCCGCGCAGGCCGAGATCAGCGTCACCTATCAACCCCCCGCGGCTTAAACCCGCAACGCCGCCACACCTGAACGGTCCAGGGCCGCGCGGTTCAGTCCGCGTTCGCCTCGTCGGCGGTCGACGTTTCGGGCGACGCCAACGCCACCACGGGCACCGACTCGTCCTCGGCGCGCGCGGTACGCGTCAAGTCACCGGTCACGCACCCCCCCTTCTCGACCTCCAACGCATCGTAGATCACCGTCCCGGTCACCTGGCCCGAGCGGCGCACGCTCAGGCATCCCCGCACCGTCAATTGGCCGTCAAAACGACCGTCGATTTCGGCGGCCTCGACCTCGGCGCTTCCTCTGACCTGACCGGTGGCCGAAATCGCCAAAACCCGCGCCGCGATCGTCGCCTCGACATCGCCCTCGACCGTCAGCCGATCGCACGAACTCACCTCGCCCTTCAAGCGCAAGCCACGGCCGACGTGCAAATTGGCGTCCTCCCCCGGCTCGACCGCCACGGCCGGCTCGTCCGGCCACCAGCCGGGTTTGGGCTTCTCCGGTAGCCCGGTGCTTTGTCGTGTCGTGTCGGCGTTAGGGGCTTCGGCCCCGCCGCGTTGACGAAGCGATTTGAATCCTAGGGGTGATCTTTCCACGATGCTGTCTCCCTGCGTGGTGAGGCGAAGGACGACAGCGTGTCAGGGGAATGGGGCGCGAGTGGGATGCCAACAAGGCGAATCCGTGGCACGTCGT
>Ga0181579_10001674_pt1 | contig 18193 bp, 13 predicted proteins | sample 071ome_24_FD_132996 | JGI IMG/M metagenome (GOLD analysis project Ga0181579, IMG submission 132996) | Coastal salt marsh microbial communities from the Groves Creek Marsh, Skidaway Island, Georgia - 071402CT metaG (megahit assembly) | ecosystem: Environmental > Aquatic > Marine > Intertidal... | reverse complement strand
TTGCGGATGCGCGCACATCCAGCGCGCCGCGGAAAATATAGGGAAAGCCTAAAACATTATTTACCTGATTGGGAAAATCTGACCGGCCGGTAGCAATAATAGCATCCGGACGGGCTTTTTTGGCTTCATCGGGCATAATTTCCGGCTCGGGGTTGGCCATGGCAAAAACAATGGGTTTGTCGGCCATGGTTTTCAGCATTTCCGGGGTCATTGCTTTGGCAACAGACAGACCCAGGAAAACATCTGCCCCTTTAATGGCATCTGTCAGGCTGCGGGCATCTGTTTTTACTGCATGGGCAGATTTCCACTGATTCATACCGCTTTCGCGCCCCTGATAAATCACCCCTTCGCGGTCGCATAAAATCACATTTTCATGTTTTACGCCCATCGCCTTTATCAATTCCACACAAGCGATAGAGGCTGCCCCTGCCCCATTGGAAACTACTTTGATATCCTCGATATTCCGCTTGGTAAGATGCAAGGCATTGATAAGGCCGGCTGCTGCAATAATAGCGGTGCCATGCTGGTCATCATGGAAAACCGGAATATCCATCACCTCGCGCAAGCGCTGTTCGATAATAAAACATTCCGGCGAGCGAATATCTTCAAGATTAATACCGCCAAAAGATGGCCCAAGCAGGCTGACCGCATCGACAAATCTGTCAACATCCTCGGTATCCAGTTCCAGATCCACCCCGTCAATATCGGCAAATTTCTTGAACAGAACGGCCTTGCCTTCCATCACCGGCTTTGAGGCCATCGCCCCGATGTTGCCCAGCCCCAAAACCGCTGTTCCGTTAGAGATAACAGCGACAAGATTGCCTTTGGCAGTATAATCATAGGCGGTGTTGGGATCGGCCTCGATAGCCAGGCACGGCTCGGCCACACCCGGCGAATAGGCCAGCGACAGATCGCGCTGGGTGGTCAATGGCTTGGTTGGCGTGATTTCCAGTTTGCCAGGCCGGCCTTCCGAGTGAAATTGCAACGCTTCTTTTTTCAATGATTTTTTCATGGGATATTTCTACTTTTTTTCATAAAGATGTATAAAGAAGATTCTAACTAACCTGGCCCCTGGCCGATACAAACCAATTTAATCGAAACTCTGGAAGTTTGAAACAGAATAAAGCCCCAAATTCGCAAAAGCTCACACCGATGATGGCACAATATCTGGCCGTTAAGCAGCAATATGAGGATATACTGCTTTTCTATCGGATGGGTGATTTTTATGAAATGTTTTTGCACGATGCGGAAATAGCATCCGAAGCGTTGGGGATTGCCCTGACCCATCGCGGTGAAATTGATGGCAAAAAAGTGCAAATGTGTGGTGTGCCGGTTCATGCCGCTGACAGCTATCTGGCGAAATTAATCAAAATGGGTCACAGGGTTGCGGTTTGCGAGCAATCAGAAACGCCGGAGGCATTTAAAAAACGGGGCGGAAAAGGCCCTTTGCCACGCGATGTGGTGCGGGTAATCACACCAGGCACCTTGCAAGAAGATGGCCTGCTGGATGCGTTTCAAAATAATTATCTGGCAGCCATTGGACGGGTTTCGGAAAAGCTGGCTATCGCCTGGACAGATATGTCCACAGGCAGTTTTCAGGTACAGGAATGTGCCCGCCCCGATATTGAATCGATGTTAACCCAGCTTAATGTGGCAGAATTTGTCTATCCTGAAGATATTGCAGATATCGTGGCAAGGCTGGGTATCGCGGATAAGGGAACATCGCTGGGGGCTACTGCGTTTAATCAGCGCAAAGCCGAAGCAGCCCTTTGTGCGCAATATCAACTGGCCAGTTTGCAGGGGCTGGGGCAATTTAGCCCGCCAATGCTGTCTGCTGCAGGCGGCTTGCTGGCCTATTTGCACCAGACGCAGCTAGAGGCGATGCCCTATCTAAAGCCCCTATCGGCAGAATGGCCGGATGCCTTTATGGTCATAGATGCCGCGACCCGAAAATCGCTGGAGCTTACCCGCACCCTGGCAGGCGAGCGCAAGGGCAGCCTGTTATCGGCCATAGATAAAACCAGCACAGCAGGGGGTGCGCGATTACTGCATCGCCGGCTATCTGCACCGCTAACCAACCGCCAGGCCATAGAAGCCCGATTGGGGCTGGCCACCTGGTTTGCCCAAAATCCCATCATCGCTGGCGAGGCAGAGGAGATTTTAACCAAAATTCCGGATATGGAACGTGGCTTATCAAGGCTGGCCACATCCAGAGGCGGGCCGCGCGATCTGGCCGGTCTTGCACAAGGGCTGTATAAAGCTCGCTCTTTGTCTCTTTTATTGAACCGTTCCGGGGCAGCAGAGAGCCATAAGGCTATTCAGGAACTTGCCAGAAACGCACAAGAGCCAGCCCCGCTTGCAGAAAAAATCACCCCCGCCCTTGGGGATGAATTGCCATTATTGGCCAGAGACGGGCATTTTATTCGGCAAGGCTATGACAGCCAGCTTGATGCGCTGCGTCAAATGCGCGATGAAAGCCGCAGGCTGATAGCTGGTCTGCAAGCTCAATATGCCGAAACAACCGATATCGCCTCGCTGAAAATCAAACATAATAATGTGCTGGGCTATCATATTGAAGTGCGCGCTGGCCATGCCGAAAAATTAATGGCAGATGAGCGTTTTATTCATCGTCAAACTACCGCACAGGCAGTGCGTTTTACCACAACAGAGCTGGCAGAAATGGAACAATCCCTCAGCTCTGCAGCCGATAAGGCCTTGGCGCTGGAGTTGCAGTTATTTGACCAGCTGGTTCACGAAGTGTTGGCCGCTATCGACGCAATACTGGCCAGTGCAGAGGCAATTGCGGCTTTGGATGTGGCCTGTTCCACTGCCAAACTGGCAGAGATACATGATTATTGCTGTCCAAAACTTTGCGAGGATACATCTTTTACCATTGAGGCGGGTCGCCATCCTGTTGTGGAACAGGCTATCGGCCAGGATACACAGTTTATCGCTAATGATTGCCAGCTATCACAAGAGGCAAATTTGTGGTTGCTGACCGGGCCAAATATGGCAGGAAAATCCACCTATTTGCGCCAGAATGCGCATATGGCTATTTTGGCACAGGCTGGATTTTATGTGCCGGCCAGACAGGCAGAAATCGGTATTGTAGATAAAATTTTCAGCCGGGTGGGCGCATCAGATGATCTGGCACGCGGGCAATCTACCTTTATGGTGGAAATGGTCGAAACAGCTGCCATTTTGAACCAGTCAACGGAAAAATCGCTGGTGATACTGGATGAAATTGGACGAGGAACGGCTACATGGGACGGGCTGGCTATTGCCTGGTCCTGTCTGGAATATCTGCATAATCAGATTGGCTGCCGCGCCCTGTTTGCAACCCATTATCATGAATTAACTGCACTTGAAGGCGAGCTGGAGCGTCTGCGCCCGTATGCGATGCAGGTCAAGGAATGGAAGAGCGAGATTATTTTCCTGCATCAGGTGGCCAGCGGCGCAGCGGATAAATCCTACGGGGTGCATGTGGCGCGCCTGGCCGGCTTGCCAAAAATGGTCACGAAAAGAGCGGCTTATCTGGTCGCCCAGCTTGAAGCAGGCAGCCAGCCATCGCATAGCCCGGCCCTGCCCCTGTTTGATATGCCTGAAAATAACCATAATACGGGCTATGATATCGCTGCCGAGACAGATCAAACCCTTGAAGAATTGCGGCAAAGAATAGAAGCGTTAGAGCCAGACAGCCTGACCCCGAAACAGGCGCTATCTGTTTTGTATGACCTGAAAGCGGTTCTGGCAGAAAATGCAGATGAGTGAAGATGGGCATGGATTTTTGGCAATGAGGGAAAATAGCAAAAGAGGAATGCCGGTAAATCTGTGGCAATCCTGGATGTCACCCTTGCAAACCGCGCGCGCGCGACACGAGGCGGGCATTTTTTGTCCAATAGATGAAGTTGGCCTGGTGCAAAGCCTGAAAGCGCTAGCCGAGCAGGCAAAAAATAAAAATGATGTCCGCGCAGTGATACTGGCAGAAATGAAAATCCGGCTTGCCGCGATGCGAAGCCGGCTGGAAAAAAGGCTGATAGCCGAACGCGACGGGGCAGATTATGTAGGCGCGCACGCGCTTGGCATGGATATGCTTATCCGCAGTGCCCTTAATCTTGCCTGTAGCCATATTTTTAAAAAAACGCCCGGCTTTGGCTTGATGGCGGTTGGCGGTTATGGGCGCGGCGAGCTGGCCCCGCATAGCGATATTGACTTGCTGTTTGTGATGCCCGATAGCGGGGCAAAAAAACAGGAACCCATCATCGAATTTCTATTGTATCTGTTATGGGATATGGGACTCACAGTTGGCCATGCCAGCCGAACTATCCGTCAAAATCTGGCCGCTGCTGATGAAGATACCACCATCTGTACCAGCTTGCTGGAAATGCGTCCCATAGGCGGGGATAGTATCACTACCGATAAAATGATGGCTACTTTTTCAAAATGGCTGAAACGGCAATCTGTTGCCCCTTTTTTGAGTGCCAAGTTAGAAGAGCGTGACGCACGTATTACCCGTACAGGCGGCACACGTTATGCGGTCGAACCTAATGTCAAGGATGGCAAGGGGGGATTACGCGACTTGCACACGCTGTTCTGGATGGCCAAATATGCCTACCGCGTTAACAGCGCGGCCGAATTTCTGGAAACCGGCATATTGCGTCAGTCCGAAGCCAGAAGCTTTGCTGCTGCCCAGCGTTTTTTATGGACGGTTCGCTGTTTTTTGCATTTGCATCATGGCCGCGAGGATGACCGCCTCAGCTTTGATGCCCAAATGGAAATTGCCCCTAAAATGCGTTTTTCAGACAGGGGCGGCTTGCGAGGGGTAGAGCGGTTTATGAAACGCTATTATCTGGCCGCCCGCCATGTTGGCAATCTTACCCGTATTTTTTGTGCCGCACTGGAAACAGATTTTGACAGACGCCCACGCCTGTCGTTAAAAAAATTCTGGCTGGCAGATGCAGCCTCTGATCTGGATATCGCCCCGTTTATTCTGGAAAAAGGCAGGCTGCATTTGCCTGAAAATAGGCGGTTTCGCGATGATTTGGATCAAATTATTCGGCTGTTCAATTTTGCCCTGATCCATGAGCTGGATATTCACCCGGACACCTTGCGCCGCCTGACACGTGCGGTTCGCGCTGCCAGAACCGCACAATTGCAAACGGCCCAAACCCATGAAATTTTTCTGCAAATTATCAGCGGCAAAGGCAATCCCGAGCGCGTTTTGCGCCTGATGAATGAATCCGGCTGGCTGGGCATTTATATGCCGGATTTCGGGCGTATTGTGGGGATGATGCAATTTGATATGTATCACAGCTATACAGTGGATGAGCATAGTTTGCGTGCGGTTGGCATCATGCGCGAAATTGAACAGGGCAAGCTGGTCGATGTTGCCCCGCTTGCCAGCCAGCTTATTCATGAAATATCTTCCAGACGCGCCCTGTTTGTAGCGATTTTCTTGCATGATATTGCCAAGGGAAGGGGCGGTGATCACTCTGTTCTGGGCGCGGAAGTTGCGCGTAATATTGCCCCGATGCTGGAATTAAATGACGAGGAAACAGAAACGGTTGTCTGGCTTATCCTTACCCATCTTTTGATGAGCAAAACCGCTTTTCGTTATGATCTGAACGATCCGCAAACCATTATTGATTTTGCCGAAAAGGTACAATCGCCTGAAAGGCTGAAACTATTGCTGGTTCTGACCGTTGCCGATATTCAGGCTGTAGGCCCTGATATCTGGAATGGCTGGAAGGCCAGCCTGATGCGCGATCTCTATCACCGCTCCGAGGCAGTGCTTGGCGGGGCAGCCCCGTCTGAAGTATCCAAAGGGGCGGCTATTGATGCGATGCAGGAAGCCAAAGCCCGGCTGACACAATGGGATGACCAGCGTTTTGAAGCGCACGCCCGGCTTTTTTATCCCAGCTACTGGACAAATTTCACTACTGCATCGCATCTATATCATGCAGAATTAGCGACTAAATTTGACCATTCTGACCAACAGCTATTGGTTGATTTCAAAGTGGATGAGGATAAAAAATCCACCATTTTGGTCGTGATGGCAGCCGATCACCCGGGTCTGTTTAGCCGGATTGTGGGATCGGTCGCCATGTCGGGCTGCAGTATTGTCAATGCCCGCATCAATACCCGTCATGATGGCACGATACTGGATCAGTTCCGGATTCAAAGTCACAATCGCGGGGCGGTAACCGATTCTGCTACCCAGCAGCGCATTGCCAGCCTGATTGAACAATCTCTGGCAGGCGATATTTCCCTATTTGATAAATTGCGGGAAAAATCGGCACAATTATCGCCGCGCCTCAAGGTGATGACAGTGCCGCCACGCGTGCTGGTAACCAATGGCCGCAGTAAAACCCATACGGTGATAGAGGTAAATGGGGCAGACAGACCCGGCCTTTTATACCAGATTACCTATCATCTTTTGCAGCTTGGCTTGCAGGTAAATTCAGCTACCGTATCGACCTATGGCGAAAAGGCGGTGGATGTTTTCTATGTAAAGGATGTGTATGGGCTGCAAATTGAAAAGCCTGCGACACAGGAAAAAATCAAACAGGATTTACTGTCTATCTTTGAAGAAGATACCGCGATGATGGCGGGAATAGAAAAATGAGCGGGATGAGCCTGAAACGCGCTTTTGGCCAGATAAGCGGCCTAACATTTCTATCCCGAATTCTGGGATTTGTTCGTGATATATGTTTTGCCCATTTTATGGGGGCAGGCAGTGCAGCCGACGCCTTTCTGGTAGCCTTTAAACTGCCTAATCTTTTTCGCCGGCTGACAGCTGAAGGCGCGCTGACCAATGCGTTCCTGCCTGTCTATGCGCTTGCAAAGGAAACGAAAGGCCAGCCCGCTGCCCTTATTCTGGCAGCAGAGGTGCAGACGGCTCTGTTACTGGCATTAACTGTGATTGTGGTAGGGATGGAAATATTTATGCCAGCGATTATAGCGGTTCTGGCGCCCGGATTTACCGCTACGCCGGACAGATTTGCAGCGGCCATAGATTTGGCACGCATTACCATGCCCTATTTACCGATGATCTCGCTGGTTGCGCTATGGGCAGCTGTATTAAATAGTGCAGATGATTTTATCGCCGGCGCCTTTGCACCGGTCATATTAAATCTGTTTTTAATTGGCGGGGCGGTGCTTATTCCTTTCAGCAGCGATTTATTACACACCCCGTCTTCGATGCTGGCTGTGCCGCTAAGCGGGGCATTATTACTGGCAGGTATCAGTCAGATGGCGTTATTACAGGCCAGATTGCATCGCCGGAAACTCTCTTTAAAATGGCGTTTTGGGCGAATGTCTGCTGCGGCGCGGGCGATGTGGGCAGGCTTTGTTCCGGCTGCGCTGGGTGCAGGGGCAACCCAGATAAATCTACTGGTGGATTTGGTGCTGGCCTCGCTTTTGGAGGTGGGCGCGATATCCTGGCTTTATTATGCCGACAGGATAGCCCAATTGCCGCTGGGGCTGGTCGGTATTGCGCTGGGAACAGCCTTGTTACCGCGCCTGTCCCGTATAGAAGCGGCCAGCGATACGGAACGCCGAAAAAAAGATTTTGCCAGAGAATTATCAGCAGGCTTTATGCCGGCTGCCTGTCTGGTCTTGCCCGCTACCGCTGCCTTGCTGATAATAGCCGAGCCGATTATTATTGGCCTGTTTTATTCAGGCGCATTCAGCCTGGATGATGGCAAGGCCGCGGCGGCTGCCCTGATTGCCTACGCTATCGGTCTGCCAGCCTTTGTTGGATTAAAGCTGACAGGGGCGGCACTTTATGCTGTGCAAAAGGCGCGGCTGGTAATGGTGATATCGCTGATTTCGGTTGGTCTGAATATATTGCTCAGCCTCTATCTGATGCAAATTTTGGGTCATGTGGGGCTGGCTCTTGCGACTGTGCTGGTATCCTGGATGGGCTTTATCTGGCAGCTTGGCTGGCTGGCGCGTGCAGAACGGCTGGATAAGACTGCCCTTCGGGCTGTCTTTTTATCTCTGTTTTGTGCCGGGATAATGGCGGCCGGGCTATATTTTAGCGCGCCTTTTATACAAACAGCACTTTTGGATGAACAGCTTGTCCTGATAGCATTGGTTTTCCTTGGCGCAATGATATATTTTCTGATGGGCTGGATGACAGGTCTAGTAAGACTGGTTTTTTTCAGCAGAACAACTTAAAACAGCAGACAGCAAAGATGATAAAACAGACTATCTATGGTCTAGATTAAGGGATAATTTCCATCATGGGCGAGGCAAAAACAAGGCGTATTTTTTCAGGCGTACAACCAACAGGCAATCTGCATCTGGGCAATTATCTGGGGGCAATTAAAAACTGGATAGCCCTGCAGGATGAGTTTGAATGTATTTATTGTGTGGTGGATTTACATGCCATTACTGTTCCTCAGGAACCTGCCATTTTGCGCCGCGCCATTCGCGAAGTTGCAGCCTGTCTGATCGCCTCTGGTATTAATCCTGAAAAATCTATTCTTTTTAATCAGTCGCGTGTACCCCAACATGCTGAACTTGCCTGGATATTTAATTGTGTGGCCCGCCTGGGCTGGCTGAACCGGATGACCCAGTTCAAGGAAAAAGCTGGCAAGAACCGCGAAAATGCAACGGTGGGGCTTTATGCCTATCCGACATTGATGGCAGCCGATATTCTGGCCTATAAGGCAACCCATGTGCCAGTGGGCGAGGATCAAAAACAGCATCTGGAACTCACCCGTGATATCGCGGTGGCCTTTAATTCCATGTTTGATGCCGATTTTTTCCCTCAGCCCGAGCCGCAAATTCAAAAGACAGCTGCACGGGTGATGAGCCTGCGCGATGGCAGCTCCAAGATGAGCAAATCCGATATTTCGGACGCAACCCGTATTAATCTGACCGATAGCGCAGATGAAATTGCCCAGAAAATCAAACGGGCAAAGACAGATCCCGAACCATTGCCATCTGAAATAAAGGGCCTGGAAGGCCGGCCGGAAGCCGCTAATCTGGTCGGTATTTTTGCCGGGCTTTCCGGGCGAACAGCCGAGGATATATTATCTGAATTTGGCGGTCAGGGGTTCGGCGTCTTTAAACCTGCCCTTGCCGAGCTGTGCGTTAGCCAAATCGCCCCGATAAGTCTGGAGATGAATAAATTGCTGGAACAACCAGAGGAAATTGACAGATTGCTGGAAAAGGGTGCAGGCCAGGCACAGGCCATTGCCGCGCCCATTCTGGCAGAGGTAAAACAGCTGATAGGGTTTTCAGGATAAGGCCTGATAGCCCCAACAAGTGTTCAAGTAATAGCCAGGCTTGATAATCCGTGCGGCTCTTCCCATATCCAGGGGAGTAGTTTATAGTTGTTCTAAAGTTTGAGATACTGTCGTGCGGGTCTCAAACAGGCTGACATCGCGCGCAATACAGGATACTGCTCATGTTTATTCAAACAGAAGACACCCCTAATCCGGCCACTTTGAAATTTATTCCAGGCGTGGATGTCCTTGCTGGCAGCTCGGCTGAATTCAATAGCCTTGAAGAGGCAAAACCCTCGCCTCTGGCCAGCCGTTTATTGCGCATAGACGGGGTTGAATCTGTGTTTTTATGCGGCGATTTTGTTTCTATTACCAAGGCTGAAAATATGGAATGGTTTGCCCTGAAACCTTCTGTGCTGGCCGGGATTATGGAACATTTTGCCTCTGGCCTGCCGGTTATGGAAACCACCCAAAACACCGATGCAGATGCCAATAAAGAGGATGGTGATGATGATGAGGTGGTTCAGCAAATCAAACATTTGCTGGATACACGGGTACGCCCGGCTGTTGCGATGGATGGCGGGGATATTACCTTTCATTCCTTTCATGAAGGGGTGGTAACCTTGCAAATGCGCGGCGCCTGTCAGGGATGCCCCAGCTCTACGGCGACCCTGAAAATGGGGATTGAAAATATGTTGCGCCATTATATTCCCGAAGTGGTTGAAGTACGCCCAACAGAAGACTAGGCTAGATAAGAAGGGCTACAGGCCTGTATAGTCAAAAATTAAATGGATGAAGCCTCCTGTGTCTTTGCATAAACCGGTTTCAATAAGGCTATCGAACAAAGCACTTGCCGGCTTTGTGCTGGTATGTATGGGATTTGGCCTGCTTTTGCCAGCCATGATAAATCCGCCTTTTTTCCTGTCCGAAGGGGGGAGCAATAAAGCTCTGCTGGCTGAAATTGCCAAGCTGGAAAGCGAATTATTGCGCTTGCAGGAATTGAAAAAACAGCAAGGTCTCAGCCTGGCAGAAAAACAGGCTCTCGAACGGCAAATGGAAATCGCTAGCGTCCAGCTTTCAAAGGGTTTGCAGCTATCTGAACAAAAACATAGCGCTCTGTTAACTGTGCCAACCCGCCGCCCGCCTGTCCCGCAAAATATCCGATATAGTTTGCCAGAAGATGGACAAGGGGTTGTGCCGCGTATCTTTATTCCGCGTATGCCCAATCTTGCCCCGCTGGAGGTTGCAGAGCGCAAGGAGGTTTTTATCAAAATTTTGCTTCCCCTTATTTTGCGGGCTAATGATGAAATTAAAACGCAGAGAGAAAACATCACCCGCGCCTATCAAAAGGGTGACAGAGAGGTGCTGGAACAATATGCCCAGCAATATAAGGTTAGCCTGGATAAGACAGAGGCCGAACTTTATGATGCGCTTATCCTGCGCGTTGCTCCTGTGCCAGTATCGCTGGCTCTGGCGCAGGCGGTGATTGAATCCGGATGGGGTCAGTCCCGCTTTGCGGCAGTGGGTAACGCGCTGTTCGGGCAATGGGTCTGGAATGATGATATGGGCATAAAGGCCAGACAGGCCAGTGATAGCCGGGCATCTGTGCGTGCCTTTCCTGATCTTCAGGCATCTGTGCGCGCCTATATGCTGAATTTGAATTCCTTTTATGCCTATGAAGGGTTTCGCCAGAACAGAGCCTTGTACAACCAGAACAAGGCTAAATTTGCTGATATGCTGGCAGAGCTTTCTGTCTATGCCGAAATTGGCGAAAAATATGTCACAAAGCTGAAAACCGTTATTGCCCAGAATGATTTCAGGAAATTCAGCCAGACCAAACTTGCCCCGCCTGTTTTCTAGGTGAGGGCAACAGCGCGAAATCTGATTTTTTAAAGAATCTAGTTTGTCAGAAATTGCCGACCGAACCAGCGCCATCTGTTCTGGCCGGCTGGCATGGTGCAATTGATGCGCGAACGCCCTTCTTTTAAGGCATCTGGCAGGCGGATTTCAGCGCGTCGTCCAATGATGGATACATCTACCTTGCCAAAGCCGCTGGCAAAACAGCGCAGCTGGCCTTCGGGGCGCATATCTTCATGCAGGGTAAAACCATAAAGAGGCGGGTTTTCAGTTAGTACCATATCTTCTGGTGTTAAATCGGTAATTTTCAGGGGCAGACCATTTATGGCCAGCTCCAGCCGGTCTGTTGTGCCATAATCTTCGTTAAAGGCAAAACGTGGCAGCTCAAAAAACATATCCTTGCTGTGCATGATGCCCGAATTTTGACCAAAGGCAGCGACAAAGCCGGCTTCCTTGACAATTTCTATGACAAAGCTGGAATATTCCCCGAAAGGATAGGCAAATAATTCTGGCCGAATCCCCAGCTCTTTAATGAAATAGTCATTGGAGAGTTGAATTTCCTCGCGCACCTTGTCCGGGCTTTCACGATACAGATGCGGGTGGGTATGGGTTTGCGAGCCAATGGTAACCCCGGCACTTTGTAATTCGCGCAGCATTTCCCAGCTCATATAGCCGCGGCGGTTCTTTTCTACCGGCTCGGTCGCCACAAATACGGTGAAGGGCAGTCCCAACTCTTGCAAGCGTGGCCAGGCTTCCTCATAGACAGATAAATAGGCATCATCAATGGTGATGGCGACTGTCCGGTCTGGTAAGCTGCCGCCTGCCTGAAGTGTTGCCACAATCTTGGGCAAGGGCAAAACAGTATAATCACCATTGGTCAACAGCGCTAAATGTTCTTCAAACTGTGCCAGTCTGATATTGGTAGAAGGGTATCTGTCCTCGCCAAAGCGGTGATACATAATCACCGTGGCGCTATCGCGCATTTCCTCTTGTGCGATGGCCGGGGCAGGGGTGATTAAAGACACGCCGGTAAACAGCCCTAATATCATCAGACAAAAAGCCCGTTTCAGGGCTATAGTAATAAATTGTTGTATGTGCCTGACCATAAATTATCCTGCTCTCATGCAAGTGATTAAGCATTTTTGCTCATCTCGGGCAGAGTAATTTTTTTTCACCTGTGATGCAACAACAGATAGCAAGGAACTGGCCAGCCAGATAGTATGTCAGGCAAAATATGTCTTTTTATGCTAATCGATAGGAATAAAGATAAAAATGACGCCAGGAGCGCGCGAAAATGGCCGAAAAGGCAGATAGTAAAAACCCTGTAACATCCGCGCCGGTTATTTTGGCTTTGGAGGCAAGCGGCAATGCAGCTTCTGCAGCGGTGTTGATAGATGGCAAGATAGCAGGAATGGCAGAACATAAAGCCAGGCATGGTCATGCAGAAACGCTGATTTTGCTGGCAGAAAAGGCCATAAGCGCCGCGGATTGCCCCTTATCGGATATCACACATATTGCCGCTGGATGCGGGCCTGGCTCTTTTACCGGCTTGCGGGTATGTTTATCAGCGGCAAAGGGCTATATGCTGGCAATTGGTGCCAGGCCGATAGGGGTAAGCGGGTTGGCCGCGCTGGCTTATCAGGCACAAAAAGAACAGGATAAAAGCAAAAAAACAGCCTATCTTGCCTGCGCCGATAGCCGCAGGGGCAGTGTATTTGCCCAATTTTTTGATGCTGAAGGCAAAGTACAAGGCACTATTGAGGATATGACAGCCGACCAATTACAAAAAGCCTGCGTCAATGTCCTGAATAAGGGGGATAGTGAAAAGCTGATCCTTTGCGGTCTGGCAAACACAGAAATCGCCCGCTCCGCAGATTTTGCCTCCCTATTGGATACCCCGCAAATACAGATTGCAGCACATAATTTAAATGCCGCAGATATTGCAAATTTTGCTTTTGCCGCCCTTGGCGCGCCCGATATCTATCCTGTATCCGGGTTTGAGCCGCTTTATATCGCTACCCCAAAGCTGGGCGGCCAGCGTCTGGATGGCTCAACGCCATGACAGATACCGCCCATCCCATTAGCTATTCAGACAAAATATCTGGCTGGGATACCCAAATCGGGGCGCTATATTTATCGGTATATCCGGAAAAGAAACCAACAGAGGCAGACAGTCTTACCCGCTTGATGAAAAGCCCCGCCCTTTACGGGATGATAGCCCAAAGAGGCGGTTCATTAGCCGGTTTTATCTTGCTGCTGGCCAGCCTGGACAGCACCGATATTCTGGAAATCTGTGTACACCCTGATATGCGCCGGTCTGGAATTGGCAAGGGATTGCTGGAAGCAGGTCTTTTTCAGGCACGCCAGCGCCGGCAAAACAGCATAATACTGGAAGTGGCAGAAAATAATCTGGCCGCCCAAACCCTTTATCACCAGGCAGGGTTTAAACAGATTTCCCGGCGCCAGAACTATTATCTGCGCGGCACAGCCTATATAGATGCCCTTGTAATGGAAAAACAGCTTTTCGGTTCATCCAAAACCAGCCCTTGACGGTAGAACAGCCATAAAGGTAAGAGAGGCCTCTGCCAGATAAAACAGGGCGAATTTTATTTTGCAAAATGCACAAAGATAAGGGATGATCAAGGACAGATGAAGAAATTATATATCAAGACCTTTGGCTGTCAGATGAATGTCTATGATTCCGAAAGGATGGCAGATGTTCTTGCGCCTACCGGCTATGTGCAGACCGATGCGCCCGAAGATGCCGATATGGTCATTTTAAATACCTGTCATATTCGGGAAAAAGCATCTGAAAAAGTATTTTCGGATTTGGGGCGTTTGCGTACATTAAAACAGCGCGCTGCCGAACAGCAAAACCGGCAAATGCTGATCGCGGTTGCAGGCTGTGTGGCACAGGCAGAAGGCGAGGAAATTACCCGCCGCGCCCCTTATGTGGATATGGTGGTCGGCCCGCAAACCTATCACCGTCTGCCGGAACTGGTCGCCAGAGCGGATCCGTCTGCACGCAAATCTGTTGTCGATACAGAATTTCCCCAAGAGGTGAAATTTGATTTTCTGCCTGAAGAAGCCGCCCCCAGAGGGCCGGCAGCCTTTTTATCGGTTCAGGAAGGCTGTGACAAATTTTGCAGCTTTTGTGTTGTTCCCTATACCAGAGGGGCAGAATTTTCACGCCCTGCAGACCAAATTCTGGCCGAAGCCCGCCGGCTGGTTGCCAGCGGCACGCGCGAGATTACGCTTTTGGGTCAGAATGTAAATGCCTGGCATGGCCAGGCTGGCAATAATGGCGGGGTCTGGGGTCTGGGGCGGCTATTGCGTGAACTGGCCGAAATTGATGGGCTGGATCGTTTGCGCTACACCACCTCGCACCCTCTGGATATGGATGAAGAATTAATGACCGCTCACCGCGATCTTCCGGCTCTGATGCCTTATTTGCACCTGCCGGTTCAGGCAGGCTCTGATAAAATTCTGGCCGCGATGAACCGGCGCCACAAGGCAGATGATTATCGCCGAATTATCGATCGCTTGCGCGAATTGCGCCCGGATATTGCCTTGTCCGGGGATTTTATTGTCGGCTTTCCAGGTGAAAGCGATAGGGATTTTGCCGATACCATCAAGCTGGTATCGGATATTGGTTATGCATCAGCCTATTCCTTTAAATATAGCGCTCGCCCTGGCACCCCTGCCAGCGGGGCAGGAGAGCAAATAGAAGAAAAGGTAAAATCCGACAGGCTGGCCGCATTGCAACAGCTGCTGGACGCCCAGCAGCTTGCCTTTAATAAAAAATGTGAAGGCATGACCATGCCGGTTCTGATAGAAAAACAGGGCGGCAGAGACGGGCAGATAACAGGGCGTAGCCCTTTTATGCAATCGGTCTATCTGGAAGGCGAGGCCAGCTGGATTGGTCGTATCATGGAGCTTGAGATTACCCAAGCGCGACAAAATTCGCTATGGTCTGCCCCTTCAGATGCCGCAGCAAAGGGAGCAGCATAAGCCGTGTCAGAGGCACAAAAAACCGTTCGACTGGAATTTGAAAACAACACCCTTATGACGATTATATGCGGTCAGCATAATCAGCATTTGGCGCGTATTGAACAGGCCTTAAATGTACAAATGGACAGTTTTGGCAATCAGATAAAAATTTCCGGTTTGTCAGACAAGGTAGAGCTGGCCAGCAAGACCTTTACCAGCCTGTATCAGCAATTAAGCGCTCAGGATAATCAGGATGAAATAAGCGCAACCCTGGTCGATGATGTGTTGCGCCAAACCGAAAATGGGGTCAATCCGGCAACAACGCCTATTGATAAAAGCCTTTTTGCGACCACCTGGAAGAAAAAAATCTTTCCCCGTACCGCAGGGCAAGCAGCCTATTTTAAATTATTGCGCGACCACGAGGTGGTGTTTGGTCTGGGCCCTGCCGGAACCGGTAAAACCTATATGGCGGTGGCCTGGGCGGTGGATTTCCTGAAACGCCGTCAGGTAGAGCGGATCATTTTATCCCGCCCGGCGGTAGAGGCAGGAGAGCGGCTCGGCTTTTTGCCAGGTGATATGAAAGAGAAGGTCGATCCCTATCTGCGCCCACTTTATGATGCGCTTTATGATATGATGCCATCTGACAAGGTCGATAGAATGATCGCCAATGGCGAGATTGAAATTGCCCCGCTGGCCTTTATGCGCGGACGCACCCTGTCCAATGCCTTTGTGATTATTGATGAGGCACAAAACACCACCCCGGTTCAGATGAAAATGGTATTGACCCGTTTGGGCGAGGATTCGCGAATGGCAATAACGGGCGATCTTAGCCAGATTGATTTACCAAGTGGCCAGCTTTCCGGCCTTTCGGATGCGGTTAATCGGCTGGATGGGGTAAAGGGGATCGGCATAACCCGCCTCAGCGGCGAGGATGTGGTGCGCCACCCGGTTGTGGCACGGATTTTGAAAGCCTATGAGACTGGACAAAAATAGCGAATTTATTCACACTGAACCCATTAACAATTACAGATAAAAACGTGACAAATACACAAGCCCCTGCCCAGACAAATATCCATAAAGAAAACGCTGCCTCTGGCCTATGCGAGGAAAGCGACAGTCCGGCAGATACGCCCGACCACTATGATGAATGGACAAGCCCGGCTGGCCATAAATTTGAACATAATCTGGCAGATAGCCGCTGGCAGCCCTTGCTAGAGGCGGGGCGGCCAATCTGCCTGCCGCTTGCCGATAATTTTGCCCGCCAGATGCAATTGCCTGCCTTTGAAGTTTCTATCCTGTGGACAGATGATACTAAAATGGCCGGGCTTAATCAGCAATTCCGTCAAAAACAGGGGTCAACAAATATCCTGTCCTTTCCGGCATCAGAAAAGTTGCCAGATAATGTATCTTCTCTGTCTGTCTCCTCCGGGCCTGTATTTTTAGGCGATATGGCGTTGAGCTTTGATGTGCTGACAAAAGAAGCGCGGCAAAATGGCCAGAAAGCAGAACATCACCTCGCTCATTTATTTTTGCATGGCCTGTTGCATCTGGCCGGCTATGATCATCAAGAAGAAATGGAAGCAAAAGAGATGGAAACACTGGAAATCCAGCTGTTATCCGAGGTGAATATCGCCAATCCCTATGATGGGGATGTGAATAGAAATGAGGGGAAATAACGCTGATGTTTAACGCGCTTACCCTAAGCTGGAAATGGCCGTTTATTGGCAAGCAAACCTCGGTGCGTGAAGAGCTTACCGGCCTGATTGAAACCTCTATTGGCCAGACAGATACAGAATTTGATAATCAGGAAGGCCTGCTTTTACGCAATATGCTGGGTTTGCGCGATATCACAGCAGAAGATGTGATGGTACCGCGCGCAGATATTGTGGCAATAGATATTTCCGAAGGGTTTGAAGCGGCATTTCGCCAGATTAGCGCTGCTGCCCATAGCCGCGTTCCGGCCTATGAAGGCAATCAGGATAATGTGCGCGGTATGTTGCATATAAAGGATTTGGTCGCCCATTCCCTTAGCCCGGAACAGCCTGTTTTACGCGATTTATTGCGGCCGGTATTATTTGTTTCCCCGGCAATACGGCTATTGGATTTGCTACAGGAAATGCGCTTAAAACGCCAGCATCTGGCACTGGTGATAGATGAATTTGGCGGGGTGGATGGCCTGATTACTATCGAAGATTTGGTCGAGGAAATTGTTGGCGAAATAGAAGATGAACATGATGATACCGACGCTCCGCAATTTGAAATCATCAATGAAGATATAGCGGTGGCCGATGCCCGTTTGGAAATGGAAGAGCTGGAAGCGCATATTGGCATCACGCTAGAATGTGACGAGCGCGATGAAATCGATACGCTTGGCGGATTTATCTTTGCGCTGGCTGGCCATGTCCCGGTGCGCGGTGAGGTGCTGCATCATAGCAGCGGTCTGGAATTTGAAGTACTGGATTCTGATCCGCGAAAACTGCGTCTGGTCAGAATAAGAGGGTTGAAATCCTTATCCCTCGATAGGCCGACCCTTGATGAAAAAACAGGCAAATAGATCTGTTTTGAAAGAGTTGCGCGATAGGGTGGCAGCATTGCCCCGCCGCCCCTTTGGCCGTTATCTTCTGGTGTTTTTTTGCGGGGCAGTTGCCTCTCTGTCGCTGCCGCCAACCGGATTTTTACCTGCCGCTCTGTTTTTTTCTGTCCCGGTCATATTCGCGGTAAATGAAGCGCATCCGCTAAGGGGTGCTGTTTTGTTCTCGGCGGCCGGATTTGGCTGGTTTACCGCCTCTCTTTACTGGATTGGTCATGCGCTTTTTATCAAGGGCGGGGTGCAATTACTGCTATTGCCTTTTGCCTGTCTGGGCTTGCCTCTGTTGCTATCTCTTTTCTGGGCGATGGCAGCCTATCTTGCCCTCAGGCCGGCTATTGCGCCTGTTGCAAAACTTGTTGTGCTGGCAGGTTTCTGGGGTGCAGCAGAATGGTTGCGCTCTGTGATTTTCACAGGCTTTCCCTGGAATGTGACAGGGCATATTTTTGCAGAAAATTTACTTACCGCCCAAATGGCGGCCTTTACAGGTCAGCATGGCCTTAATCTGTTGGCAGCGATGCTG
>Ga0181579_10001673_pt1 | contig 18193 bp, 14 predicted proteins | sample 071ome_24_FD_132996 | JGI IMG/M metagenome (GOLD analysis project Ga0181579, IMG submission 132996) | Coastal salt marsh microbial communities from the Groves Creek Marsh, Skidaway Island, Georgia - 071402CT metaG (megahit assembly) | ecosystem: Environmental > Aquatic > Marine > Intertidal... | reverse complement strand
TGAATGAAGCATTCACCAGCGGCTGCTCAAGGCTCGTGCCTGTGCCCAGCGCGAAATCGATGCTGCCCGCCAGGTTGTCTGCAGAGAAGTTGACGGTGCTGGCAATTCGGGGACTGGTTAGTGAGAACTCGTCACTGCCAAGATCTAGTTGCTGACTGCGCAGCTTGATCCTGCCCCGGTCCACTTCGCCGAGAATTAAAAGTATTTCTTCCAGATTGAACGTGCCGCTTCCATTCCAGTCGCTGTACTGGGCAGTGTCGACAGTCAAAGCGACATTTTCTCCGCGCAATTCGATGAAGTTCGGTAGCTGCTCGACTGAAAGCTGGCCTTCCATGCGAGCGCCAGCACCACCACCTCCGGCAAATTGCCATGCAGGGGACAGTGCCTGAAATTGCCCTGTAGCATTACAACGATTCCAGGTCTCACAGTTTGCCCGCATGTTGGAGAGTCTGGTTTCCAGGTGTAATTGATCATTGCCTCTGGACCAGGAAATGTTGTGAGCACTGTCACTTAGCGCAATGTTGAACATATCATTGACTGTATTGGGCGCCATGTTCACTGTGAGCGGCATATCCACCTGGGCTATAAGCTGGGAATTGTCGATACCAACCTGCAGCTGCAGGTTGGGAGAGGTAGAACCAATTGTGCTTGTAAGCGATTCAACCCTAACCGGAGAAGTCTCCGTATTGAGGTTCAGCCGGTAGTTGAGTTGAACTTTGTCGTTGAGTACAGACCAACCGATTTCCTGTTCTTCCTGGTCCAGAAGTCCCTGCAGCAGGTTGTTTGCATCGACCCTGAGAGTTCCATCGACGATCAAGCCGTCGTCCGCTAGCAGAACCTCGTTCTCTCCATTCAGTAGTTCATCCCCATCCTGGCTGATGCTGGTGAGGACCCAGATTCGGTTCTCGGCGAGAGCCTCAGTCGCGATCTGCAGATCCAGGACTTGTGTCGCAAGCATTTGTCCCGTGAATGACAGATTCAGTGGTGAGGTTTGAAAATCTGCCCTGCCGAGTAACTCACCTGCTTGCGAATGCACCCGTGTTTGCTCGATATGAATGCTGTCAAGCGGAAGGGCGGCCAGAGTTGTGAACAGTTCTGTTGGCGGCATGCTGGCGGATGAATCGATTCTGCCGTTTTCAGCGGCTCCTTTCAGTTCCAGGTCAAAGGAGTCGATCTCGATACTCTGTACTCTGCCGCCAAACAGCTGCCCGAGGGAGTAGCTTACCTGGGCGTTTTCGATGCTGATGCCAATGCTACTGGATTCAGCAGAGAGCCTTGCCGCACTGGCCTGCTGGAGTCCCGCCTCGAGAGCTTCAATATTGGTCAGGCGAAAACCTGTTGCTGCCAGTTGTACCTGTAGCAGCGGGCGCAGCAGAATCACTGGATATGCTGCCACGATGCCGGCGGCAGTCACCAGGAGAAGCATTAAAGACAGCAATACAACGACGGGTCTGGGCATGAGTGGATGATCCATCATATTGCGTGCAATTAGTGCAGAAAATTGCCCTTTGCACAGTCACTGGCCGATTAATCGTCTCTATCCGGCCTGAACGGCCCGAATTCTGGTCGAAAATTCTGGCACGGTTAATGCTGTATATAACACCACGGGGAATCTGATGTGCCATAGTCCCGATACTCTCCCTCGGTAGACAGGCTCATCAACCAAAAGATTCCTGTATCTTGGGCCTTATTTTGGGCCCCTTTTACAAGTTGGCGCTCATATCATGAAAATGATATGAGCGTTTTTTTTCGCTGCGTTCAGGGATTCCCCTGAATTCATTCAATCCTGGCCATTGGCGAACACACTTCCTTACAGCAGGGACATGACGACGCCCCCCAATTTCCTGTACCCTATGCGCCCTTTTTCGACTTCTTTCCACTTCCAGCCAGCCCATGGAGTTGCAAGTGAACCAGCCAGCGCAACAGCCAAGCAATGCCGAGGCCATGCAAGACGACCCCAGGGGCGCCTTGTGGCCCAACTATAGTCCACCTGAAGACCTGCTTTTCAGCCATGGACGCGGCAGTGAGTTATTCACCGAGGAGGGCGTTGCTTACCTGGACTTTCTCAGCGGCATTGCGGTGACCAGTTTTGGCCATGCCCACCCTCATCTGGTGGACGCGTTGCAGGAGCAGGCGGGCAAACTCTGGCACCTGTCCAATCTGTTCCGGATTCCCGCGGGTGAACGACTGGCCAAACGGCTGGTCGAGAACAGTTTCGCTGACCAGGTGTTCTTTGCCAATTCCGGAACCGAAGCCATTGAGGCAGGTATCAAGGCTGTGCGTGGTTACCAGGCCAGCGTGGGCAAGCCAGAACGATTTCGTCTTATCGGATTCAGCAACAGCTTCCACGGACGAACCATCGCGGCCCTCGCTGCCGCAGGCAATCCTGCCCACACCAAAAACTTTATTCCGACTGATTATGGATTTGATCAGGTGGAATGGGGAGATATAGAAGGCGTCAAAGCGACGATTGGTGAAAACACTGCCGGCATCATCGTTGAGCCAGTGCAGGGCGAGGGTGGTATTCGGCCGGTGAGCACTAAATTTATCCAGGCGCTACGCGCGCTCTGTGACGAGCATGGTCTGTTGCTGATGCTCGATGAGGTGCAGTGTGGCATGGCTCGTACTGGCAAACTGTTCGCTCATGAACATTTCGGCATAACTCCTGACATCATGTCTTTGGCCAAGGGCCTGGGCGGCGGCTTTCCTATTGGCGCCTGCCTGACCTCGGCAGAAGTTGGCAAGCACATGGTCGTCGGAACTCACGGCAGTACCTTTGGTGGCAATCCCCTGGCCATGTCGGTAGGCAATGCGATTCTTGATCTGGTGCTGGAGCCTGAGTTGTTGCCCGAGGTGACTCGCAAAGGTGCGATGCTCAAGGAAGGTATCGAGAAGCTGATTGCAGATTATCCTGCCGCGCTGGATTCGGTTACCGGTCTTGGCTTGATGATAGGCGTGAAGTGCGTATTGTCAAACACAGAGATGCAATCTCGATTACGCGCAAATAAATTATTGGTAGGCACGGCCGGTGACAACATGATTCGACTGCTGCCACCGCTGAATGTGTCTGACGAGCATCTGCAGCGAGCACTGGATATCTTCGCTGGCACCTTGCAAGAGAGTTGATCGCCTAGCGCTGGTCCATTTGGCTGGCTTCCATCATCACGTGGAAGATCACGTTCTGCTCCATCACCCCACGAATCAGGTCTGAGCCCGGACCAATTGCGTAGATGGCAACGTCTTCTCCGGCGTGGGTTTCGCCTCCCATTGGGACAGTAACCTGGGGATGGAATTCCGGATCGGTGGTATCCACCGCTGAAAGATCGGCACGTCCACCAGTATGGTTCTCCAAACCCGCCTCGTAACCCTGGCCATTGGCATAGCCAAGCGTGGTATAGGGCATGCCGTCGCTGGCCAGAGATGGCTCCTGGAGTGGCTCACCAGCGCGATCCAGGCCAACAGACTTGCCCAGTATCGGATTGCCGCGCTGGGGATAACCAGCGATAGTGAATACATGGCTGTGATCGGCGGTCACGATAATCAGCGTCTCGCTCAGGTCGACCATCTCAACCGCGGTTTGAATTGCGTTGGAAAACGCTACCGTGTCTACCAGGGCGCGGTAGGGATTGGTGGCATGGTGGGCGTGGTCAATACGGCCACCCTCAACGGTAAGGTAAAAGCCCTCGCTGTTCTTGCTCAGAATTTCAATCGCCTTCGCGGTCATCTCACTCAGGCTGGGTTCGCCGGCTGCATCGTTGGGGCGGTCATATTCGTATTGCAGGTGTGAGGGCTGAAACAGTCCCAGCAGGTGATCAGTGCTTGCCGGATCAATAGCATCGAACTGCTCCTTGTTCCACACATAATGGCTGTTAGGTTCCAGCTGTTCCCACTCTGCTGCCAGGTTACGACCGTCCAGCCGCGCTCCTGGCATGTTGTACTCTGGATCGGTAACTGTATTTGGCAGGAAGCTGGTGCGTCCGCCGCCTATTGCTACTTCCAGCCCATCGCTGCCAAACACCGAGCTGCCAAAATCGATGAGCTGGCTGGCGATGTCCGCGCAATCGCCTGGATTACTAAAGCGTTCCGCATCTGCATCGTCTTCAAAATCCCGGTCCATGATATGGGCATAGTTTGCTGCGGGGGTGGCATGGGTGAGTCGCGCTGTGCTCACGACACCGGTTGCAAGTCCGCGCATTTCGGCCCTCTCAAGGAAGGTGAGTGTCTGATTGCCCAACTGGCTGTCGCAATCACCACGAATCACATCCTGGTTTACGCTGATGACTCCGGCATCGGTCTTGATACCGGTAGCCATGGCAGACATGGTGCCAGCTGAGTCTGCCACCTGGGCGTTGGTGTTGTAAGTCTTGGACAGAGCGACACTAGGGAAGCGCTCGAAGCTGAGCAGGTTTTCCTCTCCGGTTTCGCCACGCAACTGGCCCTCGAATATGCGTGCCGCGGTGACCGTGGATACTCCCATGCCATCGCCGATGAAAAGTATCACGTTGCGGGCAACACCCTCGGTGTTTGCATTTCTGCGCTGGGCGAGGCTGCGGGCTACCGCTTCCTGGCCTGCGGCAAACCACTCCTGGGCATTGTCTTGCGCTATGGTCGAGTGCGCGGCGAGCAGCAGAAGAGAGGAGCAGGTTAAGGTGGTGATCGATTTGTGCATGATAATTCCCTTGGCAGCCTGATAACATGTGGAGCTTGCCACGACCATATTACAGGAAAATGAACCCTCTGCCCCAATCGGAGATTGAGTGATGAAGATTCGAATCAGCTACTGTACGGCCTGAAACTACAGACCGGAAGCGGACCGTGTGTCTGCCGAGATTGATGCAGACGATCGTGAAATCGAATTGATCGGTGGCGGCGGAGGCATCTTCGACGTGGAAGTGGATGGGCGCCTGGTATTCTCCAAGTTCGAGGTCCAGCGATTCCCCCATGTTGGTGAGATAACAGAGCTTTTGACTAGGCTCTGAAGGCGGGAAATAATTGCAGGGTTTGGCGTGACGCACTAAGGATGAATGATTGGCTACCAGCATCATAGCAATCACCGGCCCATCGGGTTCCGGCAAGACCTATCTGGCGCGATCCCTGTATCGGGAGATGCAGAATTCCTTTCCTGGAGTGGCAGTCGATATTCTGGCTGAAGATTCCTATTACCATGACCAGGCCCACGTGCCAGAGGCGCAGAGGCAACAGGTCAACTATGATCACCCGTCTGCGCTCGAGCATGAGCTACTGCTTGAGCATCTGCTGCGACTTAAAGCGGGAGAGGTAGTCAATGCGCCCACCTATGACTATACCCGTCATACCCGCAGCGAGCAGACTCGTCAGATCGAGCCGACGCACCTGCTGATCCTGGAAGGAATTCTCTTGCTCAGTCACCAGAGCCTGCGAGAGCATTATGATTTAAGCTTGTTCGTGGACACGCCGCTGGATGTTTGTCTTCAGCGTCGCATGCAGCGGGATTGTGAGGAAAGGGGCAGGAGCCCGGAATCGGTGACCGAGCAGTTTGAGGCCACGGTGAGGCCGATGTTTCATGAACACATCGAACCCACGCGCGAGCACGCACACCTGGTGCTTTCCGGGCAGGACCCGGCGGAGTCAATGGCGAGCCGGGTGCGGCAGGAACTGGAACAACGAGGCTACCTGTTCCCTGAGCAGGATTAACCAGCAATAAAGGAAAGCGAAACCTATGGATTCCCTGATTAGCTTGCTCGGCATCGCGACATTGTTTGCCATTGCCTACGGTCTCTCCGCACACCGTGCCCATGTCAACTGGCGCACCGTGGGCTTCGCTTTGCTACTGCAGTTTATCCTCGGTGGCATTGCGCTGTACCTGCCGCCTGGAGTGACGATCCTCAATGCGATCTCGACAGGTGTGTCGAGTATTCTGGATAACGCACAGGATGGTATCGATTTCGTATTTGGGCCAATTGGCGCCTTCGAAGTGGGCTTTATCTTCGCCTTTCATGTACTTCCTGTGTTGGTGTTCTTTTCTGCACTGGTATCTGTGCTCTACTACCTGGGCGTCATGGGCTGGCTGATTCGAGTCATCGGTGGTGGCTTGCGCGCGCTGCTGCGCACCAGCAAGGCGGAATCCATGTCAGCGACCGCAAATATTTTCGTCGGTCAGACTGAGGCGCCGCTGGTGGTGAAGCCCTATATCGCCAGCATGACCCGCTCGGAACTGTTTGCCATCATGGTTGGCGGCATGTCCACGGTGGCCGGCTCAGTGCTGGCAGGATATGTGCTCCTGGGAGTAGAGATTCAGTACCTGCTGGCGGCCAGCTTCATGGCAGCCCCGGGCGGTTTCCTGATGGCGAAGTTGCTATTGCCTGAGACAGAAACAATCAAGAACGAAGACAAGGAAATTGAGCTGAATTTTGAAGAACACGTCAATGTTATCGACGCGGCAGCAGCCGGTGCCAGTAGTGGTATGACCCTGGCGCTGAACGTGGGAGCGATGGTGCTGGCGTTTGTGGGCCTGATTGCCTTGCTCAATACATTGTTGGGCTGGCTGGGTAGCTTCGTTGGATTTGATCAGCTGTCGCTGCAGCTAGTGCTGGGGTATGTGTTTCAGCCGCTCGCATTTATTGTTGGTATCCCCTGGGAGGAGACTCGTGTGGCAGGCAGCCTGATTGGCCAGAAGCTGGTTTTTAATGAGTTTGTCGCCTACGTGGAGTTCACCAGCCAGATGACAGAAATGAGTGAGCGTGCGCAGGCGATTGTGACTTTTGCGCTCTGCGGATTTGCCAACTTCTCTTCCATAGGGATCGTGTTAGGGGGTGTCGGCATGATGGCGCCAAATCGTCGTAGCGATATTGCCGAGTTGGGCCTGCGTGCTGTCTTTGCCGGCTTCCTGGCGAACCTGATGAGTGCGGCGATTGCCGGCTTCTTCCTGTCGCTCGGCTAGTTACTGTTCTTTCCTGAGACCAATCTCGACGAGTCTTTGCTCGAGAAATTCACCAGCGGTGATGGGTGGATATTTCGATCCTCCTGGTCCGGCGCACTGGGGCAGGCAAGCAAGGCTGGCATTGCTGTGGGGATGAAGAAAGAAGGGCATGGAAAAGCGTGAGCTATCCTGGTTTGGTGGGTTTACTACCCGATGAATAGTTGATGGCAACACATCATTGGTGAGCCGTGACATCATGTCACCGGTATCGAGTACGATTTCGTCTTCATCGCTTACTACTGGCATCCACTTGCCGTCACGATCCAGCAGTTCCAGACCTGAATCGGTCGCACCAACCAGCAGGGTCAGCAGGTTGATGTCGGCGTGGGCGGCTGCGCGCATTGACTTGGAGGCATCGAGTCCTTTCAGACTCGGGTAGTGCAGCAGGCGACAGATTGAATTGCCATCGGTGACCATGTCGCGGAAAAATTCTTTTTCCAGTCCCATGGCCTCGCCCAGTGCTTCCAGCATGGTTTTCCCGAGTGTTTCGAGGTCCTGGTAGAACTGCTGGAAAAATTCCTTAAACTCCGGAATCTCTCTTGGCCACACATTGGCAGGATAAATACTGAAATATTGACTGTCGGTGGGCACGTTCTGCCCGATATGCCAAAACTCTTTCAGATCCGCATGAGGGTTGCCCTTGGCATTTTCCCGTCCGAATGCAGTATAGCCGCGAGCACCACCTGGCCCACTGTCATACTGCATCTTTACCTCGTCAGGTAATTCGAACAGTTGCTTTACCAAGTCGTAAGCGCGGTCGAGTTTGGCCTTGTTGATGCTGTGTTCCTGCAGAATTACAAAACCATATTCCTTGAGACCGGTGTACAGTTCATTGATGAACGTATCGTGATCGTTCTGCAGATCACTCAGTTTCAGTCTTTTGATTTCGCCGCTCATCGTGTCCGTAACTTTGATTCTGCCTAGTCGCTATCCAGCACAAAGCTCTTGGGTAGCAGTTCGCTAATAGTGTGTTCTTCGCAGGCATCAGTATCGCAAACAGAGAGAATTTTTGCATCGGCGCCGAACTCACGGATGACCTGGCGACAGGCGCCGCAAGGCAGATGTGGTGTGTCTGTCGGTGTGTATACCACAACAGCGGTGATGTTCCGGGCACCGGCACCGATAGCTGTGCAGATGGCAGACCTTTCGGCGCATTGGGTGAGCCCGTATGAGCTGTTTTCCACGTTCACGCCTGTGTGGATGCGGCCCTGTTCATCACGGACAGCAGCACCTACGCGGAACTCGCTGAACGGCGCATAGCTGTGCTGGACGACGGCGCGAGCCTGTTCGATCAATTCTTCCATGGGTAATCAAATTGTTGAAGCGGGCGCTATTATCGCCCTTGCCAGAGCCTGAGTCATGGCTTATTCGATTCCGGTGCTAACTAATCAGCAATATAGTGGCGAGCATCAACCGGCTTCATCAGCGCATTACTGACCAGCGCTATAGCCAGCAGAACCGCCATGAGCACCATGGTGGAGTTATACAGACCACTAGTTGGATCGGTGGTGCCCGGCGGTGCGATCTCCATCAGCCTTGCAATGGTTACGGTGTTCTGCGCAACCAGCTCCTCCAGTTGCGCAACCGGTGCGCCGAACTGATTCTGAAAAACAGCAGGATCGATGACTGTCACCAAGTCATTGATGGCATTGGTCACCGAGTTCTGTCTCAGGGAGGTGATGGCCAGTGGTCCCAGTACACCGGCGGTACTCCATGCTGTAAGCAGACGACCGTGAATGCCGCCCACATAGCGCGTGCCAAAAATATCTGCGAGATAGGCTGGGATAGTGGCAAAACCACCACCGTACATGGTGAAGATGATCATGGTTGCGGCATAGAAATACACCAGCCACACGACGGATGGACTAACGCTGACCTGCTGTGCGGTCCAGGGTATCGACAGGTAGAGGAGAATGCCGAGAACAAAGAACACCCAATAGGTGTTGCGCCTGCCTATATAGTCAGACGCGCTTGCCCACAGGAAGCGGCCTACCATGTTGAACGCACTGATCATCACAACGTAGGTTGCAGCAAAGGCCGTATCGACCACCTCCGGCAGAGAGCTGCCAAAAATCTCGGTGATCATGGTGCGGGCAACACCGAGTACGCCAATTCCAGCAGTCACGTTCAGGCAGAGGACGATCCACAGTTGATAGAACTGGGGCGTCTTTAAAGCCTGATCGATGTCCACATGGCGATTGGTAATCAGTCCGCCACGGCTCTCTTCATCGGGTTCGACCCAGCCTTCTGGCTTCCAGTCCGGTGCCGGTAAACGATAGGAGAACGCGGCAATCAACATGACCACCAGGTAGATCACCCCGATAACCACGAACGCTTCGGCTACGCCGGCAGCGCCAGTATCAACCACGTAGACACCTTCCGGTCCCGGCAGGGTCATATCCCTCGCTTCTGTTGCGCCAACGATAACAACTTCTCTTAATTCATTGCCGATCTGTGCGAAGCGTCTGCCGGCTTCGGTAATCAGGGAGACCTGTTCCTGGGTGCCGAGATATTCGGGTGCACGATAGAACAGGCGAATGAAATATTCCTTCATCGGTGTGCCGATCATAGCGCCGCCGCCAAACCCCATAATTGCCATTCCCGCTGCCATGCCGCGGCGGTCAGGGAACCAGCGTATCAGTGTGCTCACTGGCGACACGTAACCCAGGCCCAGGCCGCAGCCGCCGATGACGCCATATCCCAGGTACAGCAGCCACAGCTGATGGGTCATGATGCCGACTGCGCCGACCAGGTAGCCGCCGCCCCAGCAGCAGGCAGCCACTACGCCAACCTTTCGCGGGCCCACGTCTTCGAGCCATTTGCCTGCAAATGCGGCTGCCAGGCCGAGGAATACGATGGCGACTGTGAATACCCAGACTACCTCACTCAGACTCCAGTCATCCGCTGCGCTGGTCACCACGCCGTGCACCCGAATCAGGGAAGGATTGTAGATGCTCCAGGCGTAGACAGAACCGATACATAAGTGAATGGCTATCGATGCCAGTGGCACACGCCAGCGGTTGTAGTCGGGGGCTGCAATGATGCGCTGTTTGGAGAGGAGTCCAGCCATGAGGAGAACCTGTTCTTGTTGTTATGGCTGCAAAACTAGCCTATTCCACTGCTGCTGTGAACCTTTGTTATGCATCAAATTGCGCCATCTCCCTTGCGTTATAGTGAGGAACATCTTCCCTTAGTGTTGGTCTATTAGGGAATGGTGGATAACTGGATAAATGGGGTAGGCATATGAATGAATCTTACTCACGGGCGCAGAAAATCCTGCATTGGCTCTTGGCAGTCTTATTGCTGTTCTGGCTATTCGTTAGCGGGGAATTGGTGGAAGAGGCCGAGGGGGAGGAAAAGCTTTTCATCCTTGGCTTCCATTCCGGGGGTGCCATAATCATCCTCTGCCTGATGCTGTATCGCTTGCGCCTGAGATTGCAGCGAGCAGTTGCGCCATTTGCTGTACTGCAGGACTGGGAGAAAGCCTGGAGCAGGCGATTGCATCTGGCCTTTTATATACTGGTCGTGATGATGGTGTTGAGTGGGCTCTTGCAGGGCATGTTCTTTGATATGGATGTGCGCGTGTTCGGCGTGATCAATATCACCCTATCGGACAACGAGACGCTGCGTAACATCTTTCACAATATTCACGGGCTGAGTGCGAATCTGCTAAAGGCAGCGATTGCTGTTCATATCCTCGCCGCGCTGAAGCATCAATTCATAGACAAACATGCAGCGTTGAGGCGTATGGCCTAGATAATTGGGCCATCGGGACACTTTCCCGCACGAGCAAGCGCCTAGCGCTGCAGCAGATAGGAAAATTTCACGAAGAACTGGTCGCCATCACGCTTGAGATCGTCGGTGACGATCAGTTCCCGCTCACCTTCCATCTCGGCGATATCGAAGTTGCTCTGGTTGCTGTTGTAGCCAACATAGAATGCCGACCAGGGATTGATCACGTAACGCAACAGCAAGTCAAAGTTGAGATTCTTGTCGTCAGTCAATCGAGAGAGATCTGCGTCGGTGTCTTCATATTGGGCAATGAATCGCAGAGACAGCTCCTTGGTAAACTGGTAGTTCCAGTTGCTGCGGAAGATCTCATTGGAGAATATCTTCCTGCCTGTGCCGCGAGTCTCCAGCTCTGTGTACAGGTAGGTGTTGTTGATGCGCAGACGATCGAAGGGACGCAGGAGCAGGTCCACATCGATGCGGTTGGTATCGGCAATACTGGGCAAGGACCCGACCGGTGGCACCAGGTTAAGAGCGGTACCGGTGCGGTAGCTGACACGAAAGTCCACCTCATTCAGCATGTTGTTGCGATAGCCAAAGTTGATGTTGTCGTATTTGAACACCCGTGGTGTTACTACCCCTGGATAGTCGCCCGGGCGCAAGATTTCCGAGAAGTCTGTCCAGCCGATGTCATAGCGCGATGTGTCGAATTGCAGTGATGCGCTTGGGCCGAGTTGCGAGAAAATCTTGGTGCCATTGTTGTCTTCAAGGTATACCCCAAAGCCAGCCACATTCCAGGAATTGATCGAGGAATTCTGCGGATAAAAATTCAGTGCCACTCGCTGGTGGATGCCTGAGGTGTCGGCGCGGAAGAAACGATTCTGGAAACCCAGTTCCGTCCTGAAGCCCGGTGATGCCTCGATGAAGTGAGTATGGGTATTCAGCAGTCGGCCGGTGCGGTTAATCTGCACATTGCGCTGGTAGCCCGTGTATTTTTCTCCGCCGCCACGGGGATCTGTTTCAGTACCCACGACTTCGATCTGGGTCTGCCAGTTTTCGCCGAAGCGGAAGCGACCATCAATCAATGCAGCCCGGTTATAACCATCTCCCAGTTCCCTGGTGGTCGCCAGGAAGCCCACACGGTCCTGCTCTGATATATCGCGGTAGCCCCTGATGATGCCGATATTCGCTTTCTCTCCCGCCAGGGGATCGCCGACTGCACGATTCTGTCCCGGAGCTTCATCATTGATCAGGATGGAGCCAAAGCCGTAGTTGCCAGAGCGGCCGGTGAAACGGATGCCACCTTCTGGGTCGACAATGCGGCGGGTAAAGACCAGGGTTGAATCGGTGGCAAAGAAGTCGGCGTTCTCGATGAAGAAGGGTCTACGTTCGGGAAACTGCACCTCGAAGCGTTCGTTTACAGTCACCTGAGGCTGGTCCGACTCCACCTGGCTGAAATCCGGGTTTAAGGTGACATCGAGTACCCAGGTGTCATTGAAAACGAATTTCGCATCGACACCTACGTCCTGTTCGCTGCTGGTATCGAATGCGGGTCCACCAATCGCACCTGTGTCCAGTGCATCCAGTTCCCTGGCAAAGATGAATGGAACGATCTGGTAGTTATTGCCGGAATCCACATCACGAATTCCACGCAGTAAGGCGGTCTGGTTCAGGCGGCCAACGATATCGATAGAGTAGGGTGGCCAGTAAGCTTCCTCATTGAGGCGGGGTATGATGCGACCGAATTGAATTCGCCAGGTTTGTTCATCGTCATCATTGAAGCGCAGGCTGCTCAAGGGAATCGACATGGATGCCATGTAGCCCTGATCGGTTAGTTGGCCGTCGCTGTCCCAGACTGCTTCAAGCGTGGTATCGAAACCGGCACGTCGCGAAGAGCCCTCAGTCCAGCGCGCGTCCCATTGCAAACCAAGTGCAGTAGTGCGGAACGAGAACGCTGTGCGTTGATCGTTGAAGGTATCGATGGTGAGCTCGACGATATCATCTTCATCGATATTCTCTCGCGAGGACATGTTGGCGCGAATCTGTGCCGGATTTTCATCGAAGGCCAGAAACACGGCATAGAAGCGGTTGGCGTCATAGCCAATGAAAACTTCCGTGCGCTGGGAGGCGGGATCGCCGTCATCGGGCAGGCGCTGGACGAAATTTTCCACCCTGGTCATGGAGCGAGCCAGCGCGGTTGTGGGCGCCATGCCAGCAAAATCTTCCAGTGTCGGTTCACCACTGATACGGGCAATGGTGATGCCATCCATGTTGATCTGTGCGTGAGTGAGGGAGACTGCGAGTAAGGCGAACGTAAATACTGCGCCTTTGAGGCACAACTGCGACATCTTCATGGATTAGGCCTGTTTTTTGTTGGCTTTTTCTGGATTGGGGAATACTAGGCGCTGAAGCGCCAAGTGCAAGATGTTATTACACTTTATTGCAGTCTGAGCGGCCAAATATCAGCGACATATTGTCGCTGACATGGATCGGATCAGGCCGGGCTTGCCGCAGCCTGTGTTGCCGACTTTGATTGCAGCGTAAGTATCGCGACCATTGCGATGAGCAGGGGAACTGAGAATGCGATAAAGCAATCGGCTCCGGACCAGCCTCGTGATAACAGGAATCCCGCTGCCGCTGGCCCGATGATCCCGCCAAACCGTCCAACGCCAATGGCCCAACCCATGCCCGTGTTTCGTACACTGGCTGGATAGATTGAAGGCGCAATGCTGTACAAGCCGATCATCGAACCAAATACGAAGAACCCGATAACAAATCCTACGACGAGCATAATTCCGAGATTGACTTCCAGTAAGCCAAACACGGTCATAAATATGGCACAAATAACCATGTACGCTCCCGTGAGTTTGTGCACTGAGAATTTTGCGGTGAGGAAACCCAGTGTCGTGCCGCCAATAATGCCGCCTATGTTCATCAGTACCGCACCTGAAATACCTTCTTCAACCCGAAGCCCTGCATCCGCGAGCAGGGTTGGGGTCCAGCTGAGTACAAAGTAAAAGCTAAACATCACCATGAAAAAAGCACACCACATGAGAAGTGTTGGTGTGCGTAAGTGCGAATTGACCAGGCCCAGGATATTACCGCTTTCATTTTCATTGCGTTGAATATCCGGCAGAGCATCAAGTTGGGCTTCCCCTAGCTGCGTACGCAGAGCGTTTACTTTTGCCAGTGCGTTGTCCGGTTTCCTTTCCAGTAGATATTCCAGCGACTCGGGCAGGAAACGATAAACCACCGGGATCATCAGCGCAGAACAACTCGCACCGAAAATGAATACTGATCGCCAGCCATAGGTAATGATTAGAAACGCTGCGATGGTGCCGCCGATGGTGGCGCCTATTGGATAACCTGACTGCACCAGGCTGATGGCAAAACCCTCGCGTTTCTCGGAAGAGTATTCGGCGGTAATGGTGGTAATGCTGGCCAGCATCCCTCCTATGCCCAGTCCGGTAATGACGCGGGTTGTTGCAAGTTGGGTGACGGAGTTGGTGAATGCCGATGCCAGCATGCCGAGGCTGATAATTACCAGGCACCAGAGGATCACATTGCGCCTGCCGATGCGATCCGCAATTGGCGCTATGAACAGGGATCCCGCTGACATGCCAAACAGGCCTGAACTTAACAGCACGCCAATGGCCTGGGGTTCCAGCCCCCACTCCCCGGAAATCACTGGTGCGGTAAACGACACCACTAACACATCGAAACCATCCAGCATGTTGATCACGATACAGATGGTAACCGCCAGTATTTGAACCGGCCGCATGGGTCCCTGCTTCAGGGAGGCGACGATGTCGTTATTCATAACAATTGCTCATTGGGCCAATGCCCTGTCGATTATTTCTTGCGCCTGCCCCAGTGCATTACCTGGATCTTTCAGGGAATTCCAATCCAGCTCCGCCTCAACCATAGTGCTCAGTTCATCTATCATGTGCGTCCCATTGCTTAACGAAGAAGAGCAGGCATCGGCAACGAGTTTCGCTGCTGCTGTCTTGTCCATGAGGGAGCTCAATGCAAAGGATGCGGCTTCGGCAAGCATTCGCCCCTGGTCGCGTTTGATATTTGCATCCATTGCCTGGGTATCGACTTCCATTGTGTCGATGGCCCGGGATGCCAGGGAAAGGCTGGCGCCAGCAGCGCAGGTCAGGGGAGCCAAGGTCAGATGCTCGATGGCCATACTCACGCCGTCTCGTTCGTTGTTGGCAAGCAGTGTTTGACTCAATGTGTTTGCCTGTGACTGGCAATAGCTGGCGAGTGCGACCAGGAACTCGGGCAGCACGGGATTATTCTTGTTAGGCAACGTGGATGATTTGCCACTGCCTTTGAAACGCAGCTCGCCGACTTCCGATTGCGATAACAGCAGCATGTCCTGGCCGATCTTGCCGACCAGGCCGGCTGTGGTGGCGAGCCAGTTGCCAAACTCGACAACACTGTCTCGTTGCACATGCCATGGAGAGTCAGTGGTATGAAGCTGAAGTTTTTCTGCCAGCAACGCGTTGAGTTCAGTCGCGTTCGGGCCCAGTGCGGACATTGTTCCCACGGCGCCGCCGAGCTGCAGCGTCAGCAGTTGCGGCAGCATGTTCTCGAGTCGAGCATGCTGTCTTTGCAAGGGAACTAGCCAGTTCACGAGCTTGAGCCCGAACACTGTGGGCGCAGCATTCTGGTTTCGTGTCCGCGCAATAGTAATTGTATGGCGATGCTGCTGTGCCAGGGAATTCAGTTGATCGTTAAGCGTTCTGTTCTTGTTCAGCAGGTGATCACAGACTGTCTTGAGTCTCAGCATAAGTCCGCTATCGATTACGTCCTGGCTGGTCACACCATAGTGAAGAAAGGAGGCGATCTCTTGTGGCAGTTGTGAGCGCAGGGAAGCAAGCAGTGTGGGGATAATGATGCCGTCTTTGGCGAAGCCTTCTGCCAGAGCGGCAATATCAACAGTCGCTTGTTCTAACTGCTTGGCAATGATTCCTGCACTGTCACCAGGAATGATTGCCAATTCTTCCTGTGCTTGTGCCAGGGCAATCTCGAATGCCAGGCAGGCTTCAATCTCGGCCTCGTCACTGAAACACGCGGCGATATCCGGATCGGCATAGGTACTGCCCGAGATTGTTGAATCGAGGGCGCTAACCACAGGAATTGTCTCGCTGTGTCTGAGTCATGGACTATTAAACCTTGAAGAAGAGCGTTTCCCGCTCTCCCTGCATGTGAATATCAAACTGGTACAGGCCTTGTTCAGTGGAATGACGCGTAGCAATTAGCGTATCCCGACGAGACGCTGGCAGCTGGCTGAACACAGGATCCTTGTCATTGGCTGTCATTTCATCGGAAAAATAAATGCGCGTGTAGGTCTGCAACAACAGGCCGCGAAGGTAAACGATTACCGAGATGTAGGGCGCTTCATCCGCACTGAGAGCGCCGGGCTTTATTGTCTCGAAGTGAAAGCTGTGGTCTTCGGATTCACCAGTCTCGCTGCGGGCAAGGCCAAGGAAATCCGTCGCATCGGTGCGGCCGTTACAATCTGCCTGGAAGATTTCGATCATCGCGTCTGACACCGCATCACCATTGCCATCGAAAACCTTGCCGGTTATTTCAATGCTCTCACCATCGCCAGCAATCTTATTGGAGACGGCTCCCTGGTGTTCGATGTGCGCATTGGAATTAGTTAACCCAATTGCATAGTACGGGCCTATTGTCTGGGAAGGCGTTTGGGGGGTCGTCTGGGAAGGTGTTTGCGGATGAGAAACGGAATCAGACATTAGCGATGCTGCTCCGGATCGTCCGCAGGCGTGACAAGAGACCCCGCCAGTGCAATATCAAAATGGTAACCGAGCGCAAAGTCGGGTTCGGTTATTCCTAAATCAAGATGAGAGATTAAACGGGGAGCTGCAGGCTTGGGCACAGATTGAAAAATCGGATCCCAATCCAGTAGCGGATCGCCAGGGAAGTACATCTGAGTCACTAGGCGGCTGCCAAGGCAATTACCGATCACAGAAAAATGAATATGCTGTGGCCGCCAGGCATTGGGGTGATTCTGCCAGGGATAGGCTCCCGGCTTGATTGTATAGAAGCGATAAGCACCATCATTGTCGGTAATGCAGTGCCCCGCACCCTGGAAGTTTGGATCCAGCGGCGCGTCATGATTGTCGACCTTGTGGGCATAGCGTCCACTGGCGTTGGCTTGCCATATTTCGATAAGGGCGCCTCGAACGGGCTTGCCCCACTGATCTGTCACCTTGCCAGAGACAACGATGCGTTCACCCAGGGGCATACCTCCGCGCGTGGCGTTGCGGGTGAGATCACGATCGAGTTCAGAGGCAGAAAACTTGTTTAGTAGTGCGCCGGTTGTTTCCAGTGCCGGGCTGTTGTTGCTTCCTTTATAGAGATCAGAAAGCTCGATCTCAGACTGCTTTGGTCCTCGCAACAAGGATGACTTGTAGTCCGGGTAAATAGCAGGGGGATGTTGGGAGCGGTCAATGATCGACATGTTCGAAGTGCGCGTTCCTGGTTCTTATTGTTATTGGGTCGCTGCTTCAGCTTATTTCGAGAGCTTCTTTCGCTACCCGGAAGGCGTTTCTCGCTGCGGGAATACCACCGTAGATTGCCAGGTGTAAAAAAGCTTCACTGATGTCGGCTTTGCTTAGTCCGGTATTCTCGGTAGCTTTCAGATGTAAGGCAAGTTCTTCATGGTGGCCCAAACAGGCGAGCAGTGTGATAGTAATAAGGCTTCGGTCCCGTTTGCTCATGGTCTCCCTGGACCAGAGCGAGCCCCAGGCTGAGGTGGTCAGCAACTCCTGGAAGTCCTGATCGAAGTCAGCGGTAGAACTAACAGCGCTGTTGACGTAGTCATCCCCAAGCACCTCACGCCGTGTCTTCATCCCAAGTTCTAGCAATTCCTGTGTCGTCAACTCGCTGGCCACTTGTGTTGCCCTCCAGTGTTCAATCCGTTTTCAAGCTTAACAGATGCCCAGTGATGGCGCCTAATGGCATTGTGAGCATTGTTTTGGGTTGCCATAATGCTCAACTCGCCAGAAGAAAAACAAAGAGAAAGCAGAGATTTCCGTGAAAACCCAGGTAGGCATAGTTGGTGCCGGCCCCGCAGGTTTGCTGCTTGGCCAGCTTCTCAGCAGGCAGGGCATAGACAACGTCATCATCGAACGACAAACACGTGAACACGTGTTGTCGCGCATTCGTGCCGGTGTGCTGGAGCAGGGTATGGTTGAGCTGTTGCGCGAGGCAGGTGTTGCAGAGCGCATGGATCAGGAAGGACTGATCCATACTGGCTTCGATCTCGCCTTTGCTGGACAGCGGGTTCGTGTAGATCTGGAAAAATATTCTGGTGGCTCTACCGTGATGGTATACGGCCAGACAGAACTCACCAGGGACTTAATGGATGCCCGTTCGGCGAGTGCTGCGCCAGCGTACTACAGCGCAAACAATGTGCAGTTGCACGAAGTCGATAGTGATGCGCCCGCGATTACATTCAGTTGCGAAGGA
>Ga0181579_10001671_pt1 | contig 18195 bp, 8 predicted proteins | sample 071ome_24_FD_132996 | JGI IMG/M metagenome (GOLD analysis project Ga0181579, IMG submission 132996) | Coastal salt marsh microbial communities from the Groves Creek Marsh, Skidaway Island, Georgia - 071402CT metaG (megahit assembly) | ecosystem: Environmental > Aquatic > Marine > Intertidal zone... | reverse complement strand
CCTAAACCCTAAACCCTAAACCCTAAACCCTAAACCCTAAACCCTAAACCCTAAACCCTAAACCCTAAACCCTAAACCCTAAACCCTAAACCCTAAACCCTAAAAAGAAATCAGAACATCGATAAAAAAACGAAGAGTGTAAATTTGTGTTAGGTGTTCAGTTTCTTTTTGCTCTTTAGCAAAATTAATATTTTGGAGGACTCGTAATCCTGATTATGCTTGCAGATTACACAGTAAAACTATTCCCACGAGAGTTGATTCGCTACCAAAACAATGGAGGTGATCGAGACGATGACGAGAACACATCGATAAAAAAACGAAGAGTGTAAATTTGTAATAGGTGTTCAGTTTCTGCTCGATACGTAAGACGAGCAGAAACCTTTTATCGTACGAATTTAGCTGCGAACGCGTAATCTATTAAACACATGTTTCTATGTAATCTTCGCAACAATCGCCTGTAGATTCACACAACGAGTCACAGCAGCACACATTGGACTCGTACGTGTAATCACACAGTCCGCATATGCTCGGAAGTTGTACTCTACAACTCCCGGCGTCTGCACTCGTTGGCGGTGGCGAAAGAGCTTGCGGTGGTATTGGTATTGTAGGAGCGGGTGATGGAGGTGATGCGAGCGGCTGAGGGCTCTGCAACTCGACGGACGTTGTTGGTGGCGGTGGCCTCGTTTGATACAGCCAACTAAATTCGGTAACACGCCGCGGAGCCGGAGGTGGCCTGGGAGGAGGAGGAGGCGGTGGCGAGCTGTTTGAAAAAAAATCCTCAAAGTCAGTGTCGTTTCTCTGTTTGTACAGCAATAGTTTAGAACTGTGATAGCGTCCGATCGGATGTAAAACGCGATCAACGAGAATCAATTTTGCTCCGTTGTGTGCTTGAGCGATGTTCGATTTGATTATCAAAGCCGCGCTTTCAGTCTCCCCAGAAGCAAAGTTTCGACTCGTAAAGGCATTACGCACAACGTTATCCTTTGGGGACTCTTCTCTCGACAGGAAGTATTGTATTGAACAAAAATAAGAAAAGTCGCCACAACAATCACCATTCTGAACGCACGCTTCGTCGCAACAACACGTATTAAGTTCAATATTATCGCACGTACCACACCTGTTTAAGCACGTCGAAGACGTCACGTCCAAATTCAAAGCAGAAGAGGAAGACGCGTTTGCGCTAGCGGCTTCGTTTTCCTCATCGAAAGGCATGATATCGATCGGGCGCAACATAATGCGCGCAGATAAAGTTGAATCTTCACAGTATTTTGAAAGTAACGCATTTTTTCCTTCAACTTTGTGCCGAAATGTAAACGAAGCGCACACGCTTGCATCTCTTGGCGAGACTGAACGCAATGGCAAACTCAACGCTTGTCTTTGCACTGCTAAAGCGTGCGCGACTGAACGAGGCTGTGTGTTGATTACTCCATAGTGCGAGAGTAATATTTCGAGAGCTTCCATCTCGCCAAGATTGGAGATCAATTTCTCATCATTTACTATCGTCGAGAGATCAATCGACGATGAAAACACATGAGCCCTTACAACATTTCTCAGCGTCGCTTGGGTAGTCGAAAACGAAGGTTCATCGTACTCCGAGTTATTGCGTCCATTTTGTTCGCTCAGCGTAGAACGAAGAAACAAGAACGCCGCATCAATCGGCGCAAACACCGTCATTGGTTTCTGTAGCGCTTGGAGCCGTAAAATTTCTGCACTCGAATCTAAAACGTTTGAAAATTTCCGTAAATTTCGATTCCGAATGATTTTAGTCGCGATCGAGTCTACGCATCGATACGCGTTCGGAAGTAACATAGATTGACACCATTTGTAGTTATCGTAAAAGCACGAGTGTTGAATGACGTATGCAGTTTTGTTCGATTCCTTCATTTTTTCTTCATCGAGCGTTATTCTTCCACATCTTCCAAACAACGCTCCACCTGTTAAGGCGCTTCCGAAATTAATATCACTGGATTCTACGCGTCTCAGGTTCTGTAACCCATCGAGTGATCGCAACTTTGTCGTTGCTTTTAAATCCAATCTACCTTTGACGACTTGTAAGGACATGAAATTTGAGAGACTTCGGATACTTTCCCCAGAAATCATGAAATCTCCCCCCACTTGGAAGAGGTTACGAAAACATCCAATTTCAAGAACTTTCAAGCTTTTCGTAGCGTTGATCAAGAAAGATCCGCCGACGGATTCTAGGGACGGAAACGCTGTCGATTCGATGTTTCGATGCGATTCAGAGACGTGCAGCTCGAAGTTTTGTCCGATTTTAGCCACAGTAGTTGCAAAGTTGCGTATACTCCTTGTCGAGAGCGAAGAAGTAGATTTTTGCGTATCGATGCACTTAAACGATCCGCGAATGATCCGTAAGTTTGGCAGGACATCGAATCGAGATGATAAAACATCACTGTTCGTAATCGTAAGATCGCCTTTGATATACAGTAAGGAAGAGAGGATATCATTATCTAATCCATAGACATTGAACAGCTCCAAACTATCAACGCTTCTGAGCTTAGCAAATAAAGAGTGTCGTTCATTCCAATCAAACGAGCCAGTCATCGAAAGTTTCCCTGTGATGCGTGTAACGTTACTCGCAATCGCGTCTCGACCGGTATTGTTTTCGATGACATCATCCATGCGGGTCAAAATCATCCGGAAACCGTTTCTCCTACTTGAAGAAACAAACACGTCGCCTTCAAAGGTGAAACTTTCAACGAGCAACAGAGTCGCGAGCATGATGAAACATGCGCATTGCGGCGAAGAACTTAGCAGCCACTTCAATGAAATCTTCCTTGTAATTTTCAGCATCATTTGCGGTATTCTATCGTAAAGTGATCATGATTGGAGTGTGAGAGTTAAAAATGAGAAAATATGCGTTTTTTTATTAAAAGCTTTCTTTCCGAGCAGAAACTGAACACCTAATACAAATTAACACTCTTCGTTTTTTCATCGATGTTTTGATTTCTTCGATCAAACAACTCTATCATTAGATCTGTATGGATGTTATTGATGTCATAAAAGTCTTGATTCGATCGAAAACGGCGCAGATTCGGATTTGACGGACTGTTTGTACACCTTCGTACTCGGTAGAAGTTCTTGTCACAGGTTAGCTGACGATGTACGCTTTTAAATTACAACTTCTCTTCGCTCTCCTCCTTCTTCCTCTTCGTCATCATATCTATGGCGGGCTTTAAATCCTCTTTTTGCACGCGCTTCAAATTTTCTTTCAGCGCTTTGATCTTCCGCAAACGTTCTTCCGGGTTGTCTTCGCTCGTTAATTTACGAACGACGCGACTATCCTTAATCTTTGGATTGGACGTTATTATCTTCTCGGTGACTTTATCGATACCGTCGTTCAGTCTCTTCACCGACGGCTGCAAAACTTCCGGAACGCTCTCTGTTATTTTGGCGCGCGCGCGTTGGATCTTTGGCCCAATCGGCGGAGACGCATCCTCGGATTGCACCTTCATTTCCATTAACCGAACTTTTAAAGTTTTCAACCTCTCCAATTCCTCAATCTGCGACTCTACTTCAGCCATTCTTCGTTTTACGTCCATTACGCGCTCATCCTTCGAAAGTGCTGGTTGTGCGATTGCTTTTTCTCTCGGCGTCGCGACGATATCATCGCTCGTTTTAGTTTTATCCGCGTCTCCTTCTTTTCTAAGAGGTAATAACTTTTGCTCGATTTTTAAATTCGACGACGTCGCCGGCAACAAAAGAGGCCGCGTTACTGGTGGAGGCGAAGGAGATTTTTGAGCGACGGATTCCTCCTCCCTCTTCGCCGTCGTCGTCGTCGTCGTCGTCGTCGGAACTTCGCTTGAGTCTCCTTCGATTTCACCACCTTTCTTTTCTATTCTTTCCTCGCCGGCTTCTTTTTCCCCATTTCTGTTTCGGAATCGCTTAAACAAGTTCCGCACGCGTTGAAATCGAGGCATTTTGGGCCTTTCGTTATCATCGGTAGAAGGAGATGATGCATCTTTCGTATCCTCTTCGCTGACAGCACCGTATCGTCTTCCGGCAGAAATGACGATTTTCTTCGCATCTACATCGTCTAGAGATCGTACTCCGGTCAAATCGACCGGTCCGTCCACAAATATAACGAATTTCCCTTTCTTCTGTTCGTCCACCGCGCTTCTTTTCACGCCAGAAGCGCGAAACGTGCGCGGATCGAATCCTCTCGGTGGCGGACGCCAACTCGGTCGACTTTCGTAAATTGGCACCCTGCACACCGGTCCTGCTAAATTTAAGAATGCGCGCAACTTGCCTCGCGAAGTGCGCGAAAGATTACCAACAGCCGGTCCGCCACACGCGTAGACCCAAGGGATCCACGATGGGATTCCAAATATATCTGGATTCGTATACGAGTATAAATGAAACACATTGATCAAGAAAATCTCGATAATGGGTCCACCTATTGCTGCTGCACCTGCTATGACCAGTCCTTGGTACGTTTTGTCAAAGTACGCCCACGCACTCGCCGCCCAGAGCAGTAAAAACACATCGATGGAGTGATAAGGTAAATGCCCTTCGCCGCCGCTGAGGAAATCAAAATCGGGCGATGCCAGCATGCCCGAAGCCGCATATTGCAACGCGAAGAACGAAATTGAAGCAAACGTGAACCCCCATGAAGGTTCCCACCCACCGACAGGTTTCGCGGGAGACGTGGATATTAAAGTCTTCGTTCGCACCGGCTGTAAGTTACCTTCAATTTCTTTAATTCGCCGAGCTTTAACGCCATTTCTGAGAAAAATAGAATCCAGCGTAGTCGTTCCTAATCCCATAATTATTCCTGCGACGCCGAAAAGTGGACCCACCCACCAATCTGTTTCGATCGTTCCAGACTCTCCAACGAAAAAGAATCCGATTGGGCCGGAGAATATGTCTATAAATTGCTCGGATAATGGATTGTGCAGAATTGGAGCGAGTAGTACATTCATATCGAGCGAAATCGGATGTTGGTAGTGCAAAACGTCAAAGCGAGAGTGCTGATGATCTAATAAAGGACCAAGCACGAAGGATGCGGCGAACATAACCAGCGCTTCGTTTGCTAGTGCCGTAGCTTCGCTCGACTTTTCGTTTTCCAACCACTCCCCGCTCAATAACTTTGTTTTCGGTTCGTCTTTGTCGTCTTCGTCGTCTTTTCCTCCTTCTCGCTCCTCATCGTCTAAAATTTTGTTGTAAGATTCCATCCACTCTCGCGGTTGCTCCTCTGATAATCTCTGCAACTCGGACAGCGGCGAGATGTCTTTCTGATTCCTACTCGTCGTTTTGTCACCGCTGCTTCCGCTTTTTATGTTTTTGCCTTCGTTTTCATTCGTCTTCGCTCTCGTTCTTATTGTTGTTGATGTTGAATTTTTTCTCGTTCTTGCTCTTCGTAACGAGAAGCGAGAGGAGGTATACGTAGGACCAGCGCGAGAATGACGGCGGTGACAACGGCGATGCGCTGCCATGAATGCTGCGTCATACGACGTGGACGCGTCCAACGACGAGAGTGCGCGCATGTTGATGCTATCACAAAAGAAGGAAGCGCGCACGAAACGCGCGCTCGCGCCGTGTGTTTGTTTTTCTTTGCGGATTCTCCCCCAAAAAAGAAAAGAAACTTCTTCTCTTCTCTGTCTGTCGTCTGTCACTGTCTGTGCCAACATCCATCTGTCCATCTTCATTTTTCAGCTGCTGCTCTGCTGTGTGTGTAATTCGGACCCGCCCCAAGGGCGGTCTCTCTCTCTCCCTTTTATTTATTATATATATTTGAACGTTAAAAGATGACAACGTCGTCGAGAGATGATGTGAGCGACAGCAGATCGTACTCGCACGACGATGACGACGACGACGACGAACGAAACGAAGAGAAGAAGACGAACAATAAGAAAGGATACAGTTTAAACGATGAGTTCGGCGACGATGACGGGGAAGGGACGAAAAACAACAACAAAAATTCGTCCTCTTCGCCTTTGTCGAAGAAGAAGAAAACTTCCTTCAAAGAAACAGTGTGCGTATTCGTATCGTATTTATTCATCTGTCACGCGTGTTCTCTTTTCTTTTTCTTTTTCTGTCTGTGTGTATTTTCATCTGCTTTGTGCGTGAATGAACGTCACGCAACAGCAACGCGCTTAAATTTTCAGACTCAAACACCGGGAGAGACGGAAAACAAAAACAAACAAACAAAAACGAACTTTTGAAAACCATCCCCCCAAAAAATGGTGACACGTGTTTGGTGTTTGCGTTTGCTTCTACGTCGCGTCGCTCACTTTTCAACCTCTTCTTTCTCTTACAACAACTGCAGTTCGAACAAACTCAACTTTGACCGATCGCTCGGGTTCTTACAAGCATCGAATCCGTTTCGGATAATGTGCAGTAAAGTCGCGAACTCGGTCTACTTTTCTCGCATGGTTTTATTCGTCGTAATTCTAAACGGCATCCTTGTAGCGTTGGATACTCCAGACCGAGGGGTAGAAATGTATGGAACGAAGCCGCACATTCCCAAAGATGTCACGTTTTGGTTAGGAAACGCGTTCTTAATTTTCTTTGGCTTGGAAGCAATCGTTAAAATAGTAGCTTACGGATTTTTACTGAACGGACCAGAGTCGTACATGTGGTCGTATTGGAACGTGTTCGATTTATTCATCGTCATCACCGGTATTTTGGACGTCATCTTAGACGGAGGCGGCTGGATTACGACGTTGAGATTAATGAAGTGTTTCCAGCCACTCAAAGCGTTGAGTAAGTATAAAGCTGGGAGAATGGTAATGGATACCGCGGAAAAAGCTTTACCGATGATGATGGACGTGGTGCTGTTACTCCTATGGTTCGTCATTTTAGCCACAGTTATGGGAGTGATGCTTTTTGGAACGATTATGAGTGGACGAAACTACGAAGACGTTGCGAATTTAGGAGGCGACCCGGAAGAAAGATGTTCATTTCTCGTATCAAATTACGGAAGTGTAGACGGTGTGGGCATATCGCGCTATGATGACGGCGGCGTTCCCGGCGACGAGGAGTTGTGTCTAAACAGTAACGTCAACACGCTCGTGAAAAACACAACCCTACTCGATGGTGTTGATTCGAACGTGTATTGCTGCGATTCTGGCGTTTCGCCGTTTGATAATTACTTGAACTTTGATAATTTCGCTCGCGGGATGTTTATCGTTCTTCACGTGATTACGATCGACGGTTGGAACGAACTGGCGTGGCCAGTCGCGAACACAGCAGGGTACGTTCCCGCTATGTCTTATTTTTGTGCCGTCGCCGTATTGGGTGGCTTCTTCGTGTTTCAATTATTTACCGCCGTCATTTGCGCTACGTTGGGTGAAGTCGAAGAAGACGATGATCCTGAAGCGCACGAGAAAGAGATGGAAGAGTTGCGAGAGGCGCACGAGAGAGCTCTGGAGCCGGAGGAAACGTACCCACAAATAGAACACGCGTTCGCGCACAAACCGAGGCAGATGATTTTAGATTTTACTAATCATCCAATCTTCCAAAACTTGATCACATTTACGATTCTCGTAAACACGGGCTTGATGTGCGCTAATCACGTGGATAAAACCAATTCGTTCAAGGATGTTGAATTGATCATAGACCTCACGTGTTCGGGTATCTTTCTTTTTGAATTCATTCTCAAGCACATTGGATTAGGACTAGTGCGATATTGGAAGGATAACTGGAATAAATTAGATGGCTTCGTCGTGCTCGTGAGTATTATTGATTTTTCGTTGACCTACGGGATGTCCAGTTCAGGAGACGAAGAGGGCGGAACACCGGTTGATTTATCTTTTCTAAGAGTATTCCGCGTGTTTCGTATTTTAAGAACGCTCAAAATCGTGCGAAATAACGCGGAGTTTTCGAAAATTGCAAACTCTGCGATTTCAGCGACACAAAACATGTGGGTGTTTTTACTCGTGTGGCTCATGTTCTTGGCTATTTTTGCGATTCTTGGAGTGCAACTGTTCTCCGCAAGAGAAAGTTTCGACGAAGAGCGCTTGAGCTTCAAAAACTTTGGATCGGCTTTGATAACTTTATTTGCAGTATCAACAGGTGAGAATACTTTTGAAGTAGCTTGGAGCTCCATGAAAGTTACGAATATTGCTGCCGGTATCTATATGATCATCTGGTGTTTCATCACCACCGCCGTTTTGGCGTTGATTCTCGGTATTCTGATTGACGCAATCGCGTCGGAGACGTTTTTGATACAGGAAGGCGAGTTTAGCGAAGAAGGGTCGAAAAGTGTCGTCGACGAAATTCGAAAGCGCGCGGCTTCTCAGTCCAAGCTCGTGAAGACGTTTTACGAGGACGAAGATTCCACAGATGACGATGAAGATGGAGGGAATGACTACACCGTGATGAGAAGAGCGGCGGCGAAGAAGAAAGAGATAAGGACAGACGCAAATTTAGGTCACGGTGTGAACGAAACGAAACTGCAGCGTTCAGTTCAAGAAGTTGCCGTTGTTCGACAATGGCTCGTTTCAATTGGATTCGAAAAGCATACCGAGAAGACGTTAAAAATTCAAGAGGCTTTGAGACCAGGCCACGTGGTGCGCGCCCGAAAACGATTAACGTGTTATCGCGAGAGGAGAGTGAAGCAAGCGAGAGAAGAATTAAGAGTCGCACGCGAGCACTTGAACGAAAAACTTGAAACCGTGAGAACAATTCCGCGCGCCGTGTCCTTACGATGTAACGTGATGGATTCAGACGATATTTGGGTCAAGTTTGATGAGGAGAAAATGAATCCGGATTTTGTAAAACCGATCTTCATGCGCGCGCCGGAAAGATTGATGAGTCCACAAATGCGTGACGTTTGCGAAGATAACTGTCAACAAATACGAAATTATCTCGCAATTGATCCCATCACTAGTTGGGGTAACTTTCGATGGAAATGTCTGAAAGTTGCAACGAATTTTTGGTTCGACACGCTCATTTTACTCTTGATCATCGCCTCTTCGGTGATCATGGCGTCGAGCACGCAGAGATGGCCCGTTGAAGGCACGAAAGTTTACGACGCTTACAACTTGATTGATATAATCTTTAACGCTATCTTCACCTTGGAAATGGTGTTGAAAATGATTGGCTATGGTATTTGGAAAGGTCCTGGCGCGTATTTAAAAACAGGCTTCAACCGCCTCGATTGCTTCGTGGTGCTTTCATCTTTGATCACGTACGCAGTTGGAGACGCCATTCCTGTCAAAACACTTCGTATTTTGCGCGTGTTGAGACCGTTAAGAACGATTCAAAGGCTTCCGGGTTTGAAGTTAGTCATTACTGTGATTATGCAATCTCTTCCTGCCATTAAATACGTATGCATAATTGGCGCTGGTATGATGATTGTTTTGGGTATCACGGGTATGGAATTATTTCTCGGTCAAATGGCTTCCTGCACGTTAGCCGGCGGCGAAGAGACCATCGATCCACTCACTGAAAAGAGTAATTTAGACAAAGCAACGTGTCTTCAACAAGGTGGCGTGTGGCGAGCGAACCGCTTTAATTTCGATAACATAGGTCAAGCGATTATCACAATATTTATCATTTCTACCGGCGATAATTGGCAAGATATCATGTATGTAGCGATGGACTCCACTGGTGAAGATACAGCTCCAGTAAGAGACGCGAACAAAGGCGCCGCTGCATTTTTTGTCTTTTCAATCTTATTTGCCATGATGTTATGGGCGAATCTTTTTGTGAGTGCACTAGTTGATAATTTTACAAGCTTGGCGAACGCCGGCGTCACTTTAACGACGGAGAAACAGCGAGAATGGCAACAAGCCATGTTGATTGCAAACCGCGTGCACACGAATCGCTGGCGAAAAATTGTTCCAAAGAGTCCAATACGAAAGAAAGTTCACTCAATAATTTCGATGGAATGGTTCGATAAACTTTCAATCACAATGATTGTGTTGAATATGTTTGTATTGATTGCTTATCGCGCGAATGGAAGCCAAGCTGAGAACGATTTCCAATCGTACGTCGGATCTATTTTTACTGTTTGGTATTGCTTTGAATCTCTCGTCCTCATCATCGGCATGGGATGGCACTTGTATTGGGAGTCCATGTGGAATAAGATTGACTTTGTTGTCGCGTGGAGCGGTGGGATTGGCGCTATTTTACCGGGTATTTTCCCGTCGAATATCATTCGAATGGTTCGTTTCTTCAGGCTTTTGAAAGTAATTCAGGTTTTTAAAGGTTTGAGAACGCTCGTGATTACTGCGGTATCAGCCATACCCGGAGTGATCAACGTCTCCGCGTTATCGTTGTTGGTTATTTTCATATTCTCATGTCTAGGCATTTCTTTGTTTGGCGACGATACTGGTCCTTTCGATGGTAATGCCATCGGAGAATACTCGAATTTCAGTAACTTTCAACGCGCGTTCACGGCGCTCTTCATCGCGTTTTCAGGGAATTGGCAAGGTTTCTTTAACGACTTGTACGTGAAGGAAGAATGTTTTTCGGTTGATGCGCCGGAGCCAGGTTCTGAGCCGAAATGTTCCCCAGATATTGCAAGTGCATTCTTCTTTGTGATCTATGTCATTCTGTCGATATTTCTTTTTGGTAACTTATTCGTGGCCATTTTATTAGAACGCTTTACGTTTGCTCACGGGGAGGAAATTGATGATGATGACGATGACGATGATGACGACGAAGAAGGAGGAGACGGGAAAAGTGGTAAAAAAGACGAACCATACGATAGCGGGCCAATTCAGGTCATCATAGCTTCGGTGCGCCTGAGACAAATTTTGCGAATGTTTTCGCAAAAGATTAAATCGAAACAAGAGTTCCATTTGAAAAGCCTAAAAGAAGGTGGCGGCAGCTTCTCGCAACTGAAACGATCGATGAACGAGGAGGTAAACAACAAGACGTTCGGAGACGTTGCTTCTTCGGTACCTCCATCGGCAGGTGGAAGCAATAAGAAAGTTCTCGTTTCATCGTCATCCTTCTCTCGGTCTTTTACGATGCGCTCAAGTGCCGAAACGCCGAAAGCGAACGAAAGCTACGAGGCATGGAAGGCACGAAAGAAGAAAGCGGCTGCTGCTTCGTAGGAAACTTATTCATTATAGTCACTATTCCATTTTGGACTTTTTTTATTTTATGCGCTTAAAAAATTCTTGAACTAAAATTGAAAATCCTAACTACACGTACTAGTTTGTTTGTTGTTGTTGTTGTTGTTGTTGTTGTTGTTGTTGTTGTTGTTGTTATTGTTGTTGTTGTTGTTGTTGAATTTGCCGCTGCTGCTGCTGTTGTTGAATACGCAATTGCACTTGTTGTTGGTGCTGCGCAGCAACAGCTGCTTTTGACGCGAGCGCAAATGCAGTTTCGGCTTTACGCACATCTGTCATCTTCTGCCGCTCTTCCTGGGCAATTTTACGAAGCTCGCTCGATTTAACATCGAGAGCAATTCGATTTTCTTCTGATACGAGACGTTCTATTAAGAACTCTTCGGCTTTGGACAAAACGTTCGCCGATGTTGAGTCTTCGTCCGAGTGTCTTTGCAACCGCGCGCAACTTTGTTCACACACTTTGAGTGCTTTATGTAATGTTCGCAGCTCTCTGAGCATACCTTCATCATTTCTATTCATGCGTAACGCGGCACCACTACGTAAAACGTTCTCTTCCGTGAGCAAAGCGTACGCTTCGTTCAACCGTCTTCTCTTTATTTTCTGTTCATCTTCGTTGTTCTCATTTTTGTTTCCTTTATCGTTTTTGCCTTCTTCTTCTTCTTCTTCTTTGTTTGTGATGAATCCTTCCTTCTCTGCTATTAACATCCCGACAGCCTCGCGCAACAATCGCAATTTCTTCCTCCTCGCGTTCTTGTTTTCACTTGCATCGCCTCCGTCGTCGTCGTTATCGATGTAAGAGGAAGAAGAGTCAAATTGAAACAAACCTCTTTGGTCTGCAAACGCATGAAACGGCATCAACGTTTCGAGCACGTCCTTCGCCGTCCGAAAGAATTCATCTTTTCTTTTACCATCTTCTTTTCCTCCTTCTTTGTTTCTAAAATGCAAACGCACAGAGATGGCTTTCTTGGCGTCAATCAGAGCTCTTTCTGAGGCAATCGCCGCCGCTTTACTCACGTCATTCGGGTTTGGAATCATCTTTCGTTGAGGTTGAAGTTGTTGTTGTTGTTGAGGAGGAGGAGGAGCATGAGGAGGCGCTGCGCTTGTATTTGCAACTGCAACTGCGGGAGACGGCGCGGCAGGAGGAGGAGCAGGTGCCGGGTCCACTTCCATCATCGTTTGTTCTTTCTCGCGAGTTTCGTCCTTTTCTTGTTGCTGTTCCTCCTCTTCGTCTTTGGCGTCGACGGTGGACATCCTCTTCTTTTCTCTCTCTCTCTCTTTCGGAGAGAGAATTCGTTGCGTGTGTTTTGTGGATTGTGTTGGATTGTGTGTACGAGCGTACTTGGACAAAAAATTCCCCCTCCTCTGCTCGCACCTCTGCTCCCACACAAACACAAAACAGACAAACTGCCTCGCGCACGACGAGACAAGTATACTCACGCACACGCTCTCATAAAAAAAGGAAAGAACTTCGAGCGCGCACGCACATCATGACGTCATTTTTAGCGTCGACCTTGTCGTCGTCGTTCGCGGCTTCTTCTTCTTCTTCTTCTTCTTCTTCTCTTTTCTTTCGCGCGCGCGAACCGAAGCTGATTATCCGAAACTGTCGACGACGACGTCGTCGGGAAAACGCGGGAAGCGCGCAACGAAGTAGCGGTAACAGCAGCCTCGACGAAGGAGTGATGAAATCAGATGAGGGAAGTGAAAGCAGGGATGAACAAGGTACCATCGATGACGCAGAAGCTCTGTTGATGTCTGATTCGTTCGATGAAGCCGATTTGCAAGCACGCCAAAGGCAAATTCCGAGAACGCCGGAAGAAGTGAAAGCGAGTCTGGTACAAGATGGAAAGCCAAATTCGGAGAAAAGTAACAGCAGTAGCGATGGAGGATTGAAGAAAAATCTCGCCTCGGTAACGGATGAAAATGAACTGAACATGCTTTTACGAGTGTTACCATCGAGAATACGCGAGCAATTGCATAAACACGAGAGGAAACTTGAACTCATTGAAGTCGTGATGGACGTGGGGAGAGTGCCCTTGGCTCGATTCCCCGAAGGCCCCGCAGAACCGTTGTACTCAAAAGATAGCTTGAAAAAATTCGACGTCTGGGACGCAGAAAGTTCAAAAATTACTATGGATGATATTGACGAGGCCGTGAGCTTACTCGGTGAAGTTGGTGGAGATAACAGAGCTGGGATTGATGGTACTTTACACCGAATCTCCATGATAAGAAACAGAAGAGGAACGGTGATTGGTTTGACGTGCAGAGTTGGAAGAGCAGTGAAAGGTGCGGCTGAATTGTGTAAAGACTTAGTAAGCTCGGAAGAAACGAGTTCAGTATTATTATTAGGCCCGCCCGGTGTGGGTAAAACGACGGCTATTCGAGAAATGTCGAGATTGTTATCGGCGGATTTCAATCAAAGAGTTGTAATCGTAGACACGTCGAACGAGATCGGTGGGGATGGCGACGTAGCACATCCTGGCGTAGGAAACTCGCGGCGCATGCAAGTAGCGGATCCGAAACTCCAACACGCCGTGCTAATAGAGGCGGTAGAAAATCACACGCCGCAAGTCGTTATTGTTGACGAGATTGGTACGGAGGAAGAGGCAGTAGCTGCGAGAACTATTTCTGAACGTGGTGTAAAAATGATTGCCACCGCGCACGGTCACACGTTGGAAAACGTTTTGAAGAATCCCTCTCTATGTGATTTAGTTGGTGGTGTCCAATCCGTCACGCTCGGTGACGACGAGGCAAGGAGGAGACGCGGGCAAAAAACAATTTTAGAGCGAGAAGGTCCGCCAACCTTCAGCATCGCAGTAGAAATGCTCGATATCGGACTCTGGAGGGTGCATACGGACGTTGCGTCCTCCGTGGATGCACTTTTAGCTGGGCAAGCTCCGTTTACCGAATTGCGAGCGCTTCGAGAAGACGGCGTAGTTGTACAAGTTCCCGAGTTTCGTGAAAACTCCCGTTCATATGCATCCAATAACGGGATTGGAGCGTCTGCTCCCAAATTTGGTGTCGGTGCTATGCAAAGTCGATCCCGTCCAGGGTCGGCCGCAACATCTAGTTCTTACGGAAGCCGATCATCTTTGGCGACTGAAGCCGCAGTTTTAAAGCAGTTTACCACGTCCCCGAATATTAACGAAGCTTACGGGTCGTCTGGATACTTGGGTGCAGATGAAAGAGATTCTGGATTACGACGGAAAGTGCCTCGTCCATCCGCACCTCCACCATTAACCTCTGCTGGATATGTGGCGCAAGAGATTGCCAACGCAGCACTTCTTCGAGAACGTAAATCTTCCGCATCAGAGAAAGCTGATGCTATGATGAAACGGCGTCTCAGCGGGGATCGTTCAGTCAAAGGGAGTATGGAAGATAACGAGGAAGACGAGGATGACGAGGATGACGAGGACGACGACTTTTCAAGCGAAAAAAGCGACGAAGAGGCAGTGCTGTGTGTCTTCCCATTTGAGTTGAACGAAAACGAAGTAAGAAAGGTTTTCTTAGAGCTCGGATTCGAAACTTTAATTCATCTGGTGAGTCGTTTAGAGGACGCAGATGCGATTTTGGGCGTAAAAACTCGCGTAAAGAGTGCGAAGTGGTTGCGCCACGCGGCCAGATCGAGAGGGATTCCAATTTATGCCATGAAAACGGAACGCCCGGTGAGTTTAATAAAGGCTGCGCGTGCGATGCTAGGCGAATCAGATATCAGCGCGTCAGAAGACGACGCGCATTAGCGTTCGAAATCGTTTTTTTAGTCGTAGAGATTTATTCAATTGTCTATTCAATTGTTGTACATGTATCTAAAAATCAGTGTGTCTGCTACTTATGAAGACGTTTCTTTCCGTTTTCTCGCAAGGTAACGCTCGCGAGCACTCCTAGCCTTCTCTTCCCTATCTATCTTTTGCACCATAACTTTTTCCTCACTTGCTTCTTTTTGCGCTTCATCTATACTCTTGTCTTGTTCTCGTCTATTATCATCATCTGCGGTTGTTTCTATCGAATTTAATGGTAATTCTCCCACATCTTCGCGAGAAAATTCCGTCTTTCGTTGAACATTTTCTTTCGCGACTCCCGTCGCCTTTTCTTCTTCCTTCTTTTCGTTTTGCAAAAGCACGCCTGGTGAATCCGAGTCAGCTTTTGGTTCTGGTGCTTTCCTGGAGTGAGTCGCGGTATCACCCCCAGTAGCTACGTTTCTATTCATCAAGTTAGCATAGAACGATGTCATGTCTGATTTTCCGTGTACTTCTCGTTCCTTTTCTCTCCGCTCGCGCTCAAGTTCTTCCTTCTTCCATTTTTCGTCTTCTTCCAACTTCTTTCTATATGCTGAAGTTATGAACTTTTCTTTGTCGCCATACAGCTCGTCCTCTTTTTCGCGCTCTTTCATCAAGCGTCGCTCATACGTAACATCCTGTTCTCGCTTTCTGAAATCAGCCGCTTCTTTCAGTTGTGCGATGTACCTCGATTTCCGCTCTATTTTCTCCCCGTCTTGCTCTCGCAAAGTGGCTTCTCTTCCTTTTTGAATATCGGTTAGTGCGTCGTCGTACGCAAAGACATTCGGGTCTTCTTTCAAAGCTTGCTCGTAGATTTCCTTTGCTTCGGCATCCCCCTTTGCTTTTGCCGCTTCTTGTTGTCGTTTAATCTCTTCGTTGTGTCGTTTTTTCGCTCTCTCTGCTTCGCTCATCACGCCGTCGTTTTCTTCTTCGCTTTCGCTGTCGTCGTCGTTGGCGAAAAGATTCACCAGCGGTTTCTTTTTCTTTTTCGTGGAAGCTTTCGCTGCGGCGGGGTTCAAACCATACTTTAATTTTGTCTTAAACTCCATGTTATTCGCGCTGTTCTTGTTGTTGTTGTTGTTGTTGTTGTTGTTGTTGTTGCAACGAGCCTCGAGTGCATCTGAAGTGTATGTGTAAATGATGTTTTTTTTTTGAAAAACTCTTCTCATTTCCACTCACAACAACACAACTCGTTTGGTCCAGTAATTTGATGATGATAAAAGTACAACACTCGACGCCAGCGACAGCAAAATCCCACTGTTATCAACCGACGTTAGTTTTGCGCAAGCATCCGTTCCGTCCTTCGCTTCGGTCTCGCGCTTTGTTTTCCTCTTTGAGAAAGCAAAAAAGAACATCTTCAGCAGAAAAAAAAGTAGTTACGGCAACAAAAAGTGAACCTGAAAGCGAACCAGCAGAAACGAGGACAAATAAATACGACGAACAGAAGAGGAAACGATTGAATCACATGCCGTGGTTATACGACATCGAGAAGCACAAAGCGTTTGCCATGCAGTGGCAGAAAGATGTGCAAGAAAAGTTGATGGAATTAGAGACTATTGAGTTTATCGGAGCTGACACGTTTATTGCCGACGTGAACGTGAATGTTTTCGCAGAGCGGGGTAGAAAAATAGTAGTGAACAATAACTGTCGCATAGCAGCCAACGTGTATTTACACGGGCCCATAGAAGTCGGAGAAAACGTTTCGATCAATCAGCACTGTCACATGGAAGGACCTATTTGGATAGGATCGGATACGAGGATAGGACCTTCGACTTCAATTTTTGCGTTTAATCATAACTTTGACGACGCGGAAACGCCCGTTCGATTGCAGAAAGTAAAATCAGAAGGAGTACACATCGGGAAGGATGTGTGGATAGGCGCGAATGTATCGATTGTCGACGGTGTTACGATTGGCTCTCACGCCGTCGTAGGTATTGCTTCTGTAGTGACTAAGAATATTCCAGAATATGAGATATGGGCGGGCAATCCGTGTAAAAAAATTGGCGAACGCAAGCGGCCAGAGGAATGAGGTTTTACAGAAGATAATATTTTATAGCACATCTATCTAATATCAATCAATACATGTTCTACAACTATAACTAGCCTAGAAATTCTTCTACTGACGCCTTTGGCTCGGCATACAAAAAATCTTCGTCATCCGCATCGAAGGATGCAAAAGCAATATTTTCAAGCTCGGATTCTAAATCCTCTCGAAATTTTTCGTCGCGCGTGATGATGTTGAGCTCTTGAAATTGACCAAACGAGCGCTGTCGCATGTTGCAACTTCCTAAAGAGGCGATGCCAACGTCCGGATTCATCGTACTTTTCGCAACGAAAGCTTTAGCATGTAGCATCTCTGGTAATAATTTGATCGACAGTCGCGGCGCGGACGTTTTCGATCTCAATTGAATCAACTCGTGAACTTTTTTCAAATTCGCCAAAGCTTTTCTGTTTGCGTCGTGATACACGTTTGGGTAACAGGGCATCAAGATTGTCACGTTCGCGTTTCGGTCAATAATTTTGCGGATCATCGCAACTCCCGAGGAATCTAAATACGCTATAGAGAAAGTGTAATCGTCAAATTGCCTGTCGTTCAAAATATCCTCGAACGATTTCTTGACGCTAAATGTGCCCGGGAAATTTTTTATTCGCGGAAACGCCCAAGCTAAAGGACAAAAACCGGTCGGATTGTTCGAGACAAATTTGGTGATGGTACTTTCAACGTCCTCGGTTTTCTTTGCTTCTTCTTTTCCCCTCGGCCACTGTAGCTTCTCAAACAACTTGAAAGACAATGATGTTAACGAAGAAGGAGTGAAAGAAGAAGCATTTGAGGATACTGAACTTTCCAAAGCTTCGACGAGTTCTTGGCCTTGAACGAGAACGGTGAAATCGCGCCAATTCTCGAATCGATCTCCGATGTTAATGCCGCCTAACATTCCGGTATACTCGCCATTATTTTTTCGTTTGAACGTCGCGTATTTCGCGTGCGTTGGAATCGTGCTTTCTATAAGCTCAAACTCGTTCGCATTGTTCCGCTTTTTCTCCAACTCTCGTAATTTTTCAACCAGAGTTGTGGACTGTTCGCACCACCTTGTAAATTTTGAAACGGCGGAGCCGTCAACTTTTACTCGAACCGATACGCCTCGATTACACGCGTTCGATAAGCTTTCAATCACCCTTTCGGTCGAATTACCCTGCTCAAATACGTACACGCTCAGTTGAATTTCGTCTCCTCTGTTCGTATCGTCAATTTCTCTAATCAAGTTTTCGATGCTTTTCAAATACCCGCTGACGAGTTTTATTGCTGATTTCGTATTTTTTTTTTTGTTATTCGTGTTGTTGTTGTTGTTGTTGTTGTTGTTGTTGTTGTTGTTGTT
>Ga0181579_10001662_pt1 | contig 18228 bp, 13 predicted proteins | sample 071ome_24_FD_132996 | JGI IMG/M metagenome (GOLD analysis project Ga0181579, IMG submission 132996) | Coastal salt marsh microbial communities from the Groves Creek Marsh, Skidaway Island, Georgia - 071402CT metaG (megahit assembly) | ecosystem: Environmental > Aquatic > Marine > Intertidal... | reverse complement strand
TCCTACGCCACCTCAGCAGAAATTGCCGGCGAGCTGGGCACCTTCCCGCTCTATCAGGAAAACGCAGATAATATGTTGCGGGTGATGCACAATCATCGCCAGGCCGCGCATGGCAAGGCGACCGGCTATAAGGGGCTGGCTGTCAAGCCGGTGCCGCTGGACAAGAAATCCTGCCCGGATCAGGCCCTCGTCAAGGCCGCGGCGGTGGCCTGGGATGATGCGCTGGCGCTTGGCCAGAAGCACGGCTATCGCAACGCCCAGTCAACCGTCATAGCACCGACCGGCACAATCGGCCTTGTGATGGATTGCGACACCACCGGAATTGAGCCGGATTTTGCCATTGTCAAATTCAAGAAGCTGGCCGGCGGTGGCTATTTCAAAATCATCAACCGGGTGGTTCCCGAAGCACTGGAGCGGCTGGGTTATACCAGATCACAGATAGAAGACATCACCCGCTATGCGGTCGGCAACGGCAATCTTGAAAAATGCCAATCCATTTCGGTCGCCGCCTTGCAGGAAAAGGGCTTTGATGAGGCCACGCTGGAAAAGCTGAACACCGCGCTGGCGAACGCTTTTGATGTGAAATTCGCCTTTAACCAATTCTCGCTGGGCGCCGAATTCTGCAAGGACAAGCTGGGCTTTACTGATGCCCAGCTGGCAGATTTCAATTTCAATATGCTGGAAGCACTCGGCTTCTCCAAAGAGGAGATCGAGGCCGCCAATATCCATGTCTGCGGGGCGATGACTGTCGAGGGGGCACCGCACCTCAAAGAGGAACATCTGTCAATTTTTGACTGTGCCAATATTTGCGGGCGGATCGGCAAACGGTTCTTGTCTGTGGACAGCCACATCACCATGATGGCCGCGGCCCAGCCCTTTATTTCCGGGGCTATCTCCAAGACCATCAATATGCCGAACAACGCAACGGTTGAGGATTGCGGGGCGGCCTATATGCTGTCCTGGAAGCTGGGGCTGAAGGCCAACGCGCTCTACCGGGACGGCTCCAAGCTCAGCCAGCCTCTGTCTGCCGCACTGGTTGATGAGGAAGAGGATGAGGACAGCCTGCAAGAGGCGATGGACGCGCCTTCTGCTGCTGCTGTTCCGCAGGTGGTAGAGAAAATCGTTGAACGCTTTATCCGCGAGCAGGAACGCGAAAGGCTGCCGGACCGGCGCAAGGGCTATACCCAAAAAGCCTCTGTTGGTGGACATAAGGTTTATCTCAGAACTGGTGAATATGAAGATGGCCGCATTGGTGAGATATTTATCGATATGCATAAGGAAGGGGCGGCCTTCCGTTCCTTGATGAATAATTTTGCCATCGCGGTCTCTATCGGCCTGCAATACGGGGTGCCGCTGGAGGAGTTTGTCGAGGCTTTCACCTTTACCCGCTTTGAGCCGCAGGGGATGGTAACCGGCAATGATGCGATCAAAATGTCCACTTCCATTCTGGATTATACATTCCGCGAGTTGGCAATCTCCTATCTGGGTCGCCATGATTTGGGCCATGTCAGCACCGATGATCTGGCGGCTGATACGACAGGCGGCGGTGAGGCACAATCCGAGCTGGTGAACAAGGTGACCAGCCATGGCTTTGTGCGCGGCCAGACCGGGCTGGTGGTTTATTCCAACCAGCAGGCAACGCTTGGCAAGGCGGCGACCGCCCTGAAGCCTGCCGTGGCTGAGCCGGAAACCGCCATTGCTGCCCCGGCCAGCATAGTTGCCGAGGCTGTCCCAGCTAGTCAAACAATGGCCAATCAAACAATGGCGGGCCAGACTATTTCTGTCACTGAACAGGTCCAGCAAGCAAAAATGCAGGGCTATGAGGGCGAATCCTGTTCTGAGTGCCAGAATTTCACGCTGGTGCGCAACGGAACCTGTCTGAAATGTAACACCTGCGGGGCAACAACTGGCTGCAGCTGATAACCAGCCAATCATTTCATCCTCCCAAAAACTCTCCGCCAGCCTTGCTGGCGGATTTTTTTTGCCCCCCTGCCAGCGGGTTTTCGGGGCAGAAAGCGGCGGCTGGCTGCCATTCTGGCTGTGCTGCTTGCGGCATTTTGCTGAGGAGGCTGGTCCCGTGCTAAAAATAGTCAGGGGAGCGCTGAACCAACCATGAAGAAGGATCCGATCATGGCACAAATGATAGAAGAAAATCTTGCCCGGCTGGGCATCACCCTGCCAGAAGCCCCGCCCCCGGCCGCCAATTACCTTCCCTATATTATCAGCGGCAATCTGGTTTTTGTGGCTGGCCAGCTGCCTATGCTGGATGGCAAGCTGGCAGCAACTGGCAAGGTCGGCAGCGATATAACAACCCAAGAAGCCGCCGGGCTTGCGCGCATCTGTGCGATTAACCTGTTGGCCCAGGCAAAAGCCGCAGCAGGCGGCGATCTCAGCCGGGTGAGCCGAGTTGTCAAGCTGGGTGGTTTTGTGGCCTGCACCGACAGCTTCACTGAGCAGCCGGAAGTCATCAATGGCGCCTCTGATCTGATGGTGGAGGTTTTCGGCGAGGCCGGCCAGCACGCTCGCTTTGCGGTTGGCACCAATGTTCTGCCGCGCAATGTGCCGGTTGAAATTGACGCTATTTTTGAGCTGAAAGACTGATCGCAGGCTTGCCTCATCGGCTGGTCATGCCATATTGGAGAGTATGACACAGCCTGGCCAAAATGACCGGATTTCCGCCAAAATCTTTTCTGGCCTGCAGGAGATTGACCGGGCAGAATGGCAGGCCCTGCTAGCCAGTCCGCACCCGCTGGTCAGCTATGATTTCCTGCTCGCCCTTGAGCAAAGCGGCTCAGTCGGCGGGCAGTCTGGCTGGCAGCCTCTGCATGTTGGGCTGACCGATGCGACAGGCAGATTGCAGGCGGCCCTGCCCGGCTGGCTGAAAAGCCATTCTTACGGCGAATATGTTTTTGACCATGGCTGGGCACAGGCACTGGAACAGGCGGGCGGCGATTATTATCCAAAATTTCTATCTGCCATTCCTTTTACCCCGGTGCCGGGTCCGCGCCTGCTGACCCGCCCGGACCGGCCGGAATTGCGCGGCCAGCTGATAGCAGCCATGCAGCAGCTGGTTGCCAGCAACGAGCTTTCCTCAGCCCATGTGACCTTCATTGAAGAGGCAGACAGACAGGCTTTTGAGGAGGCAGGTTGGCAGTTGCGCAGCGGCTTGCAATTTCACTGGCACAATCAGGGCTACCGGGATTTTGATGATTTTCTGGCCAGCTTTGCCTCACGCAAGCGCAAAAATGTGAAAAAGGAGCGCGCCAGCATCGCCGCAGCTGGCCTGCAGATGCGCCGCCTCAGCGGGGAGGAGATAAAGCCCGAACATTGGGATTTCTTCTATCAATGCTATCTGGCGACGATTGACCGCAAATGGGGCGGGGCCTATTTGACGCGGGACTTTTTTGACCGGCTGGATGTGCTGATGCGGGATCGCTGCCTGTTGGTGCTGGCAGAAAAGGACGGCCAGCCTGTCGCCGCCGCGCTGAATTTTATCGGGCCGGATTGCCTATATGGCCGGAATTGGGGAACGCTGGCCGATGTGCCGAACCTGCATTTTGAAACCTGCTATTATCAGGCGATTGATTTTGCCATAGAGGCCGGGCTGGCACGGGTGGAGGCTGGGGCCCAGGGCCTGCACAAGGTCCAGCGCGGCTATATGCCGGTCAAGACAGCCTCAGCCCATTATATCAGCCATCCCGGGCTGGCCGCCGCGGTGAGCCGATTCTGCCGCCAGGAAGCAGGCGGGATCACCGCCGAGGCCCGCATGATAGAGACCAGCAGCCCCTATCGCAAAACTGCCTGAAACCCGTTACGCCTAGACTTTTTCAGTCTTTTTTGGACGGCTGGCCGGTTTTGGCGGCTGGCAATCCAGCAGCAGCTGGTCATCCTTGACTGAGATTTTGACCTGCCCGCCTGCGACCAGCTTGCCAAACAGCAATTCATCAGCCAGCGGCTTTTTAACATGTTCCTGAATAAGCCGTGCCAGCGGGCGCGCCCCATAGGCTGCATCATAGCCGCGCGCCGCCAGCCAGTCACACGCCGCCTCATCCAGCAGAATCTCAACCTGCCGATCCGCCAGCTGCATTTCCAGCTGCATAATGAATTTATCCACCACCTTGCGCACAATTTCCGGCTGCAGCGGCGCAAAGGGCACAATCGCATCCAGCCGGTTGCGAAATTCCGGGGTGAAGGCCTTTTCAATCGCTTCTGAATCCGCATCTGTCTTGTTGCCGCGGCCAAAGCCAATCGCCTGACGCGACATCTCAGACGCCCCGGCATTGGTCGTCATGATCAGGATCACATTGCGGAAATCAACCGACTTGCCGTTTGAATCGGTCAGCCGCCCATGATCCATCACCTGCAGCAACAGATTGAATAAATCTGGATGTGCCTTTTCAATCTCATCCAGCAGCAGCACCGCGTGCGGGGTCTGGTCAATCGCATCTGTCAACAGCCCGCCCTGATCAAAACCAACATAGCCCGGCGGGGCCCCGATCAGGCGCGAGACCGTATGACGCTCCATATATTCGGACATATCAAAGCGGATCAGCTTGATCCCCATCACCTCAGCCAGCTGGCGGGCGACCTCTGTCTTGCCAACCCCGGTGGGGCCAGAAAACAGATAATTACCAACCGGCTTTTCCGGCTCCCGCAGCCCGGCCCGCGACAGTTTAATCGCCGCCGCCAGCGCGTTAATCGCCGTATCCTGACCAAAGACCATCCGCTTCAGATCCGTATCCAGCGCGGCCAGCACTGCCCGGTCATCCCGGTTCACATGCTTGGCCGGAATGCGGGCCATGGTGGCGATGGTCGCCTCAACCTCTTTCTGGCCGATCTGTGATTTGCGGCGCGAGGGAGGCAGCAAATTCTGCGCGGCCGCCGCCTCGTCAATCACATCAATCGCCTTGTCTGGCAATTTGCGATCATTGATATAGCGGGCCGACATCTCCACCGCTGTGCGCAGCGCTGCCTGGGTGAATTTTACCCCGTGATGCAGTTCATAGCGCGGCTTCAGCCCGGCCAGAATCTTGATCGTATCGGCAACTGACGGCTCAGCCACATCAATCTTCTGAAAGCGGCGTGACAGGGCGCGATCCTTTTCAAAATAGCCGCGATATTCCTTATAGGTGGTTGAACCGATACAGCGCAGCTGGCCATCCTGCAAGGCGGGTTTCAGCAGGTTGGAAGCATCCATTGCCCCGCCAGAAGTGGCCCCGGCCCCGATAATGGTATGTATCTCATCAATGAACAAAATCGCCTGCTCATCGCCGGCGACCTGTTTCATCACCGCTTTCAGCCGCTCCTCAAAATCGCCCCGATAGCGGGTGCCAGCCAGCAGCGCGCCCATATCCAGCGCATAGATAACCGCTGTCTTCAAGACATCCGGCACAGAGCCTTCGACAATCCGCAAGGCCAGCCCTTCGGCAATCGCCGTCTTGCCGACCCCCGGATCACCGACATAGAGCGGGTTGTTCTTGGTGCGCCTGCACAGAATCTGAATGGTTCTGTCCACCTCTGCCTGACGGCCTATCAGCGGATCAATGCGGCCATCAGCGGCCTTGGCGATCAGGTCGGTGGCATATTGGCTGAGCGGATCAGAACCTTCCTGGGACTCTACCTCCTTCTCAGCTGCCATATCTTCTGCAGGGGTTGGCCCCTCGCCGCTGCCATGGCTGAGGAAAGACACCGCATCAAGGCGCGACATCTCCAGCGAATTGAGAAACCAGACAGCGTGCGAATCCCGCTCAGAATACAGGGCCACCAGCACATTCGCCCCGGTTGCCACGCCGCGGCCGGATTGCTGGGTATGGATGATAGCGCGCTGCACCACACGCGAAAAGGCAGCAGTTGGCTGCACCTCCAGCTCCTCAGCTGAGGAAATAATAGCTGTCATCTCCTCATCAATATGTTCTTCCAACATCTTGCGCAGGCGGCTGGTATCGAGCTGGCAGCCTTTCATCACCGCCAGCGCGTCCGGGTCTTCCAGCATAGCCAGCAGCAAATGTTCCAGCGTGGCGAATTCATGGGCGTGTTCCCCAGCCAGTGACAGCGCGCGGCGCAATGTTTCTTCGAGATCGCGTGACAACATAAATTCGCTTCCTGTTCTTTATTCCTGTTCCAGCTGCAGCTGCAGCGGATGTTCATTCTGGCGGGCAAACTGGGTCACCTGATTGACCTTTGCCTCGGCAATCTCATAAGCATAGATGCCGCAAACCCCGATACCGCGCTGATGCACATGCAGCATGATTTTCTGGGCCGATTCCAGATCATGGCCGAAAAACCGCTGCAGAACCATCACCACAAATTCCATCGGTGTATAGTCATCATTTAGCATCAACACCCGGTAAAGGGTTGGTTTTTTGGTCTTCGGTTCCTTTTCCAGAACCAACCCGCCATCCGGGCTACCTGTCTGGTTCTGCTTGCTGCTCATGCACGCATCCTGTTTGTCTGACCTGCTCTTGACCCTGCCCCGGATTATATAATGATAATATAATATTACAGGGCGCGGCCTCAAGGGAAAGGCGGTATGTTTTTCACAAAAATGATATTACCCAATTTCAGCCCTTCAAGCCAGCTTGACCTCATCAAGGGGCTGTGATTCAATTCGCTCAAGGCTAGAAACCCGGCCTTTGCCCGGGTGCCCGGATGGAGTGGACAAAAGCTATCGTGCCCTTTTTACCTGCCAGGAAATCATTTCAGCTGCTCGCCCTTTTTCTGCTTCTGCTGGCCGGGTTTTTCCTGCTTCTGGCCAGCCCACCAGCCGCCGCCAATCCCCGCTACGCCTCAATCGTCATGGAAGAAGAGAGCGGCCGGGTGCTGTTTTCCCGCAGTGCTGACAAACAGCTTTATCCCGCCTCGCTGACCAAAATCATGACGCTCTACATGATGTTTGAAGCGCTGGAAAAGGGCCAGCTGACCAAAACGACACGCATGAAAACCTCACGGGTGGCGGCGTCGCGTTCGCCCTCCAAGCTCTATCTGAAGCCGGGCGAGACAATTCAGGTCGAAGATGCTATTTTGGCGCTGGTTACCAAATCAGCCAATGATGTCGCAACCGTGGTGGCTGAGCATCTGGCCGGCGATGAGGCCAGCTTTGCCATACAAATGACCAAAAAAGCAAAAATGCTGGGGATGCGCCGGACAATCTTCAAAAATGCGTCCGGCTTGCCCAACCGGGCACAAAAAAGCACCGCCCGTGACATGGCCCGGCTGGGTATCGCTATCCGGCGCGACTTTCCCCAATATTTTGATTATTTCAAGCGCCGGAGCTGGCGCTTTCGCGGGCGCGTCTATAGCAATCACAATAAGCTGCTGAGCCGGTTTTCCGGTACTGACGGCATCAAGACAGGCTATACCGGGGCATCCGGCTTTAATCTGGTTGCCACAGCTGAGCAAAATGGCGTGCGCCTGATCGGGGTGGTTTTTGGCGGGCGCAAAAGCAGCAGCAGAGACCAGCATATGATCTCCTTGCTCACCCGCCAGTTCAAACGCGCCCAGCCGGTGCAAATTGCCAGCCTGCCTGCGGCCGGGCCGACCCCGCGCCCACCACTGCCGGTAGAGCTGGCCGCGGCCGGCCGGACCAGCACCCGCCTGCCAGCCCAGCAGCCAGCAGCAGCGTTAGCCAGCCCCGGCACAGCAGATACCCCGGCCAGCTGGGTTATTCAGGTCGGCAGCTATGCCCGCCGCATCAATGCCCATAAAGCGGCGGTGGCTGCCAGGCGGGCGGTTCCAACCATGCTGGAGATGGTGCCTGCTGATGTGCGGCTGGTTACCCGCGGGGCCTTGCCGCTCTGGCGGGTGCGCTTTGCCGGGCTGGAAGAAGATCAGGCCCGCGCTGTCTGTGCCCGGCTTTACCGGATGGGTAATGCCTGTTTTGCCCTGCCTGAAACAACCAGCAAGACAGGTTAGCCTGCCACCGGTCAAGGGGCAGGTTTTTTTAGTGAAAATCACGGCTTTTGAGAGGCGGGCGGGCCACGCCATCAGCCGGTTGCAGCCGCCCCAGATAATGATCACCATTATACAGTTTCTCAGCAATCAGATGCAGCACCCCGTCCTGTTTCTGCACCCGGCCGACAACCCCCATAATATGCGCGCCCAGCAAGGCGCGGCGGTCGCGCGCAACCAGCTTTGGCCAGACAATGACATTCAAGGAACCCGCATCATCCTCAAGCGTGACAAAGACCGTGCCCTTGGCCGTGCCGGGGCGCTGGCGGCCCGCAACCAACCCGATCAGCCGTAGCCGCTGGCCATCCCGGACTTGCTGGGCAGCTGAGCAAAGCTGCCAGCGGTCGGCCTCAACAAATTCGGCCAGCAGGCGCATCGGATGGGCTTTCAGGGACAGGCTGGTCGCCTGATAATCCAGCATCACCGCCTCGCCCGGTTGGGTGGCAGGCAGGCCGACCTCTGCCTGCGGGGGATAAAGGCTGGCATGGCGGCGTTCAGCATGGGCAAAAAGTGGTAAATCATGGCTTTTCTGACGGCGCAGGCGGCGCAATTCCCACAAGGCTGTGCGCCTGTCCAGCCCCAGCGAGGTGAACCCATCTGCCCGCCCCAACGCTTCCAGCGCGCCAATGGATATATCTGCCCGCCGCACAATATCCGCCAGACTCTCATAGCCCTCTGTGCCACGGCTGGCAGCGATGCGGCCCGCCTCTCCGGCAGACAGGCCCTTCACTTGACGAAAGCCGAGCCGCAAGGCATGGCGGGCATGGTCTGTCGGCTCCAGCGTGCAATCCTGAAAAGAATGGCTGACATCCACCGGCCGCACCTCTATACCGGCGCGCTTTGCCTCTGCCACCAGCTGGGCCGGGCCGTAAAACCCCATCGGCTGGGCGTTCAGCAAGGCACAGATAAAGACATCCGGATGATGGCATTTCAGATAGGCCGATATATAGACCAGCAGCGCAAAGCTGGCGGCGTGGGATTCTGGAAACCCATAGGTTCCAAACCCTTCTATCTGGCGAAAACAGCGGCTGGCAAAATCACGGTCATAGCCGCGCTCTACCATCCCCTCAATCATCCGGTCATGGAATTCATGGATGCGGCCATCTTTACGAAAGCTGGCCATCGCGCGGCGCAGCTGATCAGCTTCTGAGCCGCTGAAGCCTGCCCCGACAATGGCGATACGCATCGCCTGTTCCTGGAACAGCGGCACGCCCAGCGTGCGCTCCAGCACCCCGCGCAAGGCATCAGATGGATAGTCCACCCGCTCCAGACCAGCACGCCGCCGCAAATAGGGATGCACCATATCACCCTGAATAGGGCCGGGCCGGACAATCGCCACCTGCACCACCAGATCATGAAAACAGCGCGGCTGCAAGCGGGGCAGCATCGCCATCTGGGCACGCGATTCCACCTGAAACACCCCGACCGATTCCGCCCGGCAGAGCATATCATAAACGGCCCGATCCTCCGGCGGCACGCTGGCCAGCCCCAAGGCAAGGTGATAATGGCGGGCCAGCAAATCAAAACATCGGCGCAGACAGCTCAGCATACCAAGCGCCAGCACATCCACCTTGAGCAGGCCCAGCGCATCCAGATCATCCTTGTCCCATTCAATGATCGAGCGCCCATCCATCGCTGCCGGGCGGATCACGCACAGATGATCCAGCCGGTCGCGGGCAATCACAAAACCGCCGGAATGCTGAGAAAGATGGCGCGGAAAACCTCGCAGCTGGCGCACCAGCTTCAGCAAATTCTGCAAGGCCGGATCGCTGGTATCCAGCCCGGCGGCAGCCAGAATCAGATTGTCTGCGGCGCCCTTTTCCCGCCCCCAGACTTGGGCAGACAGGGCTTGCTGGACATCGCGGCTGAGGCCAAAAGCCTTGGCCAGCTCTACCAGCGCACTGCGGCTGCGATAGGTGATCACGGCAGCGGCCAGCCCAGCCCGGTGGCGGCCATATTTGCTGTAAATATACTGGATCACCTCTTCGCGCCGCTCATGTTCAAAATCCACATCAATATCCGGCGGCTCACCGCGGGCTTCGCTGACAAACCGTTCGAACAAGGGCTCAAAGCGGGCCGGATCAACCGAGGTAATGCCAAGGCAATAACAGACGGCGGAATTGGCGGCTGAGCCGCGCCCCTGACATAATATCCGGCGCGAACGGGCAAAGCGCACAATATCAAAAACCGTCAGGAAATACGGGGCAAACTGTAATTTTGCGATCAGCGCCAGTTCTTTTTCAATATAGGCTGTAACCTGTGGCGGCAGCCCATCGGGCCAGCGCTGGCGCGCCCCTTGCCAGACCTGCCATTCCAGCTCTTCTTGCGGGCTGCGCCCGCCGCTGGTGATCTCTTCTGGATAGTGATAGCGAATCTCATCCAGCTGAAAACAGCATTTTTCCGCCAGCGCATCTGCTGCCTGCAAGGCCTCTGGCCAGCCCTGCCAGCGGCGCGCCATTTCAGCCGGGCTTATCAGCGCCCTCTCTGCATTGCGGGACAGAACCAGCCCGGCATTATCCAGCTGCACCCCTTGGCGGATACAAGTGAGCGCATCTGCCAGCGGGCGGCGGGCAGGCTGGTGATAAAGCGCCCCGGCCAGCGCCACAAAGGGCACGGCCAAACGGTGGGAAAAATCGGCCAGCCGCGCCAGCCTTGCCTCATCGCACCCATCGCGCAATAGACAGGCCCCGATATGCAGCGGCGCTTCGGTTACCCCGGTCAGACGCTTGGCCAGATCAAAAAAGCCAGTATCCGGGTCCGGCGGGCTGTGCAGAATCAGCTGCGTATCTGCCCGCAACCGGGCGAAATCCCCCGGCATCGCCAGGGCCGGGTTGCTGGCACGGCCGGGCTGCGCCATATTCAGCGCTGATAAAAGCCGGCATAAGGACTGCCAGCCTGTCAGGCTGGCCACATAAACAGCCAGATGCAGCGGTGGCAGCCCCGGGCTGGCCTGCACCGGGATCACGGCCCCGCAAATCAGGCTGATCTGCTCTGTGCGGCTGGCTTGCCAGGCCCGCACCAGCCCAGCACAGCTGCCCAGATCAGCAATCGCTATCTGTTTCCAGCCAAGACGCGCCGCTTCGTCCACCATCTCATGCGGATGGCTGGCCCCGCGCAGAAAGCTGAAATTGCTGATACAGCCGAGCGCGGCCCGCGGCAAATAATCTGGCAGGTCAGTCATGCGAAAAACCCATGCAGGAACCACTCGGCCTGCTCACCCCTTTCCGGCAGACCATGCCGCCCGACCCAGAGGCGGGCCCCATTTTCTGTCTCCAGCCGGTAATAATCAGTGCTGCGGCGGGCAGGCTGGCTGGTTTGCCACCAGGGCGGGCCAATGCGTTCGGGTCCGCTGGCCCGCTGCACCACCCAATTCTGGCCCCGCCAGCGCAACAGGCGCGGAGCATGATCCGGCAACAGGGCCGTTGCCTCCAGCTGTTCTGGCGGGCTGAGCAGACGCAGCGGACGCGGCGCAGACAAGCTGTCCGGCCCCGGCAAGGCCCACAGCGGGGGTTGATCCAGAGCGGCGGCAGGCAGGCTTTGCTGGGCCTTGTCTGGCTGCCATTGCCGGACCGGCTGCAAGCGGCGTATCTTCTCGCTGCCCAGCCGGGCGCTGAGATGATCAACCAGATCATCCAACAGGCTGGACGGGCTGGGCCGCCTGTCCAGCTGCAGGTTTTCCGGCAAGCCAAAAGATAGCCGCCCAGCCCGCGCCCAGCCATATTCAATCCCGAACCCGGCATCAATGTGACAGGCCAGATCAGCTGTCAGCCGCCTCAGCAAACTGGCCGCACGGGTCGGGCGGGACAGGGCAAAATGCTGGCTGCCGCACTGGCCATCTACCCGCTGCCAGCCAATTTCCAGCAGCCGACATTGCAGCTGGCGGCGCGCCATCAAACCGGTCATGTCGGTGATTAGATCTGTTATCATCTGTGCCAGCGCCTCTGGCCCGGAAATCGGTTCAGCCCAGCTGCGACTGACCAAAGCTGGTTGTTCAACCGGCAGCGGCTGCAGCCTTTCATCCCGGTCACCCAGCAGCTGATCACGCCGCCAGACCAGCTGCGGGCCAAACCGCACGGTCAGGCTGGCCCGTTTCTGGCCAAGCAGAGGGCCAATCTTGTGCAAGCCTGCCTGTGCCAGACCAGCCAGTATATCCGCCTCCAGCCGCAGGGCAGCCACCGGCAGCGGTGACAAGGCCGCAATCAGTGCCCGCCGCCTGCCAGAAAGAGAACCAGAAGAAGAGGCAAAATCCGGCCCGGACAGGCAAATAGGCTGGCCCGGCCGCGCCGCATGACAGGCCAGCGCAAAGGCCGCCCCATAGCAGGGGGCCATCGCAATATGGCCAGACAGTCCAGCCGCCGTCAGACGGTTGTCCAAATCTGCCAGCAACGCCGCTGGCCCACCTTGCAAATGGCTGGCCCCGCCTGCCTCAATCCAAAACAGGCTGGCGGCCGGGTCACTTCCTGCCAGCGGGCTATAGCGCCAGGCCCAGCGTGCCAACCTGTCCAGCAAACCAGCCAAAGCCGCCGGATCAAACGGGGCAAAAACCGCCTCTGGCAGCAGCGCGCGCGCATCAGCCAGCCGCATACCGACAGACAGGCCAGCTGCGCCAGCTGACCGGGAAACACATGCCAGAATCTGGCGATTTTGCTGTAACTGCCAGAGGGCAGCAGGCGCCGCATCCGGCCAGCCTGCCGCACGACCAGCCTGATGCACTGCCAATTCCGGCAAATACACACAGACCAGCTGCCGGTCGGCCCGCCGCCCAGCTACAAGGGTCTGGCTGTCTTCTGACTCGCTGTTCATGCTGCCCAATCATGCTGCTTGCCGGTCGGCGCGCGCCTTCCGGCCTGGCTTGGCCAGCGGGTGCGGGCTGGCCTGTTTTATATCTGTGAAGCGATGGCTGTGCGGCTGCCAGCTGAGCAGGCCAGACCAGGGCCGCCCGCCCCGACTATGCTGCAATGCAACCGACCAGCCAGGCTGCCAGCCGGACCCGTCCAGCCGCGCCGCGGCCAGCTGCCAGCCTGTCTCAAAACCGGCTGCCGGGGCGCTGACAGCTGTTACAAAAGCTGTCGTGCCACCCTGCTCAGCTGCCAGCTGCAAGCGGCGGGCGGCTTTCTGCCACATATCCGGCCGGCTGGCCAACATCCCGTAATCAGCGATCACTGCCCCTACCCCCGGGCAGGCCAGCGCTTCTTCAGCAGCCGCCATGCCACGCAGCGGATGACTCTCACAAACCAGCACCAGCCGCGCCGGATCAAACCCCAGCTGAGCCAGCCCAGGCCCGTAAAGCTGACCAGCCAGCCCGCGCGGCGAACCACAGCAAACGACCGGGGCCTGCGGACTGGCCCCAGCCAGCAAACGGCCCAACACAGCCAGCAAAAACCCGGCTACCGCCCCATCCAGCAAACTGCCGGTAACAAGATGCGCCCGCCCCTTGGCCAAACCGCCCCCCAAAGCCTGATCCAGCCTGTCCACAGCAAAGGCCATCCGCCCGGCCGCAGGCTGATCAAAAGGTAATAAAATCTGTTTTTTCAGCGCGTTAAATGCTGCTTTCCTATCCATCCGGGCCTCTCCTGATGGGTCTTTAGAGTTTATTTGTTCTTGTTTTGTTCTAAAATCTTGCCCTGATTCGGGCGGGTCTGTCAAGCGCTCTGCCAGAGCTTGCTGGAATCAGGCCAGGGGATCGTGATCGCGCACCCGATCATCATGGCCGGAACGGGCTGAAAAAAAGCTGAGCCACATCAGCCCGCCGCCCAGCAACAGCGAGCCAGCCACCCCGGCCGCGATAGCCAGCCAGCCATGCACAGACAGGGCAACCGGGCCCAGCTGTTGCCAAATCCACCCGCCAGCCAGCAACGCCGCCAGCCCGACCAGCAGCAGGGCCAGAATGATCAGCCGCCCACCGCCCGCTGCAGCAGGCCCACCAGAATCAGGCCGACCAGAATCAGGCCCACCAGAAGCAGATTTGGAATCAGATTTAGAACGATAATCAGAACCAGACATTAATGCACCGCCAAAAAATACCAAAGAATAACCGCCAGCAGCAAGAAGGCCGCTGCCCCGCCCAGCAGCGGCTGGCCAAAGCGGCGCCCTATCAGCACACCGACCCAAACCAGCAGCACAACAAACAGGATATTACGCAGCAGAACCAGCATCAGCGGCGCGGCAATTCAGCTTCCACCAGCTGCGCCCAATAGCTCGCCCCCAGCGGCAAAATCTCATCATTGAAATCATAGCCGGTATTATGCAGCATCCGGCCTTCCTCCGCCGGGCCAGCCCCCAGCCAGATATAGGCCCCCTCGCAGGCACCCAGCAAAAAGGAAAAATCCTCAGCCCCCATAGAGGCCGGCGGATCCATCACCAGCTGATCATCGCCAACCAGAGTTGCGGCCACCCCGGCGGCCCGTTCCGCACTCGCCAGATGATTGACCGTTGGCGGGTAGCCCTTTCGCCAGACCATTTCCGCGCTACAGCCATGGGCCTTGGCCACCTGTGCAGCTATCTCGGCAATATCGGCTTCCAGCCGTGCCCGCGTTTCAGGCCGAACAGCCCGCGCCGTGCCACACAGTGAAACTGTATCGGGAATAATATTATGCGCGGTGCCGCCATTTACCTGAGTCACCGACACCACCGCCGGATCCATCGGATCGGTGCGGCGCGAGACAATCATCTGCAAGGTCTGGATAATCGCAGCTGCGGCCAGCACCGGATCAGCTGACTGGTGCGGCATGGCGGCATGGCTGCCGCGTCCGCTGATGGTCAGGGTGAACATATCCGCGCTGGCCATACAGGGGCCACGATGCACGGCGATCTTGCCAACTTCCAGACCCGGCCAGTTATGCAGCCCCCAGACCGTGTCCATTTGAAATTTCTCAAACAGCCCGTCATCAATCATCGCCTGACCGCCAGCCCCGCCTTCCTCAGCAGGCTGAAAGATGAAATACACCGTGCCGTCAAAATTACGCGTCTCAGCCAGATAGGCCGCCGCGCCCAACAGCATTGTGGTATGGCCATCATGGCCACAGGCGTGCATTCGCCCGTCAATTTTGGATTTATGGGAAAATTCATTCGCCTCTTGCATGGGCAGCGCATCCATATCCGCGCGTAACCCGATGGCTCGCTGGCTGTCCCCGCTGCCGCGCAGCACACCGACCAGCCCGGTCTTGCCCAGTCCGCGATGCACCTCCAGCCCGAATTCAGCCAGCCGCGCGGCGACAAAATCAGCCGTCCATTCCTCTTCATAGCAGAGTTCTGGATGCGCGTGCAGCTGGTGCCGCCAGCCAGTCATTTCGGCGTGCTTTTCAGCAAGTCTGTTGATTACCGGCATGATTCTCTTTCTCTCAAAAGTTGTTGCCGTAATAAGAGTGGTATGATCAACACAAAAGGTCAAGTTACATTGGTCGGGCCAGAGCAGGCCCGATAACCGGAAACAGGCCGGAACCAGCTCGCCCGCCTGTCTGCTTGCCACGGCCTGCCATAATGTGCAATGTCGAGACTGGATAAGCCCCTGTCGGGACAGGGATACAGTTTTTTTCATCATTTGACAGACCTGACAGGACAGATTGGCTGGCAAATCTGCTATAACAGTTATTAAAGATCACCCAGCACAGGACACAGCACAGGGCAGCAGCGATGGCATCCTCAGAACTTGACCGCGGCATAAAGGGCCTGGCGGGACGGGCAAAACGCTATTCCGTCTTTGCATTGGCGCGCAATGCCAGCCGCTATCATCAGGGCTGGCAGCAGGCCTGGCGGCACGCAGAACCAAAAAAATCCTATGATGTCATTATCATTGGCGGCGGCGGGCATGGGCTGGCCACCGCCTATTATCTGGCCTCTGTGCATGGGATCACCAATGTTGCGGTCATTGAAAAGGGCTGGCTGGGCGGCGGCAATACCGGGCGCAATACGACAATTATCCGATCCAATTATCTGTGGGACGAATCAGCGGCTATCTATGAACACGCGATGCAGCTCTGGGAAGGGCTGTCGCAGGATTTGAATTTCAACATTATGTTCAGCCAGCGCGGCGTTCTGACCATTGCCCATTCCGAACATGAGCTGAAAGAAATGTCGCGCCGCGTCCATGCCATCCGGCTGAACGGCATTGATTCCGATATTCTGGGCCCGGATGAGATCAAGAAATTTGTGCCGATTATCAATATTGATCAGACGATTCGCTATCCGGTGATGGGCGGTTTTCTTCAAAAAAGGGGCGGCACAGCCCGCCATGATGCGGTTGCCTGGGGCTATGCGCGGGCGGCAGATGATCTGGGCGTGGATATTATCCAGAATTGTGAGGTTACCGGCCTGCGGCGGCGCGGTCGCCAGATTGTCGGTGTGGAAACCAGCAAGGGCTTTATCGGGGCAAAAAAGGTGGGCTGCGTGACAGCTGGCCATTCCTCGGTGCTGGCGGATATGGCCGGGCTGCGCCTGCCGATTGCCAGCCGCCCGTTGCAGGCGTTGGTTTCCGAGCCAATCAAACCGATCCTGGACACGGTCATCATGTCCAATGCGGTGCATATGTATATCAGCCAGTCTGACAAGGGTGAGATGGTATTGGGGGCCGGGGTCGATAAATATAATTCCTATGCCCAGCGCGGCTCTTGGCCGGTTCCAGAACATATGCTGGCCGCCGCGGTTGAGCTGTTCCCGGTGCTCTCGCGCTTGCGGATGCTGCGCCATTGGGGCGGCATTGTGGATACCTGCCCGGATGCCTCGCCGATCCTCTCAAAAACAGATATTGAGGGGCTTTACTTTAATTGCGGCTGGGGCACGGGCGGCTTCAAGGCAACCCCCGGCTCCGGCCATGTTTTTGCCGATTTAATTGCCCATGATGCGCCCAACCGGATAGCGGCTCCTTATGCGCTGAAACGCTTTGAAACCGGCTTTTTGATTGATGAACATGGCGCGGCTGGCGTGGCCCATTAAGAGGTTGGGCCTTGACCGGAATGCTGTGTGAATAAAAGGACACCGAGAAAATGCTGTTGATTGACTGCCCCTATTGCGGCCCCCGAGATGAGGCGGAATTTGCCTGTGGCGGAGAGGCTCATATTGCCCGGCCGCTGGCTGAAAACCCGATCAGCGATGCTGAGTTCGGCAGCTATCTGTTCCTGCGACATAATCCGAAAGGGCTGTTCACCGAACGCTGGGTGCACAGCGCCGGTTGCCGGCGCTGGTTCAATATGGTGCGCGATACGCTGAGCCATGAGATCGTGGAAATCTATCCGATGGGCAGCCTGCCCAAAAGCCGCCGCGGCAAACAGGCTTACGCCGATAATTGGCGGCGCGGCACGCCAGCAGAAGCGGCCAGCAAACCGCAAGCAAAGCGGGGGCGGTGATGACAAAAAAGCTGACCATGCGCCTTGATCCGAGCCTGGCCCCGGCCGCCCGCATTAACCGGGATCAGACTGTCCGGTTCCGCTTTGATGGCCGCGATTATAGAGGGTTTGCCGGTGATACGCTGGCCTCAGCCTTGCTGGCCAACGGGGTGCATCTGACCGGCCGCTCTTTTAAATATCATCGCCCGCGCGGCATTATGGCCGCTGGTGTGGAAGACCCCAGCGCGCTGGTCCGGGTTGGTGAGGGGGCACGGGTGGAGCCGAATTTGCGGGCCAGCCAGCTGGCCTTGTATGACGGGCTGACAGCCGAATCGCAAAACCGCTTCCCGTCACTGAAATTTGATCTGGGCGCGGTGAACAGCTTGCTGGGCCGCTTTTTCCCGGCCGGTTTCTATTACAAGACTTTTATGTGGCCAGCCAGTTTCTGGATGCTGTATGAGCATTTCATCCGCCATGCGGCCGGGCTGGGCCGGGTCGCCGATACACATGCAGACCCGGACCGGTATGAGCATTGCAACGCCCATTGCGATATTCTGGTAGTTGGGGGCGGGCCTGCCGGGCTGCAGGCGGCTCTGGAAGCGGCAAAAACCGGCGCGCGTGTTATTCTGGCCGATGAGCAGGAAGAGCTGGGCGGCTGGCTTTTGAGCGCCCCGGAAGTCAGCATAGAGGGCAAACCAGCTGCTGAGTGGGTGGCAACCATGCTGGCTGAGCTGGCTGACTATCCAGAGGTAACAATTCTGCCGCGCAGCACCGTGTTCGGCTTTATGGATCATAATTATCTGACCCTTGCCGAGCGGGTGTCTGACCATCTTGGCAACCGGCCGGGCTGGATGGTGCGCCAGCGCCTGTGGAAGCTGCGGGCCGGACAGGTGATTCTGGCGACCGGCGCACATGAGCGGCCGCTGGTTTTCGGCAATAATGATTTGCCGGGTGTGATGCT
>Ga0181579_10001661_pt1 | contig 18233 bp, 17 predicted proteins | sample 071ome_24_FD_132996 | JGI IMG/M metagenome (GOLD analysis project Ga0181579, IMG submission 132996) | Coastal salt marsh microbial communities from the Groves Creek Marsh, Skidaway Island, Georgia - 071402CT metaG (megahit assembly) | ecosystem: Environmental > Aquatic > Marine > Intertidal... | reverse complement strand
CTTTGCTGCTCATGTCAAATCGGGTGATTGTCTCCTGACCGCCCATCATCTTGATGACCAGGTGGAAACTCAGTTATTCCGGTTAATGCGGGGAACCGGGATTCGTGGCATGGGGGGGATTCCCCGGCAGCGGGTCGTCGGTGGTGGCATCCTGCTTCGGCCTATGCTGGATTTTTCAAGAGATCAAATTCATGCCTATGCCTATGAGCAGAAGCTATCCTGGGTAGAAGATGACAGTAATGCCGATAGCGGGTTTGACCGTAATTATCTCAGGCATGATGTCATCCCGGTTATCATGCAGCGTTGGCCCGGTTTTCGGAAAAACATGCAGCGTCTGGCAGAAATCGCCGGAGAAACCCAGGCCGTGCTTGAGGAGACTGGATTCAAGGATCTGGAAGCAGTAAGAACAGGCATTCACCGGCTCTCCATTTCCGGATTATCGGAATTAAGCCTTTCCCGGCAAAAAAATCTGTTGCGAACGTGGTTCCTGTCTCTTGAAAGGGAAGTCGGTATTCCAGTGCCAGATCATTACGTAATCGAAAAAACTTTTTCGGAATTGATTCCAGCTGCCAGGGACGCCATGCCTGTGGTCTCATGGCATAAAGAAGATATGTATCAGGAAATAAGACGCCATGGCGATCACCTGTATATTGTTCAGCCTGTAGAGGTAGATCGTGAAGTCATGCCATTGCACTGGTCAATACATTCTCCTCTGGAGTTACAAGGGCTTGGCAGACTTGAACTGGAAGAAACCGATGAGCCCGGGTTTTCCTTGCCTGCTGACGGCAGCTTGGAAGTACGCTTTCGCCATGAGGGAGAATCCTGTAAACCTGCCGGTCGCAAAACCCGTTCACTCAAAAAAATTTTTCAGGATTATGGCGTCCCACCGTGGCTCCGGGATCAGATTCCACTGATTTGCAAAGATGGTCAGATCGTTGCTGTCGCAGATTTGTTTGTCACCGACCAGCACCAGGTAGCAGGCCGGTCACCGGGAGTGAAAAAAAACGGCAGAATCAGGTGGGTTAGGGAAGATTTACATTGTGGCTACTAAGCCTTTACTTTAAACTGTAGTTCCATCAGAAACATAGACTGATGGACCCTGAATGACACGGTTTATATTTATTACCGGTGGTGTAGTCTCCTCCCTTGGCAAAGGGATAACTTCAGCCTCCCTTGCCGCAATCCTTGAAGCCCGCGGGCTTAAAGTCACAATGCTCAAGCTGGATCCCTATATCAATGTGGACCCCGGCACCATGAGCCCGTTCCAGCATGGCGAGGTTTTCGTTACCGATGACGGCGCGGAAACAGACCTGGACCTTGGACATTATGAGCGGTTTATTCGTACGACCATGTCGCAGAAGAATAACTTCACGGCGGGTCGGATCTACGAAGATGTTATCAAGAAAGAGCGTCGCGGTGACTATCTGGGCGCTACTATCCAGGTGATTCCCCATATTACTGACGAGATCAAGGCCCGAGTAATCGAAGGTGCCGGGGATGCTGATGTGGCACTGGTTGAGATCGGCGGCACGGTAGGTGACATTGAGTCGCAGCCATTCCTTGAGGCAGTGCGACAGATGAAAGTTGAACTGGGTTCAGAACGGGCCCTTTTCCTGCACCTGACCCTGGTACCCTACATCAGCACAGCCGGCGAGACCAAAACGAAACCCACACAGCATTCTGTCAGGGATCTGCGTTCCATTGGTATTCAGCCGGATATCCTGGTCTGTCGATCGGAAAATGAACTGCCTGAATCCGCCCGCAAGAAAATAGCGCTGTTCACCAATGTTGAACTGCCGGCAGTTGTGTCCTTGCCGGATACCGCGACGATTTACTCTGCCCCCATTCTGCTCCATAACACGCGAATTGATGAAATTGTGCTTAAACGTTTTCATCTGGATTGCCCGCCTGCCGATCTGTCTGAATGGGAAAGCGTTGTAGAGGCCTGCCTTAAACCTGAGCGTGAAGTGAAAGTGGCGATGGTTGGCAAATACATGGAGTTGCTGGATGCCTACAAGTCATTGATTGAGGCGATACGTCACGCAGGAATTCATACACATACGCGAGTAAAAATCAGCTATATCGATTCAGAGACTATTGAGTCCGGTGACACATCAGTCCTTGAAGGGATTGATGCTATTGTGGTGCCGGGAGGCTTCGGAGAACGAGGCATTGAGGGCATGATTGCCACTGCACGCTACGCCCGCGAAAACCGTATACCCTACCTGGGTATTTGCCTGGGACTGCATGTGGCAGTGATTGAATTTGCCAGGCATGTGCTGAAATTATCAGGCGCCCACAGCACCGAGTTTGAGCAGCATTGTGAACACCCGATCATTGCGCTCATTACCGAATGGGTCAATGCGGAAGGACAGGTTGAAATGCGCGATGAGAGCTCTGATCTTGGGGGAACCATGCGGTTGGGAGGCCAGGAATGCAGGCTTGAGGAGGGCTCGATAGCCCATGACTGCTACAAGCAGGATGTCATCGTTGAACGTCATCGTCATCGCTATGAAGTTAACAATAATTATGTAGAACGGCTTGAGAGTCAGGGCCTGCAATTTACTGGAAAATCCATGGACGGCAGCCTCATGGAGGTCCTTGAAGTTCAGAACCATCCCTGGTTCCTGGCATGCCAGTTCCACCCCGAGTTTACTTCCACTCCAAGAGACGGACATCCGCTATTTACCGGCTTTATCAACGCTGCCATTGAAAAGCATGACACCGGGAGTGGTGCTGATGATACCCAATCAACTGCAGCCAATAGCTGACAGGCAAGCCAGATGATGACAAAGGCAATTTCTATCGGGGATATCACCATAGCCAATAATGCGCCCATGGTGCTCATTGGCGGATTGAATGTCCTTGAGGATGAGGCGCTTGCCCTGGAAACAGCGGAGGCCTTTACCAAGGTTTGCCAATCACTGTCAGTTCCCTACATATTTAAAGCCTCCTTTGACAAGGCTAACCGTTCCTCCATTCACTCATACCGTGGTCCAGGGCTGGAGAAGGGCTTGGAAATCCTGGCCAGTGTCAGGGATACATTCAGGGTGCCCGTGATTACGGACATCCATGAACCATGGCAAGCAGCTCCTGTTGCCCAGGTAGCGGATATTCTGCAGTTACCGGCATTTCTGTCGAGACAGACAGATCTGGTCCAGGCCATGGCAGACACAGGCAAGGCGATTAATATCAAGAAAGCCCAGTTTCTCTCACCTGCAGAAATGGGTAACATCCTGCAAAAATTTGAGGAAGCAGGGAACAGCAAATTGATGCTCTGTGAGAGGGGGAGCAGTTTCGGTTACAACAATCTGGTTGTAGATATGCTGGGCTTCCCGGTCATGAAAGATTTCGGTTACCCCCTGATTTTCGATGTTACCCATTCACTGCAGCTTCCGGGAGGTCAGGCCATTAGTGCAGGTGGTCGACGCAAGGACGTTACATCGCTGGCAAAATCCGGTGTGGCCCAGAAAGTAGCCGGGTTATTTCTCGAGGCGCATCCAGAACCGGCAAAAGCCCTTTGCGATGGTCCATGTGCCCTGCCGCTTGCCATGCTTGAGCCATTCCTGTCGCAGATCAAGGCGGTTGATGATCTGGTCAAGGGGCAGGAAGAAATTGATACCGCCTGAAAAGATTGGCATTTTTGAATTTAACCGACTGAGTGATTATTCAAGGTAAACCATGTCTGAAATAGCACAAATCAAAGCACGCGAAGTCCTCGATTCCCGGGGTAACCCTACTGTCCAGGCCGATGTCATTCTAAGTACTGGTGAAATAGGTACTGCCTGTGCTCCATCTGGCGCCTCCACAGGCTCAAGGGAAGCTCTTGAACTCAGGGATAAGGATCCGCAACGTTATAACGGTAAAGGCGTTCTCAAGGCTGTTTCCGCAGCCAATTCAGAAATTCAGGCAGCCTTGAAGGGAATGGATGCTTTTGATCAGACGGCCGTGGACCAGAGAATGATTGAGCTGGACGGCACGGAAAATAAGGAAAATCTTGGCGCCAATGCCATTCTTGCAGTCTCCCTGGCGACTGCGCGGGCAGCGGCAACGAGTAAGGGACAATCCCTCTTTGCCTATATTGCTGGTTTACCTGAAGCCAATGAGAACGGTGAGTTCACGATGCCGGTGCCGATGATGAATATTATCAATGGTGGTGAACATGCTGATAACAATGTTGATATTCAGGAATTCATGATTCAGCCTGTTGGAGCGCCAACATTTTCTGAAGCTTTGCGTCATGGGGCGGAAGTATTTCATGCGCTGAAGTCTGTGCTACATGGCAAGGGTCTGAGCACGGCTGTGGGTGATGAGGGTGGTTTTGCCCCGGACCTGCCGTCCAATGCGGCTGCCCTGGATGCCATTTTGGAGGCAGTTGAAAAAACGGGCCTGAAAATGGGCGAGGATATCGGTCTTGCCCTTGACTGTGCAGCATCGGAATTCTACCGGGACAACAAATACGATCTTGCCGGAGAGGGGCGTGCATTCAATAGTGAAGAATTTACCGACTACCTGGCAAATCTCTGTGATCAGTACCCCATTCTTTCGATCGAGGATGGTATGGATGAGAGTGACTGGGACGGCTGGTCAGTGTTGACCCGCAAACTCGGTGAACGGGTACAGCTTGTTGGTGATGACCTTTTTGTGACCAATACGCGGATACTGGAACGGGGAATAGATTCAGGTGTTGCAAACTCCATCCTGATCAAATTCAACCAGATTGGCTCACTCACCGAAACATTGGCAGCGATCAATATGGCCAAGAAGGCGGGATATACCGCCGTGATTTCACATCGATCTGGTGAAACCGAAGATACAACCATAGCTGATCTTGCTGTTGCGACTGCTTCAGGACAGATCAAGACTGGTTCACTGTGCCGCTCAGACCGGGTTGCCAAATATAACCGCCTTCTCGTAATTGAAGAGGAACTGGGAGCGACTGCACGGTATCGGGGGAAAGCTGAATTTTCCAGATAACCACACGCTGATCCCGGGACATCGGGGAGGTGATTGACTCGCCATGCGACTCCTTCAGGTATTGCTTGTTCTTATCATCCTGGGGCTTCAGGTGAGGCTCTGGGTCGGTTCCGGCAGCCTGACGGAAATTAATCACCTCAATGATTCCATCGACCAGCAGTCTGCTGAAAATGCCCAACTTGAAAGCAGGAACAATGCGCTGCTTCTGGAAGTAGATTCACTTAAAACCACTACAGATGCCATTGAAGAGATTGCCAGGGAAGATCTCGGCCTGATCAAGGACGGGGAAACCTATTACATGATCGTGGATCCTGCTGAAAATGAAAGCAGCGATGAAGGCAAAAACCCGATAACCCGACCTATTGGAACAGATCAACGTGAGTGAACACCAGAACGCCCAGCGGCTTAAGGAAAAACCGGCCAGCACAGGATACTGGGCCATCGTACCTGCTGCAGGTGTTGGAAGCCGGATGTCACAGGGAAGCCGCCATGACAGTTCTCTTCCAAAGCAGTATCTGAGTATTGGCACTGACACCATACTGTCACTGACCCTTGAGCGTCTGGACTCCAGTGGAATTCTGTCAGGCATTGTCCTGGTTCTTGGTGATGAGGACGACTGGTTTGAAAAGCTGGACCTTTCTCTGAATACGGCGCTTGTAACGGTGAAAGGTGGTGCTGAACGTATGCACTCGGTCAATAATGGTCTTGCAGCCCTGAAAAATATGGCAGCGGATACAGACTGGGTAATGGTGCATGACGTTGTAAGACCCTGTGTAAGAGTCGAGGATATACAGGCCCTGGCCTCGACTCTTGCCGATGATCCTGTCGGAGGTATCCTCGCTTACCCTGTATCACACACATTGAAAAAGGTTACTCAGGATCGGGAAATTGAATGTACCGTTCCCCGGGAGCAGTACTGGCAGGCGGCAACTCCCCAGATGTTCCGATATAAATTGCTCCAAAAGGCACTAGCGAGGGCAGTAGCCGCCAATCAGTTGATCACAGATGAGTCTCATGCTGTTGAGTTGGCCGGATATGGAGTAAAGATGATTCCGTGCAGTGGTGACAACATCAAAATCACGCATAGAGAAGATCTGATGATGGCAGAATTTATACTCTCAAGACAGAAACAGTCGCAAGGGGGCCAGGTATGAGTCAGTTTCGCATTGGTAATGGGGTGGATGTGCATCGTTTTGACAGCCATGGAGAGTCAGTCATTCTGGGTGGTGTAGAAATACCCCATACATCTGCCTTACTGGCTCACTCAGACGGTGATGTCCTGACCCATGCGCTCATGGATGCCATGCTCGGTGCCCTGGCTCTAGGTGATATTGGTCACCACTTCCCTGATACCGATGATGCTTACCTGGGCATCAGCAGTATGGAGCTTCTGGCGAGGGTCAATACCCTCATCGCTGATAGCGGATGGTGTCTGTGCAATGCCGACATCACTGTTATCGCCCAGCTGCCTCGCCTTTCACCACACATCATGAAAATGCGCCAGAGTATCGCTCTGACTCTGGGGGTGGCTGAAGATCAGGTCAGTGTAAAAGCCACCACAAGCGAGCATCTTGGCTTTACTGGCAGGGAAGAGGGAATAGCTGTAATGGCATCCGTCCTTCTGTCCACTCAGTAAAAGAAGGACTGAATGACTGATTATTCACTGGACTGGCCTCGGGCTCTTGGGCTGGAAACACTGTCTGCTGTGTTCAGGGAAACTCCCCGCGATTTTATCGTAGAGGAAGTGCTTGGATTTGAGCCCACAGGTGAAGGTGAGCATCTCTGGCTCTTTATAGAAAAAACAAACCTGAACACCATGGATGTGGTGCAGTGGCTTTCATCAAAAACGGGTGTAAAAACACGGGATATCGGATTTTCAGGCTTAAAGGACAAGCTGGCTATTACCAGGCAATGGTTCAGCCTGCGCTATCCCGGAGAGTTGGACGGGAGCATGCCGGAACATATCACCTTGCTCAGGAAAGTACGTAACAGCAGAAAGCTCCGGCATGGTAATCATCGTGCCAACCACTTTGTTATCACCTTGAGAGAGATTACTCCTTCTGATTATCTTCTGGGTCATTGGACAGAGTCGGTGAAAAGCTGTGGTGTCCCCAACTACTTTGGTCTTCAGAGGTTTGGCCGACACGGTGCCAACCTTCAGCGCGCTGCTGCCTTGTCCCTTGATGGTAAATCCAGAGTGAGTCGACATCAACGTGGGCTGTACCTGTCAGCAGCCAGGGCCTATCTGTTTAACAGGGTCCTGGCAAAACGTGTTTCCTCTGGTGATTGGGACAAGCCTCTGCCCGGTGATGTGATGGCGCTCGAAGGCTCATCCAGTGTCTTTCATGCCGATGATAGTGACACGGAGATTGTTCGGCGGCTGTCAGAGGGGGATATTCATCCGACGGGTCCCTTGTGGGGTATCGGTGAATCCATGGTCACAGCAGATGTGAAGACATTGGAAAATAATATTATCCAGGACTTTGGTGAGTTAAAGACAGTGGTTGAAAAAGCGGGAATCAAATCTATGCGCCGGCCATTGCGTGTTTTACCCCAACAATTTTCAATAACCGCGGAAGCGGGCAAAGTGGTGGTAGAATTTATTCTCCCCTCGGGGACTTATGCAACCAGTGTGTTACGGGAGATGGTGAAAGCACCAGGATTATGACTATTCTGTTATCAAATGACGATGGTGTGAGGGCTCCCGGACTGATGGCCCTTGCTGGTGCGCTGTCTGTACGTGAAGAGCTTCTGGTTATCGCACCGACCTATGATCGATCCGGAGTAAGCAATTGCCTGACCCTGGACAGGCCTCTACAGGTAGAGCACCTGAGTAATAGCTACATCGGTGTCGATGGTACCCCTACGGACTGCGTCCATCTCGGCACTTCGGGCATATATGGGCCTGAACCTGAAAGAGTTATTTCCGGTATCAATTACGGGGCGAATATGGGTGATGATGTTCTTTATTCAGGCACTGTGGCTGCTGCCATGGAAGGTCGCTTCCTGGAAAAAACACCGATAGCAATTTCCCTTGTAACAAGTCAACCCAAGGAAGTCGAAGTGGATTTCTCCAATGCTGCCGGGATCTTCCTTGACATGTTGGACTTCATAGAATCTCTTGTCCTGCCTCCCCGAACTGTCCTGAACATCAATATCCCGGATATTCCCGCTGCTGACCTGTCAGGTGTCAGGTTCACCACTCTGGGTAGCCGGTTACGCAGTGAAAGTCCGGTACGCACCGAGAATCCCCGGGGAAAAGCTGTTTTCTGGATTGGCAAAGCCGGTGGCCCCGTTGAAAACACACCAGGAACAGATTTTCATGCCGTGGCTAACGGCTTTGTTTCTGTGACGCCAATTCATGCCGATATGACCCATAGGGAAGTGCTTGACGCTTTGGATGGCGTGGCGACAGATAAGCTTTCCGGTATTTTTGGCCCGGGTTAATGCAGGAGACATTTTAAAGGTGAATTCAATCAAGCAGGAAGGTATTGGTATGACTTCCCGGCGGACCCGGGAGCGGCTGGTTAACCGACTCATTGAGCAGGGTATTCAGCGCATTGATGTACTTGAATCCATTCGCAATACCCCGCGGCACCTGTTCATTGACGAGGCCCTTTCACACAGGGCCTATGAGGATGTTGCCCTGCCTATAGGCTTTAACCAGACAATCAGTCAGCCCTACATTGTGGCTCGCATGACCGAGACAATACTCAATGCGGCACCCGATGATGCCGTGATCCTGGAAATTGGTACCGGGTGTGGTTACCAGGCCGCAATCCTTGCCCAGTCTGTGAAACATGTCTACAGCGTGGAACGCATCCGTCCACTATTGGAGCGTACACGCAATAGACTACGTGATCTCGATATTCGCAATATTAGTATCAGGTGCGGAGATGGAAACCTGGGCTGGCCGCAACATGCTCCCTTCGATTGTATCATTACCACCTGTGCTGCATCACAGGTACCCAGCGCCCTGCTTGAGCAGCTAAAGGTGGGTGGTGTCCTGGTGATACCCGTAGGCGACAAGGATCATCAGGAACTGAAAGTGTATCGCAGGGGTGATGAGGGGATTACCGATCAAACCCTTGAGGCGGTCAGGTTTGTGCCATTTCTTTCCGGTGTGGAAAACTGACAGGAGAGTCTGTTGAACAATCAGTCTTTACTTCGTCAGCGATTCTTTCTGTTTCTCAAGGGCATGGCCATGGGGGCTGCTGACTCTGTACCGGGCGTCTCCGGTGGGACTGTGGCCCTTATCACCAACATTTATGAGGATCTCGTGGACGCCATACAGTCCATTGGCCCACATATGCTGGTGGTCTGGAAAAATGACGGTATTCGTGAAGCCTGGCGTTATATCAACGGGAATTTTCTGCTGACGCTCGGGGCAGGTATCCTTACCGCACTGTTATTGCTCGCCAATATAATTCTGGACCTGATGAATGACCAGTTACCGTATTTACTGGCTTTCTTCGCCGGGCTGGTGACGGCTTCCATTCATTATGTGTCGGCATTAATCAGGAAGTGGGATATGTCAAAACTGGCCCTCTTGGCTGCGGGTGCCTTTCTTGCCTTATTCCTGGCCTTATTGCCATTGCGCGAATCCTCCGGGGGGGTGGTTTACTATTTTTTCTGTGGCGCAATTGCCATCTGCGCGATGATTCTACCCGGTATTTCCGGCGCCTTTATTCTGGTATTACTTGGCGCCTATGGACCTGTGCTGGAAGCACTGACGGGTTTTCAATGGAAAGTGATCCTTGTATTTGCAGCGGGCTGCCTGTCTGGCCTGATGCTGTTTTCCCGGCTGCTGTCCTGGCTGCTTCATCATCACCATGAGAGAACACTGGCCGTGCTGGTAGGCATGCTTGCCGGATCGTTATACCTGTTATGGCCCTGGCGTGTTGCCCTTGAAATCTCATTGAATGATCATGCATTTACACGGTATGAACATGTTTTGCCCGGAACCTATACTGAAGTGGCGGGTGAAGCTTTTTCCCCATGGGTGTGCGTTGGTTTGTTTGTCATGGGGATTGGCCTGGTGTTGCTACTGGAAAATTTCGCCAGTGCTGATGAAAATCCGGATCAGCAAGACAATCAGGGATAGCATTGGAATACCATGAGTCCCAGAAGCCTGATTTTTCGCATGTTTTTTATAGTCGCTTTGACGGGATGCAGGAGTTCCTATCAGTCACCGGTAGCAGAAATTGATGAACCCCGCTTCCTGGACAGTGACAGGATTCATCGGGTAAATGAAGGGGAAACTCTCTACGCCATTGCCTGGATTTATGACCTGGACTTTACTCATATTGCCAGGGTTAACAACCTTTCCCAGCCATATATCATCAGGCCCGGACAGATATTGAATGTGGATCCACGAGCCAGTGTTCCTCAACCCTCAACGAGGACAACAAGGTCAGTATCAAATTCGGCATCCTCCAGAACCACGTCCGCTTCTTCGGCCCGAAGTACCCCGAAAACGGGTGACTCCGGTTCAACCCCCGTGCAGGTTAATCCAGTGACTGTTCGACAGGGACCGGTTAGTTGGGGTTGGCCGGCGAGTGGATCAATTATTGGGCGCTTCTCAGCATCAGGTGTTGAAAACAAGGGAATAGATATAGCCGGTGAGGAAGGTGATGCTGTAATTGCTGCAGCAGAAGGGCAGGTGGTTTATGCCGGTAGTGGCCTGTTGCGGTATGGGGATCTGCTCATTATCAAACACAACGACCGTTTTCTCAGTGCGTATGCGCATAACAGCGCCTTGCTGGTGGAGGAGGGGCAATATGTCAGCAAAGGAGAGAAAATTGCCGAACTCGGTTCAACGGGTGTCGACAAGGAGATGCTGCACTTTGAAATCCGCGTTGATGGAAAACCTGTAGATCCACTTGGTTACCTGCCGGCGCGTTAATCCTCAAATAATCTAGACAGTTCATATTCCTGATATATACTGAAAGCAAGGGTTACAAGATTAAAGGTAACCCGCAAGAATAAAAAACCAGCACTATTTCACTTTCAATATTTATAAGGATTTAAATATGGGAAATAGAAAAAAACAGCCCCAATTCCCTCTTTTTCTGCCTGCCCCGGGCAAAACGCATTCTCCATCAAGGAAATTACCGGTAAAAGAAACAAACTCTGAGGTGACCAGTTCACCGTTGTGTGAACAAGATGCTCTGTCATCGACTTCGGAAAGCGATGTCAGCTGGAGAGATTCTTCAATTTCTAAAATGGATTCCCTGAAGAGAAATGACAATGAAAGAAAGTCTTCATCGGGGATGAAAGGCAGCCCGGATTCGATGGCCATGTATCTCAATGACATAGGAAAACGCCGATTACTAACCGCAGAACAAGAGCTGAAACTGGCAAGGAAGGTGGTCAGGGGAGATGTTGTCAGCAAAAACCGGATGATTGAAGCTAATCTCCGTTTGGTGGTGACAATTGCCAAACGTTACCAGAACAGGGGGATGTCGCTGCAGGATCTGGTGGAAGAGGGGAATCTGGGATTGATTCGGGCGGTCGAGAAGTTCAATCCGGAACTTGGCTATCGCTTTTCCACGTATGCTACGTGGTGGATCAAGCAGAATGTGGATCGTGCCCTGATGAACCAGGTCAGGACAATTCGCCTGCCAATTCACGTTATGAAGGAACTCAATACCTGCCTGAAAATAGCAGAAGAACTGTCAGATGAGTTGCACAGATACCCTACAACCAGGGAAATAGCTGAGCGCGCCAGAAAATCAGAAAAGAAAATCAGGAAACTGCTGAATCACAATACACGAACCAGTTCGGCAGACAGGAGCATCAGTAAGGAAAAGGAACTGACATTACTCGATACTGTAGCAGATAAGAAATCAGCTGATCCTGCTTATATGCTTCAGGAAAAGGATCTTTTGAAGAGTATTGAGCATTGGGTTGACAGGTTGCCCGTGAAGCAAAAAGAGATATTGTCTCGCCGGTTTGGTCTGTATGGTTTTGAATCGAGTACCCTGGAAAGTGTTGGAAAACAGGTCGGACTGACCCGGGAACGTGTCAGGCAAATCCAGATAGAAGCACTGGGCAAATTAAGGCGCATGATTGAGCGGGAGGGGCTCAATCTTGATGAAATTAATCTGCCCTGAAGGAGTATGCGTTAAAAATGAAAGAGAGTGGCATAAATGCTACTTTGACTTAATGCCATTTTTATGGTGTATAGCAATATTCAAGTTCAGATGAAGGTTGTACACACATAAGCTGAAAATCTTGCGATTCGATGTAGTCCGAAATAAGAAAGTAAGAAGAAGCAAAAAAACAGCTATTCTCTTTCAAGCAAGTCCCGTTTGTTGGGTTTGTCAGCCCACTCTTCAGCATCCGGCAGGGCTTCCTTCATTTCAGTGATGTTATCCCACTGTTCACTCAGCTCGGCATTGATCTCAAGAAATTCCTGCTGATCCTCAGGCAACTCGTCATCTGCATAAATGGCATCAACCGGACATTCAGGTTCACACAGGGCACAGTCAATACACTCATCAGGATTGATGACGAGCATGTTCGGACCTTCATAAAAACAGTCAACAGGGCAGACTTCCACACAATCCGTATGCTTGCATTTGATACAGTTTTCGCCAACTACAAAGGTCATCGTTCTCTCCGGACTTTATTATTTATGCTGTTTATTCATGTCATATCTGTTATGACGCCAAACAGCTTTGTTGTTCTTGGGGTTCCAGGTTCTGCTTAACCCGAAAGGGGAGCATTCTACCCGCAGGCAGGGATTTGCACAATCACCTCAGCTCATGCGACTTGCCTGATCAACCAAGCATGTCCCTGAGCTTATACAGCATTTCAAGCGCCTGTCGAGGAGAGAGGTCATCCGGTGATATATCCGCCAGAAACTCAAGTGCAGGATGCTCTTTATCGGGCATAAACAGTTCAGCCTGCTGATGGGACGCACCCACTGACTGTTGCGTGCTACGCTCCTCATTCTCCAGTTGCTCGAGCTTTTTCCTGGCCTTGCGAATTACAGGGGCAGGAATACCGGCCAATTGCGCTACCTGGAGTCCATAACTCTGGTTGGCAGGCCCCGGCTCAACCGAGTGAAGGAACACAATTCCCTTGTCGTGTTCTGTCGCATTGAGATGGACATTCCTGATATCAGGATACAGCTCAGGAAGTGCCGTCAATTCAAAATAGTGGGTGGCAAACAGGGTGAAGGCCTTGATTTCAGATGCGATATAGACGGCACTGGCCCAGGCCAGAGACAAGCCGTCAAACGTACTGGTTCCCCTGCCAATTTCATCCATCAAGACAAGACTGGAGGCCGTGGCATTGTGCAGTATATTGGCAGTTTCAGTCATTTCCACCATGAACGTGGAACGCCCTCCCGCCAGGTCATCAGAAGATCCGATCCGCGTGAAGATGCGATCAATAGGCCCGATACGGGCTGAATTGGCAGGGATAAAACATCCTGTATAGGCCAGCAGGACTATCAAGGCTGTTTGTCGCATGTAGGTTGATTTACCCCCCATATTCGGGCCGGTAATGACAAGCATGGTACTGTCTGGCCCGAGGGCTGCATCATTGGCCACAAATGAATCATCCATGACCTGTTCTACCACAGGATGCCGGCCCTGGCGTATCTCCAGTCCAGGCTGATCGGATAGATTCGGGCAATTCAGGTTCAGGGCCTGGGCACGCTCGGCAAAATTGACCAGCACGTCCAGTTCACAGAGACTGAAAGCCGTTTGCTGGAGTGCTGGTAGTTGCTGTGCAATGGTTTCGATCAAGGCATCATAGAGGTGTTTTTCCCTCGCCAGTGATTTGGAGCGGGCTGACAGGACTTTTTCCTCAAATTCCTTCAGGGTTGGAGTAATAAAGCGCTCGGCATTCTTCAGGGTCTGGCGGCGAATATAGTCTGCCGGCGCCTGGTCGGACTGTAGCCGGCTGATTTCGATATAGTAGCCGTGGACACGGTTATAGCCGACTTTTAACGAGGACAGGCCAGTCCGGGATTTCTCTTCTGATTCCAGGTTCGTGAGGAAGTCACCGGCATTGCTGCTGAGCTGTCTGAGTTCATCCAGTTCATCATCATAACCGTCAGCAATAACACCGCCTTCACGAATAACCACGGGCGGATTTTCACAGATAGCCTTGTCCAGCAGTTCCGACAGGTCCTGATAGGGATGGATGTGTTCTGCCAGCACTGTAAGCCTGGGGGAATCTATTTCGGAAAGCTTTGTCTGAAGCTCAGGAAGACTGCTGAGTGCCTGGCGCAGGTTGTCCAGATCACGCGGTCTGGCACTGCGCAGCCCGATTCTGGAGAGAATACGCTCCATGTCTCCGGACTGCTTCAGGACTTCATGTATTGATTCATATTGATAGTCAGCCAGCAATGATGTGACGGCCTGTTGCCGAAGACGTATCTGGTCATGGTCACGTACCGGGCGATGCAGCCAGCGACCAAGTAGTCGTGCTCCCATGGGGGTGGCGCACCTGGAGAGAATACTGAGCAAGGTATTTTCCGTTCCACCGCTCAGGTTTAGGTCGATTTCGAGATTACGCCGGCTGATGCTGTCCAGTACAAGACTGTCCTCGGACTGTTCCACCTTGATGCTCTGAATGTGGGGAAGGTCGGTCTGCTGGGTTTCCCGGGCATAGTTGAGAAGGCAGCCAGCGGCCTGTATGGCCTGTTCGAGATGTGCGCAGCCAAACCCCTCCAGGGAATTGGTGTTGAACTGCCTTGTCAGCAAACGTATTGCCGTGTCCAGTTCAAACTCCCACCCTGGACGCCGCCTCAGTCCACCATGGGAACTGATATCTGACGGGAGTACAAGGGCTTCAGGTGCCAGAATTTCTGCCGGGCGGATACGGCCTAGTTCACTGGATAGGGCCGTGTCATCACTGACCTGCAAGATAAAAAAGCGCCCTGAGCTGATGTCCAGGGTTGCAATCCCGTATTGTCCGTCCTGAGAAAAAATGGCTGTCAGCAGCGTATCCCGTGTTTCCTTGAGCAGGGCCTCGTCACTGAGCGTTCCGGGCGTGATCAGGCGGACAACTTTGCGCTCCACGGGGCCCTTGCTGGTCGCTGGATCGCCTATCTGCTCACAGATGGCTACCGAAACTCCGGCTTCGACAAGCCGGGCCAGGTAACGGTCAGCGGCATGATAGGGAATGCCGCACATTGGTATCGGGGAGCCACCGGATTTACCCCTTGCAGTCAGGGTAATATCGAGCAGACATGAGGCTTCTTCAGCATCCTTGTAGAAGAGTTCATAAAAATCACCCATACGGTAAAAGAGCAGCTCGTCAGGATGGTCAGCTTTTACCTTCAGGTACTGCTGCATCATGGGGGTGTGCTGGGAGGATGACTTGCTCAAAAGACTGCCGGAATTCCTGATTTCTGAAGGAATTTGATTCTACGTGATCTTGAATTCAGGCTCCAACACTTTGCCGAATTCACGCATGAAAATGGCATTTCTTTTTTGAATAAGCCCCCTTTATCTGCTTTAATGAACACCATGAAAATAAGGTCCGGTAGACACCAATCGCGCCCTTTTTTGACATCAGAATTTAGTCTTATATTTCACCTATTTACTCAACAGGATGCTCTCCGCCAATGGCAGAACAACAAGATTCCAATAAAGAAAAAGCACTCTCCGCGGCTCTCGCACAGATAGAAAGACAATTCGGTAAAGGCTCGATGATGCGCCTGGGCGATTCTGAAAGTATCGCCATCCCGGCTATTTCCACAGGCTCCCTCGGATTGGATATTGCACTGGGTATTGGTGGTCTTCCCAGGGGCAGAGTGGTCGAAATTTACGGGCCGGAATCATCAGGCAAGACGACTCTTGCACTGCAGGTCGTAGCCCAGGCCCAGAAACTGGGAGGTACCTGTGCCTTTGTTGACGCGGAACATGCTCTCGACCCGATTTATGCAGAAGCCCTCGGAGTGGATGTAGATAACCTGCTGGTCAGTCAACCGGATACCGGCGAACAAGCCCTTGAAATCTGTGACATGGTTGTACGCTCCGGTGCTGTTGATGTGGTTGTTATCGACTCTGTTGCTGCCCTGACTCCCCGTGCTGAAATCGAGGGAGATATGGGTGATTCACACATGGGCTTGCAGGCTCGCCTGATGTCACAGGCCCTGCGAAAAATGACCGGTAACATCAAGACTTCCAATACCCTGGTGATATTTATCAACCAGATCCGCATGAAGATTGGGGTGATGTTTGGCTCTCCCGAAACGACAACCGGTGGTAATGCCCTGAAATTCTATGCCTCAGTGCGCCTGGATATCCGTCGAATCGGTTCCATCAAGGAAGGTGATGAAGTGGTGGGCAATGAGACCCGCGTTAAGGTCGTCAAGAACAAGGTAGCACCTCCCTTCAAGCAGACTGAATTCCAGATTTATTACGGTCAGGGGACCTCACGTCTGGGTGAAATCATTGATCTGGGTGTGCAGCATGATCTCGTGGATAAAGCCGGTGCCTGGTATGCCTATAATGGTGACAAGATTGGGCAGGGCAAGAAGAACGCCATGGCCTGGCTGGAAGAAAATCCCGAAGCCGCTGCCACCATCGAAAACGCCCTGCGCGACAAGTTGCTTGCCAAGCCGAAGAAGCGCGGTGACCAGGAAGAAGAGGCCCCTGATACCGGCGAGCCGCCGGTAGAAGAGGTCGCTGAGGCCAAGTAACTTATACCATGTCCGGGTACAGACTCCCAGATCAGGGAGCAGACTCTTGAAGAAGTCCCGGTCTGATGAAAGTCCTTCTGTCACTGTCCGGCGTGCCGCCATGAATTTGCTGGCGCGCCGGGAACAGTCCTTTCAGGAGCTTCTCCAGAAACTGACCCAAAAATACCCCGAACTGGACAAGGATAAGATCATCCTGCCCGCCCTGGAGCGTCTTCGTGAAGATAACCTGCAATCCGATGCTCGCTTCCTGGAATCCTACGTGCGCTACCGCAGTTTACGGGGCAACGGGCCGCTGAAAATCACCATGGAGTTACAGCAAAAGGGGATAAATCAGCACGAGTCAGAGTCAGAAGTGTATTCACAGGATTATGACTGGATCTCATTGTGCCGTGAAGCCATGGACAAGAAATTTGACCCGGAAGCTGAAATGGCGCGCGCCGAGAAAGACAAATGCTACCGGTTTCTAGCCCAGCGGGGCTTTGAAAGCGAGCAGATCCGAGCGGTAATGAAAGGAAAATAAAAACAGGCCTACCTATAATAGCCTTAACTAACTGATAATTAAATAGAAATGGAACACTGGCACCTTCTAATGACTAAGCCCCGGGAAGATGGAAGGGCAGAGAAGCACCTGCTGAACCAGGATTATGAACTATTCCGCCCGTTGATTCGGCAATACCGATTACGCAAAGGGAAACAGGTCGCTGTCACTGAACCGCTCTTTCCGCGCTATCTGTTCATCAAACTGGATGATGCCCTGAGCAACTGGGCCAGCATCCGCTCTACACGCGGTGTGGCCAGCCTGGTCCGGTTCACGGAATTACCTGCAATCGTCCCGGAAAACCTGATTGAGATGCTGCGAAGCCAGTGCCAGGATGGCTACATCATAGACACAACAGAGGAGCAGCCCTTTGTTTTTTTCCATGGCGAAGAAATCGAGATCACCGAAGGCAGTTTTCGAGGAATCCGGGCCATCATCAAGGAACAGGTAGGGGAGGACCGCGTGCTGCTATTTCTTACCCTTATGGGTAAAGTACAGGAGCTTGAGGTATCATTAAGTCAAATAAAATCAACAAGATAGGATAAGACAGACAGATTCTGCTTTGATTAAATTGTGCAGTGACACAATATCTCACTTTTTGCCATTATCAGGCAAAAACTACTCAATGTTCATTCCATGAACATGATTAAAAAAGGGTTGTTCACGCCTTGAACATATCCTATACTCTCTTGTGTTCACAGTGTGAACAAAGCTCTGTAAAGCTTTTGTAATAGTAAATAGTACCCAAGTAGTAAAAATCTCTCCTTGATCATGCTGCCGCCCTCCTAGTAGGGCGGTAGCGTGTTTTAAGAATAATAAAAACTCCTGCCTATGCCTGTTCTTAGCGATGAAAACCGCTACAAGCTTCTAAAGCTCCTTCACGAAAATCCAGAAATGAACCAACGCGAGATTGCGTCAGCCCTGGGCTTAAGCCTGGGTAAGGCTAATTTTTGTTTGCGTGCCCTGGTGGAAAAAGGCTGGGTTAAAGTGGGTAATTTCACTCGTAGTTCAAATAAGAAAGCCTATGTCTATTTGCTGACATTACGGGGT
>Ga0181579_10001658_pt1 | contig 18250 bp, 16 predicted proteins | sample 071ome_24_FD_132996 | JGI IMG/M metagenome (GOLD analysis project Ga0181579, IMG submission 132996) | Coastal salt marsh microbial communities from the Groves Creek Marsh, Skidaway Island, Georgia - 071402CT metaG (megahit assembly) | ecosystem: Environmental > Aquatic > Marine > Intertidal... | reverse complement strand
TCGGTTCTGTCTTTCTAATTTCAAAACTTCAAATGCCATTCTTGGTATTCTACTAACTAACCTCTCCAAATCAATACTACTGGGCGATAAAACAATTACTTCATGGCCTTTTCCTGAGAGATTCCTGATAGCAGAAAGAGTAGTTCCGTCACCTTCAAGACTACTGATAATAAAAACCGGTGAACCTCTAGAAATTCTTGGTGATAGAGCATTAGTTACTGCTTGTAGAGGCATACTTCCTTTGGATTCTACAGCGGCAAGTTGGCTGAGTACCTTGTAATGCTGTTTATCTCCAGTCTCAGGAGGAAGAAAATCCAAAGGAAGTATGCCTCTACAAGCAGTAACTAATGCTTGTTTGGATCGGGCAGAAGGTCGAAAACCGATGAACCTTGAGAAAGGTATAAAACGAAGGAAAAAATAACCAACAGGAGCAAAAGTATGAAGACAAACTTTCCCTTCTTGGAGATAAAATTTTGTATAGCCGTAATCATAAGTCTGGATGGGCGAAAAAACGCTTCATGATGGAGTTCATGAAAAGAACGTCAAACTTTTGCAGGAACCGGGTTCCAATCAATTTAGCTTAAGCAAAGGAGGTTTCGGAAAAATCAAGGAGCTCATCCAGCTCTGCCTTTTGCTACCATCATTTTTGAGAAAAGGGCGCATAATAATCAACTTTTCTAATTCTAAAGCCGAAGGCTTGGAAGGGGACCAGCGAAGGATGTACTTGTAGGTTTCCTCGGGCACATCCGTGTCCTCTCCAGCCTCGATTTCGGGCATTTTCACCACAACCGCTATTTTATCACCCATCCAGTCCCAGGTGCCCATCCGAACAGGGTTATCTACCACCCCACGAACTTCCGCCACTTTATCAGAAACAAACCTAATCTCAACAGGAAATGATGCCTTACGCGATAGCCCTTCATGCCTCATCAGTAGCAGGGAACTGCCATCATCATTGGACAACCCTAACTTGGTCTGAAAGGCATAGCGCACACCCCTTTTAATTAGAAAATACTCGGAGGGTTCCTTCCCATCATCCATCGTGATTACCCGTTCCCCATCCCCCACCTTCCAATGACCCGAGCGCTTGATTTCGCTCATCTTCGGATGAATGAAGGTAAGTTCAGCCCGATTTTTTTCCTGCCCCATGCTAAGTTCAAGGCGAATATCACATTCAAGCCCGTCGGTAATCAGGATTCCAGTGAAGACCTCATGCACCCAATCCTCTAAAACTCCCGAATAGGTGCCACTTGGATTCAGCCGGGAGCATCCGGCAAGCAGAACAATGCACAGAGATATTTTCCACAATGATTGTCTGAAATAAAGGAGACCCATTGGGCCCTATCTTGTACCCCAGAGAGAAAAATTCAATCCTTTCCCTCAGACGGCGAAGGAAGACGGCCAAGTTCACGGTGGTAAATAAAACAGGCCAGAAGAAAGCCAACTCCTAGAAAAATTGTCCAGCTTGACTGTCCAGCATCCAGCCTGTGGAAAGATAACTCCGCGGGCTTAATGATGCCACCGCTCCGGCGTAACCGAACTTCTGGATAGAGGCGAGGATTGCCCCCGCCCTTGATCCCCGGAACATAAGTCTCATAACTATCCACTCGCTTGACCAGGCGCAAAGAAGCGGTGGATTGATCGTAGGCAAGGTAGTCCGCCCACTGGTGATAATCTTCAGGCGAGGTAGCCCCTGATCCAATGAACTGCCAAAGCTTTTTCCCGTCCTCCTCCTGATCGAGCTTTTTAAACTTCCGAAAGCTCAGCTTGAGCAACCCATCCTCACGCTCCCAAGTACCGACTACATCCTGCCCTCCATTTCCCTCATCATCATAATTTGCAGGAACAATTCCCCAAGCCTGCCCGGACCAAACTCCCGCACCCAGTTGGTACCGATCAGATGCACCGTCGAGGTAGTATTCCGTCCACGGTGAGGGTGAGAAAAACAGGTAGGTCTTTGAGACAAGGAAGGCGAATAAGCATACCCCTCCGATCAGGGCGGTCATCCCTCTCTTAAACCGCAGACTGCTGACTTTTTGCTCGAGCTCCCAAGCCTTCTCCCGCTTCTCGCGAAGGGCATCCAAGTCCTCGCTTTGCCCCTCCTCTTCACCATCCACTTTTATACCAAAATCAGCCAGATCTGCCATGCCTGGAATCTCCTTCATCGAATGCGGGATGGAGGAAAATTGTCCATTCACGGAAAGTTCAGCCCAGGAATGCCAATCTTGCCAGACCTTTGCATCCAGGCCGCTTTTTTCGATCACCCATAAAACCAGTTTCCCCAATCCCTGAAGATCCCAGCTTTCTTCCGGTTGGTCCGACCAGTGGACATCATCTGGCCTAAAGTGAGCCGTCGCCACATGCGAGTCCTGCGACTGGGAATTCTGCGAGATATAACTGACCGTTTCTTTTTCTTCTCCCGGTGCTCGATAGGTGAGCAATTTCACCAAACCAAATTCAGTGACCCAGCCCTCAAATTCAGTTTCCTTTTTCTGCACCAGCACATTGCTTGGCTTGAGGTTGCCATGAATAACTCCCAATCGGTGGGCACGGTCCAATCCGCAGTGCAGATCTGTCATGACCGATAATAATTCATCTGGTCCAATAGCGGATGGGCGGGACAGCATCCACTCTTCGAGGGTGATTAAGGTTTGCACATTCTGGACCTCGCCATCGGGGCTATCTATCTCAATTTCATGACCATCCAACCAATCATAGGATACCCAGTGCTTCCACTTCATTACCCCAAATTTAAGGAGGGGCCAGATTCCCCGGCCCTGAAGTTGTTCTACCGCCTGGCACTCCTGCACAAAAAAATCTTCAAATCCGTTGCGCTCGGACACCTCTCGTACAATCAATTTGACAAAGCGATTCTTCCCTCTGCCCTCTCCCTCTGTCTGCTCTCCCTGATAGCTTTGCCCACAAGCCCCTTCCCGAATCCATTTCACAATCCGGTTTGTGCCTATTCTGGATCCCGTGGAAAGCATACCTTTTTACTTCATCCCCATTTCAGCTTGTTTCGTAAAACCCGAAAATGCGAATAATCCAAAACTTCGATCAAGGGAAAGGTTTCCTTTGCCACCGATACCCGCAGGGGCAACTTGGGGGAATCTAAAAACACCTCCCTCCCGTCAGCAGAGATAAGGGGAATAGCCTGCTTTTCCTCGATGGTAATCTGCAGGGACATTTGGGCTGGAAACACCAACGGTCGACTGGTTAGGGTGTGAGCACTGATCGGAGTCATCAGCATCACATCGGCCGCGGGATGAGCGATAGGGCCTCCTGCAGCCAGGTTGTAGGCAGTGGAACCGGTGGGGGTGGAAAAAATAATTCCGTCACATGCGTAATCCACCACCCGTTCATTCTCAGAAAAAACGCAAAAACGGCCAAGGCGACCACTGTCCCCACTTTTGACCACCAAGTCATTCAACGCAAAGAATTTCCTATTCCTCGCATCCTCAAACTCGATTAAGCTGCGCTCACAAATGCGGAACTCTCCTTTGAGCAAGGGAGGAAGAGACTGCTTGAGATGCTCAGTTGAAAGGGTGGCGAGAAAACCGAGCTTGCCCAAGCCAATGCCTGCAACCGGAACCCGGTATTCTTTCGCCTGTTCCATTAGGTGAAGCAGGGTGCCATCCCCCCCGACCGCAAAGCAGGCATCACACCCCTCAAGAAAACTATCAACCAAGGGAAATTGTTCGGTTTTACGAACTTCAACACCCAAGGCCAGGCAAAGCTTTTCGACTTCCTCCGCAATTCCAAGGGCACCCTCTTTGGAATGATTGATTACGAGGGCAACTGTGCGAAGGGAATTCATGAAATCATTGAAGTATGTTTTTGTCTAAAGGTAAGCTCCATAACCTTATCGGTCAAGGACGCGAAATCCACGGATACCGCGAGGCATCCATGACCTCTTCCCTGCCCAAGAGCACTCTCGAGCCCGGGGGAAATTTTTTCCTAAACCACTTTCTCTGCTTGGAGACAAGTTTGCGGGTGGAGGAAACAATGGCAGGCAAAAGATCCGCCTCATCAAGCCCACCCCGGAGATACGAAATGACCTCACGGTAACCCACCGCCGAAGCCAGGTTTGTCTTTTCGCACAACCCATTTTTGAGCAAATTCTGAACTTCTGCAACCAATCCGGCAGCAAGCATTCCCCGAGTTCTGTGCTCGATCCTTTCCTCGAGGTCGGCATCTTCGCGGTCCAGCCAAATCATTCTTTTCTCCCACTGGGGATAGGGGTCGGGCAGAGCCGAAAAACGCTCCCTTAGCTCCTTTAGGGATTTGCCGCTTTCCAGACAGCGCTCGAGGGCACGAAGGAGACGAACTGGGTTGTGGATATCCAACTGACCAAGTCCGTCGGGATTGATTTGGTTAAGGTAGGTCAAAAGGCCTTCCTTTCCTTCTTTCTCGTAGATCCGCCAGACTTCCCCCCTCGTATCATCGCTTATATTTACTTCATCCACAACTGGATGCAGGAAACCTTCAAGGTAAAACCCGCTGCCTCCCACCACCATCGCTTTCTTGTCGCGTTCTGCAATGTCGCTAAGCACACCCTCTGCATACTGGTGGTATTGATCTACATCAATGGGTTCGCTTAGATCGCAAAGATCGAGACCATGATGGGGAACCTTGCCTCTCTCCTCTAAACTTGGTTTGGCAGACCCAACATCAAACCCTCGATAGAAGGCCACAGAATCGCAGCATAAAACCTCGGCCCGGTTCGCCAATGCCCAGGAAATAGCAAATTTAGTTTTTCCTGCCGCAGTAACTCCACCGAGCAAACTCAGTGTTCTGAGTTCCGCACACATGGGCACCCAACTTAGGAAACTTTGGTTGGAACAAGCCCGCTGGCTAGGTTTCGAACGCGGTCCTTCAATGCATTGAGGATGGCGGGGGCGTCCCCTAAGTTCTCAGAAATGCAATTGACCAGAGCAGATCCAACAACCACGCCATCGGCCACCTCGGCCACCTCGCTCACCTGAGCCGGACTGGAGATGCCAAAACCCACGACCACCGGCAAGTCCGTATGCTCACGGATCAGAGAGACTTTTTCTTTTAGATCCGTGGCAAGGTCTCCCCGTACGCCCGTAACTCCCTCCCTTGAGACATAGTACAAGAACCCCGAAGCGTGCTTAGCAACAAGGGGGATGCGATGCTCAGGAGTGGTCGGAGCGAGGATGAAGATGTTCTTCAAGTCATGCTCGGAACAACTTTGTAAAAGTTCCCCCGCCTCTTCGGGAGGTAGATCGAGGGTAAGCAATCCATCCACGCCTGCCAATTTCGACTTTTCGACATAGGTGTCTACTCCCTGCGAGAAAATCAAATTGTAGTAGGTGTAAAAAACGATGGGCACATCTGAAAACTTCCTAATTTCCCGAACCAAATCAAAGACCATATCCTGAGTACAACCCGCCTCCAAGGCACGCTGGGCAGCAAGTTGATTGGTCAACCCATCGGCGAGAGGGTCCGAGAAAGGCACCCCCAACTCCAGCAGGTCCACCCCATTTTCTAGCAATACTTTACAGGCTTGTAGGGAAGTATCAAAATCTGGATCACAAGCACATACATACCCTACAAAAAGCGTTTTTCCGCTATTTTTTGCCTGGGCAAAAAGATGATCAATCCGGTCTGAGTTTCCCATAATTGTTTAAATGGTTAAATAATTTCTTATACATTTGCCTCTGGCAATGGTAAAGCTAGCTCATCTTTAGCGTGATTTTACTTTACCGAACAATCTTCCCCTTACTCGCACTTCTGCTTTGCCCTTATTACTTATTCAGAATGTGGCGGAGGGGTGGATACGCAAAAAATGTAAGGTACCGAGTCGGCTTTTGGCCCTCACTCCCCCCCGTTGAACAAGGCAAAAAAAGAATCTGGATCCAGGCAGTCAGTGTGGGAGAGGTTTCCTCCATCTCCAAAATTTTGGACTCCTTGCTCAACCACCCATCGATTGAGGTGGTTTTGAGCGGAACCACCAGCACCGGATTAGTCCAGATCGAGGAAAGGTTTGGTAATCGAGTGCTCGCCCATGGTCCCTTTCCTCTCGACTGGTGGCCCTTTTCCTCCATGGCATGGAGGAGGATTCAGCCCGATATGATCATCACGGTGGACAGTGAGCTCTGGCCTGAACATTTTCATCAGGCCAGCCTTCGCGGAACCCCATCCCTAGTTATCAATGCGAGGCTTTCCGACCGTACCTACAGAAGGATTTCCTCCTCCACTTTTGCCCAGACTCTTCTGCTTCCCCGCGGGCTTCAAATTTTTACCACCTCTGAAAAACAGCGTGACCGATGGGTTGATATCGGTGTCTCCGGGGACTTTGTTCAGGTTGTGGGAAATTTAAAAATAGACGCGGCCCAGCCCAACGAAGAAAGTCTCCCCAACCCGTCTGAACTTCGCACTGAATTTGGATTTACCCAAGATTCTATGATTTTGGCAGGGATCTCGACCTGGCCTGGTGAAGAACAACTACTTCTTCAATCCCTTCTCGAAATCAGGAATCAGGGTGTAGATGCCCGGTTGCTTTTGATCCCACGGCATGCCGAGAGAAGAAAGCAGCTTGAAGATTTACTCAAAAAGGAAGGCCTCCCCTATCATCTGCGCTCTCATTCGCACAAGGCACCGCAAGGGACCTGGGTTTATTTGGCAGATACCACCGGTGAACTTACCCGCCTCATCGTGCCCTCCGATATTGCCTTCTTGGGGAAAACCCTCCCCCCTAATCAGGGCGGGCAAAATCCCATTGAACCGGTTGCCATTGGTTTGCCCTTGGTGATGGGACCGAATTATCAAAATTTTAGCCAGACCTGCGAAAACCTCATCGCCCACAATGCAATCCGTTTAGGCAAATCCGAGGCCGAGGTAAAAAAAGAACTGATTGGGCTTTCTGTCTCTGAAGAATTGAGGGACACACTTTCCAAGCAAGCCCTGCATTGGATCGATTCCCAGAGTTCGCCTGCCAAGATAACCCTGGAAAAAATTGGGGGTATTCTACAACTATCTCTGCCCTAATTAAAGGATCGTTCAACCCATTCCTAGATCCCCTTCCCTAGATTATCCTTGCTCGACTTACGATTTTATTGATACTGAGACTCAGTCTCAATAAAGACTCCATCCAACTTTTAGAAAATGCAAAAATACCTCACCTCCTGCCTTTTTTCCGCATACTTCATCATCTGCATTTGCTCGTGCTCACAATCGGATCTGCCCGATCCATCTTCTTCGAGCAATGGGCTTTCCCTCAAAAAGCTGGTTATCGCCCTGAAAGCAAACAAGAATCCCGAAAAAATGCTTTCTGAAAAGGAGGCTCTGGAAAAACACCTTTCTGCTAAATTGAACCGTACTGTCGAAGTTCTCATACCTTCGGATTCTTCCGTGGTGGTGGAGTCTTTCCGGAATGGCACCCTCGATCTTGGTTATCTCAGCTCCACGGATGCCGCCCGCAATTTGGATCAGGAGACCGCGTCCATCCTCCTTATTCACTTAAAAAATGGAAAACCTCATTACCAAAGCGTCTGGCTGAGCCTCAAAGAAAAATCCTACCAGTCCATCAGTGAACTTGCGGACAAACCGGTCGCGTTCGCCAGCCGCTCGAGTACATCGGGTTACCTGATTCCCGCCTGGGATTTGGCCCAGAAAGGCCACATTGGCCCCGATCGCTCCCTCACCGACTCCTTTTCCGAGGTTCTCTACGGGACAGGGTATGTTTCTGCGGTAGAGAAAGTGCTCAGCGGGGAGGTGGAAGTGGCCGCAGTCAGTGATTATGTTTTTAATGGAGACAATAAATACCTCTCCGATGAACAAAAGGCCCGCCTTCGTATCGTCCAACAACAGGGTCCTGTCCCTTCACATACAATCTGTATCCGTTCTTCGATTCCCCAGGAAGATAGGGCAATCATCGAAGCGGCCCTGCTCGATATGAATCGCGAGTGCCCTACCCTGCGCGATCAGGTCTTCAACGGAGAACTGGTAAAGGTTGAAGCAAATGAACACCTCCGGGTAACTCGTGAAGCACTCGAAGTGCAGAAAAATCTCAGGCAGTAGATTTCCCGCATCCCCACCTGCTTATCTTTCTCTTCCTGTGAGCCGCCCAAGCACTTTGCTCGAAGCCAGAAATATCGGTCTTCGGTTGGAAGAACGCTGGCTCTTCAGGAACCTCAGTTTTTCCATTCCCACTGGTGCATTCATTTCCTTAACCGGGCCCTCCGGAGTGGGCAAAACCTCGCTCCTGCGTATCCTCTCGAGAGAGTTATCACCCACCGAGGGGGAACTCTTCTGCCCTTTGGACCCGGCCCCCAAGAAGGCAATGATATTTCAGGATCTGCAACTCGCTGAAGGTGCATCCTCCCTCACCAATGTGCTCAGCGGATCTTTAGGCAAGTACTCTTCCATCAAAACTTTATTTGGTTTTCCTCAGAAAGAAAAAGAAAGAGGACTCATCCTCCTGAGGGAATTGGGACTTGAGATGAAGTCAAACCAATGGGCCTCAACCCTTTCCAGAGGAGAACGTCAGAGACTGGCCATTTGCAGAACACTGCTCTCCCACCCCACCCTGCTTTTTGCAGATGAACCGGTGGCCAGCCTAGACTCCGAATGGGCAGACAAAACACTGGCTACTTTACTTGACTCACAAACGAAAAAGAGAGGATCTATTATCTGCTCTCTGCATGACGAACTTCAGGTACAGCAGTTCTCCAACTATATTCTCCGGCTCAACCCATCCGATCCCTCCTCCTGGTCATGGGAAGAACCCAATCCGATCTCTTAGATATGGAGTCCAAGATGCCATGGCATAGCCGGTTTGATCTGCTCGGGATTACCTTCCTGCTTTTTCTGGGCTCGGCCCTGGGGGCACTTCCATCCATCGAGGGATCGGGGAGGGATCTGGACTACCTCGGAAACCTCTCCCGTTTTCTCAGTCAATTTTTTCCGCCCGACTGGTCCATTCTCGATCGCACTCTTTCAGGGCTTTTGGAGACCATTCAAATCGCCCTGGTTTCTACCCTACTCGCGATCCTTCTCTCCTTTCTTATTTCACTTGGTGCTTCCCGGAATGTGGCCCCGCTTTGGCTACTCTGGCCCACCCGTATGCTATTGAATATGATCCGGACCATTCCCAGCCTACTTTGGGCGTTGATTGCCGTGGTGATTGTCGGTTCCAATTCTCTCGCCGGGGTCATTGCCCTAACCTTTTACAGTGTTGGTTACTTGGCCAAGTTTTTTAGTGAAACCTTTGAGTCCACTGATTTGAGTGCCCAGAGTGCCTTAAAATCACTCGGAGCCGGCCCCTTGCAAGCCTTTCAGTATGGTCTTTGGCCCAATGCTCGGCCCATTATCTGGAGTCATTGCCTGTGGATGCTTGAGTACAATATTCGCTCGGCAAGCATTATCGGATATGTCGGAGCCGGCGGTATCGGCCTTCACCTAAAGCTTTACGCGGAATCGGCTGAGAGTTGGAACAAATTCTCCCTTGTCTTGCTCTGCATACTTGTGGTGGTCACCTTGCTCGACTTCACTGGAGAAAAAATTCGTCATGCCATCCGTAAAAAACTAGATGGCGTTGCTGCCCAAAAACATTAGTTTTTTGTAAACTGTCAGGTATTGGAGTCGATATAATCCAAAATAAACTTCTCCAGAGCTTTGTCCAAAGCCTTTAAAATATACTTCTTATTTTTTTTGGCATCCCCAATCGTTCCATAGGTTCCCTGAGGGGGCTTAAAAAAGTCCCCAATTACCTTGTAATCATGGCCGTAGGCTTGGGCAGATTTCTTCAATGATAGCTCGAGGCTAAATTTAGTTCCTTTTCCCACAATCAACAACTCAACCCAGAGATAATGGTAGGGTGTCTTTGATCTCACCGGGTTGATTCCCTCCTTCATCAGTCTGATTTTGGCAATTCTCAACAAGTCATCCTCGGTAATGTCAGCCTTGTTTTTTCCTACCTTAGCCACCAAAGGAGTTAGGTATTTGTAATCACCGTGGACTTTGAGCCCGGAAAACTGCTCAGCCATACAAAGGGGAGAGAGGACAAAAACAAGAGAAAATATAAGGAACGGTCGCAAAAACTGAATAGAAACAACCATCGAAAACACTGGTGCCCTCAACATACTTCATCCTCCTCTACTCCATTGCAATATACTGATTCGTTTTCTAAATCCTGACTCCATTTCCCCGAACCGCATCCGCAGAGCAAAAAGGGTAGGCAGAATAATAATGGAAGAAGTTTCATTTCCCTAAGTAATCCCCATACAACAGATAGGTCAAACTTCTTACTCTATGCAATAACGACTAACAAGAAAAAGTGGGGCGACAGACCGGATTCGAACCGGCGACCCCTGGTACCACAAACCAGTGCTCTAACCAACTGAGCTACTATCGCCACAAAGAATTCACAAAAGTAAGAAATCGCAATGAATCGTCAACGGGAAAGGTTTACTCCCAAAACAGTTCCATCCTTGTTGACCGGACTGATCCTCTCCGACATGATACCCCCTTTTATTTTTTGTTATGCTTCAAGCTGGAATCGTAGGACTGCCCAATGTGGGTAAAAGTACTTTATTTAATGCCCTGACTAAGACACGCAAGGCGGAGGCCGCCAATTATCCATTCTGCACCATCGATCCCAATGTCGGTGTGGTTCAGGTGCCGGACACCCGGCTACAACCCCTCGCCCAACTGGTCAATACCACTACCCTCATACCCGCAGCAATTGAAATGGTCGATATTGCCGGACTGGTTGCCGGGGCCAGCAAAGGCGAAGGCTTAGGAAATAAGTTCCTCGCCAATGTCCGCGAAGTGGATGCAATTGTTCATGTAGTGCGCTGTTTTGAGGATGACGACATTATCCACAATATGGGACGCGTCGACCCCGTGGCCGATGCCGAAGTCATCATGACCGAACTCATTCTTGCTGATGCGGAATCTGTGGCCAGCCAACTTCAAAAGAATCTCAAGAAAGCCCGGGGAAATAACAAGGATGCGGCGGCCAATGTGAGCCTCCTTGAAAAGTTGATCCCGCACCTTGATGAAGGAAAGCCCGCCAATCTCTTAGCCATGGATGAAGACGAGGTGGATCGGCTAAAAACATTCCATCTTCTCAGCTCCAAGCCCATGCTCTATGCCTGCAACCTGAAGGAGGAAGAGATTGCCGACCCATCAAGTAATGACCGGTTCTCCGCATTCCGGGAATGGGCAGCCGTGCAACAGGATGCTGCATGTTGTGCGATTTCTGCGAAGATGGAAGAGGAACTTTCCGAACTCGCTGAAGAGGAAGCCTCGGAATACCTCGAGGCGATGGGGGTCTCCGACTCTGGGGTTACCTCTCTGATCCAGGCAACCTACGACTTGCTTGGCTTGGCCAGTTTTCTGACTGCGGGCGAAAAAGAAGCCCGTGCCTGGACATTCCGCAAGGGCATGACTGCACCTCAGTGTGCTGGAGTGATCCATACCGATTTCGAGAAAAAATTCATTAAAGCAGAAGTAGTATCGTACGAGGACTTGATCTCAGCTGGAAGTATGAGTGCTGCCCGTGATGCCGGAAAACTCAGACTTGAAGGGAAGGAGTATATCTTTGCCGACGGAGATGTCGTCCTTTTCAAATGTAATGCCTAATTTCAACCCGCTTCGGGTTGCCTGCGTTTTTACAATCCATAGTTTATCTCATTGATGCACTTTGCAACTGACTGGCTAAATAAAACTGGGGCTTATCTTCCTGCCCTCTGTTGCCTTTTGCTGTTTTCATGTGGCGACGAATCTACCATTCGATCGTACAACGCACCGAATCACTATCAGGGCCCAGTGGTTGCCTGGAAACTTCCCGAACAGTGGGGAGAAAACCCGGGAATGGCTGGAATTATGGCCGGTTCCTTTCATGTAAAGACAAGCAATGGACCAGCAGGGAGAATTGGGGTAATGCCCTTTCGCGATTCCGTGGAAACCACGCAGATTGTAAATATGTTTGCCCGCGAACTCGGCCATCCAGACTACAACCAATCCTCCCTTTTGCCACTGATAGAAAATAAGAAACTAGAAGACCGGAATTTCGAACTCGTCCGTCTGGAAGACCGGAATGAAAACGACTCACCTCCCCGGTCTGCCCTGCTTGCCCTATATAAGCAGGACGGCCAAACCTGGCTCTTTCCATTCATTGCCGATCGAGGATTGATTGATGAGCAGATGGATAACTTCCTCGTCTTTTTGGCATCCACCACCCTGCGGGCAGGCAAAGAACCGGTGCGTGCGGTCGCTCCTAGTCTCCCGCCGACTCCCCCTGCCAGCAATCAACACCAACCATCCTGGGAAGCCCCCCCGCACTGGGAGCAAAAGCCATCCACTCAAATGCGCATCGGTAACTATGCCGTCTCCAATGATGCTGGGGAATCCCTTGACTTTTCCATCACTTCTTTTCCTGGGGAGGTGGGGGGAATTCTTGCCAATGTCAACCGCTGGCTCGGTCAGGTGGGCATCGATGCGACTGATGAGGCAGGGCTCGCCCAGTATCTCAGCGACCACATCATCGATGAGAAACCGGCCAAACTGGTCATTGCCGAGTCTAGCGAGCAGGCCCTTTATGCTGCCATTCTTTTGCACAAAGGAAGGTCCTGGTTTATCAAAATGATGGGAAATCTCCCCCTCGCGAAGGCAGAGAAAGAGAACTTTCTCCGCGTGGTTGATTCGTTTTGCCTAGGTGATCATTGATTGATCCAATTTTTATTATTCGATGTCTGAAAAAAAACAGAACCTTTCTTCCCTGAGCAGGCGGCGCAAAGTATTTGCCTGGCTCATACCTTTGGCTGATTTGCGGCTAACCCTGACCCTGCTCAGCCTGTCAATGATTCTGATTTTTGTGGCCACCCTAGAGCAGGTAAGAGTGGGCATCAGGGGAGCACAGGCAGAGTTCTTTGAGTCAATCTATGGAATTTGGTATTACCCGGAGCAATTCTGGGGGGGAGAGTTCCTCCACTCCCTGCCCATTCCCATACCAGGTGGATACCTTTTGGGAGGTCTGCTTATCGCCAACCTGCTGGCCGCCTTTATCACCCGTTTTCAATGGACGGGAAAAAAAATGGGTATTCAGCTCATTCACCTTGGTATCATCATGCTCTTAATTGGCCAACTGGCCACCCAAGCCATGCAGGAAGAATCCCGCATGCAAATCGACAAGGGGGAGTCGAAAAACTATCTTGAACGTTTTCATGGTGTGGAACTTGCCTTTATCGATGTGACCAACCCCGAAACAGAGCGGGTGGTCGCCCTACCCCAAAGTCTGCTTGAAAAAGGGGGGGTGCATTACACCAGTGATCTTCCGTTTAAGGTAAGAGTCCTCGATTTTGGACCAAACTGTGAGTTTAATTCACTTCCCCCCGGGCAGTCGAAAAGTGGACCTGCCAGCCAAGTGAACCGTGGGGTCATCGAATCAGCCAGTCTCGATATACGCCCCAAAGCGGAGGACTTTAGTAGCGAGGGTATGAATTTTGGTTATGTGGTCTTTGAGCTTCTTGATGGATCAGAGAGCCTTGGCACCTGGGCCGCAATTGCCCACCCTGCTGGCAATCAAGCCTGGGCACAGATCAGTCAGGATAAGTTGGGGGGTCTCGCTTTTCAGCCCATCCGGATCAAAGGAAAATTATGGGGGACCACCCTCCGCCCGGAAAGAGAATACCTCCCCTACTCTATCGAGCTCCTCGGCATAGCCAATGAATTTTATCAGGGCACGGATATCCCCTTTAACTTTGAAAGTGAGATTGTCCTGAAGTTGGAAGAAAACCAATCCCGCAGGGCCCTTGTCTACATGAACACTCCTTTGCGACACGCAGGTAAAACCTTTTACCAGTATCAAATGAACCGGGCGGCAGACTACACCGTGTTCCAAGTGGTCCGCAACCCCAGTTGGCTTGTACCCTACATCGCCTGCGTGCTGGTATCGATCGGTCTGCTTTGGCAATTCAGTTTTCACTTAATACGATTTCTTAACAGGACTAGTAAAGCGAACCTGGCCACCTCATGAACAACAACCCAATGCCGACCAAGCTGAGAGTGCTCTTCTGGGCACTTATTTTGAGTGGTGTTTACTTTCTCTTCCTGCCCAACAAATACACCAAAAATTCCCTGTTCGATTTCTTCAAGTCTGAAAGTACCCCACAGGAGGAAGTCATCAACCTGGATGCCTTTTCCCGCATTCCAGTACTGCGCGGAGGGCGGGTCAAACCAATGGACAGCGTTGCCCGAAACACGCTGCTCGTTTTGCGCAACAAACGGACAGCACTGGATGAAAACGACTCCGAGGTACCCGCAATTCAATGGCTCGCAGATGTGCTCTTCGCTCCTGATCGGGCCGATAAACTAAAGACCTTTTTGATCGATCATGATCAAGTACTCGGTCTAATAGGTAAAAAAATTGCCACCCATGGAAAACATTTCTCCTACCAGGAACTGGAACCATTTATCGAAGAAATTGAGGCCAGTGCCCAGAAAGCGGGGCAGGTCGAAAACGAGCAACGAAATTACTTCGAACAGAATATCATTGAGCTCTACCACGGGCTCGTCCTTTACCGTAATTTAAAGACCACCCTGACCCCTCCGGACCACGCACCCACTTCCTCGGTGCACAACCATACCGAACTCGAACCGCTCTTCTACGATTCGAAGAAAGATACCAGCCGGACGGCAGAGTACCGCCGGTTTCGTGAAATCACCGCAAAGATCGCGACCAATCCAGCAAGCATACAGTTGGGAAACAGCGAGGCACTTGGGCCCCTGATGTATTTCATCGATTATTATGCCCGATATAATTTGTATGCGGAGTTTTTTCCGCTTCCTCCTGAAGATGGAGAGACTGGAGGCAAATGGCGAAAATTTGGGGAGTCCCTTGTGGGCACGGAACCCCTGGATTCGAAGCAGAAAGCGGAAATTGAACCCGCCCGTTTTATTTCCACCGTACAGGCACTGGTATCATCTGCTGACCAGGAATTGCCTGGAAAGATTAGGAGCATCAGGGAAAACCTAAAAATGGACCCCACCGCCCTCTTTGCGGCACAGTATGCGGAAGCGATCAAATTAAGACAGGGGGTGGATCCGATTATCGAACATTATGAAAGCCTCGGCCATGCCTACCGGGCAGAGGACGCACAATCCTTCAACCAAGCTGTAACTGATATCCGTTCCTTGATCGATGAGCGGGCAGAAGCAGATATTGACACGATCACTTTTGAAAAAACTTATAATGGCTACGAGCCCTTTTACCGAAGTGCCATCGGATACCTTTGGATCCTTCTTATCGCCTGCTCGTCCTGGCTCCTTTCCGCGTACCGCAACCCCAATCCCGGGACCAAAAATGCCTCCCTCACCCTGCTCAATAGTGCCTATGTTCTCACAGGTCTCGTCTTGCTTGCCCATACTTTCGGTTTGGCTGGGAGGATGTACATTGAGGGCAGGCCTCCGGTCACCAACCTCTACTCCTCCGCCCTGTTCATCAGTTGGGGGGCCGTGCTCCTGTGTTTTCTGACTGAAAAATTTCTCCGCCTGGGCATCGCCTCTTCCATGGGATCGCTGATCGGATTCAGTGGATTGGTGGTCGCCCACAACCTAAGCATCGATTCTTCCCTCAACCCCTCCGGGGATACCATGGAAATGATGCGTGCAGTGCTCGATTCCAACTTCTGGCTGGCCACCCATGTGGTCACCATCACTATTGGATATTCCACCACCTTCCTGGCAGGGTTTCTCGGTATTGCCTATGTGTTTTCAATGATTTTCCGGATCTTTTTCAAGCGAGGCAAAAACGGCAGAGAACTGGATAACAAACTGTTGGCGATGATTTTTGGAGTGACCTGTTTTTCGCTCTTTTTCAGCCTCGTCGGCACCGTACTCGGAGGAATCTGGGCGGATCAGTCCTGGGGAAGGTTTTGGGGGTGGGACGCCAAGGAAAACGGGGCTCTGCTGATTGTGATCTGGAATGCAATCATCCTGCACGCCCGTTGGGCGGGCGTCGCGAAGGTGCGTGGATTGTCTGCCCTGGCTATTTTTGGCAATGTGGTAACTGCATGGTCCTGGTTCGGTACCAATATGTTGGGAGTCGGTCTGCATGCCTATGGTTTTATGGATAAAGCCTTTCTTCCCTTGATGGCCTTCATAGGGATTCAATTGGCGGTCATCATTCTTGCCTATACTCCTGCCCTATTTGCCTATTTTTCACCCAAGCCCAAGGCAAATGTGTAGATTTACCCAGACCTTGGTTAAAGGGCACATCATTACCGATCCACGCCCATCCGTCTCGCTTTGCGGTCAGCACTCCGCCAGTGCGATTCCCATATATCATAGAGTTCGTCACACTCCGAAAGAAAGCGTTCTTTTTCATGATCGGTTAATTTGCCCTCCTTATGGGCAGTTAAAATAAGCTCCCTTAGGTGCATATCTTTTCGCGGATGTACCACCGCAATAGGTGCTTCCCCCTGAATCATTTGGTACTGATTCCTCTTGTAGCTATTGATCAGATCATCTTCTGCGAGTTCTAGGTATTGCTCGATACGTGACCCATAATCATTTTCATAGGTTCGTAAATCCTCCATACCATCCCCTTCCCCAAAAAAGCTAGGATCCTGCCAACTTTTACAACTGAACAGTACAAGGCAAAGTGAAGTCTTTAGAAGAACTGAAAGGAGAATGTACATCAAAAAGGATCGCTGATTGGTCTTACATGACCTGATTACAACTAGAATAAAATGGGGGAATTATCTGGGTATTCTTGGCTTGGGCGTACGGTCAATTTTTGACTGCACAATCTTGCACACCTCTTCAAAAGGTCGACCAAAGGAACAAGGAAAAGGAATAGGCTGATGTGAAATCTTTCCTGAGTCATAGGTAGAGCCAATCAGTTCAACTGCGAGCAATTTCTTGCCCGCAAATTCAACGATTTTGAACTCCTTAATTTCGTGATGCGGTATCCTTTTATTCCTGAACCACCCACGCAACCAAAATCCACTCTGGTCAATTTTCAAGCGGGACCATTCAAAGATCTGATCCAGCAAGCTTAGCAGGGTCACTAGACCCATAAAAATGGTACCGACCCAGCTGAATAAAGGACCAAAATGTGTGACAACCGCAAAAAAGCCTGTGACCACCAGTAAAAACAAAGTGAAACAAGCCTGCCTCCACCAGATTGGCTTGATCACCACGATATCCTGACTGGATTGCTTCCTCATCACCAGCACCTAAGGAAGCATAAAAACGGAAATCAAAGCGGACGCAAAGTGGGAAACAAAATGGTGTCCCGAATATTGGCTGCTTTGGTCAAAAAGATTACCAGACGGTCTATCCCCATCCCCATCCCTCCAGCCGGAGGCATTCCATGCTCGAGAGCGAGAAGGAAATCATCATCCAGTTCCTGAGTCTCCTCCCCCACCTGTTGAAGGAAAGTTTCCCTTTGCACCGCAGGATCGTTCTGCTCGGAATATGCCGGAGCAATTTCTTGGCCATTGATACAGAGCTCAAAAACATCGATGGTGGTGGGGTCAGATTGGGTAATTTTAGCAAGCGGACAAAGCTCACGAGGAATGTGAGTGACAAAAGTGGGTTGCACCAAGGTGTGCTCAATGACTTTTTCAAACACATCATTGGTCACTTCAAAATCCTCCAACTCGGGATCCACCTCAATGCCCATCTCCTTGGTCTTTTGTAATTTTTCAGATTTGGGTAGTTCAAACCAGTCCTCTAGGCCAACCGCTTCAACGATCAAGTCTTTGTACTTCGCTTCCCGCCAGTCGCCTGACAGGTCAATGATCTCACCATCGGGACGCTCAACCTGGAGTGAGCCTAAGGCCCGTTCTGAAACCTGTTGGATCAACGAGCGCGTAAGTTCCATCATTCCCCGGTAATCCGAATAGGCCTGGTAAGCCTCAAGCATGGTAAATTCAGGGTTATGCCGGCGGGACAGTCCTTCATTACGAAAGACCCGGCCCACCTCAAATACGTGGTCAAATCCGCCCACGAGCATGCGTTTAAGGTGAAGTTCCAAAGCGATGCGCAGGTTAAATTCACAGTCCAGGGCATTGAAATGGGTACGGAATGGACGGGCAGCCGCCCCACCAGAAACGGACTGGAGCATCGGTGTTTCTACCTCAATAAAATCACGATCCCACATAAATTGCCTTATCTCGCGAATGATTCGACTCCGAACCTTAAACCGCTCCCGCGATTCCTCATTGACCACCAAATCGAGGTAGCGCTGGCGGTAAATCTGATCACTGTCACT
>Ga0181579_10001655_pt1 | contig 18263 bp, 16 predicted proteins | sample 071ome_24_FD_132996 | JGI IMG/M metagenome (GOLD analysis project Ga0181579, IMG submission 132996) | Coastal salt marsh microbial communities from the Groves Creek Marsh, Skidaway Island, Georgia - 071402CT metaG (megahit assembly) | ecosystem: Environmental > Aquatic > Marine > Intertidal... | reverse complement strand
CAATCAGCTCGGCGACGGGCGACGCAAGGACATCGTGATCAACGCCGAGGAAACCGGCTGGTTCGTTTGGAACATGGCAACCCATGCCCTGCGCGAGGTGGTGAATATCTCCGCCATGGAGCTTCCCTCGGATGTCGACGAGTTCGAGCGCGCCGGCGTCACCAAGGCGGACTGCGTCGACGCGCCGGTTCCACGGGTCGCCGAAAGCCCGGCCCATTTCGAATGCCGCTACATGTCGACCCATCGCCTGAAGGGCCACTCCAACCACGGCACCGTCGATGTGGTCTATGGCGAGGTAGTCCGCATCCATGTCGACGACACGGTGATCACCCCCGAGGGCAAGCTCGACATCCCACTGATCAAGCCGATCGCCCGCATGGGATACTACGACTACACCACGGTCACCGAGGTCTTCGAGATGAAGGTCCCCGGCGCCTCGTCCACCCAGGGCGCGGGCATGATGGGCACGGGATCGGTTTAAACGGGGGTCACGCGCTTATCGCACCCGCGCCAGGAAACCCCGCGCCAGGGCGTTGAAGCGTTCCGGGTGCTCCAATGTCGCGAGATGGCGCGCCGGTTCCAGCCAATGCAGCTCGGCGCCGGGGATGGCGGCGGCCATCTTTTTCGAGGTCTCCGTCGGCGCACCCGGATCGTCGGGAGTCGCGACCACCATCGTCGGAACCTGGATCGACGGAAGCCGCGCGGTGGTATCCAGGCCGCGCATGGCCTCGATGACGGAATCGAAGCTCGACGGCTTGAAGCGGCGAAACGTCTCGGCCATGTAGCGATAACCCGGTAACTGGCGCTCCGCCGCGTCCTGGGTGAACCAGCGGTCCATGAGCACCGCGTGAACCGCCTCTATACCGTCCGCGAGTGCCATGTCGGCGCGCTCGCGCCACAGCACGCGCTGGGCTTCGGTATACTCGCAGGTGGTGTTGACCAGCATCAGCGAAGAGAGCCGCTCCGGATGCTCCAGGGCCAGGGTCTGAGCGATCATCCCGCCCATCGAGACCCCGCAGAAATGCACTCGGTCGATCCCGAGCGCGTCGAGCAAGCCGACAACGTCCGCCGCCATCATCGAGAGACTGTAATGCCCAGCGGGCGCGTCGCTTTCGCCGTGCCCTCTCGTATCGTATCGCAACACCCGGAACCCCTCGAACGCGTCGAGATGATGATCCCAATAGCGATGGTCGGAACCGAAGCAGTGATTGAGACAGACCACGGGCGCGTCCTCGGGGCCGCTCAGCACATGGTGTATCTCGATCGCGCCGGTATTGATCCGTCCGGTTGCCATGGCCGGTCCCCTCGCCTAGTTTTCGCGTCCCCGGTTTAACATCCAAGGCGCCCGCCCGTCATGACCAAGATCGCGGAACATAGCCGTCAGTTCGTGTTGAAGTCCCGGCCGGTCGATTTGCCCGGTGACGAAAACTTCGCGATCGAAACCACGCCGGTCGTCATGCCAGGGCCGGGCCAGGTTCTGGTCAAGGTCCTGATCGCGGCGCTGTCGCCCTGGCAGAACCAGCGGCTGAAGGATTTCAAGAACTACACCAAGCCCTTCGAGATCGGCGAGGTGATCGATTGCGACGTGCTCGGCCAGGTGGTCGCCGGCTAGGCCGGTGGGCTGACGCCGGGGCAATTGGTGACCGGACGGCTCGGCTGGCGGGAATATGCCCTGGCCACGCCGGATCAACTGCTCCCGGTAACCGAGGAGTTTCCCGACACGATGTGGCTGACGGCGCTCAGCTCCCCCGGACTGACCGCCTATTGCGCGATGGATATGTTCGGCCGGCCCATGCCGGGCCAAACCCTGGTCGTAACCTCGGCCGCGGGATCGGTCGGCGGCTACGCGGTCCAACTCGGCAAGCTCGCCGGGATGCGCGTGATCGGCCTTTCGGGCAATGCCGGTAAATGCCGTCTGGTCGTCGAGCAACTCGGCGCCGATGCCTGTATCAACCATTCCGAAACCGGTTACGAGGAGCGGTTGGCGGCGGCCTGCCCCGATGGCGCGCATCTGTTCTTCGACACCACGGGCGGGCCGGTCGCCGACAGGGTATTCGACAATCTGGCGAAATACGCCAAGGTTCTCGTGGTCGGGCGGACTGTCTCGAATAACAGCGACCGACCCGATCTCGATCCCGTCAACATGCGACAGCTCTGGGCCCGCGAAGCCTCGATCCAGGGCTTCTCGCGCTATTCCTACCCCGAGCGTTGGAGCTTCGCGCGAGAGCGGATGATGGCTCTGTGCCGCCAGGGGCTGATCCGGACCATGGACCATTTGGTCGACGGTTTCGAAAAGACGCCGAGCGCGCTCAGGGACATGCTGACCGGGCGCTGTACCGGCAAGGTACTGGTGCGCTACGCCACCGCCACCGCGATAACAAAGGATGCATCGGCATGACCCTGGAAAAACGCCGCGTCGGCGATATCGATCTCGCCTATCGCTGGGATGGCAACCCGGACGGCCCTGTCGTGATGATGGCCCATGCAATGGGGACCAGCCACCGGATCTGGGATCTCCAGATCGACGCGCTCGCCGATCGCTACCACCTGCTGCGCTATGACTGGCGCGGCCATGGCGATAGCGGCGCGCCGCACGGGCCCTATACCCTCCCGCAATTCCTCGACGACGCGGTCGGCCTGATGGATGTCCTCGGTCTGGAAGCGGTTCATTGGATCGGGATCTCCACCGGCGGGATGATCGGACAGGGTCTCGGCATCCACTATCCCGAAAGGATCCACTCGCTCAGCCTGTGCAACACCACCTCGCAAAGCACGCCCTGGTATCGCGACTGGGTGGCGGAACGCCAGAAAGTCGTCCGGGAAGCCGGCATGGACCCGGTCTGGGAGATGACCAAGCGCCTTTGGTTCACCGACGCCTTCGTGGACGCGGAAAACGCCGACTTTCACGCCACGCGGGAAGTGTTCGTTAAAACGCCGGTGCCCGGCTATCTCGGCGGCACCTCGGCGGTCGCGGACCTGGCTTATCTCGCGGATCTGCGCCGGATCACCGCGCCGACCCGAATTATCGCCGCCGGCGCCGACCCGGTAACGCCGATCGAGCGCTCCGAGGAGATCCGCGACCGGGTACCCGGCGCCACGCTCGCCGTGATCGAGGGCCAGCGGCATTTCTCCAACGTGGAAGTGCCCGAGCAATTCAACGCGCTCCTGCGCGCCGGTCTGGACGAAATGAGCTGATCGCCGCCGTCCTCAAACCGCGACGATGTTATAGACCAATTCCTCCTGCAACGCCTTGTCGCGAGGCCGGGTAGGTTTCTCGGCGATCAAGGTGACCGCGATCTCCTTCACCACGTTTCGGTCCCGGATCACCGCCTCGGGCAAGCGCTCACGTCCGATGCTATTGAAAATATTACGCAAGACGATGAGATCACAACGCTCCACCCGCCAGTCGCCGGTATAACCGTAATCCATGTCGACATATTTCGGTTGCGCGAAATAGGTGAAGGTGTGGGGCGTTATCGCCCGGACATGGGTCGGGTCCACCCAGGCATCGTCGTGGCCGGCATGCGGAACCTTGACGAACAGCCGCGCGCCCGGCGCCGCGACCCGCCACAATTCCTGCATCAACGGCAGGGGATGGCGAAGATGCTCGAGCACATGGATCATCTCCAATCTCTCAAAGTGATCCCCAGGCAAGGGCAGCGGCGATTCCCCGCAATCATCAAGGTCCACGGTGAAATCGATACCCGGCAGCGCGGCGCCATCGATATTCACCCAACCCTCGCGAATGTCACGGCCGCATCCGACATTCAGCCTGGTCGCCATCGCCTCGCTCATAACCCAAGCCGCCTGGACCAAGGGCTCAACGAATTTCCGCCCAGGTATCGTCCAGAGCGCGGCCAAAGCGATCCGACATCTCGGCGATCTCGGGCTCGGTGATGATTAGGGGCGGCGCGAAAACCAGACGGTCGCCGACCGCGCGCGGGATCAACCCGTTCTTGAGGGCGTTTTCCTGAAACCGCTCCGAGACCTTCAACTCCGCCTCGAAGGGTACCCGACCCGGCCCGTCGCGCATCAGCTCGATCCCGCAGATCAGTCCCGTGCCCCGGATATCGCCGATCAACGGATGATCCGCGTGGGCCTCCAGCGCCGCCATGAAGGTGGGCGAGAGCGCCTTGACCCGGCCGACCACGTCCATCTCCTCGTAGATCTTGATCACCTCGAGCGCGACGGCCGACGCGACCGGATGGCCGGCATAGGTATAACCATGAGCGAAGGGCCCGAGCTTGCCGCTCTGCGCCAGCATCGCCTGATAGACCTTCTCGTTGATCATCAGCGCCGAAATCGGTTGCATCGCCGCCGACAGGGCCTTGGCGCTGCTGATCATGTCGGGCTTGAGATCGTAGGTGGTCGAGCCCCACATCTCACCCGTGCGTCCGAAACCACAGATCACCTCATCGGCGACGAACAGGATCTCATACTTCTTGAGCACCGCCTGGATCTTCTCGAAATAGGTCGCGGGCGGGATCACCGCGCCGCCGGCGCCCATCACCGGCTCGGCGAAGAAGCCGCCGACGGTCTCGGGCCCTTCCTCCAGAATCAGGGCCTCCAGGGCTTTGGCCATGCGGGTGGAGAACGCTTCCTCGCTCTCGCCCTCCTGATGACGGCGGTAGTAGTGCGGAAACTCGGTATGGCGGAACGGCTCGAAGGGAAGGCCGAAATCCGCGTGCATGTCGGGCTTGCCGGACAGGCTCACCGCGGCCGCGGTACTGCCGTGATAGCCCATGGAACGGGCGATGATCTTGCGCTTCTCGGGCTTTCCGATGGCGTTGTGATAATACCAGATCAGCTTGATCGCCGTGTCGTTCGCCTCCGAGCCCGAACATTGGAACAGGACCTTGGACATCGGCACCGGCGCGATCGAGAGCAGCTTTTCCGCCAGATCCACGTTCGGCTCGTTCGAGCGATGCCGGTAGGAGTGATAGTAGCCCAGCGTGCGCATCTGCTCGTAGGCGACCTTGGCCAGCCGCTCCTGCTGAAAGCCCAGCGAGGCGCACCAGAGACCGGCGACGCTCTCGATGTAGTCCTTGCCGCTATCATCGAAGATCCGCGATCCCTCGCCGCCGGTAATCACCATGGGGCCGACCTCGCGATGCTTGGCGAGATTGGTTTGGGGATGCACGACGCTGGCGATATCGCGGGCGTGGACGGAATTCGGAATCACGGACATGACGGCCTCCGGCGGGGATGGAGGCGGGATGGTAGCAGGGGTGGGAAGATGGTGCGAGTAGCGTGATTGAACCGGCGCGTCCCCAGGCTCACCTTCGCGGCCCTTGCCGTCGTCAGGGTGACGGAGGAAGGACGGTAGCGAGGAAGAAAAACAACAGCACCCGGAAAAGCCCCCAAGACCGTCCATAACCCTGGTATGAAACCCTGCGTCTACATCCTGGCAAACCGACGGAACGGCTTCCTCTACGTCGGCGTCACTTCGAATATCCGTCACCGATTGGCGGAGCACCAGGCCGGACTTGCACAACATACCGAGCGATACTCAATCAAAAGGCTCGTATATTTCGAACATCACAACCAGATGCCTGATGCGATCATGAGAGAGAAGCATTTGAAAAGATGGAAGCGCGCTTGGAAAATCCGATTGATAGAAGGGGTAATCCCGAACTGGAACAATCTTTCTCGACATTTAACGTGGTTTGACTGAGCACGGGCTTCCTCGAAACTCACCTACTTGCCCATACCCCTAGACCGTCGCCCCCGCGGCGGCGGGGGCTCTTGCCGTGGTCGTTGAAGCCGGACACTCCGACCGCCACCACCGCACCACGTGGCCGAAGCCGGTGGCACAAGTCCTTGCCTTCGCAAGGGCGACGGAAAATGAGGGCGGTCTTGAAACATAATCAAGACCGCCCCTTTTATTCTCGCCCCACCTACTTGGGCTGCGGAACCAGCCGAATATACGGCAGCGGCGACTTCCAGCCGTCGGGGAAGGCCTTCTTGGCGTCTTCGTCATTGACGGCGGGCACGATGATCACGTCCTCGCCCTGCTTCCAGTTCACCGGCGTGGCGACCTTGTGGTTGGCCGTGAGCTGACAGGAATCGAGCACCCGCAGCACCTCGTCGAAGTTCCGGCCCGTGCTCATCGGATAGGTGAGCGACAGTTTGATCTTCTTGTCCGGTCCGATCAGAAAGACCGTGCGAACCGTGGCATTGTCGGCCGCGGTGCGCCCCTCGGAGCTGTCGCCTTCCTCGGCGGGCAACATCTTATAGGCCTTGGCGACCTTGAGTTCCGGATCACCGATCAGCGGATAGTTGAGTGCGTGGCCCTGGCTCTTCTCGATATCCTTGGACCATTCCTTGTGATTGGTCACCGGGTCGACGCTGATGCCGATGATCTTGCAGTTGCGCTTGTCGAACTCCGTCTTGAGACCCGCGAGATAGCCGAGTTCCGTGGTGCAGACCGGCGTGAAATCCTTGGGGTGCGAGCACAGGATCGCCCAGCCGTCGCCGATCCATTCATGAAAGTCGATGGTTCCCTCGGTGGTCTCGGCGCTGAAATTCGGCGCGGTATCATTGATCCTCAAAGCCATGATGTTTCCCTTCCCTCAGCCGCGCGCGCTCCGCCCGGGAAGCGCCATCAACGCGGTGAATTCATCGCGCGACACGGTAAGTGTGGGGTTACGCCACAACAACCATCCGGATTTCACGTTACCGTGCGCCCGCTCACCCTAGAGGTGGCGACCGCGCTCCATGATTTCCAGGGTATAGGCGCGATAGGTCATGCCCAATTCCTCGGCGCGCGCGGCGCGGCGCTCGATGATCAGGCGATCCGGCGTTTTCCAGGCCTCCGCCGCCGCCTTTTTCCAAACATAGGAAAATTACGCCTCCTCGAAAGGCGGCCCCATGTTATGGCCGATGCCGATAGGCTTGGGAGCCTGCATTTTCAGCCGCGCGCTTCTGGCCCGCTTTTTGTTGCGGCGCATGGGCATCATGACGGCGTTACCCTATAAGCGCAGCGCCTAGCGTCGGCGAGAATGTACTCTGTGCGCTCCACCGTGCAGTCGGGGCCCAGCACGTCATTGAAGAACTCCAACTCGGCGCGGCAGAAATTCTGGCACGTCGTGGCGGCGGCGCAGATCGGACAGTGATTCTCTATCAGGGTGAGCGTGCCGTCCTCGCCCTCCTCCCACTCGGCCATGTAGCCCTCGTTGGAGCGAATCGCCGCGAGGCGCTCGACTTTCTGGGCCAGGGTTTTCGTCCCGCTCATCGCGTCGCGATAGACCGCCAGCGTATCGGCCTCCCGGGCGGCGATAAGCTTCTCCAGGCCATCCTCGCCGAAGGTCGCGCGCACGGTGCGGATCAGATCAACGGTGAGTTGGCCGTGACGGTCGGGGAATCTCGCATGGCCGGCCTCGGTCAAGCGCCAGAGTTTCTTTGGCCTTCCCTTGGGTTGGCGCTCCTCGGAGGTTTGCACCAGGTCCTGTTCCTGGAGCCGGACCAGATGCTGGCGGGCGGCCTCGGCGGTAATGTCGAGATCGGCGCCCAGATCACCAATGGCCCGGGGGCCCAGGGTCTTGAGCGAGAAAAGGATGCGGTCAGCGGTTCTATCAGCCATGGTATTTTGTAGATTGCCGCATTGGCGCTGATTATCAAGTTTAAACTTGCTATTCAAACGCCCTTCCAATAATTCAAGAATATTCTTGAAAAAGGAATTGCCATGTCGAGCGAGGATCGGGTACTGGGCTGGGGCGAGCTTTTGTCGCCTGACTATCGCGTGCCCACCCTGACCCTGGCCCTCAGCATCGCGCTGCACGCCACCAACTTCTTCATCTTCGCCACCTTGTCCCCCAGTGTCGTCGCGGATATCGGCGGGCTCGACCTGTTGAGCTGGGCGACGACCCTATTCGTCGTGTCCTCGATCGTGAGCTCGGCCGCCGGCGGCATCCTGAAGGCCATGTTGGGCGCCAGAAAATCCATGCTGCTCGCCGCCCTCGGCTTCGGGCTCGGCAGCGGCGTGACGGCGATCGCCCCGAATATGGAGATCATATTGGTCGGCCGTACCATCCAGGGCCTCGGCGCCGGGCTGTTGACCGCCTACTCGCATGGCATGGTCCGAGATCTGTTCCCCCCGGCCTCCTGGGCGCGGATGTTCGCGGTGGTCTCCGGCGGCTGGGGCATCGCCGCCCTGGCCGGACCGTTGATCGGAGGGATCTTCGCCGAGTACGACATCTGGCGATGGGGTTTCGGGACGATGGTGATCGCCGCCGGCCTTTTCATCGTGCTTTCGCTGCGGGCCATTCCGGCGGGCGGCGGCGGCGAGAGGATCGGTGGTTGGGCGCCGGTCCTGCGGCTCACCTTGTTGGGTGTCTCGGCCCTGCTGCTGGGCGCCACGGGAAAATTTCAGGTTCCCGGCGGCGCGGTCACGACCCTGGCGCTCAGCGCCGGTTGCTTCGCGCTTACCATCGCGCTGGAGCGCGGCGCCGCCGTTCCGCTGTTTCCACGCGACATGTTTCGCCCGACGACGGTCATCGGCGCGGGGGTTCTCTTCGTGTTCGGCGTGACCTTCGCGACCGCGACGACATCGATCTATGGCCCGCTCCTGTTTCGAGTGATCCATGACATACCCATCATCACGACGGGCTTCATCGTCACCGCCCAGTCGATGTTCTGGACCATCGCGGCGATCGTGTTCTCGGGCATCGGACGCGGCGGAAGCCGGGCGGCCTGCGCCATCGGCCCGGCGATCACCGGGGTCGGGCTGTTGGCTGTCGGGCTATATCTTCCGGCCGGGCCGCTATGGCTCGCCATCGCCGCGGTCGCGACCATCGGCTTCGGCATCGGTCTCGCCTGGGGCCATGTCGGCAGGTTCGTTCTGGAAGCCGCCGGCGAGGCCGACCGGAACCGGGTCACCTCGGTCATGCCGACCATGCAGTCGATCGGTATCGCCTTCGGATCCGCCGCCGCCGGGCTCGTGGCCAACGCCAACGGTTTCTCGCAATCATTGACCGCGGAGACCGCCAAATCCGTCGCCTTCTGGGTTTATACCGGCCTCTCCCCGGCGATGCTAATCGCCCTCATCGGCGGCGCCCGCGTGGCGCTCGGGACCAAGGCGGCGGCGGATAACGGGGCGTAAAGCCAGACGGTCGACGGCCTACGCCCCCAGTTCCCCTACCCCGTCATCCCAGCGAAGGCTGGGACCGACGCCACTTTCGTGTCCTCGCGAAGGTTATCCGATCAGTTTCGCGGTCGGGTGGCTCATCCGACCCAGGCGTCACCCAGGCGTCACACGGACCGGCTTCAGGCTTCGGTCCCCGCTTTCACGAGGACGACGAGATACTAGTTTGGACCAATGGGCACCGTATTGGTTGGCCTTAACCATCTACTTCAACAAGCTTCTCCGAAACCGTCTCATTCCATCATGCCAGGCTGATCCAAGCAGCGCTCCAGGACTTCCAACCACGAGGCCATGTCGACGGGACTCCCCCATGCGATGGACACAACTTCCGGCGCGCGGAGAAACAGCCCCGCCTTGCGCCGTCGCGCGGGTTCCACCACGTCAAAAGCGAGCGTCGCGACGAGACCCGGGGCGACCTCCGTCACCGGCCCGAACCGCTTGGTCGCGTGGCCGGATATCCACTTGTCGAGGGCCCCGTCCGGGTCATGGGCGCGCGCGAGTTTCGCCTTGGCGACGGGGACGAGTTCGGGGCCGCCGGCACCATCCCGCCACGCCCCGAAGGTCGCCTCGGCCGCCACGCTGGTCCGCGCGCCGGCGCGATGATGGAGATACATCAGGACTAGATCCGCCTCCAACGGGTCGCGGCGCAACAGAAGCCAGTCATCCGCGTTGGAGCCCGCGACGTAACGACCATCCCGGCGTTTCAAAACCAGCCCGAGAGCGCCCCGCGCCCGGCAATCGGCGCGATGCCGGGCGAGAGATTCGGCGTCATGAACCGGTAGGATTTCGGAGAGGCTGAACACGCGCCTATCAAGTTGCCGAAGCACTTCGTCAAGTCGTCCTCGCCGCGCCTCAAAGGGTGACCGGCGTCTATCGCGCGAGCCATCCACCAGCAGGTCGAGCAGTTCAACGCGCGTTTGCGAACCACCACCGCCCCCGTGGATCACCGCGTCGAAAACACCCTCGGCGTCGAACGCCGTCAACACATCGGGATGGTCCTCGGAGATGTCGTCGCCACTTAAATTGAAAAGTCGGCGCTCGCCTCCCAGGGCCGATATCCGTACCCGCGCGCCTTCTCGTTTCCATTCGACGATGTAACGTGAAAGATCAACGCCCTTCACTTGCGAGAACCGCGAGACAGTCTCGCGCATCACCGCCATGAAACCATGCCCGGCCGCCGGTCGGGGCCGTTCCCCCCGGCCTTCCAACCAGTCGAAAAGGCGCGTGTATGGCATCTCCTGGGCATGCCAGATCTCTTCAATCTCCGACAACGGCACGCCGCCGAGTAACGCGAGCGCCCGCCTGACCATCTTGGGAGAGATGCCCACGCCGAGACGCCGGCCCGCCAGTTTCAGAAAGACCCGACGCTCGGTGGCCTCCATCGTGTCAAGCCAGGGCTCGATTATCTCCATCAAATCGGCGCGCGCGGCCCCGGCAAGGGCTTCCAGAACCTCACCCAAACGCGGGCATTCCCGGTTACTCGCCCGCCTGGGCCACATCAGCGCCGTCGTCTCGCCGAGATCACCGACGAAGTCCTGGGACATCGCGAACAATATCGGGTCCACGCGACCGGCGCCGAGCTTGCGGGTCATCGCCGGCGATAACTTGGGAAACGCGACCTCATCGAGCAGCAGGGAGATCGCCGCGCCCCGATCCGGATCCGGCGCGCGATGGAAATAGTCTGCCAACAGCGCCGTCTTGTCATCGTCGCGCGCGGCGAGATCTAGTCGGTCGACGAGATCGGCGAACGGTTTCACGCCTCATCCTCGCCATAGCCGACCAGGCTAAGCGCCCGTGCCCGCAATCCAAGCGTTTTCGCGTGATGAATGATCGCGTCCCCGCGGCCATGGGTAACCCAGATTTCCGGCGCGCCGACATCCTCAACGGTCTCGAAAATCTCGTTCCAATCGGCGTGATCCGAGATCACGAGCGGCAGATCAACCCCGCGCCCCTTGGTCTGCTTTCGAACCCGCATCCATCCGGAGGCGCCGACCCGGACCGGCTCCGCCGCCTCCGCGCCGTCGAAACCAAGCGAGGCCGATGGTGGCGCCAGAATGATCTCGCCGGCGAGTGTTTCCATGGCCCGGTCATCAAGAGCGCGAAGCTCCCCCAATTCCACGCCGAAATCCTCGTAGAGCGCGCAAAGCGGGCAAAGGCTCCCATGCAGGAGGATCGGCCTGTCATATCCCGCCTCGCGCAACAGCGCGATCATCCGCTGCGCCTTGCCCAGGGAATACGCGCCGACGACATGTGGACGATCCGGGAACACCTCCAGCGACCTCAGCAGCTTGCCGATTTCGCCGTCATCATCCGGATGTTGGAAGATCGGCAGACCAAAGGTGGCCTCGGTGACGAAGACGTCGCAAGGCACGGGCTCGAACGCGGCGCAGGTCGGATCGCGCCTTCGCTTGTAGTCGCCGGAGACCACGACCCGCGCGCCGCGATACTCCAGCACGATCTGGGCGCTTCCCAGCACATGTCCCGCCGGCGCCAGCCACACCGTCACCTCGCCGATCCGCAACCGTTCGCCATGGCGCAGGGCCGTGGCGCCATCCTTCGCGACGCGCCCCAGCCGGACCCGCATGATCGCCAGGGTCTCGGCTGTCGCGACCACCCGTCGGTGGCCGGGACGCGCGTGATCGCCATGGCCATGGGTGATGATCGCCGTCTCCACCACATGGGTCGGGTCGATGTAAAAATCACCGGGAATGACATAGAGCCCCTTGCGGCGGGGCTGGATCCAGGTTTCGGGAGATGCGGCGCGCGGCGCCATCACTCCGGCAGGTTGTCGGTGCGAGCGCGTTTGCCGAGATAGCCGCCGTGGTGCCTGAGGCCGTATTGCTCGCGGGTCACCCCCTTGCGCTCCATCAGCACCAGGGCAAGCGCGTCGCCCACCGCCGCCATCACCGCCATGCTGGCGGTCGGAGTCATGCCCAGCGGACAGGGCTCGGCGATCACGCCCATGTCGATAATCACGTCGGAAAGGTCGCGCAGTCCCGAATCCCTGTGCGAGGTAATGCCGATCACGCCGCCGACATTCATGTGCCGGCTAAGCTCGATGAATTCCAGCACCTCGCGGGTCTTGCCGCTGGTCGAAAAAGCGACGATGCAGTCTCCCTCGGCCACCATCCCGAGATCCCCATGAGCCGCCTCGGCGGGGTGGATGAAAATCGCCGGAGACGCGGTGGAACTCAGGATCGCCGCGAATTTTCGCGCCACGAACCCGGCTTTTCCCATGCCCGTGGCGACGATCTTCCCCCGGGCATTCTGAAGCAGGTCCAGCGCGGCACCGTAGGTTGCGTCGACGGCGACGGCGCGGATCGCCTCGGCCTCGGCGGCGAGGATCTCGCGAATACGGTTCTCGACCGGTTGATCCACCGGTCGGGTCCGCTGATTTGTGGTGCTATCGCTCATGGAGGCGGACAATATCCACCAAGCGCCAAGCGCGCCAGAATTAATGTCGGCTAAACGATCGCGCCTAACGTTACGGCGCGGCGGGGCTGGAGCTATCAACCTGCGCCGGCGGCACAATGGGCGCGACGAAGGTCGGAAGAATGTTGGCGAGCTGCGGCACCGTTACCGGGACCTGGGGCGTGTTCGGCACGTTCGGCGTCTGGGGTGTGTTCTGCGCCGATCTAAAACCGCTATTGGTATTCTGATTGGCGCCGTCATCGAAACTCACGCTAAACACCCTGGTGTTCTGATCGCCGGCGTTTAGCGTGATGTTGTTGGCGACAAAGGTCTTGGCGCCATTGGTGGCGGAACCCGTGAGGGTCGCGGTTCCGGAATTCACCTCCGCCGTGCTTTCCTGGGTCGCGGGGTTATAGCTACTCGAGACATCGCTCCCCGTGATCGCGACGCCGTTTCCGTTGGAAATCGTCACGGTATTCGTGTTGCTGCTGGAGGTGGCGCTCGCCGATCCGCTCGTCAGGTTTACGGTCACGTTGTTGCCGCTGGACGAGACGGAAAAACTACTCCCCCCGGCCGGCTCGACCGACGAGCCATCGCCCATTGCAAACGCTACGGTTGACGTCGCCGGCACCGCGATATCTTGCGACAAATCAATGACGTCGCCAGCGTTGAAGGTTTGTGGCGCGCCGTTCACCACCAAGGTGACGGAGGTTTGTCCGGGAGGAATAACCACCGTGGCCTGGGTTCCCGTTAGCGCGGGTTGTTGATTTTGTCCCTGGCCCTGTCCCTGTCCCTGGCCCTGGCCTTGATTCTGCGCCATGGCGTCATTCATCGGAACAATCAACGCGATGGCAAGAGCAAGCGTCGCCAGAGGGCGAGCCGATCGCTTCGCCAACTTCAAGCATTCAATCGAGAACACCGACATCGAAGTTTCCTTCCAGGGGCGCAGTCCACGCGGCACCACGACACGTGGTATTGCCGATCTCGCGCGATCATGCGTTAGAACATATAAAATCATACACAATCGATTGATTTGCGTCAATTCGACCAACGCCGCGTCTCGAAAACGGACGATCTTGCCGAACCGGCGTACATTGCCTAGGGTTTCGCCCAATCCAGCACTCGCACAAACGGAGTCCACCATGTCCAATCCCGTCGTCCTCATGGATATCGACAGCCGAGGCGTCGCCACGGTGACCATCAACCGCCCGGAGGTGAACAACGCCTATAACGGTGAGATGATCCAGGCGATGATCGACGGGATCGCCCATTGCGCCGAGAACGACGCCGTGCGGATCATCGTCATCAAGGGCAATGGCCGGCATTTCCAGGCCGGGGCCGACCTGAAATGGCTGAAGGGGATCGGCGTCCTCTCTCCGGAAGAGAACCTCGCGGTCTCGCTCAACACGGCCACCGCGATTCGCGGCCTGACGGAGATCATGAAGCCGACCATCGCGCTTATTCACGGCGGCTGTTTCGGCGGCGGTACCGGGATCGCGGCGGCCTGCGATATCGTCATCGCCAGCGAGGACGCGCTGTTCTCGATCACCGAAACCCGCTGGGGCGTCATGGCCAGCGTCATCATCCCACAGCTGAACGCCGCGATCGGCCCGCGCAACACCCGTCGCTACGCGCTCACCTGCGAGCGCTTCGACGCCGCCAAGGCGCTTGAACTGGGCCTTGTTCACGAGGTCTGTCCGACCGGCGGTCTCGAAGAGGCGGCGGCCCCCGTCATCGAGAACCTATTGATGGCGGCGCCGATCGCCACCGAACAAACCAAACGCGCGACCCTGAATGATGCCGGGCTCCTGGTCAGTGACGAGTATTTCAACGAGCTGGTGGAGATGCACGCCGCCAAGCGTCAGACCGACGAGGCGTCCGAGGGCCTCGCCAGTTTCGCGGAAAAACGGGCGCCGTCATGGTATCCTCAGGGATAGATCGCGACGCGCGCCCGGGATAGTCAATGGCCGGGACGATGGCCCCGCAATCACCGGTTATCGGCATGCCAAGCGAACCGACGACGCTGTCGGAGAGGCTGTCGTCCTGGTTCGACGCCAAGGGTTGGAGCCCGCACCCGCATCAATTGGAGATGATCGCCGCCGCCCGCGCGGGGCGCTCGGCCCTGCTCATCGCTCCCACCGGCGGAGGCAAGACCCTTGGCGGTTTTCTGGGTAGTCTGATCGAGCTTGCCGAAACCCCGGCACGCGGGCTCCATTCCCTCTATATTTCTCCACTGAAGGCGCTGGCGGTGGACGTTCACCGCAACCTGCTGGATCCGATCGCCGATATGAGGCTCGAGATTTCGGCGGAAACCCGGACCGGCGACACCCCCCAGTCCAAGCGGCAACGCCAACGCAAATCGCCGCCGAATATCCTTTTGACCACGCCGGAGAGCTTGGCGCTGCTGCTCTCCTATGCCGACGCGGGCCGGATGTTTCGCTCACTACGCTGTGTCGTGATCGACGAGTTGCACGCCCTGGCGCCGAACAAGCGCGGAGAGCTGCTTTCCCTGGGCCTGGCGCGACTCGCCACCCTCGCCCCCGCCGCGAGGCGGGTCGGCCTTTCGGCGACGGTCGCCTATCCCGACGAGATGGAAGCCTATCTCTCGCGCACCGGGCGGGCCGGTTCCGGTGATGTCGCGCGGATCGAGGGCGGCGGCGCGGTCGAGGCCACGGCACGCATCCTGATCGGTGGCGACCGCCTGCCCTGGTCCGGCCATATGGGCACCTACGCGGTCGAGGAGATCTACGCCGCGATCCGCGAGCATCGCACGACCTTGGTTTTCGTGAACACCCGCGCCCAGGCCGAGCTCGTCTTTCAAGCCCTCTGGCGGATCAACGAGGACAATTTGGAGATCGCGCTGCATCACGGCTCGCTTGCCGCCGAGCAACGGCGCAAGGTGGAAGCCGTCATGTCCAAGGGCGGTCTGCGGGCGGTGGTCGCGACCTCCTCTCTGGACCTCGGCATCGACTGGGCCGCGGTTGACCTGGTGATCCAGGTCGGCGCGCCGAAGGGCTCCTCGCGCCTGCTGCAACGGATCGGCCGCGCCAATCACCGTTTGGACGAGCCGAGCAAGGCGCTTTTGGTGCCCGCCAACCGCTTCGAGGTACTGGAGTGCCAGGCGGCGCTCTCGGCTCTCCGGGCCGGACAACTCGACGGCGACGCTCCCAATCCCGGCGGTCTCGACGTCCTTGCGCAACATGTTCTCGGAACCGCGTGCTCGGCGCCGTTTCACCCCGACGCGCTGTATCGGGAGGTTACCGCCGCCGCGCCGTATCGTGACCTTACACGCGAGGAGTTCGACGCGGTCGTCGCCTTCGTGGCCACCGGTGGATACGCGCTACGGGCCTATGATCGGTTTAACCGGCTGGAGCGCTTCGAGGACGGCACCCTCGCCGTCGCCGGCCCGACGGTGGCGCGGAGCTATCGCATGAATGTCGGTACCATCGTCGAGGCGGTCACCCTCAAGGTCCGTTTCAAGAGGGGCCGGTTTCTGGGTGAGATCGAGGAATATTTCGTGCAAGGCCTGACCCCCGGGGACACGTTCATCTTCTCCGGCCAGTTGCTGCGATTCGAGGGACTGCGCGAAACCGTCGTTGAGGTCACCGCGGGGCATGGCGACGACCCTCAGGTTCCGGCCTATGCGGGCGGCCGCTTGCCCTTGACCACGCATCTCGCCGACGGCGTGCGAGCCTTGCTGGAAGCGGACGAGCAATGGCCTACCCTGCCCGCGCCGGTCGAGGAATGGCTGCGGGTCCAGCAATGGCGCTCGGTCCTGCCGAAGCGCGACCGCCTGCTGGTCGAGATCTTCCCCAGGGGCGAGCGCTATTACATGGTCGCCTATTGTTTCGAGGGGAGAAACGCGCATCAAACCCTGGGCATGCTTTTGACCAAGCGCATGGAACGGGCCGGGCTCGACCCGCTGGGCTTCGTCGCGACCGACTACGTGATCGCGGTTTGGAGCCTCCAGCCGGCGCGCGACATCGACGTCCTGTTCGACCAGGACATGCTGGGTGACGATCTGGAGGCCTGGATGGCCGAATCAAGCCTTCTGAAACGGACGTTCCGCAATGTCGCCGTAATCGCCGGGCTGATCGAGCGCAAGCTGCCGGGCCACGAGAAAACCGGCCGCCAGGTGACCTTCAACGCCGATCTGATCTACGACGTTCTGCGCCAGCACGAGCCCGACCACATCCTGCTCCGCGCCACCCGGGCCGACGCCGCGCGCGGCTTGACCGACATTCGCCGGCTCGGCGAGCTACTGGTACGGGTTCAGAACAAGATCGACGTTCGGGTCTTGGATCGAGTCTCGCCGCTGGCGGTCCCGGTGCTGCTGGAGATTGGCCGTGAGAGCGTCCAGGGCGGCGCGCTGACGACGTTGCTGGAAGAGGCCGAGTCGGACCTGATCGCCAAGGCCATGGGCGGCGACATGCAAGGCGCGCTGCCGATATGAAGACCGTCCATGCCGCCCAGAGCCTATCCCGAGATTATCAATCCGACCTCCACCCTCCCTTCGCCCCAGCACACGGCGCGGGGGCGAAGGAGGATTTTGACGCCGTCTTCTTGGTCGCCCTCTACGCCTTCTTCCCCCGTGTCGCCGGTGGGCGGATGACGTCGAAGGGTTCGGGGAAGACGCCGACCGGGACCTCGATGATGGTCGGGCGGTTGGCGGCGAAACCGGTTTCGATCGCCTTTTTCAAGCCGTCCGGCGTGTCCGTGCGCAGGCCCAGCGCGCCGAAGCTTTCGGCCAGTTTGACGAAATCCGGGTTGGTGAACTCGGAGCCGATGACCCGGTTGTCGTGCAGATCGCGCTGCATGCGGAGCACATTGCCATAGGCGCCGTCGGCGAAGACCACCGCGACCAGGTTGATGTTGTGATGCACGGCGGTTGCGATCTCGTTCATGGTGAACATGAAGCCGCCGTCGCCGTTGATCGACAGCACCGACTTGTCGGCATGCGCGACCTTGACGCCGAGCGAGGTGGCGTAGCCGTAGCCGAGCGTGCCCTGATAACCCGGCGTGACAATATGGCGGGGCTTGTAGACCGGAAAACCGACTCGCGAGACATAGCCGACCTGGGTGAACTCGTCGATGAACAGGCCGTCCTCGGGCAGCACCTCGCGCATGGCGCGCAGCCAGGCCATTTGCGGGCCCGCCTTGCTCTCCATGATCTCGGCGGCCTGCGCCTTGACGCCCAGCATCTCCTCCTCGCGCGAGGCGCGCTTGATGTTGTGCTTGGCGACGGCGTCAACCAGCAAGCCGGTCGCCTCGGCGGCGTCGGCGACGATGCCGACATCCGGCTTCATGACCCGGTTGATCTCGGTCGGGTCGATGTCGATATGCACGACCTTGATGTCGTCATCCATGCCCCAGGTCATGCGCTCGCCCTGGAGGCGGGAGCCGATGGCGATGGCCACGTCGCAGGTGCGCCATAAGAGCGCCCCGCCGGTCGAGACATGCGCGAGATAGTGCCGCTCGTCCAGGGTGCCGCGGCCGTTCTGATAGGCCACCACCGGGGCCTGGAGCATCTCGGCCAGCGCCTTGATCTCGGGGCCGGCGTCATAGGCGCCGCCGCCGACGAAGATCATCGGCTGCTTGGCCGCGCCGATCAGCTTGGCAGCCTTTTCGATGGCGTCGGGATCGGGCTCGGGCGCGTGGTCGCCAGGGGTCTCGCCGCGCAGCTCGACCATGGACTTCTGCCACATCACAT
>Ga0181579_10001653_pt1 | contig 18284 bp, 24 predicted proteins | sample 071ome_24_FD_132996 | JGI IMG/M metagenome (GOLD analysis project Ga0181579, IMG submission 132996) | Coastal salt marsh microbial communities from the Groves Creek Marsh, Skidaway Island, Georgia - 071402CT metaG (megahit assembly) | ecosystem: Environmental > Aquatic > Marine > Intertidal... | reverse complement strand
TGGCACGAGAAATCCTTTCAGGTCTTGCGGACGAAGGAAAGGTTCGCATGGCAGGCTCCGTCTTTACGACTGACATTCCTGGAAGCTCTGCAGTTAGCAGTATTCAACTTGATCCTCAAGACCCTCAATACATGGGTGTGGCCTACACCAGTAATCCGAGTAAAACTTACAGGCAAGCCGTTACCCCGACTTTCGCCCTCGCAATGATGTCTCAGATGGATCGCCTTTCCGATCCAGAACAAAGCAGTCTCGAGCAATCCGAGATGGGTTCCATGGGGAAACTGCTTTCTGGAATGAAAAAGACGGGAGCAATGGTCAAAGAGGGTCAAACAGCTCCAGAAAGTCTCACTCCTTCTGCTTTTGTGACAAATAAAGGCCGTGAAGTCGGAGCTGTGATGAAGCGAGTAGAGGAAGCAAAGGCTGCAGCAGCTAAGCCTGTCACCCTTGGTGAAATCGCTGGAGATGTTGTCAGTGCTTTAAACCCTTTCAAAGATAGAAAGGCGGAAGCCCAAAAACGGCAACAAGCCGAGCAGTTGGTCATCAAGAGCCACGGCGATGTGAAAGATCCTGTTCAGAGGCAAAAGCTTATTGATTTCTACATGAAGCAAAAATAACTTCGAAGTAATATATTCATATATACTTTGAATCCATGTCCTTCCTCGAACCGGTTATTGCGTCTATCCTCGGCGCAGCGGTCACTGCCCTGGCGGTGTTCCTGAAGAAGAATATGACTGCCCAAGCTATTCTCAAGTACGGCCCTCTTGTTGAGAAGGCCTATGACATTATCGACCCGGTTCTTGATAAGAACCTGAGCAACTGGGACGGCTCCAAGGTTGATAAGGCTTTCGAACTCGCAGTTGAGTCGGTGGCTGACGGCAAGCTTTCTTCTGACGAAATCAAGAAACTGGCTGTCCACATGGCGCAATCCTGGCTGCCTGGTGCAGCTGCCCAGAAGGTGCGTCTGCTTGAGCAAAACGGCATGCCCCTCGAACAGCGTAAAGCCGCTGAAGAGATCACCGCTAAGGTCAACACTTCCGCCTGATAATGGTAAGTTTCAACCGACGAACTAATACGTCCGACGAAAAATTTCTATCCGGAGACACCCCCTATAAGGGGACTTTGGGGCCGAACCGTGATACGGATACTTTTGATGCGTTTGCCTCCCGGCTTCGCAAAGAGAATCCCCGTTACGACGACTTCTACTCCGGGAGCAGGACTTTCAACGACGTAGCGGCTATGTCGCAGGCGAAGATTGATCAGGCCGCAGCGAGTCCCGAACCGACGTTTGCTAATCCTGGCGACAACAGTTTTGCTAAGGATTTCTTGGCAAAATACAGTGTTGGCGTACAACGCGGATTTGTCGGAGAAGATGAGGCCGTGGGTCCGCAGACTGTCGCTAGAATAGCTTCACAACCTGCAACGGCAGCTTCTAACGAAAGCAGCCAAAACACCGCTGGAAAGTTCCCCGGTGCTAGTGGAGTAAAAGTTTAATGACAGGAGCAATTAGACCAGCAGGAGAAGTTCTGCTTAAGTTTTTAGAATCTGAACAAGGCCGTAAAGCTTTAGGTGAAGGGGCCAAATATGGCATGGCTGCTGCAAGGAAAGGTGGCCAGGCATTAGGTAAGTTTGGTTCCATGGCCGGACGCGCTGCTGAAGAGGCAGTCCTTACTGGTGGTCCTGCTGCTGCAAAGTTTGCAGAGCGCTTTGTAGATAAACCCGGATTGGTCGGTAAGGTTGCCGAACGTGTGGCGACTACACCGACTAATCAGATTATCGATGCTGCGGTGATGGCTGGGCAAGTTGCCAAGCCAGTATCTCAAGCAGTGGCTGTATTAGGAACAGGTGCTCTTGTCGGTGGTGCACTGACAAAACCTGAAACTGCTTACTCGGCAGCAATGGACACGATTGCCGCTCGTGAAGCTTCGGCCTACGGGATCATCGATGCCAAGCTCCAGGCTGATGCAGCTCGTCAGCTCGGCAACGAGCAACTCGCTATGAAGAAGTTCATGGGCTCCGCCTACTTGCAAGAGCAGCGTCAACAACACGAGTTGATGATGGCTCAAGCGCGTCAAGAGGCACGCACTCCGCGAAATCAGCCAATGTCTGGCGCCAACCTGTTTGACCCATTGGCGATGGGACAACAAATGCTTGGTTCTATTCCTCAGTACTAATTAAAAACAATGTTTGGTGAATACGCGAACAAGGTCGACTTGAACGGACCTACATTAGGAAGCTTCAGTTCTGAAACCTCTGGGGGCTCCAAGGGTTGGAATTTTGGAGACTGGTCTCAAAAGAACCCAAAGACCGCAGGATTTCTTAAAGGTTTCATGAAATCCCGAGGCATGACCGGTAGCGGCGCAGGTGCAGGCGAAGGTCAGGGAAAAGACAAGAAACCGGAGATGTTCGGATTCGGCGCGACCACCAGACAACTTGCAGAAGGTCTGACAGAGACTCGTGATCCCTTCTACATGCACATGACCCCTGGTCAGTACGTCCGTGGCAAGAAGGGTGCTGGCAAAGTTGCTCTTGAAGCAGGACTTGGAGCGCTACAAGGCTTTGTTGCCGGAGGCCCCATGGGTGCCGTTGGCGGAACTTTCGGCTCCCTTTCACAGAACTTAGACCAGTTCTGATCTGGTTGAGGAGTTACCTAATTTAAACTAATTAACATAAGAAGAAGTATTTAGTTATGCCTGCTCCAGTAGCAATTCCAGCATTAGCAGCGGCTGGAAAACTCGCGATGGGCAACCTCCCACTGCTCATGGCAGCCGGGGCAGCCTTGCCTTCCCTTCGCCAGGGACGTCCGGTCGAGGCAGCTTTACAGGGTGGACTGGGTTATCTCGGAGGCGGCGCCTTGATGGGACCCGCACGCGGCGTTCTAATGGCTGGTACTCGAAAGCTGCCAGGCCTCTTGACTGCCGTCGCTCCAAAGGTTGCCGAGAAGTTTACGCCCGCTGCTCTTAGTAGGGCGGCGTACGGTCTCACCGGCCTTGGGTTAGGCGCAGGTGCTTTAGCTCTAGGTGGTGCATCTAATCAAGTAGCTGGCCAGGCTGCTCAAGGTGTACAACAAGGCTTAGGCCCAGTCGCTCAAACAGGTGCTGGTGTCATTGGCTACACCGCTGACGGTGCTCCTGTTTACGGCAACATCGGAGGAGGCGCACTTCCTCAGGGACTTGGCCAATATGGACCGACTTCTCCCTATGGTGGGCCTCTCGATGTCCTTGGCCCCGCAGGAATGGGCCAGCGTCTTCAGACCCTGAAGGATGCCCAAACCCAGCGTGATGTCTTCCGCACTCTGATGCCCGAAGTTGTGGGTGTGCGTGAGGCGACTGCCAAAAAGGACATGGAGCGCCAAATGGCTGCAGCCGGCATCCGCCAGAACATTGCAACCCGCGCTGCAATGCAACAACGTGCTCAGCAAGCCGGTCTCCAGGCTGGTCTCGGGGCACTCCAACAAGCTGGTACCGCTCTGACCCAGCAATATCAATATCAGTGATATGACAGACCTTCAGATTGAGGTACTAAAAAGAGGGGGTTACCTCCCCTCTGATTTCAGTCTTTCGCCTGATTACGGCGGTCCTAAGACTGCTCAGGAAGGTCTGAACGAATTCTTTCAAGATCTTCCGGCGAATCTGACTTTTGGGTTGATCCCTAAGGCGAACCCTTATGGTCGACTTGATCCCGACCAAAAGCGTGATTATGAAGCTGGACGCGCCGCTGATATAGCGGAAGCCATTAAAAATCAGCAGCAGGCCGAGCTCAGGTCTTTCCAAGGAGAGGTCGACGAGAAGACTGAGCAGCAGCGCCGACGGAACGAGCAAGATAAAGCCACCGATACTGCTCGATACATTGATCTTTTAGAGCAAATCGAGAGAATGAGGGGTAAGTCTGCTCTTGAGCAGATTGAACGAGCTGGCGACGTTGGCACTAGGCAATCTATTGCTCAAATGCAGGCCCTCTATCCTTACCTGCGTCAAGCTGGTGTCGAAGGTAGAGAGGGAGCTCTAAGCGTCAGCCAGCGTTACAAGGCCTTCAAAGAGATGCTGCCCTCCAGCATCCAGGCCATCATGGAGTCGAAACAACGTCAGGCAACTGATGCCTCCAGAGCATTTGCCCTTGAAGCACAGGCCATTGCGAATCAGCAGCAAGCAGCCACTGGTTTCGGCACCCAAGGGATCGGTCGTTACTCTGGCCGTCGTATTGCCTAAACTAAAATAACAAAAGCAAAGGTATAACTATGGGCGGATCCAGGCCTTCCCCTCCACCACCACCGTCAATCGTCTACGCCCCGTCCCCTCCACCGCCGACGGTGACGCAGGCTCCTACGCAATCTGTGGCGACCCAGACTGCATTGAATGAGGTCAGCGGTAAGCAGACCCGTCTGAACATGGAGCTCGGTGCGAAGTTAGACCGTACCAATGCTGAGTTCTTTGCTGGTCAGGACATCCGCCGTACGCAAGCTGCAGGTTCTGAATCGCGCCTTACGCAGAAGCAAGCTGGTGAGATTGAAACTGGCCTGACCCGTGTTCGCGGCCAGGAAGAGCGAGCAGGCATCGTCGAGACCGGTGCTCAGTATCGCCGTGGCCTTGAGACCGCTGGTGAGGAGACCCGGAAGACGACTCGTGTTGAGGGCGAAGAAACCCGAACCACTGACTTGCAAAGGGAGATGTTCCGTCGCTATAAAGAGCAAAGGGATTACGAGCAGGCCCAGAGCCAGTATCGAGCATGATTGATTGGATTCACTCTCTGACTGACAAAGACCGTGAATCCTTTCTAGCTTTCTGCAAAAAGGCAGGAACTCCCATCCAGATCTACCTATACGCCCGTTTCTTGGGGTTCACTGGTTCCATCGTTGAAGCCGACGAGTGGTCCCAGAAGGAATTCAAGAAGCGGGATTTTTCTGGCGTCTTGGAGATGGAGATCGACGCCATGACGATGGACATCTCGAAGCTGCGGGATGCGATTGATATGGGAATGGTCAAGCAAGACATGGGCGCCTCTCGCATCGCGATGATGCAGAAGGAACTGCGCGGCAGCATCAAGCAATTGAATGACGAGAAGATCTTGATGGACAAGCAGGGTTTGATCCTTGCTGGAGCCGACCGTGCACTTCGGGAGATGCTTACGATCTTCCGTGATGATCCGATCGAAGGTCCGCTTCAGGAAGCTTCAATGGGCGTCTGGACGAAGATCCTGCAAGAAGAGTCTTAGTAGAATCAGAAAAAGAATCTGCGTCGATGTCGGCCTTACCTTTACCAGGTACTCCAGGGGCTATGCCGCCTGAAAAACCTTTTATCTTTGTGCCTGAGCGGGATACCCGTTACACGGATGTTTTCGGCAATCCTAAGTACGAGAATGACCTGAGCGATTTTTCTCAGAAGATTGACGAGGCAGATAAGCAGATGAATGAACTTCAGTTCCTGGTTGACTTCCTAAAACGTCGTTCTAATTGATGTATGGAGCTATGCTTAGCGCATGGCAGGAACCAGTATTTATAGCGTCTATCGACGTACTGCACGGGCTGCAGCACAGCAGCGTGTTGTAAAGAAGTCATCGAATATTGATGTCGAACGGGCGCGTAAAGACTTTGCATATTTTTGTGATGTAGTTGGAGATAAACCCCCTGCAGCGCACCACCAGGAGTGGCATAAGTACCTGTGCACCGGGGATGACAGCGAGTGTCTGATTGGTATCGGTGGCCCCAATATCGACATCCTGGCACCACGCGGTAGCGCTAAATCCACGATCCTCGGTTTGTACACGGCTTGGGCTGTTGGTGTCCATGCCATGGCGAAGAAACCTTTGAAAATCCTCTACATCTCCTACACGGTTGATGTGGCACGACCCAAAAGTGCAGCAATCAAGAGGATCATTGAAGAAAGTAAAAATTACAAGGAGATCTTTCCCACCGTCAAGATCGCAAAGGGCATCAATTCCAACGAGTACTGGAGTATTGATTGGAAGTTTGCCGGGATCAAGTCAACCGGTGAAGAAGAGTTCACGGTATGTTGTGCAGGTCTCAAAGGTGCTGTGACCTCGAAGCGTTCACATCTCTGTATCATCGATGACGCGATCAAGAGTGCGGACGATATCAAGAACCGGGACATCCGGCAAGCAATGGAGGACAACTGGAACTCCGTTATTGTTCCTACGATGTTTGAGGGCGGACGGGCGATTTGCCTCGGAACCCGATTTCGTCATGACGACATTCACAACTCCACTTTCATTCCAGCCAATGACTGGGTGCAAATCGTCCAATCTGCAATTTCGGTAGACGAAAACGGGGACGAAAAATCCTATTGGCCTGAAATGTGGTCTCTTGAATACCTTCAAGATCGCCGTCGCCAAGCTCCGGTCGCCTTTAGCTTTCAGTACCAAAATCAGGTCGTCCAAACGAGCGAGCTATCGCTCTCTCCTGATCTGATCGTCAAAGGAAACATCGCCACTGAGTTCGATTGTTTGGGAGTCGGCGTTGACCTTTCTGCAGGTGTCAGGGAACGAAACGACTATACGGTCTTCGTGATGGGAGGGCGAGTGGGAGGGAAGATTCATATCATCGATTGCAAACGTCTCAGGATCATGGGAAACCTCGAGAAGTTAGAGGCAATCATGGAAATGATGGAAGAGTGGGGTGTGGTGCACAAAGAAAAAGACCAATACTTCCCTTCAGGAGCCAATGTTGAGATCTGGTCAGAAGCTGTGGCCTACCAGGCTTCATTGGAAGCTGACTTCAAACGCATCTGTCTTGGAGAACATGGTCTCTACAACCTGCACTGGCATCCGGTTAAGGGTTTCAGAGGCGATAAAGTCGCACGTTTCCGTGGCATCATGGGTTTGTTCGAGCAACGGAAAATAATTTTCAACAAATATCGTAAATTCCAGGCGCTGACTGATGAGATCGTCAACTTCGGCGTGAGCTCACACGATGACTGCGTCGACGCTTTGGTTTGGTTGTGCAACGGATTAATGACAAGAGGCAAACTGGAGTTAGAGTATTGACGATTTAAACTATAGATATTCACACGCGATGTCTCCCAGCTATTACTTAGTTGAGCTCGAGCAGGATGCTTATGGTTCTGCAATCTTGCCTCTGCCTGACGAATTGTGTCACGACATGGCTCTGCAGCCGAACGAAAGTTTCGATGTAGAAGTTGAGGACGGCACCATCATTTTCAAAAGGCTGGAAGCTGGGTACGATATTGATCAGTAGACCTCTTAAACAGAATGGGCGATAGTGCTAAATCACAGCTTGAATCTATCCTGAAGTCGGTAGTTTCACGCGACAGTACAGGCCCTGCGGACACCATGCTGGTGAACGCCCACCTGTCCCAAATGAAGATGTTTGGGATCCGCCAAGGTGTGGAGTTCTATCCGATGCAGGATAACTTCGGCACCCAGCGGTACGACTTTATCCAGCAGGTCATCAAGTTCAACAAACTGGACGCACGCTTAGATTCGATCTGGGACCGATTCCTCGCTTTCGGCAAGGGTCTTTTCTACATCCGGCCTACACAGAAGACATATCGTATTTACTGGTTCGATCGTGATGCGTACCGTACTTACTACTCACCCGAAGGTGACTTAGAAGAAGTCATCATCATCTATCCATATAAGGTCAAGTCCTCGCGTGGTTTCCAGGGCGTTGGCCTGAACACTGACAAGCGTTACATGCGCTTGCGGATCACTGCGGACACCATTGAGGAGTACCACAGCGAGCAGGAAGTCAGCTTTGACAATCCGTCGATGGACTTCCCGTTCAACGACAAGAAGGTGTTGAAGAACACCATGGAGTTCATTCCATGCGTTGAGGTTCTCAATAACCCAGATGCTTTCGGTACTGAGGGTAGCGGTGAGTTCGAATGGCTTGCCAACCAGATCGTCGCTCATGACGAGATGGTCAAGAACATCCGGGCAAACCTGTCGTTCTTTGGTAACCCCACCCTGCTTTCTTCTCGTCCTAAGCAGGACATTGTTGAGTTCGATCAGAAGGACGCGACCCAGCGCCCCAGCATCTCCAGCCAGTCTGGCTTTGAGTCTGAGTTCTTCCTTTCCAGCTCGACCTACAAGCAGGACAATGTAACCAGGCAGTCCCCTGGGTACAACGGCAAGCCCGGTTCCGGCATGCGTGTCCCCCGCGTCATCGCAAACCTGGAGCCCACCGACCGTGTCGGCTTCATCACGCCGAACGCGGTCAGCACTGACCAGGCTCGTTACGCCGAGCAGCTCCGGAGTGAGATTCGCCTTGCCCTGGGTGGTATCGACGACCTGAGCATTACGAACGTCACTGCGACTGAGTACAAGTCTGCATACGGTCGGGTCAGCGCCACGGCCAAGAAGAAGTGCCTTCAGCTCTATACCTATGGCATCTGCCGTTGCTTGGAGCTGATCATCTTCCAGGAAGAGCAAATCTTCCGTAAGTCCCTGGCATACGAGAGCGGGATCAAGTATCCCGAGCTCCCCGAGGAGCCTGACGACAAAGACCTTGAGAAATACGATCGTGCGAAAGCTCGGTACGAAAAGAAACTTCAAGCTGCGATTGATAAAGCAATCGAAGAGCAGGAGATTCCGGACGGAGTTTTAGGTCTTGCGCCGGATGGTGATAGAACCATTCAATGGCGTTGGTTAGGTCCTGTGTATGAAGACACAACACAGGATAAACTCAACCAGTCTATCTTCACCAGAAACTTGCAAGAGTTAGGAGTTGATAGCATAGAAGCACTGAAGTATCTATTCCCTTCTAAAACGGATGACGAAATCGCGGGCATGCTCTCCGGTTTCCCATTCCGTGTGGTAGGGGAAGTACAGAGGGCTTACTCCGCATTCATTGATCTAATCAATCAAGAGATGCGGACACCACATCCGCAGCAACCAAACCTTCCAATGGCTGCGGATCCGAGACTTGATCTCACCCCCTTCCTTTATCGCACACTCGAAAGCCTACAAAAAGAGGTAACTTATGCAGGCCGATACCGCAATGCCGACCCAATCGGCACCCCAAGTATCCCCGACCCAACCGACCAGCTACGCGGCTCCAGCGCAGACGGCGGCGCAGGCTCCGGCGGTTTCTACCAATCAGCAATGGGTGGCGCCTTACCAACAGGTGACGGCCCCAGCCCCAGTAATGCAGGCCCAGATGGGGACGCAGGCACCGGCCTCAATCCCTACTCAGTACAGCCCCCAGCAGTACCAGGCGCCCCAACAAGCGGACAACCCTTACAAGGAGGCGTTCAACAAGGTGGTCGGACTCCTGAGTTCGCCCGTCCAATTCCCGTCCCTGGGTCAACAATCGAATCCGAACCAGGCAATCGACCCGGCCAGCTACGGTTCCCAGCAAACAACCCAGTTCAACAACCTGGGGATGCAGACCTCTACGCCTGGGATCAACAACAGCCAGGACTTCTCCAGCAACTCTTCCCAAACTTCGCTGGAAATAACTCCGGAAATGCTCCGCGCCAACGGGGTAAGCGAGGCAAGTCTTGAGGTTATTGATCACTTCGGTCCTGACGCCGCTGCGATCGTTAATAAGTATGCCTGTGATGTCGAAGACGCTCTGATTCAAACCAATCAGCAGCTGATTCAAGCTTGTGAACTGCTTCAGGAACTCTCCAATGAGCACAAAGCTTATGAGACCATCCTGACTGATCCCGACGTCCTCGCCGACTACACCTGCGAGTTCTTCGGTGAGAATGGCCCCCACCCCATCCCCGATGAAGCCGCTGCTCCTCAGGGTCAGCAAGTTGGCCAGCAGTTCCAACAGCAGCCTGCCGTTCAGCGCGTTGCTCCCCAGCGCCCTGAGATGCCTGTTCCTCCCCAGCCTCAGTCCCCCGCTAACGCTGGCGATTTCTGGAACAGCTTCGGCAACCTGGCCGACCGCGACCCCTCCAATGCCTGGCGTTATCTGAACTCCGCCGCGCAGAACCCCGAGGTGTTCCGCAACAAGCTCCTGGTGATGGAGTGATCGCTAAATATAAATAGTTCTAGAATAGGGGGTAGCTAAGGCTGCCCCCATATTTTTTATTTAACATGGCAAAGAAGAAGGCAGGAGCAAGAGAAAAAGCTGATCAGTTCCTGGCAGCGATTGGTACTGCCGGCGGGCCGATTGGCGCTCCCGGCCTTGTTCAATTCGGTGCTGGCGATACGTCGCGTCAAGTCATGTCTGGCAACGTTGACGAGTATGCAGCTATTCGAATGCAGGACATGGAAGCAAAAGTTGGGGACCCCAGTGCTCCTCAGCCCCGCATGCCTCGCGATCTGGATAACGCTTATCTCAAGCTCAATCTCCCCGGTTCTCCTTTACCTGCTAACGGCCTCTTAGCTCCTCGTGCTCTGGGCCAAGCAGAGATGTTCCAGAACCAGATTCAAGTGCAGCAGCAGTATCAGTTACTCCCGATGATGCCTCCTACCGGACAGCTGCCGATGGGATACGCCCCCATGCCTAATCAAAAAGGACAAAAATGATGGACAACAGCAAAGCTAAGAAAGCCCTTTCGAAAGCCCTGATGGCAAAGGCTGTTGCAGAAGCCGCTGCACAACAAGCTGCTGCCGAAGGCCCTATCAATCCTGAGATCCAGGCCATGAGCCCTGCGCTCCAACCCGCTGATGGTCTTCTCAATCCTTACGGTCGCATTGGCACTGTTCCCCCGACTAAGTTTAGTCTCGGCAACATGGTTGACGGATCTCCTGACCCCCGTGCTCGTGCTGTTGATCGCACTTTGATGCCGTAAAAGTCGACGACTTTAATAATCCAGGTTGATAAAGCGTTGCTATAATTTTTTGTAATGGAATGAAAAGTTCCATATCCAGAGGACTTTGTCCTCAAGTATCAGCGCTTAAAACTTAGCTGAGAAATTACTATGTTCATCGATAACGACTTTCCCAAGCTGTTGGGTGCGGAACTGTACCGCCCCCACCCGGCTTATGTCGTGGAGATGGCTTGCGAGCCCGTCGTAGTCCACGACTTCACCAAGCAGCCTGGTCAGACCGTGCAGCTGGATCGTTACCGTTTCTTCGGTAACCCCGGCACGAAGACCAGCCGCGAGCGTACCCAAGACCAGACGATCGGTACTGCCAACAGCCGTTCCATCGTCAAGGACAAGGTGCTTGTGTCTCTGCGTGAGTACACCGGCCCTGCTGACCCGAACAACACCAACCTCCCGAGCACCTTCAAGATTGCTCGTGAGACCCTCATGACCGCTCAGCGCCTGCTGCTGGACACCGGGAACCTCAACATGTTCCACCAGTCCATCGGTTCGCTGACCCTGCTCGACGACTACCGTCGTTGGCGCGATCGTGTGTTCCTGGACGAGCTGTTCAAGTCTGAGTCCCGTGGCCAGTCCGGCGACACCCAGGGTGGTTACTACTACCCCAACGATCACACCAAGACCGGTGTCACCGTTTCTACCTATACCGCCGCTGAATACGCTGCTGAGCGCTTCAAGTTCAACGTCAAGTTTGACCTTCTGAACGTTGTTAAGAGCCTGCGTAAGCGTAACGTTCCTGTGTTCCAGGACGGCTACTACCGTTGTATCGCTGATCCCTCCTTCATGAAGGATCTGCGTGCTGACGACGGCTTCCGCGAAGTGGCACGTTACCCCGGCATGGGTGCCCCCAACCCTCTGATGGGTATGAGCGCTCCTAACGCTGCTCTGTACCAGGGCGGTCAGTACGGTCAAGCCCAGTTCGTTGCTGGCGAGCCCGTGATGCCTTCCGGCTTCGTGTTCGAAGGTGTTCGCTTCTTCGAGTCCACCAACTTCCCCAGCAAGACCGCTACCACCACCCTGACTGGTGCAGGCACCGCTACTGGAACCCGCGACACCCCCGCTGGCCTGTTCTTCGGTCCTCAGGCCGTTGGCGTCGGCATCGGTGGCCCCAACGCCCAGGTGCTTATCAACAACAACGACGACTTCAGCCGCTTCATCATCCTGATCTGGCAGCTGTACGCTGGTTTCGCCAACCTGAATAAGGACTTCGTGACCACCGCCTTCACCATCAATGAGGAGGTCAACTGATAATGGCAACCTACACCGCTGAAAAGGGCGCAATCCTGCAGCCCGGTAATCAAATCAACCGTCTGTCCTCGTTCAACACCGAAGGTGTGTACGCATGGCCAGGCCTCGAGTTCTACGAGCTCGTCGGCTACTTCAAGGTCGACTCCACCACCGGCGTGACCAGTGGTGATCTGATCGTTCCTTCCCCCGATCGCCGTTCTAGCGACCGTGTGCGCGATGACCGCACCTCCATGGTCGTTCAGGCCAGCAGCGATCGTCCTGCTTATATCTACTCGGCTTCTATTGCCCTGGGTCAGGACATCCCCGCCGCTGGTGAGCCTTCTTTCCCGGCTTCTCCCATCACCGCCGACCTCGTTGGTACTAACACCGAGATCGTCTGCCTGAAGCCTGCTTCTGGCGCTAACCCCGTCCCCACCCCCGCTACCGTCCTCAACGGTATTAAGGCTGCAACCGCTCAGTTGACTGCTTTTGCTTCGAGTGCAATCAGCCAGGGTGACTCCGGTGTTTCGACCTCTAAGGTTCCTTTCATCGACGCCGTCTCCGGCACCATCGATGACAGCGACTTCGTCGACGCCATGATGTTCGAGTGCACCTCTGACACCACCATGAAGGTGTTCAACGTGACCGCTCTGACCGCCACCACCCCTGACGGTGCTGGTATCTCCATCAGCTCTGCTGACGTTGACGCTGGCAAGGCTGCTTACATCGTCGGTCGTGTTAACTACGTCCGTCCTGCTGCCGCAGCTACCTTCGCTGACATCCAAGGCTTCATCGACTTTGCCTCCCAAGTGGGCGGTAACGACGAGTGATGACTTTGTTCTGATCTTTACATGGCGGGTCGTAATGACCCGCTTTTTTATTGTCCGGAGGTATGAATTCCAGTATGCTATATCAGTAATTGGATGTAATTATGCTGTACCAGAACCGTGTGACTGGAGGGCTTGTAGAAGTTGTTTCCCAGCACGGGGAAGGCATTCTCATGTGCTTGGATGCCAATGAAGAAGTCATTTATATTGACGAGTCGGACCTGACTCCTCACATCGATGCAACCTCTGAGCAGATCAGGAATGAAGAGCGTCTGACTGCAGACCTTGCTAAGGATGGAGCCAAACCTGCGAAGCCGACCAAGAAAGAGACTTTCCCTGTTGATACTCGCGTCAATGTGAACATGGCATCTGCTCGTCAGATCGCCGATGCACTTCCGGGCGTTGGTCTTAAGACCGCTCGTGAAATTAAGGACATCCAGCTTTCTCTTGCAGGTGAAAGGTACACCCGTTTGGAGCAGCTCCGTCAGATCAAGCGTGTTGACTGGGATGAGATCTTCAAGGAGAACCTTGTCCGCGTCGAGTGATTATTGGCGCGTGTTAATGTGTTATTGGTGCATATAGTTCTTGCACAATAATGCATTGGTGAGCATTAATGAAGCTCGATACCTTTCTTAAGTCTAAAATCCGCTGGCACTTGGGGTACAACACGACCTCAATCCCAGCGGGTGACTTAGCACGATTAGAAGAGGCTTTAGATAACGTTCCTGACTCCTTCTGGTACTCCAAGATCGTGGAGCAGATTGAGCGGTGTGATGAAGCTGAAAAGCGCACCGACATGACAGGGACGATGAATAACTCGACAGTCCCAAGAGGGCGAGTAGAGTCAATTGCAGGTGACGTCGATCGTACTATCGCGACCACTGACTTCAAGGAAACGTTGAAAACTTGGACTCAGATTTATATGTACGAGACTGACAGATTGGCGTTGCATCTATATGTTCCCAATTACAGGAATCCTGAACAGGCTCGTTACCGCTTCAACAGGGAAGGTGCCGAGTTTATTCAAGCTCTGCCTGGGCCTGCTGATGTTGCTGTCGGCACCCGCCTCATTCTCGAAACCAACCACCGATAGGAAGATGGCATTATCAATCCAAGAGACTGCGAACGTCCTTCGTCAGGCAGGTTTCAAAGAGTCAGAGATTCCTACGATGGTCGCCATCGGTATGGGCGAATCAGGTCTTAGGCCTGATGCACATAATCCAAGATATCCTGATAATTCTTACGGCCTGTTCCAAATCAACATGCTGGACGAGCCTGGATATGAACTTGGTAGAGAACGTCGCACTAGATATGGTCTGCGAAGCAATGAGCAGCTAAAAGATCCTCTTACGAACGCTAAAGCTGCTTTAGATATTCGTAATCGCCAGGGTTTAAACGCCTGGTCGGTTTATTCCCAAGGCATCTACAAAAAGCACCTTCCTAAAGTACAAGAAGTCTTGGGCTCCGGTGGCGATGTACAGAGCACCACCAAGCCTCAGCCGATGCTGACGCCTCCCCCTCCGGTCGAGGAGAAGGACAAGAAGCCTTCTTTAACCCTAGATTTTTTGAAAGGCTACATACCCAAACTGTTTGGACAAAAGCAATCTTTCGTCGCACCTAAGTCCGGCTTAGATGTCCAAGGCATGCTTGCAAGCGCATTTAAAGCTCCTGAGTTCATGGACTGATGAGGTTCGCTCAAGTTCCCGGATACAGCCAGTCTTTCCCGGTCTTGTACAGAAACATGTACAACGACTATCAGATGCAGACGGCTGGGTTCAGTGATCCGTTCAACATGGTCAAGACTGAGCAGCACACTCCTTGTAACTTTGTTGTTTCCTACACTGGGGAGAACGATCCCAGGTATCAGTTGAACAATCCGGCTTACATGCGAGAGGTGTCTAGATCGCATTCAGACAACATTCCGCCTGTTGTTCTCAATAAGAGTCCTATTCAAGCAACGTGGTAAAGCCTACAACCGACCTCGGGTACATGTTTGGGGTGCGTCGTGAGAACATTCCCAGAGAGCGGATGGGTTCGCCAGGTCGTGTACGGCCAGAACCTCCTCGTATGGCGGGGGATTTGTTGGCTATAGACTTAGTAGAGCCAGGAGTCCAGCCTGAGCCTTACATTACTGGGACAATGCTGCGTGAAGGTTTACGCGGCAATGTACCAACGCCAAGAGATTTGAATTCGTCAATTAGGTAAATGGGCGCATCTAAAAACACTGAAATGATGGGAGAGCTCAACATCCCAATGCCGGGTGAAGATCTCGCAGCCGGTCCTGAGCGTATGGCCGGCAGTGCACTCGGTATCGGCGGTGGAGTCGAAGCCCCTGGTCTCGAGCAGCAAGCGAGCACCAGCTACGGTGAAGGCACCGTCACCAAATCACCTCGCTCTAAGTACCTGGCCAAGGGCGGCGGACAAGGCTACGGACGTTAATCATGGCTGATAAAAAAATGCCCCCTGAGCTTCTCGCTCATTTCAAGAAGAAGCAGGAAGAAAAAGAAGGCGATGGCGCCCCGAAGAGCGATAAGGAAAAGCGTAAGGACGCTTTGAACAAGGCAAAGTCCCGCCTTGAAGAGAAGCGTAAAAAAGAAGGTTGATCGGATACCGCTATAATACTTTTAAAGAAACCCGCTGAGTAGAAGTGTCGAGCAGTAGTTCTAATAAGCAACCGTTAATGGTTGATCGTCCAGCGACGACGTCGACGTTGTTGACTGTGGCATCCGGGCAAAGCTTCGGCACTAGCTTGATTCCTACGGCAGTTGGTAATGCCACGAAGGTCTTTGACGTCGACTCAACCCAGACCGATACGTCGATCTCCGGCGCGTACGTCGATGAGATTTGGTTGACCTATTCCAAGCGTACAATCGAGCGCATTGACGCGCAGACTGCGACGACTGGTACATACTCAGCAGATAGCACCACTGTTACGGTCACAATCACCGCTGGCCATAACCTTCAGGTCGGGCAGAAGGCGTGGCTTAACTTCACTAGCTACAGCTCTGGCTCGGTCCCCATTGACCTTGAGGCAACCGTCCTGACGGTGACGCCCACGACCTTTACTGCGGCCATTCCGTCCGTTTCAGGTCCTATTACTGGAAACGTTGACGTCTCGCTTCCGATCGACATTTGTTTTTACTTGGTGAATGTCGGTACAGTCACCAACACCAACCAGTTCTTCCCTCTCTTCGTATCGAGTGTCTCTGCAGTTAAAGAGAATCTTTCTTATAGCCTCACCCTAGAACGCGACCTGCCGCTAATCAACCATCCGACTGTCCAAGCCGGTGGTAACTTCGATAGCGCCACGAGCCAGATCGCACCTAAGCAGCGTGGCCTTATGCTTCGGCGCGGCCAAGCAATTTACGCAGCTGTCAGTGGTGCTACTGCTCTGACAAATGGCTTCTACGTCGGCGTGCAAGGCGGATTCTATTGATGTGAACCATGCCGTTCGGAGTTGGCGGATTTGGTTCTTCTGGGAATCAGAATTTTGACGGCAAGTTTGCTAGGAAATTTGACAAGCAAACTGACTTCAGCGGTACTAAAAGGCAGAAGTTCAATCCAAAGGCTTTTGACTTTGAACCGACCGACAAGGAGTTCGATAGCGAAACCAAGTTTTACAACAGAGAGTCCCTTTGGGCTCGCTGGCGACGTGGTTACGATCTTTACACCCTCACCCAGACTTATCTAGGGACGAGCTCCAAGGACCGGAATACGCGGGGTGACTTCCGGATGTACTGCGCCTTCCAGCAGTTCCCAGGTGTCTTCATTCCAGCTAGAGTCTTCACCTTCCCCAGCAGTTCACCAGAAATTGGTGAGCAGATGGTGGGTATCCGTGACACCAATAGTTTTAGCTTTTACAACTTCGGACTTCCTATCACTGGTGTCCGCTATGCGCGTGCTCCTGTCACTGGGACATACAGCCAGTCAGGCACGACCATTACAGTCACAGTTGATGACCACGGCCTGAGCGTTGGAGCTGATGTCTACCTTGACTTCACCACAGGAAGTGCTTTAGACGCGACGTTAACGATCACGGGAGTCACGACTAACACCTTTACCTGCACTGCAGCAGCTTCATTAACAACCTCCGGTAACGTCACTGTCCGTCAAATCACTACTTTTAGTGATTTACTCTGGACCGAGATGCGTGTTGCGATCCGGTTCATACCGACACCTGTCAATTTCTTTGCTGGTGAGCGCCTTGCAGACCGTGTTATTGAAAAAGATCCCGGTATCTTCAGCACGTACAGCCAGGCCGCAGGCGTTATTACTATAAATTGCGGTGCGTCAGCGCACGGGCTTTCGGTTGGTAATGAAGTAAGCCTTGTTTTTACTTCTGGAACTGCAATTCCAGGCCTATATAAGGTCTCAGGCGTCACAAATGACTTCATTTTTGAAGTCAGGGCTTTCGTAGGAGGCTCGACATCTGGTGCGGCCATCCTGACCAGGCGTCTTCGTGACTATAACTATGAGGATTACGTTGGTTACACGGTCACAGGAACTGATTTAAACACTAATGAGATCCTTTTCCAACGTGAAGACAGCTATCAGGCTACAAATGTCAACGATAGACAGACAATCGTAACTCCTGCAGCACGTGGTTTCACTGTTGGACGGTTTTTGACTACTGAAATACGATATCAATGCACTTGTCCTGACTTCATGAAACGGACAGGATTTAATTTGTACTCCGAATCACAGAAAAGGCGCTTTCCAATCACTGAAATCGGTTCGGTCAAGCCAGGTGATCGCTTGGAAAGGGATGGATCTACCGTTGAGCAACGAGATGATGCGGGCGTCTTCAGTGATTTTGGTTTTGTCACCGTAAATGATTTCTTTAGTCTGCCCACTTACGAAGATACGTCTGAATTTTCTTACCCAAACCTCCAATACTACCAATTGCGCTGGTGTAAACACGTTTATGCTGCGATGTGGTCGGTTGTACATGACGAAGGCAACGAACCGATTGACATTACTGCGAGATATTCTCAAGACGGCGGTCCAAACATCACGATTGATGCTGTAGACCACGGTTTAGGCGCTAATACGAGGGTTATCTGCGACTTCACCAGTGGTTTAGCAGAAAAAGGTGAATATATTGTCACAGAAGTCGTAAATAAGGATCAATTTAAGATTATTTACCCGATCAATCAGACGACAGCTGGATACGTCAAGGTAACAAACCTTAAGAACCACGAATACGTCGGTGCCTGGCTGAAAGAACCTAACGATCAGCCTCTCGGCATTGCACTAGAGCGTTTTTACGACAATCTTGAGCAGCAGAACGACAGAACAAAGCTTCAGGCTCAGCGGATGTCGATGATGGGATACGGTATGCCTTGGACCGGAGCGAAAGAGATCGCAGGTGCACGAAACCAACCCGAGCAGGTGGCGAACTTCGACCCGAATTTGATCAGCATGCAGATGACTGGTTCAATTAGACGTGATGCCGAGGGGAACCTTGATCGCG
>Ga0181579_10001648_pt1 | contig 18319 bp, 15 predicted proteins | sample 071ome_24_FD_132996 | JGI IMG/M metagenome (GOLD analysis project Ga0181579, IMG submission 132996) | Coastal salt marsh microbial communities from the Groves Creek Marsh, Skidaway Island, Georgia - 071402CT metaG (megahit assembly) | ecosystem: Environmental > Aquatic > Marine > Intertidal... | reverse complement strand
TTTCAAGGCGATGACAGAGGTCAGCGGGTTGGTCATGACCAAGCTGGACGGCACCGCGCGGGGCGGCGTCATCGTGGCGCTGGCGGAGAAATTCGGCCTGCCGGTGCATGCCATCGGCGTGGGCGAGGGCGAAGACGATCTGCGCCCGTTCGACGCGCGGGATTTCGCCCGCAACCTGATGGGACTACCGGGCTAGCGCCGGATCAGACGACAATATCGAGATGGGTGCCGCGCGGCGCGGGGTAGTATGGCTGCCCCTTATCCGCCGAGGCGGGGGGTTCGGCCGGTTTGCGAGACTGTTCCGCGACCGGACCGGCGGCGGAGCTGGCGCGTGCCTGACGGACGTTCTCGGGCGCGCCGGGCGCCGGCCGCAGATCGGGATTTCCGACCGATCCGCCGGCAATATTGTAAAGAGCGTTTCCGTTCGGGATCTGCATGGATGGCAGGGGCCTCTCTCGGGGGATCAAGAAACCGGATCATTACCGGCAAACCGTTAAGAGAAGATTTAACGCGATCCGGGATTCTTAAGCCCTTCGTTAACCTTAAATTAAACCCCGTCTGAAAAATTCACCCTCAAGATTATGGCTACGAATCCAGAACATACTCTGAGGGTTCCAGGCGATCTGGAAGTCGACGACCTCTTCAACCTAGCGCGGGACAAGTCCGTGCAGGGGCGGACGCGCCTTGCCGAGGTCGTTGGCGATCTGTTTCTCGGCGAATCGAATGTGCTGAGCGACACGGAACGGGTCCTGATGACCGACATTCTGCGTCAGCTTATTCACGATGTGGAGATGTCTGTCAGAAAGAAGCTCGCAGACCGGCTGGCCGACTCGCCGGATGCGCCAAGTGAACTAGTCCAGACGCTGGCCAATGACGACATCGAAGTCGCGCACAGCATACTAAGCCGAACACCGGTTCTTCAGGACCTCGAACTGATCGAAATCATCCAGCATCGCACCTATGAACATCAGCTCTCCATCGCGATGCGCGATGAGGTTTCGGAATCCGTCTCTGACGCCCTGGTGGAAACTGGCGACGTCAAGGTCATCAGGACACTGATCGAAAACCCCAGGGCCGAAATCTCCGACAACACGATGGAGTTTCTGGTCAATGAATCGAAAACCAAACTGCCGCTGCAGGAGCCGCTTCTCGACCGGCCGGACCTGAATCCCGGGCTCGCCAAGAAAATGTACTGGTGGGTTTCGGCGGCGCTGCGTCAATACATCGTGGATAAATACGAGGTCGATGAATCCGAGCTCGATGCCGCGGTCGAAGGCAGCGTCCGGAACATTCTCGGCGGCGACCCCGCCCCGTCCGAGGCGGAGATTATCGATCCCGCCGCGATGCCGCACCGCAAGAGGCTTGCGGAAAAACAGGCGGCGCCGTCGGACAGGATTTCCGCCGGCGATCTGTTGCAATCGCTGCGCAATGGCGATGTTCATGGCTTTCTGGCGCTTTTCGGTCGCGCCTCCGGATTGCGCCCAAACCTTATCAAACGGCTGGTCTACGAACCGGGGGGCGAAGGCCTCGCGGTCGCCTGTAAATCAATCGGTATGAAAAAATCGGATTTCGGATCGCTGTTCCTCCTGAGCCGGGCGGCCCGGCCGGGAGATCAGACCGTCGATCCCGACGAAGTCCCCAATGCGCTCGGCTTTTTTGACCGGCTTACCGAGGACGCCGCGAAAAAGGTTACGAATCGTTGGCGGCTCGATCCCGACTATCTCCACGCCCTGAAACAGATCGACGGCTGACACCGTCAGATTGCCCGCGCGCGGCGACGCGTCTATTCTGTCGGCCACCCAAACAAGGAATGGCGGCAAAATGGATGGCAAGGTATTGGGACGGCGCGTCCCCAGATTGGAAGACCCCGGATTACTGCGCGGACGGGGGCGCTATCTCGACGATATCCGCCTGCCGGAAACGGCGCATGCCGCCTTTGTCAGAAGCCCGTTTCCGCATGCGGTCCTGACATCAATCGACAAGAGCGCCGCGCTGGAACTCGACGGCGTCATCGCGGTCTATGATTTCGCCGATCTTCGCCCCCATATGACGCAGGACAAGCTGCCGGTGGAATTTCCCTCCGGCGTGCCCAACGCGGAAAATGCGGGCCCCGCCGTGCTGGTCAAGGACGAGGCCATGTATGCCGGGGAATGCGTCGCCATCGTCATCGCGGAAAGCCGCCATATCGCCGAAGACGCCGCGTCCCTGGTCTTTACCGACTGGGACCCCCTGCCCGCCGCGGGCGATTGCAAGGCCGCGCTGGAACCCGGCGCGCCGACCGCCTATCGCGAGGCGGATGATAATCTGATGATGGAGATGGTGCAGGAATATGGCGAGGTCGATGCGATATTCGAGACCGCGCCCAATACCTATCGCGAGGAAATCTGGCAGCATCGCGGCACTGCCCATCCTATCGAATGCCGGGGCGCGGTTGGACGCTATGACGAGATTTCGGATGTCATCACGCTCTGGTCCTCGACCCAGATGCCCAACCTGGCGCACAGCTATATCGTCAAGGTTCTGGGGCTGAACGAGAACCAGATCCGCGTGATTACCCCGGATGTCGGTGGCGGGTTCGGCCCCAAATTCCTGTTTTATTCGGAGGAGCTTGTCGTCGCGCTGGCGGCGAAGCTTTGCGGTCGTCCGGTCAAATGGACCGAGGACCGGCGCGAACATTTCGTCGCCGCGGTCCAGGAGCGCGACCAGTACTGGGAAGCCGAAATCGCGCTCGACAATGACGGGATGATCCTCGGCGTGCGCGGACATCTGATCCATGATCACGGCGCCTATACCGCGCAGGGCATCACCCTGCCCTACAACGCGGCGGCGACCATACCCGGCCCCTACAAGGTGCCGAATTACCGGATGCGGCAATCGCTGGTTTTCACCAACAAGGTCCCCTGCGCGCCGGTGCGCGGCGCCAGCCATCCGCAGGGCACCTATGTCATGGAACGGCTGATGGACCGGGCGGCGCGCGAATTGGGCATCGAACGCGCCGAGCTGCGCGACCGCAACATGATCCGGGGCGATGAAATGCCCTATAAGAAGCCGCTCAAGACAAGGGCGGGCGTCAATATCGAATATGATTCGGGCGATTTCCCCAAGGCCATGAAGATGGCCCTGGACACGTGCGATTACGCCGGGTTCAACGCGCGGCGGGACGCCGCCCGGGCGGAAGGCCGCTATCTCGGCATCGGTATGTCGCTGGGGGTGAAAGGCACCGGGCGCGGCCCGTTCGAAATGGCGACGGTGCGGATCGGCACATCGGGCAAGATTTCGGTCTATACCGGTGCGGCCCCGATGGGGCAAAGCACACGGACCATGATGGCGCAGGTCGTCGCGGAACATCTTGGCGGCGATATGGATAATGTCGAGGTCGTCGCCGGCGACACCCAGCCGATCCCGATGGGGATGGGCGGGTTCGGCAGCCGCCAGGCGATCACGGCGGGCTCCAGCGCCCATATCGCGGCGCAGGAGGTGCGCGAAAAGGCCTTGAAGGTCGCCGCCCATATGCTGGAGGCCTCGGAAGAGGATCTTGAGATCGAGGGCGGCCAGATTATGGTGCGCGGCACCGATATGAAGGTCTCCCTCGGCCAGGTCGCCAACGCGGTGGCAGGGACGCCGGGCTATACCCTGCCGGGCGGGGTGGAGCCCGGGATGGAATCGACCCAGCGTTTTCTGACCGACCCGCTGGCCTATTGTTACAGCGCCCATTGCTGTGAGGTAGAGGTCGACCCCGAAACTGGCGGTGTGGAATTCAAACGTTACGCCATCGTTCATGATTCCGGGAACCTGATGAACCCGATGATTGTCGAAGGCCAGATACAGGGCGGCGCGGCGCATGGCGTCGGCAACGCGCTGTTCGAATGGATGGCCTATGACGAGGACGCGCAGCCGCTGACCACCAATTTCGGCGAGTATCTGCTGCCGACCGCGCCGGAAATGCCCGGCTTCGATGTCAGCTTCCTGGAAAGCCCGTCCCCTCTGAACCCGCTGGGGGTGAAAGGTGTTGGCGAGGGCTCGACCGTACCGGTCGCGGCCGCCGTCGCCTCAGCGGTCGAAGACGCGCTGTCGCCCTTCGGCGTTCATATCGCGGAGGCGCCGATTACCCCGCAGCGGATTGTCGAGCTGATCGCGGAAAAGTGCGCGGCCTGACATCCCTCCCCTATCCCCTCCCCTGAGGAGAGGGGGAACAAAAGAAGTCCCCTCCCCTGCTCGCGGGGGAGGGTTAGGGAGCGGGTGTTCTTATGACTGCTCCCCGCCGGTCAATTTTTCCTTGGGCGGAACGATATCGGTCACCAGATCGCGGATCAGCCGCTTGTTTTTCAGCGGCCCCACCGTGACCCCGCCTTCGTTCAGCCGGGCGGTACAGGCGTAATCCACCTTGCCATCGACCAGCACCATGCATTCCTTGCAGGCATTGGCGTTGACGCAGCTATAGCGGAAGGCGAGCGAGGAATCCTTGTGGCTGCGGATCCAGGTCAGCGCATCAAGGATCGAGGCGCCGTCCTCATAAGGCACGTCAAACGCTTCCTCATAAGGTTCTTCATTGGCGGCGCCGCGCACGACGCGGACGGTCGTATGTTTCTGTTCGCTCATATCTCCGCCAACACCTTGTCTTCCAGCGTCCAGTCAGTCTTCACGACATCAATCCATTCCAGTTCCAGCGCGCCGCCCGAAAGCCGCACCGCCTGATTTTTCTCCAGCTCCGGATTCGCGTCCGGAATATCCTCGCGCTGTTGCGCGCCCCGGCTTTCGGGGCGGTTTGCCGCCGATAGCGCCAGCGATTCCGCGCATTGCAGCGCGTTTCTGACCTCCAGCCAGTCCTGCATCGCCTGATTGAACGGCCCCTTGTCGGAAACTTCGATATGGGCGAGATCGTCGGCGATCATTTCCCGGATACGCGCCAGCCCCTTTTCCATTTCCGGCCCGGTGCGGATCAACCCGATATGACCCTCCATCACATCCTGCAGTTCGGTCATAAGCGCCGCCGCGCCCCCGGAAGGCGCGAGATTGTGTTTCAGATGCCCGCGCGCCTCATCGACCAGCGCCTGCGAATCTTTTTCCGTCACGGCCCCACGTCCGGTTTGTTTGGCCGCGGCGGCGGCATATTTCCCGGCGCGTTCGCCAAAGACAAAGGCTTCGGGAATCGCATTGCCGGAAAGCCGGGTCGCGCCATTGGCGCCGCCGACCGCCTCCCCCGCCGCAAAGAGACCGGGCACGCAAGTCGCCATTTCCTCATCCACCCTGATGCCGCCCATATGGTAATGCGCGATGGGCGAGACCTCGATCGGCTGTTTTGTCAGATCGATATTATTGTTGGCGAGTTTTTTGATAACCGGGCCGAACGCCTCTTTCAGTGTTTCCTCGGGGATATGTTCGAAGCTGAGCCAGGCGCCACCATGGGGAGAGGCCCGCCCGGCCTCGTTTTCCTTATAGATCGCATAGGACGCCAGATCACGCCGCGCGGTATAGACGCCTTGATCCGTGCCGCCGTAATTATGGATGAATTCCTCGAAATTGCCGTTGAGCAGCCGCCCGCCCAGCTTGTAACGGAACGGGTCCCACATGATCGGGTCCATCCCGACCATGCGCGGCGCCAGATGGCCGATGGGAAAGAACTGCACGAATTCCATATCGATCAGTTCTGCCCCGGCGCGCAGCGCCATGGCATAGGCCTCTCCCGCCATGTTCACCGACGCGCTGTTCCGCCGGTAAAGCCGGGTCAACCCGCCGGCGGCCAAAATAACCGCGCCGGCCTCGACCAGAATTGTCTCACCGCTCTCGACATCGACACAGATCGCGCCCACCGCGCGGCCGTCGCGGACCACCACATCCAGCACGTTCAGCCCGCTGGCCCGGGTGATGCCGTCGCGCTGCGCCACCTCGCCCCGGAGCGCGCGGGCCACGGCCGGTCCGGTATTCAGAAAATCCGCATAGACGCAGCGATGCACCCGATGCCCCGGCGCCATGACCTGAGACATACGTCCGGCATCGTCACGCGCCCAGCCGACCTTCCAGTCTTCCATCTCCATGATGCGGATAGGCGCTTCCTCACAGAGGATTTTGGCGAGCTTTTCATTGCAGAGCCCGTGCCCGGCCTCCAGCGTGTCGGCCAGATGGTGCGTCCAGTGATCCGGCTCATGATGGCCGACCGCCGCCGCCACCGTCATCTGCGCCATGATGGTCGCGCCACCCCGGCTGATCAGGCTCTTATCGGCGAGAATGACCTCCGCCCCTTCGCGGGCGGCGGACACCGCCGCATACATACCGGCCCCGCCGGCGCCGACAATAAAGACATCCGTGGATACGCGGATCATGAAGACTTCTCTCTCGTTTCAGGGCGGGCAATTTAGCGCAGCCTCGCAAACCGCGCTAGCGGCGGCGTTTGCGCGTCGGGTCCCGGGAATTTAGATTGCCATCCGACCGAAAATAGAAGGAGCGCGTTATGGCGGATTACGAGCAGGAACTCATCGATACGGCGACCCCCTATTGGGACGCGGAAGCGGAAATCGCCCGGCGGTTTTACAAGACCGCGACAAAGGACGACCACGCCTTTTATTTGCGCGCCCAGCTCTGGAAGGAGCTCAACCCGGTGGACGGGTTCTTCAACGGACTGCACAAGGAACTGTCCAAGGCGGTTGATATGTACCCGAAGGTCGGGCGCACCATCGACCGGCATGATTATCTGTTCCTGCTTGAACAGCTGGTGTCTGAATACAGCCATTTCGTTCTTTTGGCCGACATTCTGGAATTTGTTCAGGGGCGCAAGCTCTCCAAACGTGATCTGAAACAGCTGCCGGAAGAAAAGAAACTCGGTGATATTCGCCGCCGCTATGTCAAACGCGGCGGCGCCATCGGCAAGGCCGCGGTCGGACTGACCGAGGGCGGCGGCACGGCGTTGTTCCAGGTCGGCAAGAACCTCAAGGGCGACAAGCTGAACCAGATGACGGCGAAGGCGATGAAGGTGATCTGGGAAGACGAAAAGGATCACTATATGGAGCAGGCCAACATCGCGGCGAAGATGATCAAGAACAAGAAACAGCTGGAAGAGATGAAGAAGGCGGTGGTCGATGTCAGCCTGCAGCGGGTCTGGATGCGGAATGAGATGTTCAAGAACCCGATGACGACAGACGAGGTGGAGAATTACATCGCCCGCCGGCAAAAGCGTTTAGCGGGTTAGTTTTTTTAAGCGGTTCCAGCGCGATGGCGCGGAAGCGGCGGCGCTTAAATCTTAAGCGCCGCGACGCCGGGCAGGTCCTTACCTTCCAGCCATTCGAGGAACGCGCCCCCGGCGGTGGAAACATAGGAGAAATCCTCCACCACCCCGGCGGCGGACAGCGCGGCGACGGTGTCGCCGCCGCCCGCGACAGTCAGCAACTCATTTGATTGCGTCAATTCCGCGGCGGCCTTTGCAACGATATTGGTCCCGGCATCGAAAGGCGGGATTTCAAACGCGCCCATCGGGCCGTTCCACAGCAATGTCCGGCATTCCTTGAGCGACGCGGCCAGGGCATTGGCCGAATCCGCCCCGACATCGAGGATCATCTTGTCCCCCGGCACGGCGGCGATCTTTACCGTTTCGCACGCCGCCCCGGCGGCGAATTCCGCGGCAATAACCACATCGGACGGCAAGACGATTTCGCACCCGGCCTCATCCGCCGCCGCCACCACGGCGCGCGCGGTATCAGCCATGTCATGTTCGCAAAGCGATGCCCCGACATCGGTGCCGAGCGCATGCAGAAAGGTGTTGGCCATCGCGCCGCCGATGGCGAGACGGTCCACCTTACCGACCAGATTGGTCAGCAAATCGAGCTTGGTCGAAACCTTGGCGCCGCCCACCACGGCGGCAACCGGGCGCGCCGGATTGCCGAGCGCGGAATCGAGCGCTTCCAGCTCCGCCTGCATTAACCGGCCTGCGGCGGAGGGCAACGCCCCGGCCAGTCCGGCGGTCGAGGCATGGGCCCGGTGCGCGGCGGAAAAGGCGTCATTGACATAGACGTCGCCAAGCGCCGCCAGCGCGGCAATGAAATCGGCGTCATTCGCTTCCTCACCCGGATGGAAGCGGAGATTTTCCAGAAGCGCGATCCCGCCGGGCGGCAGCGAGTCGATTACGGAAGCCGCCGCATCACCGATGCAATCATCGGCAAAGGCGACGCCGGCGCCCACCGCCGCTTCGATCGCGGGGATCAGCGGCTTCAGCGACATGTCGGGCACGACCTGCCCCTTGGGCCGACCGAAATGCGACATCAGCACGACCCGGCAGCCCTTGTTCGACAATTCCCGGATAGTCGGGACCAACCGGTCGATCCGGGTGGCGTCGGTCACCTTGCCGTCGCGGACGGGAACGTTGAGATCGCCGCGCAACAGAACACGCAGCCCTTCCGCACCGGCCTTCAGCTCGGCCAGGCTGTCGAGCGTTTCATACGCCATTGCCGCTGCCTCTTCCCGCTTACTTGAGCTTGCCCATGGCGACGGCGGTGTCGCTCATCCGGTTGGAGAAGCCCCATTCATTGTCGTACCAGGACGCGATGCGGCAGAGCTTGCCCTCGACCACCTGGGTCTGGGTCGCATCGAAGATCGAGCTTGCCGGGTTGTGATTGAAGTCGCTGGAAACCAGCGGTTCGTCATTAACCGTCAAAACGCCCTTGAGTGGACCGCTTTTCGCCGCCTTGATGATCGCCGCGTTGATTTCCTCCGGCGTGGTCTTGCGCTTGGCGGTGAATTTCAGATCGACGATGGAGACATTCGCCGTCGGCACGCGGATCGCGGTGCCGTCGAGCTTGCCGTTGAGTTCCGGCAGAACCAGACCGACCGCCTTGGCAGCCCCGGTGCCTGTCGGGATCATCGAATAGCTGGCGGCGCGCGCCCGGCGCAGATCGCTGTGCAGCGTATCCTGCAGCCGTTGATCGCCGGTATAGGCGTGGACCGTGGTCATATAACCCTGCTGAATGCCGATGGCCTTGTTCAGCACCGCGGCGACCGGCGCCAGACAGTTGGTGGTGCAGGACGCGTTGGAAACGATGCTGTGCGATTTGCGCAGCTTCTTGTCGTTAACGCCGTAGACGACGGTGATGTCCTCGCCCGTCGCGGGGGCGGAGATCAGTACTTTCCTGGCGCCAGCGTCGATATGCGCCTGAACCTGTTCGCGCTTGGTGAAAATGCCTGTGCATTCCATCACCACATCGATGCCGAGCTTGTCCCAGGGCAGGTTGGCGGGATCGCGTTCTGCGAACACCTTGATCACGCCGCGCCCGCAATCGATGCCGGTCTTGGTGACCTTAACCGTGCCGGGGAATGGGCCGTGCATGGTGTCATGCCGCAGCAGATGGGCGTTGGCTTCGACGCTGCCCAGATCATTGATCGCCACAAATTCGATGTCCTTGCGGCCTGATTCCATCGCCGCCCGCAGAACCAGACGTCCAATCCGTCCAAAACCGTTAATCGCTACCTTTACCGCCATGATTTTCTCCTTCTCAAAATTGCTCAGAGACGCGATTTGACCGCGTCCGCCACGGCGTCTGCCGTGATACGGAAATGGTTATACAATTCGCCCGACGGTGCGGATGCGCCAAAACCGGACATACCGACAAATCCGCCAGCGGGACCCGTCAGCCTTTCCCAACCCAGCGAGACCCCCGCCTCAACGGCCACACGCACCGTATCAGAGCCCAGTACTTCCTGTTTGTAACTGTCGGGCTGGGCCTCAAACAGCTCCACACAGGGAACCGAAACAACGGAGGCTGCGATGCCGTCCGCCGCCAGGATTTTCTGCGCATCGATCGCCAGCCCGACTTCGGAACCGGTCGCCAGCAATACGGCCTTTGCTTCCCCATTGGCCGGGGAAATCACATAGGCGCCCCGCGCGGAGAGATTTTCGGTGCCGGGATCTTCACGCAAAAACGGTACTTTCTGGCGGGTGAGCGCCATAACCGACGGCGTTTCCGCCGCCTCGACCGCGATCTGCCAGCATTCCGCCACTTCGACCGGGTCCGCCGGGCGCATAACCAGCAGGTTCGGCATGGCGCGGAGCGAGGCCAGCTGCTCGACCGGCTGATGGGTGGGGCCGTCTTCGCCGAGACCGATTGAATCATGGGTCATGATGTGAATGACCCGCTGTTTCATCAACGCTGACAGACGCATCGCCGGACGGGCGTAATCGCTGAAAATCAGGAAGGTGCCGCTATAGGGAATGACCCCGCCATGCAGCGCCAGACCGTTCATCGCCGCCGCCATGCCCAGCTCACGCACGCCGTAATGAACGTAACGGCCGGAAAAATCGCTCTCGCTGATGGCCGCCATGTTCGGCGCGCGGGTGTTGTTCGACCCGGTCAGATCGGCGGAACCGCCGAGAATTTCCGGCACCGCCGGCAACAGCGCCTCTATCACCATGCCGGAGGTTTCCCGCGTCGCCTTTTCGGGTTTTTCCGCGGCGAATTTCGTCTTGATGCCGGTAATCGCGTCTTGCCATCCATCGGGCAGATTGCCCGCCATCGCGTGATTGAAGTCATCCCTGACCGCATTATCGGCGGCGGACAGACGCGAATCCCAGGCATCCCGCTCGGCGGCGCCACGGCTTCCGGCGGCGCGCCATTCGGCGAGGATATCGTCGGGCACTTCAAACGGAGGGTAGGGCCAGCCGAGCGCCTCACGCGTCGCGGCGATTTCTTCATCCCCCAGCGGCGCGCCGTGAGAACCGGCGGTGCCGCCCTTTGTCGGCGCGCCATAGCCGATGGTGGTGCGGCAGGCAATCAGGGCCGGGCCGTCGCCATCAAGAACGGAATCTACCGCCGCGCAAATCGATTCAGGATCATGCCCGTCCGCGACCGCTGTCTGCCAGCCATAGGACGCGAACCGCGCCGGCACATCGTCCGAGAAGGCGAGATCCGTATCGCCATCAATGGAGATGTGATTATCGTCATAGAAAACCACCAGCTTGGACAGTTTCAGATGACCGGCCAGAGAGGCGGCCTCATGGCTGATCCCTTCCATCAGGTCGCCATCGCCGCACAGTACCCAGGTTCGGTGATCGACCAGATCATCGCCGAAGCGCGCCGCGAGAATCCGTTCCGCCATCGCCATGCCGACGCCGTTGGCGAAGCCCTGGCCCAACGGTCCGGTGGTGGTTTCGATCCCGGCGGCGAGCCCGTATTCCGGATGGCCCGCTGTTTTTGAGCCCAACTGCCGGAAATTGCGGATTTCGTCCATGGTGATGTCGGCATAGCCGCAGAGATGCATCACCGCATATTGCAGCATCGATCCATGCCCGCCCGACAATACGAACCTGTCACGGTCCGCCCAGCCGGGTTCGGCGGCATCGAATTTCATATAACGGGTAAAGAGGACGGTCGCGACATCGGCGAGGCCCATCGGCGCGCCGGGATGGCCGGAATTCGCGGCCTGGACCGCATCCATGGACAGGACCCGGATGGCGTTTGCTAGCTGGCTATGTTCTACAGTCACGGGAAAGGACGATCTATGTTCGTTCAAGAAAAATTGCGCGTCTTTATGTCAGCGAATGCCGATATTGAAAACCGCAAATCTGGCCTGAAACGGCGCCACGACCCCCCGCCGCGAAAATACCGCTACCGACACAATCAAGTTACGCGAATCGCGGGCGCAAGTGGAGTCCGGGAATTACCCGATACGGTACTTTATTCCTCTTCCGTCAGGAGCGAGACACCAAGCATCGCGCGGCGCTTGAGCCACGGGCTCGGCCGGTAACGTGGATCGCCGTAAAATTCCAGCATCGCCTCAAGAATTTGCAGCAGGCGGGCGGGGCCCGCCTGATCGCCCATCACCAGCGGCCCCATCGGGTAGCCAAGCCCGAGCCGCACCGCCTTATCGACATCGGCGGGCGCGGCAATGCGCTGCTGCGCGATATCGCAGGCGATATTGACCACCGTGGCGACCGTGCGCTGGATAACAAAACCGGGGCTGTCATGAATAACCGTCACCGCGTTGCCGTCCACGGCCAGCGCCGCATGCATCTGATCACGCAACGAGGAATCCGATACGGGCGAGGTCATCAGCGTCCGCCGCCCATCCAGCCCGAATAATGTATCGACGGCGAAGCTGCGTTCGGCCTCCACCCCGGCTTCCACCGCGCAGGTCGTCACGTCTTTGCCGAGCGGGGTGAAAACGCACAGGCTGTTGCTTGACGGTTTCTTGCCGTCATCAATCGCCACATGATCCGACAGCGCCGCGATCAGCAATTTGCGCCCGTCCTTGTTGCCGGGTCCGATCCAGACGGAATGCGGCAGCTCCTCCGGCGCGGGCGGCAATTCGGGAACGACCTTGCGGTTATCCTCGTAAACATAAAAACCCCGCCCGGTCTTGCGCCCATAGAGACCCGCGGCGACCCGTGTCCGGGTCAGCGGACCGGGGCGGAAACGGGGCTCCTGGTAAAACTGGTCATAGATCGATTCCATCACAGGGTGCGAAACATCCAGCCCGGTGGTGTCCATCAGTTCAAACGGCCCCATACGGAATTTCGGCCCGCCTTCGCGCATCAGATCGTCAATGGCGGCGAAATCAGCGATGCCTTCACTGACGATACGGACGCCTTCGGTGTTGAGCCCGCGCCCGGCATGATTGACCAGGAAGCCTGGCGTGTCCTTGGCATTGACCGGTTCGTGCCCGGCGCGGCGGGCGAGCGCGCTCAGCGCGGCCCCGGTTTCGGGCGTGGTTTCAACACCGCTGACCACCTCCACCACCTTCATCAGCGGTACCGGGTTGAAGAAATGGAACCCGGCAAAACGGCCCGGATGGTTCAGCGCCGACGCGATCGCCGTTACCGACAGGGACGATGTGTTGCTGGCCAGGATGCAATCTTCGGAAACGATTTCTTCCAGCGCGGAAAACACCTTTTGCTTGATGGAAAGGTCCTCGATCACTGCTTCGATCACCGTGTCGCAAGGAGCGAGCGCCGCCATGTCGCCGACGACCGAAAGGCGGTCGACCGACGCCGCCGCCGCCTCATCGGAAATATTTCCCTTTTCCGCCGCCCGCAGGATCATCCGTTCGGCAAAGGCGCGTCCTTCTTCCGCCGCGCCGTCGCTGGTATCGAACAGCAATACCGAAACGCCACCCATCGTCATGATCTGAGCGATGCCGCGTCCCATCGCGCCGGCGCCGATAATGCCGGCCGTGTAATCCTCCGCGTGCGGTTCTTTCGCCATTTTCCTGTCGCTCACCGGTTTCCTATGGGGCCAGTTTATTCAAGCGTGCGCGATACGCCACCGCCTCGGCGAGGATTTCGTCGAAGATCGCTTCAACCGGTTCGATCTTGTCCGCAAAGGCGCAACTCTGGCCGAGCGAAAGCACGCCCTGTTCCGGATCGCCCGCCGCGTAGGCGTCGCGCTGGTTCGGCCCCCGGACCAGCGGGCGGTATTTATCGAAATCCGTCTCGCCCGCCTCTTCGAGCGCATTGACCGCGCGCGCGGTTTCATTATCGAGCACTCGCATATTGTCGCGAAAGATCGACATCACGATACGCGTATCGGAGGGACCCGTTTCCGCGACCCGCCGCTTATAGCCGTCTTCGGCCCAGATTTCGGAGGCGACCGTCATGCGCGAGCCCAGCAGCATGCCATCCGCGCCGAGCGCCAGGGCGGCCAGCAGCTGCCGGCCCGATCCGAAACCGCCCGCCAGCGCCACAGGCACGTCGAGCGCATCGGGCACCACGGCCCCCTGCACCATGGAGCCGATCATATCCGCGCCGGGATGGCCACCGGCCTCCCCCCCCAATATGGCGATGGCGTCCACGCCCGCGCGCACCGCGCTTTCGGCGTGGCGCAGCGTGGTGCATTTATGGATGACTTTCTGGTCCGCCGCCTGAATACGCGGCATGAAGGCTTTCGGTGAAAACCCGGCGGTTTCCACAAACGGCACCTTTTCCTCAATGGCGACATCCAGCATGCGCGCCAGCGTTTCATTGGCTTCCGGCCGGGCGGAAACATAGATATTGACCCCGAACGGCTTGCCATCCGTGATCTTCCAGCATTTGACCAGCTCCGCCCGGTAGGCGGCCTCATCCGGAAAGCTCCTCGGGGTGATGAACCCCATACCACCCGCATTGACCACCGCGCCGACGAAATCCGCATCGGCCAGCCACATCAACCCGCCGCACAAAACGGGGTGCGGAACACCGAAAAGCTCGGTGATCCGGGTACGGAAGATCTGCGGCGTCATTCTGAAACAGAAGGCGCGATCAGGTCACCGGCACGAATTTCGCGCCATAGCGCAAGATGCCTTCCTGATCGTAGAGCCGGCGAACGACCGCCTTCACCTTCATACCGATTTCGAGAGTTTCCGGATCGGCGTCCGCCAGCCGCACCATGACGCGCGGCCCTTCCGCAAGCTCCACTACGCCGCACAGTACGTCGCCGGTCATGATCTGCTCATCGTCGAACTCGGAAGGCGCGCCGCCGCCATTGACCACGGAAAAGGTATAAAGCGTGCCGTCGCCGGAAAGCGGCGTATCCTCGAACGTGTCATTGCCGCATTCGATACAGACGGGGCGCTGCGGATAGGCCAGCGCGCCGCACGCGGTGCATTTGCCCGCGATGATGCGCAGACGCTCATCGATATTCGCCGAATACATCGGCAGGGAAATATAGGACGTCATCCTTGGCCTCCGCTGCGGCTGCTCAATATCCGCTTATGCTTGAGATATTCCATGTAACCGACCGTCCGCCCGCCCTCCATCAGGGCCGAGACCTTCACCCCCTTGCGGCGGTTGGGCGCAAGCCCCTTGCCGGCCCTGAACAATCCGGCGGTCGCGCCGCCGCCGATCCCGGCCGCCAGTACGGTCTCATTCGCCCGCATCTCATCAAGGGCCGCGGCCAGCGCAAAGGGCGCGGACGCCGAACCGGCATCGCCGATCTGCGACCAGACGGCGTCGGCAACCGCATCCGGCTGACCCAGCGCGCGCCCCGCGCCCCGCATCAGCCCGGCATCGGCGCCAAGCGCGATCCGCTTGACCTTGCCGATACCCGATGCGGCCTTACCGAGCGCGATGGCGCTGGCGAGATTATCGCGGGTTCGCAGCTCCAGATCGGACAAGGCCTCCTGACCATGCCGCCGGAAACGCGCGCCGAAGGTTTCCCGCGTCACACCGAAGCTGGCGGTCAGTTCCGCCACCGCGCCGTCCGGCCCGATGACAAAGGCCGCGCCCGCCGCGCCCAGCGCGTGCTCGAAGCTCGCATCCGGTGGACCGGAGGGCGCATCCGCCGCAATCGCCAGCGCATGCCGGCCCGGGCCGCCCGCGCAATACTCAATGGCCGAGATCAATGCCTGCATCCCCGCCTGGGGCGACCCGGTGATTTCCGTCACCCGCATATCGGCATAATCGAACAACGCCGTCGGCAGGGTCGCGGCGGAGGGTTTTTCATCATAGGGCGGCGTGGTGACGCCGAAAAACAGCGCATCGATTTTCGGCTGATCCTTGCCGAGGCGGTCGAGCGCGGCCCGCGCCGCGTCGATGCCCAGCGTCACCGCGTCCTCATCATAGGCGCAGAACGCCTTCTGCTTCATGCCGCGCGCGCCGCAGGAGCCCCAGGCCTCGACATAGGCGCCGGCAGGCAGTCTGAGTGTCGGCAGAGACGCCGCGTAAGAAATGATACCCGCCATGACTATTCCACCGCCTTGAAGATATGAACCGCGACCGCCGCGCCGGAGCCACCGACATTATGGGTCAGCCCGTAGCGCGCGCCCTTCAACTGTCTCTCGGGCGTATCCGCCCGGCCGCGCAGCTGATTGACCACCTCGTAAATCTGTCCCGTGCCGGTGGAACCGATCGGATGGCCCTTGGCGATCAACCCGCCGGAATTATTCACCGGCCGCTTGCCGTCGCGCTGCGTCGCGCCGCTTTCCACATAAGGTCCCGCCTTGCCGCGTTCGCAGAAACCGAGATCTTCGTAGGACAGCAGCTCGGCAATCGCGAAACAGTCATGGACTTCGGCGAAATCGATATCGTCCGGCCCGATCCCGGCCATCTGGTACGCTTCCTGCCCGGCTTCGGCAGCGCCCTTAAGCATGGTCATCGACGGCCGGTCATGAATGGCGACATAGTCGCTGCCCGCGCCGGACCCGGCGACCAAAACCGGCTGGTCGGTAAAATCCTTCGCCATATCGGCGCGGCAGAGGATCGCCATCGATGCCCCGTCCGTAATGCCGCACGCATCGGAAAAAGCCAGCGGACTGGCGAGGCTGGGCGCCTTCATCCCCTGCTCCATGGTCAGCGGCGCCCTGAACTGCGCCTTCGGATTGGCGAGCGCGTTATTGCGGTTTTTCACCGCCGCCATGGTGATATGTTCCTTTCTGGTGCCGTACTCATGCATGTGGCGGCGCGCCATCATGGCGTAGATCCCGGCGAAGTTGGTGCCGGCCAGCCGTTCCCATTCGACATCGCCGGAAATACCGAGCCAAAGCCGGTTCCGTTCACGCGGCAGGTCGGACATTTTTTCCACCCCGGCCGCGACCGCGATATCCGCCCGCCCCGAAGCAATTGCCGCCACCGCGTCGCGCATGGCAAAGCCCGATGAGGCGCAGGCATTTTCGACATGGCGCGCGCCCGCCCCGACCATGCCGGCGGCCTCCATCATCAGCGGCGCGAAATTGCCGAGCTGTGCGCCGCCGGTCGACAGCGTGCCGACAAAGGCCTCATCAACGTCTTTGGGGTCCAGCCCCTTATCGACATCGTCGAGCGCCGCCTTGGCGGCCTCATGGAACATGTCCTTGAGCGTGCGCTCCGGGAACATCCCATAGCGGGTCTGCCCGACCCCGATTACGGCTACATCCGTCATGTCACTCTTTCTCTCCCCGGAAGTCGGGTTTGCGTTTTTCCATAAACGCCGCGCGGCCCTCGGCCAGTTCCGGCCCGACAAAGGCAAGTGATTGCGACATCGCCTCCATCTCGAGCGCCGCCTCCAGCGTCTGCGGTTCCATCGTAAGGTGCCGTTTGGCCAAGGCAAAGGCGTGCGGCGGCGCGGCGGCCATTTCCCGTGCGATTTCCATCGCGCGCGCTTCCGCCCCGCCATCTTCGGCGATCTCGTCCGCCAGCCCCTCGGTCACCGCTTCCGCGCCTTTCAGCATCTGGCCGCGCAGCAGGATCTGGCGCGCCTTCGCCGATCCGACCCGGCGCGGCAGAGTAAAAAGGATGCCGTAATCGGGCGTCAGCCCGACGCGGAAAAATGGGAAACCGATGGTGCCGCCCTCGGCCAGCACGATGGAATCGCAGAGAAGCGCGATGCCCGCCCCGGCACCCACCGCGAAGCCTTCGACCGCCGCGATCAGGGGCTTTTCCGCCTCCGCCAGCAATTTCACCATTTTGTGGTTTTCCTGCATGCGGCGGCGGCCCGACAGCACATCGATATCGGCCATCGAGGTAATATCGCCCCCGGCGCAGAAATGCCCGCCCTCGCTGCCCAGCACGATGGCATGAACCGCGTCATCGGAAAGCGCGTCTGTCACTTTCGCCATCAGCTCGTCGCGCACATCGGGCCCGACCGCGTTGCGCTTTTCCGGCTGGTTAATGGCGATCCGCGCGATGCCGTCACCAAGCATTTCAGAGAGAACGAGGGGCATGGCTCAGCGTGCCTCCTGATTATCCAGCGCGATCTGCATCGCCGCCATCAGGTCCTTGGTCTCGACACCGGCGAATTCGACATCTTCGCGCGCAAGGAAATCATCGACGCGCCCGGTCAACGCCGCCGCCGTTGCGTCCGCGCCTTGAAGCGCCTCTTCCAGCCAGGCGACGGAATCAAGCGGGCGCGGATGCCAGTCGCCATTGATAATGGCGTGGATCACCTTGCCGTCGCGCACCGCCAGCGTCGCGCGGACCAGCCCGCCGACGGCTTTCGACCGCCCATAGCCGACCATATCACCTGGCTGCAGGACCGGATCCAGCCGCGTGCGTTCCGATTTGGCGAACAGCCAGCCGTCACCTTCATATTCGGCGCGGAATTCATCGGCATAAGCGCGTTCATCATCGGTGACGGCGCCGGTATCAAGCCGCTCGCCGAAGGCTTCCTCGACCGCCGCGCGGGTCATGGCCTCCAGCTCCGCCGCGTCGAATTCCCGCCCGGCCTCACGCTCAAGACAGGTAAAGCGCGAGGTCATATCCTTGAGTTCCTTGTCCGCGACCTTTTCGGGCGGCATCGGCATGACCCGCCCGGCGAGTTCGGTATCGATAGGCGTGACATTCATCACGATGCGAAAGGTCATGACGCCGTTTTCGATCTTGAGCGAGGTCGGAATCAGCTTTCGCCCTTCCACCTGCACATCGTTGAGCGGCCGGTATTCAGCGGGAAAACTG
>Ga0181579_10001647_pt1 | contig 18335 bp, 12 predicted proteins | sample 071ome_24_FD_132996 | JGI IMG/M metagenome (GOLD analysis project Ga0181579, IMG submission 132996) | Coastal salt marsh microbial communities from the Groves Creek Marsh, Skidaway Island, Georgia - 071402CT metaG (megahit assembly) | ecosystem: Environmental > Aquatic > Marine > Intertidal... | reverse complement strand
GCTGCTTTGCTGCCTGCTGCCAGCACTGGTGCGTGCCCAGGGGGTGCAATGGCAGCAATTACAGGTTCTGGGTGAAGCCAGTCTGAATTTCCTGCTCTGGCCGGTCTATAGCGCGACCCTCTACGGGCCGCCGCAACGATTCAGCTTTCCGGAAACCCGTCCTTTTGCCCTGGCACTGGAATACAAGCGTGCTTTCGATGCTGGACAACTTGTCGCCGAAACACGCAGGCAATGGCAGGAAATCGGTGTCAAGGATACCGAATCATGGGCCGCCATACTGGAAGGCATCTTTACTGACGTGAAGGAGGGTGATGCCATCACGCTCTACGTGGATGAGATGGGTGCCAGCTATTTTTATTTCAATCAACAATACCTCGGTGTCATAAATGACCCGGTTTTCAGTGAACAGTTTGCCGCCATCTGGTTGTCCGAAAAGACAACCCGCCCGGGATTTCGCGACAAGCTTTTGGGGAGAGACTAATGAGAACGATATTCCTGTTTTTGGCAGTACTGGTAGCAGGCTGCAGCCGGGTCAGCATCGATGATTATGTTGACACCAGTCCCACGTTGGACCTGAAGGAATTTTTCAATGGTGAACTGGTCGCCTATGGCATCCTGCAGAACCGGTCAGGGCAAGTGACGCGTAAATTCGAAGCGACCATCACGGCATACTGGCGTGGTGAAGAAGGTACGCTCGAAGAGCACTTTGTGTTTGACGACGGCGAGGAGCAGGACCGGACATGGACGCTTGTCCATCTCGGCGACAACCGGTATTCGGGGCAGGCGGGCGATGTTGTCGGCATGGCCAGCGGCAAGGTTGCCGGGTCGGCATTCAACTGGCGCTACAGGCTCGATGTGCCCTGGAATGACGGCAGCATCATCCTCAATCTTGATGACTGGCTCTACCTGGTGGAGGAAAACCACCTGATAAACCGTACCGCCCTGAAAAAATTCGGCTTCACTGTCGCCGAACTGACACTGGTCATCGAGAAAGTGTCATCCTGAAACAGGGCACAACAGGATCATGATGGCGGAAGCTGCTATTCGCAAATGACTTAATCGTCAGCGGGAATGACAGCGAAGCCGTTGCGGGGATTGATGGTCTCGCCGTCCACCACGGCATCGATCCAGGCGGCGGCGCTGCGGCCGTCCTTCATGGGATTGCCGCGAATGGTGATGGCGGTTCCCGGCGGCAGGTCGTTCTTGCGTATGCCCGCCCGCATGAGCGTGCTGGGCCCTTCCGCCTCGAAGCCCCAGGTCGTCACCGAGCCATCTTCGTTGGTCACGTCCACCAGCAGCCAGGAATGGGGATTGGTGTACTGGAACTCCTTGACCTTGCCCGCCAGTTCCACCGTGGTCGTGAAATCAAACATGGCGGCAGAGTGGTGTGCCCATGCCAGCGGTGAGAGCAAGGCGGTAACAATCAGGGCAGGTAACAGCAAACGCTTCATATCTTTATCTCTATATCCAAATCGGTTTCAGTGGTGCCTAACGAACTTCGTTGTCGCTGCTGGCTGCGGCATCGTCATCGACGAAGTCGAAATCCATAAACTGGCTGGTGCCGTCATCCTTCTGCAGGATGTCGTTATTCTGGTTTTCCCGGCAATCCCAGTAACGCAGGCGCAGGTAGTTGTCATCGTTGTCCAGTTCGGTCCAGCTCTGGCGAGAGTACCACGGTTCGGCCAGGTTGACGGGATCGAAGACCCAGTAGTCTGCTTCCAGGGTAATGCCATCCACTTTTTTCCAGCGCTCAACCACTTCCACCTGGTCGGAATAATCCGGCTGGGTTCCACGCTGGTACTGGCCGCTCAGCAGGTACATGGTATGCGTGACAAGCATGCCGTCCTGCCAGAAGCCGATGGTGTCGCCGTTGGCGGATGCATAGGCATCCTCGGGCAATGTGTGGGCGCTGCCGTCGGTATAGACGCGACGGATATCGTTGACCATTTCATTGATCAGCCAGGTCTGGTCGGGCGTGACGATGAATTCGTGCAGGAAGGGCTCTGTGGCCCAGCGCGGAAATCCCGGCGGCCGGCAATCCGAGATGGGATCGTATTCGCCGCCGGTTTCCTGGATACGGTCAATCTTCTGCTGCCTGGCGGCGGCTCCCGCCGGCGTCAGTTTTGCTGTGGTTTCATTGGCGCGGATGTCAGGATCGAAAGACAGGCCGCCGCCGGTGCGGGTGTAGATGCCGCGCCAGTCATAGGCCGGCTGCTGCAGCTGCTCCCAGGTAAGGGAATCTCCACCACGAGCCTGGCGGAAAAGGAATTCGTACATTGAAAGGGCGCTGTCAAACTCTTCCCCGAATGCCTGCAGGCGGGCCTTGCTGGCCGCCCAGTCATCGTCCTTGTCGAGCCAGCCGGTGTAATCCTGGGCAAGTGCGGCGGGCGCCGCGAGGACCAGGGTAGTGAAAACGAGTTTACGTAAATGCATGAAGAAAACGACTTGTTGTTATTTTCATCAAGCTTACCGAGGAAGGGGAAATAGTGTCCAGTCCTGCGTGCGATCCGGGCGGCATCTCATTGCTGGCAGAAAGCGACGAGCTTCTGGTTATTGATGAAGTCGCTGAGGTGATATCCGGCCAGAACACTCATGAAGCTTTCCCGGGCATCGAACAAGGCTCTTTTCAGTGCGCACATCCCATCGATCACACAGGTATTGGTTTCCGGGTCGAAGCATTCCACGATATTGGAGTTTTCAAGCTGGTCGACCACCTTCCTGATATTGATCAGGTCCGGCGGCATCGCCAGCGTGATACCGCCGTAGCGGCCCTGGGTGGTGCTCAGGTAACCCAGTTGCGAGAGGGCGTGGACCACCTTGCGCAGATGCTCCTTGGAAATGGCATAGGCTTCGGAGATCTGGCTGATGGTTACGCTCCTGCCGGCCGCGCCCACGTAAAGCAGCACGCGCAAGGCGTAATCGGTATGACTGGTCAATCGCATGGTGGTTGTCCGGATGCTGGTAGGTCCAAGGAGCATAGAAGAATACCAGTGGCGGGCCAAGGACGGCTTGATGCAGAACAGCCGGGCAGCGTTAAAAGCGCCGGCCCGCAGGCGCCGGTGTGCGCTACAGGCATCCGCGACAAAAAAATATCATTATTTTCATAAGGTTATGAGAGAATGGCGGGCACCGGAGAGCCGCCTGCCGCGTCAGAGGAGCCGGTGGAAAACTCCCCGGGCGATAGGCCGCATCATCTTTGGGCAGTCAAAAACCCGATCCCGTTCACATCCTGGAACATTCATCCCGGATTTGGATTCCGGGAACTGCAGATATAGGGCATAGTTGGCGGGAGAGAAAACTTGGGCAATCAGTCACTTAGATAAAATTCATGACCTGCAAACCTGCCCTTGCCCGTCCCGTGAAGGTGAAAATCCCGGACACAGGGAGTCGGTGTCGTCATTCTGGCATCAGCAGGCTGGAGAACAGGTCACCAGTTTTTAATAACATATTGAATATTCGAAAGTTTTTCTAAGAAAAGGGCATGGCGGAATGGTGACAGTAGTTCCCGTTTCGTGCCTATAATACCGGTTCTGTCCCATAACAATATTAATGAACATGGCACAATCCGAAGCAAGCCAGAAAGAAGCCGCTGGTGCTGCCGATGCCGGGGTGACGGTACTCCTGCTGGACTCCCCCGAAAACGAAGGTGTGGACTTCCTGCAGACGTTGCAGCGCATGGGCATGAAATTCACCTCGGACCGGGTCAACGACAAGGATTCCCTGTTTGCTGCCCTGAAGAAAAGCCACTGGGATATCCTCCTGGTCAATGACCAGGTCACTGATCCCTCCGTCGAGGAAACGCTCAGCTACCTCAAGCAGATCAAGAAGGAAACCGGCTACCTGCTGCTCAGCAGCGTGGAAATCACCATCGATTTCCTGACAGCTTCCTACAAGAAGGGAATATCCGCCGTGGTTTCCAGCCTGCATCCGGATTACTCCCTCGAGGTCTTCGTCCGTGCGGCCGAACGCAGTCGCCGCAATTTCCAGCTCAGCCAGCTCAACCAGGAAAAATTCGAACTGGCCAAGCACCGCGACCAGCTCATGTCCGGCACCGAAGAGGCGCTGGCCTACCTGTCGGATGGCATCCACGTGTTCGGCAACGATGCTTACCTGAAAATACTCGGATACACGGACATGGATGATCTCATCATCATGCCGTTCATCGACATCGTTTCCACAGAGATGCGCGAGAAAGTTAAGCAGATGATTCTCGACTTCCAGCACGCCGTACGCGTCAAGCCCGATACCGAACCCATGGTCATGCCGGAACTTTTTGTCGAGGCAATAGGCGAAAAGGAAGGCATCATCGATGTTACCGCGACATTCAAGCCGGTTACCTATGACGGGGAAGAGTGCATCCAGGTCGTGTTCAAGGACAATGCCGTCAAGACGGAGAAAGAAGGAGGTCTCGGTGAAGGCCTCGGCTATCCCCTGTTCCTGTCCCACCTGGGCAATTACATCTCCGATGCCCGCGAAACCGGCGGTCTGGTGGGCATGGTGGTTCATGTACGCGGCAACGGCCTCCAGCATTACATTGCCGGCAAGGGCTTCGGCAGCCTGAACGGCAAGATGAAGGCCCTGGCCAGCGAGCTGAAGAGCGGGCTGGGCAGCGACGACTTCATGATTCGTTTTACGGAAAACTCTTTCCTCATCCTCATTCGCGGCAACGACCCGGAAGACCAGAAGAAGATCGAAAACCAGAAAGTGCTGCTCGGCAAATTCGAGGCCGCCCTGAACAAGGAAATCGGGCTCAAGGACCAGGATCCCCTGGTGACATTCTCCCATGATGTCGTGCCCGTGAACGCCGAATCCAAATCCGCGGAAGACCTGATCAAGACCTTCCTGCTTGGCCAGGAGCCCGCCGCTAAAGCAGAGCCTGCAGCCGTTGAAGCACCGAAAGCTGCAGCGCCCGCGCAAAAGCCGGCCCCCGTCCCGGAGCCGGCCGAGCCGGCAGCGGAGGAAGCTCCGGCCGTCGCAGCAGCACCTGCCGTCCCTGCGGAACCGGAGCCGGAACCGCTGTTCAGCCAGGCAGAGCTGAATACCGCGCTGACCAGCAACAAGCTGAGAATTTTCTATGAAGCCATGATCTCGGTAACGGATATCGAGACAGAGTTTTACGACCTGGGACTTTACCTCAACGAAGGCAAGGACAGGTTGACGCGGGACGGACTCGGTTCAGCGCTCTCGCAGAGTCCGCTGGCCGGCAAGGTCGATACCTGGGGTCTGCAGCATGCGCTGAAGGTGATTCTTGACCTGTACAACCAGGGTGAAGAGTACCGGATTGTATTGCCGATGAATGCCAGGACCCTGCATGAAAAACGCTTCCCTGAAACCGTGAAGAAGGAGCTCGGCGCCATGCATGAAGGCATGCTGGTGATGGATTTCGATGTGCGCGATATCAATGCCGACCCCGCCACAGCCTGTGAACAGCTTGACCGTCTCCATGAAGTCGGTGTCTGGATCTGCGTGTCAGGTGTGGATGACATCAATGCGCTGAGCGAGGTGGTCAGCCGCAGCAAGGTCAACCTGGTCAGGTTGAAGAAGGAATTTGTGCGCAAGTCCATCAAGGATGAAAAGGTGATGAAGCAGCTTGCCGCCAGCGTCGACAAGCTGCATGAGCACAAGATTCGCGTGGTTGCCGGTGACACCGACAGCAGCGATCTGCTCAGTGCGTGCTGCAAGGTGAAAATGGACCTGGTGAAAGGCGAATACATACAAAAGGCCCCCCTGGAGCTGGCGGCGGAATCCCTGTCCCAGGAAATGGCCCTCTAGCAAAGACAATTCAACAAGGCAGGAGAAGAGCAATGTCCGAAGATCTGAGCGGCATTAAAGTCATGATAATCGACGACAGTAAGACGATCCGCAAAACGGCGGAAACCCTGCTGAACAAGACCGGGTGCAACGTTGTGACGGCGGAAGACGGTTTCGATGCGCTTTCCAAAATTGTGCAGGAGAACCCGGATATTATTTTCATTGATGTCATGATGCCAAGACTGAACGGCTATGAGACCTGCTCCATGATTCGCAGCAACGAGCAGTACGGCAATACACCGATCATCATGCTGTCGAGCAAATCCAGTTTCTGTGACAAAGCCAAGGGTGACGTGGTGGGTGCCAACGCCTATCTCACCAAACCTTTCGCCAGGGATGAATTGCTGGATGCAATCAATGAATACGCTAAAGCAGGCGCGGGTGCCTGATAACACGAACAAGCAATGAGCCGGCAACAGGCACAAGCCATGAAAAAGCTGAGGGTGTTGATAGTGGATGATGTGGCCGCAGATGTCGAAGCCACCGCAGCCATACTGCGCCGGGAAGGGCACGAGGTGCTGTCGACCAATGACGGCGGCAAGAGCCAGAAGATTGCCGACATCGAGCAACCCGACGTCATCCTGATGGATCTTGTCATGCCCGGGGTCAACGGCTTCCAGGCCACGCGCGAGCTGGGCCGCAGCGCGTCGACCATGCATATCCCGGTGATTGTCGTGAGCCGCAAGGACGAGGAAATCGACCGGGTCTGGGCCAGGAAGCAGGGTGCCAAGGCTTACCTGACCAAGGGATTTTCCGAGGCCGAACTGTTCGTGGCCCTGGCCTCGGTAACCCAGGATGCGCAAGCGCAGAGCGAAACCGGGGAGCATCAGGGCTGATGAAAAAGGCGGGCGGCTTCCATACACCGTTGCAGCAATTACTGCTCCTCGAAGAGAGGATTCGCCTCGCGGGCGCCAGGCTTCCCGAGGATACGGACCAGGACAAGCGTTTCCACGGCATCAAGTGCGACGTTGGCGGCAACAATTGCCTGGTCGACATCCGCCTGGTCAGCGAAGTCATCGAGGACAAGCATATCACGCCGATTCCTTGCTGCGTCGACTGGATCGAGGGGGTCATGAATTACCGGGGAGCGCTGGTTGCTGTTTACAACATCAATCGCTTCCTGCACCAGGATTCGGATGATTCGGCAGGGCCGCTCATTATCCTGCGATATGACAACGAGTTGTCCGCCATCCGGGTCGACCAGGTGGTCGGCATGCAGAAATATTTGCTGGAGGATTTCAGGCCGGCTGAAGAACCGGGTGATGACGTGGAATCCCTGCTGTACTACATCGATGCCAGTATCGTCAGCGACGACACCACCTGGCAGCGTATTGATGTAATCCGAATGCTTGATGAAATGACAGGCCGGGATCCGCGCCTGCCGCCCGAAACGAAAGAAGATGCCGAGCAGGCATTGGAAACAGAAACTGAAACCGGGGGCGTTTCATCGTAAAACACCTGGTGCCTTTCGGGTTGTACCCTGGCACCGGAGCAAAATGTTTACCGAAGAGGTAGGAGAGAGTGATGGAAAATTCGAGATTGCTGGTCAGGCGCAGAAAACAGCCAAAAACAAAGCTGTTCCTGGCGGTCATCGTCGTGACGCTGGTACTGGTTGTCGTCAACCAGATTTTTGTCAATATCGTCTCCAGGCAGAACGAAGTCTACAACCAGCAGATTTCCGATCTGCGGGTTCTCTCACAGGAGCTGGCCAAGCATGCCAGCGCCATCTCGGCCGGCGATACTGCCGCATTCGCAGCCCTTGGCAGGGCGCGTAACGATTTCAATGCGTCGTGGGACCTCATTAATAACGGAGCCTCATCCTACATCAACACCGGCATCGGATTTCCCGCCAATCTGCCAGGGAAGCGCGATGTCATTCAGCAGGCGTTTCCGGACATCGCCACCACATGGAGCTTGGTCAGCAGCCAGGTCAGCCTGATCCTGCAGAACCAGGAACGCATAACCGCCATCAACTCCCAGGCGGCAAACATGCGCGGCATCATTCCTATCCTGCAGCGGGAATACGAAGGGGTAGTGGATACCCTGTTGGCGGGCAACCAGTCCCTGACCACCACCGCGGCGGCGCAACGCCAGGCCTGGCTTGCCGACCGCATGGCGCTCAACCTGAACCAGATCGTGTCCGGCCAGAGTGCGCCGGCCCAGGTCGACCAGTTCCAGGAAGACATCAGGCTGTTCATGGACAACCACAACGCGCTGCTTAACGGCAACGCGACCCTTGGCGTCAATCGCGTGAACGCCACGGCAGCGCGTGACAGCCTCGACAACGTCTCGGCAATGATTTCCGGCATCCAGGCACCGGCTGCTGCAGTGATCCAGGCCGTACCCGATATCGACGCTACCATGGAAGCGGTGGAAGGCATCGTCAGCAGCAGCGAAGTGCTGCTGTCCGAGATCTCCCTGCTGGGCGGGGTGATTTCCTCCGGCGGGGCGTCGCAGCTGGCTTCCCCGATCGCCGGTTATGCCTTGCTGCTGGTCATGCTGATGACCATCATGGCTTATGGCCAGCAAGTGATAAGGCAGTCCCAGGAAGCAGAGCAGGTCACTGCCGAGAAGAACTCGAAGAACAATGAAGCCGTCATGAAGCTGGTCAGTGAAATCTCCAGCCTTGCAGACGGCGACCTCACGGTGAAGGCCACCGTGGGTGAGGATTTCACAGGGGCAATTGCCGATTCCATCAATTACGCCGTTGAGCAGCTGCGTGACCTGGTGTCTGCCATCACCAGCGTTACCCATGAAGTGACTGCATCGACAGAGGCGTCCAAGCAGACGGTGGAATCGCTGTCCGAATCTTCCAAGCGGCAGACAGAAAGCATCAACTCGGTCCATGCATCGATCCGCGAGATCGGTGACGGTATCGAGCAGGTCAACGAGAACGCCCAGAAGACGCTGGACGTGGCCAACAAGTCGGTGGAAACCGCCGTCGGCGGGGCCGCCGTGGTGAAGGATTCCATTGCCGGCATGGATACTATCCGCGATCAGATCCAGGATACCGCGAAGCGCATCAAGCGCCTGGGAGAGAGTTCGCAGGAAATCGGCGGATTCGTCTCCCTGATTAACGACATCGCCGAACATACGAATACGCTGTCACTGAATGCGGCGATCCAGGCTGCCATGGCCGGTGATGCCGGCAAGGGCTTTGCCGTGATTGCCGACGAGGTGCATGAACTGGCCGAGCGCTCGGCGGATGCCACGCGCCAAATCGAAAGCCTGGTGAAAGTGATCCAGGGCGACATCAAGGAAGCCGTACAGTCGATGGAGCAGACCACCTCCGAAGTAGTGGCAGGCACCAAACTGGCCCAGCATGCTGGTGCCGCCCTCGATGATATCCAGCGGGTATCCAAGGAGCTGCAGGAACTGGTCGACAGTATCAATGAAGCTTCCAGCAACCAGGCCAAGGCGGCTTCCGAGATCAAGGGCTTCATGGATGTGATCCAGGAAATGACCTCGAATACCACCAGCGGCATCGAGGCCACCAGCGAATTCATGGCAAACCTGGGCAGTCTCACCGAGCGCCTGCAAAATGCGGTATCGGGTTTCAGCCTGGATACCGGCAAGACCCGGTTCGTCAAGAATGCCGGCGATCCCAAGAGTGCGTTAAAGCCGGGCAAAGACAAGAAAAAATCAGAGAGCGGCGGGCTTAGCGCCGCCAGAGCCTGAGAGTAACAGGACACTGCCGCACAGACGGCTGGTCACCACGGACACAGTTAATGCCAGAAGCCTACAGGTGTAACAGATGAAGTATTGGCAAAGTTTTTCAGCGCTCAAGCGGGTAAAGACCGAATACGAGAGCCTGACTGATGCACTTGCCAATGCGCTTGAGACTGTCATCGTCACGCCGGCCGGGGATGAAAAATCCCTTGATGGCCTGACGGCGCACGTCCAGGCCTTCGAAATCATTCCGGGCCTGCTGCGCCTGCTGGAATATCCCGCGATTGCCATGCTGGCGGACGAAATCCTCGCGTTGCTGCAGGATACGCTCAATCAGGCCAGCCTCGAATCCGAAAAGCTCGACGCCAGGCTGCAGGTCGCCTTTGTCGCCGTGACTGACCTGCCCGCCCTCATCGAGGACGGCATGAAAGAATCCGCTGACAGCTTCGCCAGGGTAAGCCCTCTTATCAACCAGATCAGGAAAACCTGGGACAAGGCGGCCATTTTCGATCCCCGCCTGCTCGCCGGCAGGCAAAAACTCAGCTTCCGCAAGCAATTCGCCAGTGCGCCCGACAAGATGAAGGAAGTCCTGGCAAAGCAGGCCGGGCTCTACGTGAAGGCCGGCAAGGTATTACTGGAAGACCCGAAGAACGAAAAAGCGCTGCATGCCCTGAGTGGGGTTGTCAGGAACATGGAGCAGATGTTCAGGGATTACCGCATCGGTACCCTCTGGGGGCTGGCTGCCGGGGTCATAGAGGCGGCCCAGGGCGGCAGTGGCCTCGATGACAACAGCGTGAGAGCGGTCATCGCGCTGGCCAAACCCCTGCACATGATTTCGACGGGCGATTTATCCCACCTGGACAGGATCGAAGACAAGGTGCTCGACCGCATGCTGGACGTGCTTGGCAGTTCAGAAACGAAATCATTGCGCCTGGCGCTCATTCGCCAGTGGTACGCAATGGATCCGAAGGCGGCGCGGCAAATGAAAGCGCAATACCGCGCCATCCAGGTCAGGTTCGCGCGCAAAGCCGCCCTGAGCAAAAGCCTCCAGTTGATCAATGAAGACATCACGGCGCTGATTGATTCCATCAACATGCTGATCGAGAGCAACCAGGTCAGCAATGACAAAGTCAGCGAGATTTTCCAGCGCATTGCAGGGCTGCGCGAAATACTGGTGTTCCTGCGCATGAAATTCCTGTCCGATCATATCGACCAGTCACTACCGTCACAAACCAGCGAGGATCTGCAGGCAGCACTGTCGCAAACGGCGGGCGTTCTGTTCGTTGTCAACAAGGAGCTCGTCGACAAGCTGGAAACCATGGCCCTCGAGGTCTTCAGCAATGAAGCTGCAATCACCGAAGCCAGCAGTCTCAGTTCGGCACGCCTGCATGTCTACCAGACCGCAATGAGCCTCCTGGAAACGGTGATCACCGACATCGACACCTACGTGGAAAACGGCTGCCAGGGCAGCGACCTGAAGCAGGCCAGGCGGGTTCTTGATGAGCTGTCGCGCGTCTTCACCATCGTTTCACTGCCGGAGCAGAAACAATACCTGGCTACAGCTCGCGATTATGTCACCCTGGTCGCTCATGGCGTCGATGAAAGCATGCCCGACGAATCCTTCCATGCGCTCTCGCAACTGGTCATCAATTCGCTCTGGTACCTGGAGCAGCTGTCCATCGGCAGAAACGAGGACTCCCAGGCCTACCTGGAAAAAAGTGGCCGTTTCGCCGCCACCCTGCAGGCTTTCGTAGACAGCCATCCGGCACCGCCCGATGATGATCCGGAGACGGAATCCGGTGCGGACCTGTCCGGGGCAGAGGCGGCGTCAGAAGCTGACGACGGTGTGCAGCCGGTATCGGAGCCGCCGGCGGCAGCTCCCCCGCCGCCAGTCCAGGCTGAAGCGGCGTCAGCGGCGGAAATGTCGGCGGTGGAAGAGCCGCCGTTGACGGAAACGCCGCCAGTGGAAGCAGCGCCGGTCATGGAGTCGTTGCAGGTATCAGCAGAACTAGATGACGACGATGACGACATCAAGGAGATCTTCGCCGAGGAATTCGACGAGGTCCTGGAAAACCTGCAAGCGGAGATGACAAGCCTCGCAGGGGATTTTCAGCAGCCACCGGCCATCAAGGATTGCTGCCGGTATTTTCATACCCTCAAGGGCAGTGGCCGCATGGTAGGCGCCGAGGATATCGGCACCTTGTCCTTCGCCATGGAAAAACTTTACGACTATCTGGGTGAACAGCAGGGCACCAATGAGGCGGTGATGCAACTGAGCCGGCGTGTCCTGGAAACCCTGCCGGGCATGAAAGCCCACTTCATGCATGCGCAGACACCCGGTCCGGAGCCAGCCTTAATCAGGCAGTTGTGCGAGGAAGCGCTGGGGTTAATGTCGCCGGAAGCCGCCGCCGAAGTAAAGATACCTGAAGTTCTGCAGTCCGAGGCCGCTGGCGGAGGCGGGGAAGTGCGCGAGGAAGCCGCAGCAGCTGCAGAACCCGCAATTCCCATCGTCACCGACAGCGTGCCGACCCTGAGCGAGTCAGTGGACATATCCGGCGCGGAATTCTCCCGCGCCACCGACGCCGTGGAGCCAGCCGACGTCCGGGGCGAAGCGGTGGACATGGGCCTGGTGGCCCTGGAACTGGAAGAAATCAACAACGCGTTGTCGAGCATTCTTGCCGGCGATGATGAATTGCCGACCACCTCGGATCTCCAGGTGCCGCTGCACACGCTGTACGGCATTTCCCGCGTACAGGTCCTCGAGAATTACAGCGATGCCATCAAGGCCATGGAAAATTTCCTTGAACAGCACCCGCACAAGACCATTTCCGCCGACATGGCCGCTGTCTTCCAGGGTTTTTGCCTGCTCACCTCTAAACTGGCCCGGCATTTCGCCAGGGGCGGTGAAGGGGAATACACCGATCTCGCTTTCGAAGCCATCGACCTGGAAAAGGCGCTGGCTGACCTGGATGAGGCATTGCTGCAACCTGGCATTCCGCCCGCTGCAGACAGCGGTGAAGTCGATACCCTCGATCCCGTCCTGGCCGGATTTATTCGTGAGGCCCGCGATCTGGTTGCCAGGATTGATAATGATGCCGGGGAGGGCGAGCTGGACAAGGTTGTCCAGTCCCTGCAGTTGCTGGCCGGCGCAGCGGAAGTGGCTGACATGCGGGACGTTGAAAGGCTGGCAGCAAGCATGGAGGCTGCCTATAGCCGTCTGGAACAGGCCGATTCACTGACCGGTGACGAGCTCAGGGCATTACTGGCCGAGGCCAGGGCCTGGTTGGTCGACATGCCTGACCAGTTGGCAGCCGGCAAGGACATGCCTGGCAGCGGCTCATTATGTGAGCAGTTGCTGGCAGCCCTGGCACCTGCACCGGCTGCTGCGGAAGCTCCTGAAACAATCGAAGCGGCCGAACCGGTGGCAGTCGAAGCGCCGGAGATGACCGAAGAAATCGCAGCTCTGGTTGATCCGGCAGCGTCTGCGCCCGCTGTACCGGAACCGCCTGCAGCTGAACCCGAAGAACCGGTCGACCAGGAATTGATGGCCATCTTCCTCGACGAGGCGGATGAAATCCTGGAAGCGCTCGATGACCTGTACCTGCGCTGGCAGGACGGCGACGAGAGCGTCATCGATGAATACCTGCGCCACCTGCATACCCTGAAAGGTTCCTCCGCCCTGGTGCGGGAAATGGCGCTCAGCAAGGGTGCCCACGAATTCGAAACCTTCATCATCGACGCCCGCAACGCCAGGCAGGGCTACGATGCCAATTTCTTTGCCGCCTGCGACATCAAGCTGCAGGGATTGCTCGAAATCTACCGGCTGTACGGCCGCGATGCCTCCGGCCGTATCGTGCGCCAGCCAGGTGCTCCCGCACCCGCCGTCGAGGAAGTACTCCAGTCAACGCCGCACGCAGAGGCCCATGAGGAGCCTGAAGCGGTACCTGAGCCTGTCATGGCGATGCCGGAGCCGGAACCCGATCCGGAGCCAGAACCCGAAACTGAAACCGCAACGGCGCCACAGGCCGCAGCGCCGGACCAGGAAGAGCCGGTGGACCAGACTCTCATGGCGATTTTCCTCGACGAGGCGGAGGAAATCCTGGAAGAGATCGACGGCCTTTACCTGCGTTGGCAGGAAGGCGATGAAAGCGTCATAGACGAATACCTGCGTCACCTGCATACCCTCAAGGGCAGTTCCGCCCTGGTGCGCGAAATGGCACTCAGCAAGGGCGCCCATGAATTCGAAACCTTCATCATCGATGCCCGCAACGCAAAGCAGGGCTATGATGCCGAATTCTTCATTGAATGTGACAAACGTATGCAGGGCCTGCAGGAAATCTACCGGCTGTACAGCCGTGACGACAAGGGAATGATCGTCCGCGCCGCCGGCCAGGCGCCGCCCGCACCCGCGCCAATATCAGCTCCGGAGGTTGCCGCACCGAAAGTCGAAAGCAGCGTAGTGGCGACGCCGAAACAGGAACCGCAACCTTTCCAGGCGCCGCCGCCCCCGGTGGCAGTGGGCAATGCGGCCAAACAGGCCGTGCAGAACATCCAGGCTGCCGTGGATGAGCAGGTTCGAGTCTCCAGCCAGCTGCTGAAGAACCTGATGAATGATGCCGATGAGATCAACTTCTCCCGCAACCGCATCGAAAGAAGTTTTCATGACATCGGCACGTTGCTGGTGGACATGGATGAAACACTGCACAGGCTTCGCGCCTATGTAAAACGATTCGAGGATAAGGCCAGGGAAAGCTACAACACCCATATTCAGGACAATCCAGTGGCGGAAACCGGCCGCATCTCCGACGAATTCGATGCCCTGGAAATGGACCGCTACACCGAGTTGCACGAAATGTCCCTCTCGCTCAACGAGGACTATGACGACCTCCAGGACATCCGCCTCAACCTGGCCGGGCGCCTCAAGGAGATAGACAACGTCCTGATGGGCCAGCAGCGGCTGACCAACAGCCTTCAGGATGGACTGATTTCCTCGCAGATGGTGCCGTTTTCCAGCATCGTGCCCCGGTTGCGCCGCCTGGTGCGCCAGATAAGCCGCGAGCTGAACAAAGACGTGCGCTTCGAAGTGGAAAACCAGCAGGGCAACCTGGACAAGAACGTGCTGCAGGCCATCATCACCCCCTTAGAACACCTTATCCGCAATGCGCTGGACCATGGCATCGAAGCGCCAGATCAACGCCGCAAACTGGGCAAGCCGGAGCAGGCAATCCTGTCCATCCGCGTGACCCGCATGGGCGCCAGCATCATCATCGAGATTCGCGATGACGGGCGCGGCATAAACGTGGACAAGGTGAAAAGCCGGGCCATCGAGCGCGGCATCCTGGACAAGGATGCCGACATCAGCAATGAGGCTGCCTGCATGCTCGTCTTCAAGCCCGGTTTCAGTACGGCCGATGCCGTGTCCAATATTTCCGGACGCGGCGTCGGGCTCGACGTGGTGAGAAGCGAGATCACGCAGATCGGCGGCAGTGTCGAGATCCAGTCGCAGCAGGGTAAGGGAACCGCCTTCATCATCCAGTTGCCGCTGACCACATCCCTGAATCGCTCCCTGATGTTTGAGGTGCTGGGCCAGCGCTTCGTCGTGCTCATGAACACGCTGGATGGCGTGAAGGTTGAAAAGCTCGCCAACATCCTCGCCAGACAGCAGGGCGGCGAGGCGGTGACCTTCGATTACGGCGGCAAGACCTATGAATATGCCTATCTGGGCAAGCTCCTGAACCTGGACAAGACGCCCAGGCTGGAAAGCGTCGACACCTCAGTCCCCATGCTGCTGGTGAGCGGCAAGGACAAGAATTTTGCGCTGCATATAGACCGGATCACCGAAAGCCGTGACCTGGTCGTCAAGGCGTTCAGCAAACAGTTCGCCGCCATGCCCGGCATCGGCGGAGGTGTCATCATGCCGGACGGCAATGTGGCGGTGGTGCTGGACCTGGTGTCACTGGTGAACCAGGCCACTGAAGAAAACCATGAAGGCGCCCTCGATCTGGCGGATGCCGCGGAGCGCCAGGATGGCGAGAAACGCCGCAGCGTGGTGATGGTGGTGGATGATTCCATCACGGTGAGGAAGGTGACCACCTCGACCCTCAGGCGTCACGGCCTGGATGTGATCACGGCGAAAAACGGTCTCGAGGCCATCGAGCAGCTGGAAACGCAGGTGCCGGATGTTATCTTGCTGGACATCGAGATGCCAAAAATGGACGGCTTCGAAGTGGCGACCCATATACGCAAGCAGGAACCTCCGGTTGGCACCATCCCGATCATCATGATCACGTCACGCATCGGCGACAAGCACAGGACCCGGGCCCAGGAAATCGGCGTCAATGAATTCATGAGCAAACCCTTCGTTGAGGATGTGCTGATTGCGCATATCCGCAACTACCAGAAGAAATAGGGTTTCATCAGAACCGCGGCAACAGGATTACAAGAGACAGGAAGGTTAATGTCGGAACACGGTCAGCAAAAAGCCAGCTGCATGCTGCTGGGAATCAGCGACAAGCATATGCTGGTGCCGCGTACCATTGTGGCCGAGGTGGTGCGGTATTCATTCATTACATTCCGCAAGGACGAGATCCGCGGCATCGATTCATTTGAATGGCGTGGTTGCCAGGTGCCGCACCTGGCGGGTAATGTAGTGGGAAGCAAGCAAGATGCAGACATAGATGATGAGGCCAGGGTGGTCATATTCTATGGCCTTAAGGATTCCAAGAAATTGCCGTATTACGGCATGACGATCCGGCGCAGCCCCCAGCTGGTACAGGTGGGTGATGAAGACCTGGAAGAGATGGAAGCCGTGGACCTGCATCCGGGCGAGCTTATGAAAGTCAGGATCAAGGATGTGGATGCTTTCATTCCGAAAGTCGACCACCTGGAAAATTCGCTTTTGAAATTGTTGAATTGAAAAATCAGTCGAGACCAGCAACGGGGAATACAGGAAAACACGTGCCATGTTAGACATAGAAAAAAAGCTTGCCGAAGCCAACGCCAGGTCCAAGGATTTCGCCAAGGCCATGGCGGACATCAACGATCGCCTGCAGGCAGAGCGCAAGCGCCGCAAGTCGCTCCAACAGGCCATGAAGCTGGTCGAGAAGGACCTGCTTGAGCTGCTCGGCGCCCGCATCTTCTCCATCTACCAGACTATCGATAACGGCAAGGAAATCACTGCAGTCTTCAAGGGAGGCCAGGATTCCGAGAACGTCGACAAACAAACCATCAAGGTGCCGCTCAGTACCACGTCGCTCTCCGGTTAGGTCGCCCTAAGCCACCGCTCGCTCTGCATCAAGGATGTCTATGATACGAACGAGCTGCAGGAAATTCACAGTGATCTCAAGTTCGATGCGCGTTTCAGCGAGGCGCGCAACCTGCGTTTCAGATCCATGGTGATCGTGCCGATCAAGAGCGAGATCCTGCTGGGAGTCATCCAGCTGATCAATCTTGATACCGACAACGAATTTTCACGATCCGACATCAAGCGCGCCACGATGCTTGCGCAGATGCTGGCCAAGATATTCCGCGAGGATTTCCAGTCCACCCTCGGGCCATACGACTACCTGGTGCAGCAGGGCAAGATCAGCAGTATGGATCTCGACAAGGTGCAGGCCGAGTGCTCGGGATCAAATAAACGCATCATCAAGAAGTTCATCGATGACTACAAGGTTGCCGAGGACGATATCGGCAAGTCTCTCGAATTGTACTACCGCGTGCCTTACATGAAATTCGATCCGAAGGTGATGCCGCAGGAAGATCTTGTCGAAAATATCAGCACCGCCTACCTGGTCAATAATTTGTGGCTGCCCATCTCCGGCAGCAAGGATGAGGCCGTTATCCTCATCGATGATCCCAGTGACTACAACCGCATCATGGAAATACAGCAGCTCCTGAGCGTGAAGAAGATCGAACTGCGGGTGGGCCTGCCTGATCATATTCTGCATTACATCAATCGCGGACCGGACGGCGAAGCCGATACCGGTGGGTTCGATGACGTATTCAAGAGCCTGGAGAAAGAGGGCGGCATAGAGCTGGAACAGGATTCCGACGAGGAAGCCGATGAAAGCGCGGCCGCCAGTTCCGCCATTATCCAGCTGGTAAACAAGATCATCGTTGAATCCAGTCGCCTGAACGGATCGGACATCCATATCGAGCCTGGCAAGGAAAAATCACCCGGAATCGTCAGGGTCCGCGTGGACGGCGAATGCCAGGAGCTGCTGAAAGTTCCGAGTGAGCATACAAGCGCCCTGATTGCCCGTATCAAGGTCATGTCGCGTCTCGATATTTCGGAGCGTCGCAAGCCCCAGGATGGCAAGTGCAAGCTCAAGATCGGCAAACGCCAGCTTGAGCTGCGTGTGGCCACTGTACCCACCGTCAACGGTGAAAGTGCGGTCCTGCGTCTCCTCGCCGCCGGCAGTGCGCTGCCCATGGAAAAACTCTGTCTCAGTGACCGCAACTTCGAGGTCGTCAACGAGATGTGCAAGAAGCCCCATGGCCTGTTGTTGGTTGTGGGCCCTACAGGCTCGGGTAAAACCACTTCGCTGCATGCTGTCCTTGGCCATATCAACAAACCCAATAAAAAGATCTGGACGGCAGAAGACCCGGTGGAAATCACCCAGCCCGGTCTGCAGCAGGTTCAGGTCCAGCCCAAGATCGGCTTCACCTTCGCCGATGCCATGCGCGCCTTCCTGCGCGCCGATCCCGACGTCATCCTCATCGGGGAAATGCGCGACCGTGAAACCGCCTCCATCGGTGTCGAGGCGTCACTGACCGGTCACCTGGTGTTGTCCACGTTGCATACAAACTCTGCGCCGGAAACCATCACGCGTCTGCTCGATCTCGGCCTGGACCCG
>Ga0181579_10001638_pt1 | contig 18372 bp, 17 predicted proteins | sample 071ome_24_FD_132996 | JGI IMG/M metagenome (GOLD analysis project Ga0181579, IMG submission 132996) | Coastal salt marsh microbial communities from the Groves Creek Marsh, Skidaway Island, Georgia - 071402CT metaG (megahit assembly) | ecosystem: Environmental > Aquatic > Marine > Intertidal... | reverse complement strand
TCCAGGCGCCCGTCGTGAAGCTTGGTCTCGTGCCAATCCGCCGCGTGGTTCGAGGAGGTAATCACGACCCGCCGCACGCCTTCCTCCAGCGCCAGGCGCAGCACGTTGAACGCCATGTCGACGTTGAGCCGCTCGACGAAATAGCCCTCCGCCGGCTCCGAGCCCGGACGCTCCTTGTGCCAATGCCAGGGCGCGACGGTCTCAACCCCGGGTTTCAGCGCCCGCACGTTGTGGACGATGGCGTCGACACCCTTGAAGTGGCCGCGATACTTTTCGATATCCGGATCCGAAACATCGGCCTCGATGATGTCGTTGGCATGGTCGGCGGGTCGGGTGTCGACCAGGGTAAGATCGTAGCGTTCCCGAAAGGCCGGGATGATCTGGCTGGAGATTTGTCCGGCGGCGCCGGTGATCAGCACGCGTCGTCGCGCCATGGTCATGTTCCTTGATACATCTGATGGGTTCCAGCCCGGCTCGATTGGGGCGAAGACGGTGTTTGGAGGCTATCCGAGAACTCGGCGGCGTTCTCGCAGGCGATTCATCATCCGCCCGTGCGCCTCCGGCGTGCCGTCGTGGAAAGTGCCGAACAGCCGGTCCAGCGGGGTCAGGCTGCCGCCGTAGTTACACTCGAAATACTTGTGATGCAGGTAGTGGAAGTAGCCGCCGCCGTCGATATCGAGATTGTCGTTCACTCTCAGTTTCTCGAACCCGCTATGGGAGAGCGCCGGCAGGAAGGCCGCGAGCTGGATCTGGAAAAGCGCGTTGACCGGGTGCAACGCCACCAGCCACTGCACCACGACGGTCGAGAAATAGATGATGTGTTCCACCGGATGCATGGCCAGTCCCGACCACGGCCCGATCTCCACGTTGCGGTGATGCAGCGCGTGGAAGCGCTTGTAGAGCCATTTGGCGTGCAACAACCGATGCCCGAAATAGAAATGCACGGAGTGGATCACCGGCGCCAACAACACCAACGCCGCGAACCACGCCCAGAACAGCACCGGCGAGCCGGCTAGATCCAGGAATCCCAGATAACCGTTCGCGAAAGCCCAGTAGGAGATGACCTCATAGGCGGTGATGGTCGGAACGGAGATGATCAGGGTGCGGAACATGTTGTCGCGCACCTGGTTCCTGAACAGAAAGCGGCGGCTATTGGTCGCCAGGGGCTCGGTGTTGAATCTCAGCGTGTCGCCTTGGCGCTTATAGACATGGAAATACAGATGCAGACCGCCAAACAGGGCCAGGATCATCGCCATGTTGCGAAGGTGGATCAAGGCGATCCACCAAAGCTCGAAGTTTTTCATGGTCGCGAGATCCGGCGTCAGATAGGCCCAGGTCAGCACCGCGATGCCGAGCCAGAACGCGTTCTGGGGCCAGAGATATCCGGGAAAACCGAACAGCCATTTCGCGAGCGCCTTGGGGCGTAGCGGCCAATTGTTGATCGGCGCCAAGGCGATCGGCTTCGCCGGGCGCCAGTCGCCTCGAGCGTTGCGTTCATTCGCGGCGATGTCCGTCATGTCCGACACTCCTCTGCTCGTGTCGCGTTCTTGATCGCCGGAAACTTAACGCGATTGCCGGGAACCGAGCAACCGACCGGGCCGAAACGACCTGGCGCGCGCCGCGATCGGAGCCGCCGCTAGCGCCATGCCCAGACCGGCTCGCCGAGATGGCCGACGCGGGTGTCACGGCCATGCAGGCCGACCTCGCGGAACTGATAGACCATGGCCGCGGTCGGCGCGTGCAGGGCGTTGTTCTCGCCCATCAGCAGCCGGATTACCGGGCGTTCGCTCTCCGGGATATCAACGAATTCGGGCGAGTCCGGGCGGTTCAATTCGCGAAACGTGATCCGGTGGATGCGCGCGACCTCGTCGGGATTGGCGCGCAGCGCCGCGTCGGCGCCGGCCCAGACCACGATCGGGGTGATCAGATAGCCGGACTGTGTCTGGTAGTCGTCCAGAACCCCCATGACCGCGGATGGCTCGAGCCGGAGATCGACTTCTTCCCGCAACTCCCGCAGCGCGCCTTCGATCGGCGTCTCCCCCGCGTCGATCCGGCCGCCGGGCAGCGCGAACTGTCCGGCATGGCTGCTGAGCTTCGAGGTGCGGCGGGTCAGCACATAAGCGCCCTCGCCATTGTCGTCGCGGATGAGGGCGATGGCCACCGCCGCGCGCTTGAGGCCGTCCGCGACGACCGGCGCGCGCGAGAACCGGGACAGATTGGCGGTAACGCGGGCCCGCATGGCCTCGCCGTAGATGTAGTGATGTTCTTCCATGGTCGCCCCATTGTGCCTCATGCCTCCACCGTAGCCCAGCCCGGCGGCGGCGTTACGTAGAGGGTCACCGCATTACTTCATGGGCGATGAATGCGAGTCGCGCCACTTTCCCGTGGACAGGTTTCGGGTTCCGGAAGAACACTGAGCCGCAACGTGCAACCATTCCGGTGACCCCACATGAACCCCAAGATCGCCTTCGTCACGAATTTCCCCGACGCCGCCGACGTGGCGCGCGAAATGACGCCGCGAGGCTTCGATCTGGTCGTTGTTCCCGGCGGAAGCGCCGAGTACCGCGAAGCGATGGCCGAGGCCGAGTATCTGGTGGGTTTCGTCGCGGGACTGGTCAAGAAAGAGCTCTTTGAAATCAGCCCCAAACTGCGCCTGGTTCAATTGTTGAGCGCGGGTTATGACGAAAGCGATCTTGAGGCCGCGCGCGCCGCCTCGGTCCCGGTCTGCAACAACGGCGGGGCCAACTCCACGGCGGTTTCGGAACACGCGATCCTGCTGATGCTCGCCGTGTCGCGCCAATTGGTGCGCCAGCATAAGAGCGTTGCGGCGGGCAACTGGCGCGGCAATCAGACACCCCGCGTGCACGAGGCGCGGGACAAGACGATCGGCATCATCGGTCTCGGCACGATCGGCAAAAAGACCGCGCGGCTGGCTCAGGCCTTCGGGATGCGGGTGATCTATTACGATATCGCGCGCCTGCCGGAAGAGCAGGAGGATCTGCTCAATGTCCGTTTCCGCCTGCTGCGCGAACTCCTCGGAGAGGCGGATGTGGTGTCCCTGCACACGCCGCTCAACCCGAGCACGCGCCATCTGATCGGGGCCGACGAGTTGGCGCTGATGAAACCCTCGGCGATCCTGGTGAACACCGCGCGCGGCCCGGTGGTGGACGAGGCCGCCCTGCACAAGGCGCTGGTCGACGGGACGATAAGCGCCGCCGGCCTCGATGTCTTCGATCAGGAGCCGCCGGAGCCCGACAATCCGCTGTTCACCCTGGATAACGTCATCCTGACGGCGCATCTGGCGGGGCCGACCTTCGAGAGCAACACGGCCCGGGTGCGGAACGCCTTCGATAATGTTCAGCGCGTGGCGCGGGGCGAGGAGCCGCTTTGGATCGTCCCCGAGTTGCTGGACTGACACCGCGTTCGACCAAACCTTTCACGAGAGACCGGGGAATGAGCAATCCAGCCCTTGCCTTTGATCATGTTCACATCATCGCCGAGCAACCGCACGAAACCGCCCAGTGGTATGTCGACAAGCTCGGCGCGGAAATCAAGGCCGACACGGTCGCGCGTGGCGCGCCGCAGATATTCGTCGCGCTTGGCGGGATGACCCTGCTGGTGCGTGGCCGGCGCGACGGCGAGGCACCGGCGGCGCCGGATGACTTCAAGGATTTCGGCGGCTATTCCAGCCATGACCGCTGGGGCGCCGACCATATCGGTTTTGCCTATGACGGCGACCTCGCCGGCTATTGTGATGAGCTCGCGCGCCGGGGCGTCACGTTTTCCGTCCCCCTCAAGGAGGGTGTCGGCGGTATCAAGCTATGCTTCATCGAGGCGCCGGACGGGGTCAGCATCGAACTGGTTCAGCGCTGACCTTCCGGTCACGGCTGTCCAGTCAGGCCGAGAGCCTTGGGAATACCTCCTCGACGAGGCCTTTCATCAGCGCGTCGGGGCGTGTCCAGGTCGCCTCGTCGCGCCACCAGATCGCGTCGATATCCAGGGCCTGCAACGCCCGCACTCGCTCCGCGACCTCGGCGCCGGAACCGAGCATGACGGCGGACTCCACCGCCGCGTCGGGGACATAGGCGGCGGCGCTCTTGGCCTCTTCCCAGTCCACCGCGTGCCCCATGTCAGGATAGGGGTCGACATAGTCCGCCGGGATCCTCGGGACCTCGACATCGGCGTCGCCGAACAGAACATGGGCGTGACGGTGTCGGCACAATCCGGCCGCGCAGGGCCGCATGTGATCGATCGCCCGCTCGCGGTCATCGTCGATCATGGCGGTGATCACCAGGGTTCGCTTGACCGCGTCGCGAGGGCGGCCCGCCTCGGCCATGCCGGCTTCCAGATGTTCCAGGGCCCAGGCGACGGCGCCGGGCGCGGCGCCGACATGGATCAGCACGCCGTCGGCGATCTTCCCCGCCAGGGCAAGCATCTTCGGGCCGGTGGCCGCGATGATGATCGGAAGGCGTTTATAGGGTGGGTCGACGGCGATCCAGGATCCGCCGAGTTCCGTGCGCTCTCCGCTATATATACCGCCCCAAAGGGCGACCGCGTCGGCCATGTTGGCCAGGGTCGCCGCCTTGCGCCCGATGATATAGGCCGAGCTGTAGCCGGTGCCGACCACCAGATCGGCGCGCCCGCTCGAGGCGTCATCCAAGGTCGCCATGGTGCTGGCGGTGGTAAGTGGATGTCGGGTCAGGGGATTGGTCACGCCGGGCCCCAATCGCAAGCGCGACGTGGTCGTGGCCGCCGCCCCGAGATGCATGTAGACGTCGCGCCACATGCCGGCCAGAAGCGGCGTGTCGGGCATCCACATGAAGTCAAACCCGGCGGCTTCCACTTGGCTTGCATAAGCGGCTGTATCCGTGGGCGTGCCCACCGTGGGAACCCGTAGTCCAAAACTTAACGCCATGGGTGTTTCTCCTCGAATTGCCGGCTGCCCGGCGGACCGAGCCCGCGCCACGGTAGTGCCTTTGCCGAGGCCGAGACAAGACACCCATGGGATATGTCAATGCGGCGCGCTGGCCCGAGCGCTGGTTCGATAAACCGGTTCCATATGATAGTCTTTGGATAAGATGGTCTGGGACAGCGCGTCGGCGCGCGATGATCGGACGAAAGGGGCTATTGCATGAAGGTCGGCTTCGGCATTCCGAACAATCACGGCGTCGAGGACCCGAATGATCTGGTCGCCCTCGCGGTGACGGCGGAGCGGTTGGGATATGCCAGTGTCTGGGTGCGTGAACATCTCTACCACTCGACCTATGTCGCCGAACGCCTCGGAGACCGGCCATATCATGACGCGCTCACGGTTCTAACGGCGATTGCCTGCTCGACCCGCAGGGTACGGCTGGGCACATCGGTTCTTGTCTTGCCGTGGCATCACCCGGCGCGTCTCGGCAAGATGGTCGCGACCCTGGATCATCTGTCCGGCGGGCGGGTGGCTCTCGGGGTCGGGGTGGCGATCACCGAGGACGAGTTCGAGAATCTCGGGGTTGATTTCAAGACCCGCGGCAAACTCATGGATGAGACCCTGGAAGCTCTCAAGGCGCTTTGGACCGAGGATGTTCCGGCCTATTCGGGAGAGTTTCATCGCTTCGGCGGGCTTCGTTTCTCGCCGAAGCCGAAACAGACGCCACACCCGCCACTGCTCATCGGCGGTGGAAGCGCGGCCGCCCGCCGGCGTGTCGCGCGGCTCGGCGATGGATGGCACACCCTCAGACTTACGCCGTCGCAATTCGATGCCGGTCGCCGGGACATCATCGCGCGTTGCCAGGCGGCGGACCGGGATGGCTCTAACTTGCATTATTCGATAACCTTGCCCTTGGGTTTCACCGGAAAGCCCCCGAGCGCGCCAGTCATGGACCGCACGGCTTTGACCGGGACCGATGATGACATCGCCGAGACCGTTCGCGCCTATCGCGAGGTCGGCGTCGATGAGATCGTGGTTAGCGTCAGCACCGGCGACCTTGCTGAGAACACCGGGGCGATGGAACATTTCATGGAACGGATCTGGCCAATCGTCGTTGATCAATAGCGCGTGACCGCGGTTGATGACGGCATACCGAGGAGTATTGGGCAAATGACGGCGATGGCGATAACGGACGAGGTTTCCAGCCCCCCGAGCCGGGCGATCGCGGATTTCGCGGCGGACCTGAGCCTGGCGGACGTGCCGGAGCCGGTGCTTGAGCGGGCGAAGCTGCACATCCTTGACGCCATTGGCCTCGGCCTGGCGTCCAACACCCATGATTTCGGCAAAAGCGCCATCGCCGGCGTCGCGGATATCGGCGAGGGCGGACCTTGTTCGGTTCTAGGCCGGCCGGAGCGGCTCGGAACCCGCGACGCGGCGCTGGTCAACGGCATTCTCATGCATGGCCTCGACTTCGACGACACACATCTCGCCAGCATCATTCATCCCACTTGTACCAGCCTGCCCACCGCGCTGGCGCTGGGCGAGGCCAGGGGGCTTGACGGCGAGGCGTTGCTGACGGCGTTTCTCGCGGGCGCCGAGGTCGGGATCCGGATCGGTGGCGCGGTCGATGGCGCCTTTCATCATGTCGGCTATCACGCGACCGGCGTCGTCTCGCATTTCGCTTCCGCGGTGACGGCGGGACGGTTGCTCGGATTGGACGCCGACCAGATCGTCGCCGCCCAAGGGATTGTCGGAAGCACCGCCTCCGGCATTCAGGTGTTTCTCGAGGAGGGGGCCTGGACCAAACGCTTTCATCCGGGCTGGGGCGCGGTCGCCGGGATCACGGCGGCGCATCTCGCCAAGCAAGGCTTCAAGGGACCGTCGCGCCCCTATGACGGCAAGTTCGGTTTGTTTGAAACCCATCTCCAGGACGCGGCCGGGAATGTGGATCTGGGCGAGTTGTCACGCGATCTCGGCGCGGTCTGGCGGATCGGCGATACCGCGCTTAAACCCTATCCGGTGTGTCATTTCATCCATGGCTGCGCCGACGCGGCGATCGAACTACACCAACGCATTGGGGATGCGAGGATCGCGCGGGTTGATGCCTATCTGCCGGAGCCGACCTTGCATATCGTGGCCGACCCGGCCGAGCTCAAGGAACGGCCGACCACTGACTACGAGGCGAAGTTCAGCGCCCAGTTCGTGGTGGCGGCCTGTTTGCTTAAGGGGCGGTTCGGTCTGCCGGACCTGCTGCCGGAGGCGATCGCCGATCCCGAGGTTCAGGCGTTGGCGCGACAGGTTCGGTGTCATGCCGATCCCGCCTCGGCCTTTCCGACCTATTTTTCCGGCGGTGTGGAGGTGACCTTGGAGGATGGCCGGGTCGAGCGTCGCCATGTCCGGGTCAATAGCGGCGCCGGCGAGCGCGCCATGGAGGCGGACGCGGTGGTCGAGAAATTCATGGCGTCGGCGACGATGACGATCGCGCGGGACCAGGCCGAGGAAATTCGCGACGCGGTGCTCGGGCTGGAGAAGGTCGCTGTCACGGAGCTCGGATCGCTATTGCGCGCCTGGGAGTGAGGACTGGGGCTGGGTGGCGTCGCGGCAATGGTCCTTGGTCCGAACCTTGAAGCCAGGGCCAAAAAGCTGGACTGTCCGGCGAGTTCCAAGATAGAAAAGTTGAAGTCTGAGGCGCGTTCGCCGTCGGCATAGGTGCCCGGCTCGGCTTCCCCGTGACAATGACGAAGAGTGGCTGTCGTGAAGAAGGTTGCGCTGATCTCCGGAGTTACGGGCCAAGATGGCGCGTATTTGTCTCAATTCCTGCTTAATAAGGGGTATGAAGTCCACGGCATCAAGCGTCGAACCTCGACCTTCAATACAAGCCGGATTGATCACCTCTACAAGGACCCGCATGAACAGGACGTGGATTTCCTGCTCCACTTCGGCGACCTGACGGATTCATCCAGTCTCACGCGCATCATTCAGCTGGTTCAGCCCGACGAAATTTACAATCTCGCGGCCCAGAGCCATGTGCAGGTCAGTTTCGAGACGGCGGAATACACGGCCATGGCCGATGGGATCGGGACCTTGCGGATGCTGGAAGCGATTCGCACGCTCGGCATGACCGAGCAGGTGCGGTTCTACCAGGCGTCGACCTCGGAAATGTTCGGCGGGATCGGAACCGAGCCATTGTCCGAAACCTCGCCGTTCCATCCGAGGTCTCCCTACGCGGCGGCAAAGCTCTACGCGCACTGGGTCACGGTCAATTATCGCGAGGCCTACGGGATGCACGCCTCGAACGGCATTCTGTTCAACCATGAGAGCCCGCTGCGGGGCGAAACCTTCGTGACCCGGAAAATCACCCGCGCGGTGGCGGCGATTAAACTTGGAATTTCGGAGAAGCTGTATCTCGGAAATCTCGACGCCAAGCGGGATTGGGGCCATGCGCGAGACTATGTGCGTGGCATGTGGCTGATGATGCAGCAGGACAAGCCGGACGATTACGTGCTGGCCACCGGGGAAGCCTATTCGGTTCGCGATTTCGCGGAAAAGGCCTTCGATTGTGTGGGTATCCGGATCAAGTGGCGTGGGGAGGGCGTGGATGAAGTCGGTATCGACGCCGCCAGCGGGCGCCATTTGATAGAGATCGACAAACGCTATTTCAGACCCACCGAAGTGAACTATCTGTTGGGTGATGCCTCTAAGGCGAGGGCCAAGCTCGGATGGGCCCACGAAACGAGTTTCGATGCCCTCGTCAAGGAGATGGTCGAGGCCGATCTCGCGGCGACCCGCAAGTCGGGAGCGGAACCGGTGCGGGGTGATTGAGATGGTGGAGCCGATATTCCCACTCGCGGGCCGCCGTGTTTGGGTCGCGGGCCATCGCGGCATGGTGGGAGCGGCGATCGCCCGCCGGCTTGGCGAAACCGAATGCGAGGTGCTGACGGTCGATCGCGGCGATTTGGATCTTACGCGTCAGAATGATGTCGAGGCATGGCTGGCGGAACACCGCCCGGATGTCGTGGTTCTGGCGGCCGCGAAGGTCGGCGGCATTCACGCGAACAGCACCCGGCCCGCTGATTTCATCCTCGACAATCTGCAAATTCAGAACAACGTCATTCGAGGTGCCCACGAGGCCGGTGTTTCCAAGCTTTTGTTTCTGGGCTCGTCTTGCATTTACCCTCGAAACGCCCCGCAGCCGATGCAAGAATCCGCGTTGCTGACCGGAAGTTTGGAGCCGACGAACGAGTGGTACGCGATCGCCAAGATCGCCGGAATCAAACTTTGCCAAGCGCTCCGCCGACAGCATGGCAGCGACTTCATATCTGTCATGCCGACCAATTTATATGGACCTGGCGATAACTACCATCCAACGGAAAGCCATGTTCCGGCGGCGCTGATAAGGCGATTTCATGAAGCCAAGATGACCGGCGATCCCACCGTGACCGTTTGGGGAACCGGCTCTCCGCTGCGCGAGTTCTTGTTCGTCGATGACCTGGCCGATGCCTGTGTGTTCGTGTTGGAGCACTATTCGGAGGAGCAATTCCTCAATGTCGGCACTCAGAAGGAGATCAGCATCGCGGATTTCGCGAGAACCGTGATGAGCGTGGTCGGGTATCAGGGGGATATCGTGTTCGACACCAGTAAGCCGGATGGCACGCCCCGGAAACTGTTGGATGTTTCGGCGTTGAGTGGGCTCGGATGGCGGGCGTCGACCGAACTGACCGATGGTTTGCGAACCGCTTACCGGGATTTCCTCGCGGGCGGCGGTCGTTTCAACGACTAGACCGTTTCTGGTCCCAATCTATCGATCGCTCCCTTCACGACGCGCACGACTTCATCGGGGTTCGGGGATTGGCTCACTTGGGATGCTCGCTCGCGCGCCGAATCCGGGACCTTGCCGACTATGTGAAAGCCCTGACCCAGAGCGCGGGACAGCCCGTGGGCCACGAAGTCACTGCGGGGATGGTCGATCTCAATCACCTGTGCTCCTGGTGGTGAGAACAGGATATTCGTAAGTCCGGAGCCGTGCGGCGACAGGATGATTTCGGCATTGGCGAAGGCTGATACGATCTCCGGGACCGACATTTCCGCGAGGACCAGTCTCTCGAAACCAAGGCGTTTCAATCGATCCACGATCACGTTCTCGTTCAGGATCCTGCGCCCGGATGCGTCGGCGCGAGATATGTAAAGTCGTCGCTTGGGGCCACCACCGTGACGATCCTGCATTGTCTTGTTGAAGGCGCCGGTATCCTCCGGTTCCATCAAGAATCGTAGGTTACGCCAGCTGGGTCCGACCTTGACCTTGACATCCCTGGCGAACGAACGGGAAGTAATGAAGGCTTTGGAAACCGTCACCGTCCCCGAGGCTGGAACCGGAATCAGGTCTTTGTCGCCAATTCCGAGCACTTCAAGAAACGCACGCTGGCGGTCGTTCAGATCGTCAGGGACGAGGATCGGTAATCCCGTGCCGAGCATGCGGCGCGCCCGAAAGGCGCCCAACAAGATGTCGCGCAGAAAAACCGCGCTGCCCTTCGCGTAATAGAGACAGATCGCGGCACCCTCGACATGAATGTTCAGGCGGGGATAGTGCAAACGAATCTTCCGGTTTTCGAGAATTTTCTCCGAGAACCCGAAGGCCATGCCGTCCAGGGGTAAGCCGATGTTGAACGGATGGGCGCTCACCACCGTTGCCTTGTCCTTCCCCAGGACTCCGAGACGATTAGGCGAATATGTCGCGTCCTCCATGAGAGCGACGTAGCGATGGAAATCGATCTTGATCGGCGTCGCGTCGGTTTCGATCTGAATGACGGTTCGGGATGCCTTGACGAACGACGCCACTTCCGGCGCTCGGAACGGTGTCTCTAGCCGGGCATCCACGACGATCATGTCGTCGGGGCCGCTCATCCGTTTCTTTCCCATGGCCGCGCGTGATGCATCTAGCCCGCCGCCGTTAGTTCAAAGGCGGACCATGAAATGTCCCGTAGATCAAACCGACTCTCTTCCTCGAGATATTGGTCGAAAAGGGCCATCCAAGAAGTGATTTCCGAGGCGTCAAAAGCCCCTTTGTCCCATTGGACGCGTTTTACGTGGCCCCGCAGATAGGCCTCGTGTTCATCGCTGATCGTGACGGCGCGATCCGTCGAGGGGGGCCCGGACAATCTGTCGCCAATGCTCGCCGCGATTTTCGCGGTCGCGAATCCCGATCCCGAGATTTCAAGATGGTCGGTCAGGAGATTTCGCCTCGCCTCCGCTTCCATGCTTGTCAAATCCACCGTTCCGTCCCAATGACCGGTGATCCAATCCAAGCTGTCCTCGATGGATCGCGTTACCGGATTAACCTCGTTGGCGACGAAGAAACTCGAGAACCGGTGCCCCTCGGGTTCGACATTGACGCTTATCGCCGGCGTGTTCAGAAGCGCGGCTTCCAGTCCCGTGGTACACCCCGTCGTGACGACCAACGAGGCCGCGGCCAGCCATGGCGGCGCGTTCGTGTCCGTCACCACGGTGACCGAGGGAAGGTCGATGGCGACGTCTTGCCAGATTTTCGAGCGCTCGGAGGGATGTGGGCGGACCACGACCGAGATATCAGGGCGGCGCTCGGCCAGCAATTCGATCAGCGACTTGAGTGTCTCGAGATTGCCGCGATCATGGGCAAGATGCTCATCGACAAGCGCCTTGTCGTCCGGATTGTCCGGGTCGTACCAGCCGACCTCGACCAAGAGACCGAGATACCGGCGGGGGTCTCCCCAGAGATTGTTGACGCTTCCGGAATTCGTGTTGATCAGAACGAACTTTCCATGCCGTCCCTTGATATCACGGACTTCCGCCTCGAAGATCGCCTTGAGCGGTGGGAGCAGAAAATCCACGCGCGAGTTGCCGGTAAGCGCCAGTTGCTGATCCTTGAAATTAAAGTGGTTCGCCAGCGCGCGACGTTGTCTGGGGCCTTGGCAGTACACCTCATCCACGAGCGAGGTTATCTCCGGGTCAACATTCTTGGCGATGAACCATTCATCGGAGAGCCCGAGAGTCTCCTCATCGATCGCGAGTACCCGGTGTCCATGCTCCCGGAAGATTGCCGCCATGCGTCGTTGGACGGCGTTGAGGCCCTTGATCAGATAGATTCCTTTCGGAAACCACCGGCTCCCGGAGACAATGGTTTGGTTGTAGCCCAGAACCACGCGGAAACCGCGACACAGCAGATATCGGCTTAGCAGGATCCGGCTAGGAAGCTCGCGAACCTTGCTTTCCAACGGCATGTAGATGATCGGCGCTGCTGGCGGCATGGTTGTTTCCAAAACAGGCGCGAAAACCATGTTTCGCGAAACCTAACCTATAGAGTTGCCGGCGGGATTTTGAAACCGAATAGGCGTGGTTCAAGGCGCCGATGACGGTCGGTCAAGTCGGGACGGTGGTTAGCTTTCCGAAACGGATCGGATTGCGTCAGGCGATCCCCTTGAAGTTTCCATAGTGAATATGGGTCGGTTGCACCTCGATATATTTCCGAAGATACGCGGCGGCGTGGTTGGTGCCTTTCCGCTCGTCGTGGCGCATCAGGAAGAAGAGGGCGAGGTCATGAGACAGATAGACATCGTTTAGGATCGTCGCCGCCTTGATCAGATCCAGATCGCTGAACTTTTCAAGGGCGGTGAAATCCCGGATAAAGATCGCGTCGGCCCAGAGCATTTGGCTTACCGGCTTGAAAAGATCTTGCCCACGAAACGGCCGGAAGGCTCTGCCGACAATATCGATCAGCTTGTGCATCACGAATCCGCGCTCGGACAGAGCGACGTGCAAATGGCCGAAAAGCGGTTGGTTCTTGTATAGCGGAACGAACTCCACCTCGGATTCCAGCACCAAGGCCTTCGACAGGACGTTGCACCCGTTTTTTAGGATATCCAGCTCGCTGCCCTGGGTATCGACACTGATGAAGTCGATATCCGGGAGCATGTCCAGATCATCGAGCCGAATTGTCTCCTCGGCGCTGGTTTCCATCACCGCGAAGTTCCCGGTCTCGGGTTCGGCGCCGATGGTTTGAAAGAGGTTTATCATCTCCGCGTTCGGCTCCAGGAGCGACGAGCATCCGGGAAACCGTGTTTCGTAAAAGGTCGCGGGCCGGCCATCGCCCAGGAAATGGGTAATGAAACGGTCCCGCTCTTCCATCGGGACTTCCTGGAGAGCGGCGGCGCTTGGCTCCACGCCGTAAACCTTGGCGCAACCTTGCGATACCAGCGCGTGATAACGCTCGGTACCGGTCGGCATGGCGCCGATATCCAAGATCGTAATCTCCGGCGCCGGTTCACCAAGGGCGTCGGCAATAGTGAAATTGCGTTGTTCTTCGGTCATTCCGAGAAGGTTCCTGGCCGTTTTTCATTCGAAGGCGCGGGTAATGATATCAGTGCTTCGCGAGCTAGCCGAGCATGTTACGGTCGCGCCACGCGCGGGACTTGCAAATGATTCACGAAACCCGAAACTGAACCTCGCGCGCTTTCTCGTGTTCTCCGGGGCTCAACCATGTCGAAGATGCCATCCGACGGAACCCTCGCGCCGGTGGGGCGATTTCGGAACCTCGCGCGCGACGCGATCACCTTCGGTCGTGGTCGCCTGTTGTGGGTCGGCCTGGTTTCGGCGCTCGCCGCGTTCTCGGAGGGCGTTGGGCTGGTCCTGTTGCTCCCCATCCTGGAAGTTCTGGGCGTGAGCGCTTCTTCCGGGAGATTCGGAGATTTCGCGGATCTGGCGGATTTGACGGGCGGTTTCGCGACCTTGGAAGCCGCCCTGGGTCTCTATGTGGCGGTTGTCGTGATGGCGGCGTCGACGATCGCCGCGCGCGGCGTGCTTGTATCCAGGCTCCGCTTCGCGTTCGTGGATGATTTGAGATCGCGCTTGCACGCTGCTCTGATCGCGGCGCGATGGCAGGTCGCAAGGCGCCATAGGAGCGCTGACGTGATGCATGTTTTAGGTGTCGAGGTTGCTCGAACCGGGGAAGGGGTTCACTTCCTGCTGCGGATGATCGGTTGGGGATTGGAACTTCCGGTGGTTCTCGCGGTGGTGCTGGCGTTGTCGCCGCCCTTGACGGGCCTAGCGTTGATCTGCGCGGCGGTGATCGGCGCGTTGGGGATACCGATCAATCGAATGACCCATCGAATCGCGAGACGGTTGGGGCCGGCCGGACGCGGCGTCCTGAACGCCGTCGGCGAGGATTTTTCGGCCCTCTCGGCCATTAAGGTTTTTTCCGCCGAACGTCGCCGCAGGGATCGCTTTCATGATCGGGTAACGGCCCTGCGCCGCGATAGTCGCGAGCATGAAAATATCCGCGCCGTCGCCCGCGCCTTGGCGATGTCGGCGGGCGCGCTGGCGGTGGCGCTATCCGTTTGGGTTTCGCTCGAGGTGTTGCGTCTTGCCCTGGCGGAGACGCTGGTTTTGGTGGTCGCTCTCGCGCGCCTGCTGCCCCTGATGAGCCGTGTGTAGGAGGGCTGGCGTCAGGTCCTGGTGGCGCTTCCAGCGCACGCCTCGGCGCGTGAATTGCTCAAGGAGTTCGCCGACGGCGCGGAACACATCCCCGACCATATGCCGGATATCGCGGGGCTCGAGAAACCCAGCATCGCCCTCCACAATGTCACCTTCGGTTACACGCCCGACGGCCCGGCCGTCCTCGAAGCGGTCACGGCGGATCTAGCCGGAGCCGACCATATCGCGATCGTCGGCGCGTCCGGGGCCGGCAAGTCTAGTTTGGCGCATATCCTTGTCGGGCTTCTGACGCCGCGCGAAGGATACATCCTGATCCAGGGGAAATCGCTGGACGAGGCATCCCTGACGGCGTGGCGGCGACGGACCGCCCTGGTTTCGCAGGACCCGGTTCTGTTTAACGAAAGCATCGCGGACAATCTCCGCCTCGCGAAGTCCGACGCTAGTGAGGACGAGCTTTGGGATTGTCTGGACCGCGCCGGTGCCACCTTTGCGCGGCATCTGCCGGATGGGCTGGAAACCATCGTCGGGGAACGTGGCGCGAGGTTCTCCGGCGGGGAGAGGCAGCGGATTGCATTGGCCCGCGCCTTGCTGGCGAAACCCGCGCTTCTAGTGCTGGACGAACCGACCGCGGCGCTCGACCCTGTGGGCGAGGCGGCGATAATCGAGACCTTGAGAGACCTGACATCCACAACCAGGATCGTCACGGTCAGCCATCGCCCGGCCCTTGCGCGCGCGGCCGACCACGTCATCATGCTGGAAAGCGGACATGTGCTTGCCCAGGGTGCTTGGGCAAGCTTGACGGATACGGAGCGCTCCGCGATCGAGGCCTTGGGGCTGGGTGATACCCGCTAGCGATGCCGACCATTGATCCCGGCCTCAGTCGCCCGATTGTCGGATGATGGTTTCACCAAAGCGCGCGAGGCCGCCTTCGAGATCATCCTTGAATGCCGATACCGGCACCGCGATCCGGTCCACCCCGGCTTTCGCCCGCTCTTCAACCGCGGCGAGCGGGTCCTTGCCGGATCCAGGCAAGACATCCGGGCAGCCGGTCATGACTTGGATTTCGCTCGGGTCCCGACCGGCGGCGCGGGCTTCATCGCGCATCGCCTCGATGACGCCCGCCACGTCGACAACCGCGCCGGTGGCGGGGAAGAAGCCGTCGCCGAGGCGTCCGGCCCGCCGAATGGCGGCCTTGGAATGACCTCCGACCATGATCGGAACGCGTCCATTCACCGGCTTCGGATTGCAGCTCATACCGCTGAAACTCGTGAATTCGCCGGCGAAACTCGCGTCATCGCCGTCCCAAAGCGCCCGCATGGCCTGGATATAGTCGTCCACCCGGGCGCCACGACGCTCAAAGGGTATGCCGAGCGCGTCAAACTCCTCGCGCAGCCAGCCGACGCCGATCCCGAGATCCAGGCGCCCGCCGGTCAGGTGGTCGATCGTGGCGAGATGCTTGGCCAAGACCAGGGGATTGCGTTGCGGCAGGACGAGAACCCCGGTGATCAGCCGCATCCGGGTGGTCAGCGCGCCCACATAGGTCAGCCAGGCCAGCGGATCGGGCCAGGCCATGTCGATACCCCCCGGCAGGCGACCGGATGCGTCATAGGGATAGCGGGTTTCGTAGTCCGTCGGGATGACGACGTGTTCAACCGCTATAACCGATTCGAAACCGGCGGCTTCTCCCGCTTCAACCAGCCGCTTCGCGTCGGCCGGATCAGGGTAGGCGATGTTGCCGAAATGCAGCGCGAACTTCATGACCACCTCCGTTGAACCGTTCCGAGGGAGCATGAGGTGTCCGCTTGCATGGGGTCAATGCGCCGGTCGACTCCGGGCGCATTGAGCGGGGTCGTGATCGTCCCGTGTGTTGGTTCCGCCGTGATTGTCCCGGCGCTATTCATCCTCGCCGCGCGGGGCCGGGTAGAATTTTATGGTCCGGATTTCAATCTTCCGCAGATCCGCCATCTGGAAGGAGTCATTGATCCAATCGTTCAGATAGTTCTTGGATCGCCTGAGGACCGGGTCCTGCGAAGCTTCCTCCAGAAACAATTTCAACGCGTCGCGGATCTTGCCTTCGAACTTCTCCGCCTCGCGCGCGCTATCGGCGTCGGAGAACCAAAGCGTCATCTCCGCCTCGAACTTGCAGTCGAGGATCTCGCCGCTGGAATCGCGCACGCCCGTGCGCACCCATATGGGATCACGAAAGACCAGTGGCGCCCAGTTCCCCACCATCTCGCGGATGCGTTCCTTGTGGCGGTGAGTGAAGAAGACACCAATCAGGAACAGCGCCGAGATGCCGAGATCCGAGAGCAGGCGCGCATTAAAGGAAAAGCCATCCTCGGTTTTGATCGTGTGGACCAGCTCTAGAATCAAGGCGAAGACAAAGTCGCCGAACACGATGATCGCGATGCCCAGAAGCACGTATTGGCCAATCAAATAGTAGCGATACGAGACCGGATAGAGGTATCGCGGCTTTTCCGTGTCCGGTGTTTGTGCCTCGGCTGATTGCGCCATGGGGTGAAATTTCCAATAAATTCTGGATAAAATTCTTGGAAGCTATAGATTGTGCCGTGAATTTATTTACAATTAGTTAATTTACTGTCGCGGCGAGGGATTTGTCCGTTGTGTGATTTTTCCCGCGCTCCACGCCGAAACACCAAAAACCCATGATTGCTCGGGTGCAATCGATTGGTTAAATCCTATATACTGAGTTCAGGCGCGCGGCCTTGGGCATTGCGAAGGCGGCGGGATGACACGGATCGGCGGAGCTCGACATGGCGATTAACTCCATTAACACCAACTCTTCGGTTTTCGCCTCGCTGCGATCGATCAATTCCGTCAACAACAGCAATTCAACCACCCAGAACCGGGTTTCCACCGGCCTGCAGGTCGCGGGCGCTCTGTCGGATGCTTCCAATTTCGCGATCGGCCAGTGGTTGCGCGGCGAGTTGAAAAGCATATCCGCGCTTTCCCAAGGTCTGAACCAAACCACCGGGGGCGCCTCGGTCGCCACCGCCGGGGCGGAGGGGTTGTCCAACCTATCCTCGGATATCCGGGTCAAGCTGATCGAGCTTTCCAACCCTGGAATCACGGCGGAGCAGTCGGGCATTCTGCAAAATGACCTGAGCGCCCTTTTGGATCAGGCTCAGGGATTGGTGTCGAACAGCAGCTTCAACGGCGCCAATTTGCTGCAATCCGGCGCGACGGATGTGAACACGCTGGCCAATGACGCCGGCGACACGGTTACCGTAAGCGCCCAGGGCGCGGTGGGTGACGCCGTGACCGCCCTGCAAGGCGCGTTGGGCGGTGATCCTTCGACCATTCTTCAGAACGAGTTCGCCGCGTTCGAGACGGCCTTGAACGACGCGTTGGGATCGCTCGGCGCCGATCAGAGGCAAATCAGCCAGCAGAACCAATCCCTCCAAGCGATCGCCGACGCGACCGAGGAAGGTCTGGGCAATATCGTGGACGCCGATCTCGGTCGCGAATCCGCGCGACTGGCGGCGCAAAGCGTGCAATCGCAGTTGTCGATTCAAACCTTCAATATCGCCAACAATTCCACGAGCAGCATTCTCGGCCTGTTCCGATAGGTTCGCGCGTCGATCGCGCCTGTTGATAGAGGTTTGTATCTAGTCGCGGTATCGAAGCCTCCCACTATGATGCCCGTCTACCGTCGCCCTGGCGAAGGCCAGGGCTCTTGCCTCCACCGTCAAGTAACCAGGGTCGGTGGAATCAAACATATATTTCAGAATGTTAAACTTTCTCGCCACAAGCCCCGGCCTTCGCCGGGGCGACGGTAAATTTGAGGTAACGGAAGGGGACGCGGGTTGTGGTAGACGCAATTCAGTACTGCTAGATGAAGCTTATTTCGGGAGCGGTTGCGCCTTGATGCCGACGAAGGTTTTGATCTTATGTTCCAGTACGCACCAAACCGAGCATTCCGGGTCGGCGCGGGTATAGGGCGCGGACATCTGCAGGCCCAGGAACAGGAACACCAC
>Ga0181579_10001634_pt1 | contig 18409 bp, 19 predicted proteins | sample 071ome_24_FD_132996 | JGI IMG/M metagenome (GOLD analysis project Ga0181579, IMG submission 132996) | Coastal salt marsh microbial communities from the Groves Creek Marsh, Skidaway Island, Georgia - 071402CT metaG (megahit assembly) | ecosystem: Environmental > Aquatic > Marine > Intertidal... | reverse complement strand
TAGAGCTAAATTGTTAACACTGTAAAGAAATGCTGCTTTTTTATTGATATTTCGACTACTAGGTAGTCATTTGTGCAGTAGTTAGCGGCAGTTGATGCCTAGGTGTGACTTCCTCTCTCTCCGCCATACAAAATACAGGCCTGTAGGCCTACGCTGCGCTGCCAAAGCGAACGTGATTTGAATTTAGAGCTCGCGCCAAGCGGCGCTTCTAGCTTGGGCAACCGCGGCCGCGTGTGGCGGTTACCCTAAGGCATCCATTTTCCAACTCAAGGCAGACGCTGTGCGAAAAATCTGTGCAGACGAACGCTTGCCCGTAACCTCCCCTGAGCCTACCGCTGATCGGGTAAAAATAGCCATTCGGAAAATTTGGGGTTAAAAATTTAGGCAAAGCAGACAACCTTCCTCATTGTTGTATTGGGAATAAACAATGAGCCATCGGTCGTTTTCAAGAGTTCCTTGTTCAAGAATTGCTCCTTCAAAAGCTGCTCGCTTTTACACGCTTGGTATAAGCAATTTATTGCTCATTACCGTCGCGGGATGTCAATCTCCGGGCTTTGATCGTGCGACGGAACCACTACGCAACGCAGTCGCGATCGAGAAAACAACCGAGAAAATACGCTCACGTTGTGCTTTCGTCGCGACTGCCGCCTCCGCAAACGGTCCAGTACTGGGCTGTTACGCGCAGGTCAGTGTTGCGAGGCCAGCCGTCGCCCGGCATGAGTTTGACGAGATATACCCTCTTTTGTTTCCAATTCCCGGTTATTCGAAAATGTCAGACCCGTTCGACAGCAGGTACCCAAACGAAAAGGAATCTCGAGTCGCGCAAATATTAGTTGATCGTTTTGTCCGCTGTGTGGATGAAGAGAGCGGTAGAGCAGGAATCGCCTGGTCCGCTCTCCAAGAAAACCATTTTGCGGCAAGGCGCAAATTATTAGCGAGATTTCTCGAGGGCGAGATGTCGTTTGGCAAATACTCGATGCACATTCGGATCTTAGACAGCCAACTGCGTGCGGGCGTCCTATATCAATCTGTCGAAAATGCTGGGAAGCGAGACGATCAGGTGAAGGTCGCCCTAAAGGGCGGTGCGCGCTGACCTAGGTTTAGGCTGCGACACCCATCGACAGGAATGCAACAAAGACGCTGACGCTGAGCAGACCGAGGAAATCAATTTTGAGGTTGCGGAAGTTCATGGCGCGCAAGATACGCAGTGCCGCCAAAACAGGGAAATATCCCTTTGGGCTATGCTTATGCTAAATCCATTATTTTGGCTGAGAAACGGCAGTTTGAGGTTGTTAAGGAACCCAGGCTAGGACGGCAGCCAGAACGGCGGGGACCACCAGTGCCCAAAGCGCCACCCCATGTAAAACCGCCGATAGGCGAAGCCCTCTGAGAGTTTCCCGGCTGATTTCAGTGCCGACAAAAAACAATGCCCCTATCAATAGCGCGCTGGTTAGATGGTTTAAGCCAGTGACCACCGGGCCGGATAACTCCAGCCACGAGCCCAACACTGATGCGGCGATAAAAACAAAGACAAAATTTGGTATTCGAATCTTGGTCTGCTGGGTCCCAATGTACAGACTCGCCAGTACGATCAATGGGATCAGCCAAAGGGTGCGGCCAATTTTCACGGTAGTGGCTACCGCTAAGGCCTGTTCACCGTAGATCTGGGCAGTGGCCACGACAGAACTTGTGTCGTGAATGGCCAAAGCCGCCCAGACGCCGAATTGCTCCTGACTCAATTCCAGCCATCGTCCAATACTGGGGAAGGTCAGAAGTGCAAGCGCGTTGAGTAGAAAAACAATACACAGAGCTGTGCCGGTTTGTTCCGGGCGCGCGTTGATGATGGGGGACAAGGTGGCGATGGTCGTGCCTCCACATATTGCCGTACCGGATGAAATTAACGCGTTGGTCTCCTGCTCACTTCGGCAAAGGTAGCCCAGGCCAAGGCCTGCAAGCACTGTGGTGCAAACATAGGCAGCGACGGGTAAGGCATAGATACTGCTTATGCTCAGCAGTTCAGAGGCGTTGAGCCTGAATCCGAGCAAGACAATGGCGGTTTGCAGGGCATATTTGCCGATTGTGTTGCCGTAGGGGAGGGGTGAACGGTTAAGGCTAAGCGAAATTAGCATGCCGATCACCAAGGCGATGGCCGGGTTGCCTGCGTAGATTAGAGCGCATAGAGCGACTATCGCGACCACCTTTGCGCCCATGGCCGAGCCGTCGCTGTATATCAGGGCCGGTTTTGATGAAATGACTGCGTCCCCCGAGGCAGAACTCCTAGCCCAAATCCTATATAACTTAAATATATATGGATATAGCTTAGCTTAATAATTTGCGGTTTCGCGGGCTGATGGGTCTCCGGCGGTCAGGGGCGCTTGCCGCGTCATCTGGGCGGTTTGTTTGGAAACGGAATGATGTCACCGGAAGGGTCCGCCAGCGCCTCGTTGTAGCCTATTTCCAGCCATACACGGTCTACAGAAAAAAGGCGGGAGATGGGGCGTACCATATTGAGGAGTCCATTTTCAGATGCTTGCTGATCGGAGCAGCGTTCCCAAGACAACCAAACCCCCGGTGAGGTGTAGGCATTCGCCTCAATGGTGATGCGATAAGCGCATTCTTCTACAGACCAGTGCATTGAAAGTCTCAGAAGGTGGAGTCGTTCACCAATAGACTGTGTTGATGTGGGAGGTTTTGATTCCAGCACGTAGGCCGAGCCTGTTTAATTTACTGGATCAGGTTAACGGACTCTCTATGCTCGGTGGGTACGCCGTTCCCGACACCGACCATTTCATCGAAAGCCGATTTGTGAACGAAGTCAGCTTTGTGTACCCCAATGTCCTTCAGAGTGTCGAAGGCGCTGCGGCGGCTCCGAAATCGCAGGGTGCTGCCGCGATCGTCAACCACGGGTGAGCGTTCTCCGTTTGCTAAGCTAAAGATCAAATAAATGCTTGGATCAACGCCGTGAACCTCTAACGCAGGTTGAATGCCTCGATCAAGGTGGTTCTTCAAGTCGCTCAGTTTCATGATCCATTCCAATCTGTGCTCACCCGCCAAGAATTCATCTTCATCGATGCAAAATATGTGAAGGCATTAAGGCGTCTAAGAAATAGTCAACTGCGCGCGAATGAAAATGTGATTCAGTTATCAAAATGCTCAAGGATTTCCCGCAACGGCAAGAATTCGATGATGAACGGTAGTTTTTTCTGGATAATCGGCTTGTCTCAATTGCTCGGCGTCTCTGCCTATGTTCAAGATCGATGAAAACCACTGCGATTTTCACCAATTTTTGGAAACGAGCGCTCGGGAATTCATGGCATTGCCAGAGGATCGTGTCCCGGAGTTCAAACTGGAAACCCAGTCCAGAGTGATAGCAATCCATGTGCTTGAGGCGAAACCCGCCGTCCTAGTGTTTTTTCAATCGATCATGGAGCGTGAGCCGGATCGATTCAAAACCCTGAATCGATTGTTCCATCAAGCACAACCGGGGCTGAACGGTGTTGGTTGGGTCGTAACCCGCTTTGGTGGGGCAGCTTATCTGAGTTTGTGCCTAGGCAACGAAATTTACGTTCGACTGATATGCCCCAAATTTAGCCCCCAGGCTCTTGATTTGGCCAAACGCCTTGACCGTTTTATGGACTGTTCGGTTGCAACGGGGAAGGCGGCGAATGAACCCTCGGCGATGCCTTTTTCCTTGGCGCGATCCTTATTGAATCAAACGGCCTGAGCCGCCTAACGAGCCGAAAAGGCTCGTTCATCTACTTTTTGTTACCACCCACCGGAAAGGTGTGGCGTGTTCGTTCCCCATGGGCTGACTGAGGCCTCGTTAGTCAGCTGGCTGTTCTGGCGGGCGGTAAGGACGTTATCGGCGCCTTGTCTGGCCAGAATTTGTGGATTCACTGACGTGACGTAAGTGGTATGTCACAGGCGATGCAACGGCTTTACCAGAGTCGAGGGACCGTTACTGCAATAACTTGGCGACAAGGCGCACTATGCAGACCAAGCGAAGACAGACCGAACCAAAATCCTAACAAGGTGATCAGACGGCCACAGATGGCCAATAGGTGTTAGTCATGAGTAAAACGAAATTGGGCGGCAATGAGCAGGAAATAAAAGCAGCGGATGCGCAGGGAGTTGTGTTGCAAGATGCTGTATCGGGCGTAAACGCTTCTCAGACCAGACCTGCGGCAACCGGAGACATGGGCCGCTCATTTTCCAGCAGGCTTCGTGAGTTGAGACGCAATAAGGCGCTCTCGCTGAGGAAACTTGGGCGCGAAATTGGCGTTACAGCGAATGCGGTTCTGCGCTGGGAAAAGGATGAGGTGACCCCAACCCGGGGTAAAATGCTGGAGTTGTCGCGTTTTTTTGATGTGGAACCGGCATGGCTGGCTTGGGGTATTGGCTCGCGCCGAAATCGGCTGAAACCCGACGACCTTATCCCTCAGTTGGCCAAGTGTGACGATACTCAGTTGACTGCGATCAGCGCCTTGCTTGACGCGTTTGATCAAGATCCGGAAAAACCGGTGTCATAGGACAAGCCAGTTGTTTTAGCCCCGCACTTATTGTTCACTCATAAACGGCGGCCCGCCAGCACCATAGATGGCGCTGCGCGTAGGCGTCACAGTCTCAGGGTTGGCGTTGTCTTTAGAGGGGGTGAACATGCCAATAAAGGTGTTGGGGATGATCGGTGTTGCGCCACCGCAGGATGCATCGACGGTACACATTGTTGGCGGTGGCATCGACAAAGACTACATCAGGGCCTTCACCCAAGCACACGAGCAATCAGGGTTCGATGCCATACTAATTGGACACTCCTCGAGTTCTGCGGATGGGTTTGGCGTCGCTCAATACGCCGCCACGCATTCAGAGCGTATTAACATCCTTTTGGCGCATCGGCCGGGCTTTAGCGAGCCAACCCAAGCAGCCAGACGCGTCGCCACCTTGGATAATCTGATTGATGGTCGTCTTTGGCTGCACATCATCACCGGCGGTGTGGACGCAGATCAGCGAAGGGACGGTGATTACACCCCGCACGATGAGCGATACGAGCGTACCGATGAATATTTAGACGTTATGCGATTGGTCTGGACTTCATCTGCACCCTTTGATTACGAGGGGAAGTTTTATCGGGTCAGTCGGGCGGCATCCGAGGTTCAAGGCCACCAACTCCCCCATGTACCGCTGTGGTTTGGTGGCGTATCCGATGCCGCCATACCGGTAGGTGCCAAGCACTGTGATATGTATGCGTTGTTCGGGGAGCCCCGGGCGCAAGTGCGCGAATTGATGGATCGAATAACGGCTGAGGCATCACAGTTTCAGCGCAAGCCCTCCTTTAATTTATCGTTCAGACCAATTATCGGCGCCACTGAAGCCGAAGCTTGGCGCAAGGCCAAAGACATTCTGGCGGGTGTGGAGGCGGCTTCGGGTCCTGGGTCGTCCAGACAACCGGAAGCAGAAACGGCGCGCCGCTTGATGAGCCTGATTGACAGCGGCGAGGTGCAGGACGAACGCCTATGGGTGCCCATCGCCGCCGCCGCGAAGGGCAGCGGTAATTCCACCGCCTTAGTTGGTACCCCGGAGCAGGTCGCCGAGGCCATTGCAAAGTACTATGACATGGGGGTGCGGGGCGTTCTGATTCGGGGATTTGATCCGTTCAACGACGCCATCGAATACGGCAACGAGCTGATTCCGCAAATTCGCGAAAAAGTTGCCGCGCGAGACGCTTCCCACTAGGTGGCCTTAGCCGCGATCACGCCAAATTTTTACGGCGAGAACCCTGCTGCCGCACCCAACGGCGGTTCTATATCGGGTTCTATATCAAGTTCTTGATTAATAGGCGCGGCCCTCTAAGGGGCCGATGATGGCCCAATCCACCAATGCCGAAGCAACGGCTAGGGCGACGCAAACAAGGAAGATAACGCCGAGCAGACGCCAGACGTGAAATTGTTCTTCCTCTTCTTCCGGGGCTGGCGGTTGTTCGTCTGGAAGCATGCTCGGATCCTATGTTCGGGATAGTTTTTCGCAGCGGGCGTGTCGATGCTTAGCCAGGCCCGTGAAGTGTTAAGCTTCCAAGATGTCGGCCATGGCTGCAACCGTTTCGCGGTTGAGTCCAGCTTGTTCCGCCGCGTTCAGTACGGAGTGCCAGCTGTTGGGGTCGATTTCAATGCCGGCCATTGCGCGTTTAGCTTGGGTTTCTTTCTCTGGATCCCCTGGCAACCGAACCAAATCGTTTCCTGCAGCGGGGGTACTGGCGTAAATATAATCCGCCATGGCAGTGACCTCCTTATCAAAGGCGTCTAAATCGCCAACCGCCTGCGGGTCGATCAAGATGGACAGCATGTTGTTGAGGGTTGCGCCAAGCCTGGGGTGTTCAGGCTGCATGGTAAACAAACCGCCCAAGGCGCCGCCGAGCATTTCACAAATCACCATCAAGCCGTAGCCTTTGTGGGCGCCAAAGGGCTGCATCGCCCCGGTGGGTGTTTTGCCAAAAATCACGCCGGGATCGGTGGTTTCTAAGCCGTTTTCGTCGACCAAGGATTGGGTGGGCACAGGTACGCCTTTCATATGAGCGACTCGAACCTTGCCGGCGGCCACCGTGGTGGTGGCCATGTCTAGGACAATGTGCCGGCCGTTCTTTCGCGGTACAGCGCAGCAGTACGGATTGGTGATAAAGCGTCGGTCTCGGCCCCCAAAAGCCACAACCATGGGGTCGTGACCGACCACGTTGACGTAGTGCATTGAGACCAAACCCTCGTCAGCGCAATATTCGGCAAACGCGCCGATACGCCCAAGGTGTGCTGCATTGCCAAGCGCGACACAGGCGATGCCAAACTCCTTAGCTTTGGCAATGCCAAGATCCATGGCTTCCAGACCAACGATGCGACCCAGGCCAGTGCCGCCGTCCACGGAGACTATGGCACCATTGTCCCTTTGCATGGTGATGTGGCCATGAGGATCGACCTGTTTGTCCAGCATGCCCTTGACGTAAGAGGGCACCATGCCGACACCGTGGGAGTCGTGACCTTTTAAGTTGGCCTCAACGAGATGCGCGGCGACCGCATCGGCATGTTCGGTTGGGGCGCCGGCACCTTGAAGAATTGCGCTGGCAGCTCGAGTAAGAGATTCATGTTCAATCAGCATGTGGTGTCATCCTTGGATTGGCGTCAATGGCGGCAGTCATGGCAAACGCCGAGTTTACCCGTGCGCGCTGAGTGATTCGACAGTGGCGCGGAGTTGAATGACAGTGGACTCAGCGGTTGCTTCGCGGTCTTGCAACCTGGGGGTTGTACAACCCAAACCACCGTTCAGAGCCTAAGGAAGGACCGAAATGGCGCACCCGACAGGATTCGAACCTGTAATCCCCGGTTTCGTAGACCGGTGCCTTATCCAGTTTGGCCACGGGTGCAGAGCGCGGCATTATCTGGAAGAACGCGTCAGTTCTCAAGATATTTCCGACAACGGATTACATGAACGAATTTTTCGAGCATGGGCCATCGCCAAAAATAAAGTATTAATTATAATCTTGCGATCGTATTGACGGATGTAGCGGATAAAGAATGAACGAACTTGACCCTTTGGTTGTCTCTGGTCTGCAGCTGATGCTGGTGGGCATGGGAACAGTGTTTGTGTTTTTGACGCTGCTGGTTTTTGCTGTCCGTCTCATGAGTAAAGTTCTGATGAACTTTGTTTCGTCGGAACCGGGCGGCGCGCAAACCAAAACCGCTAAGGCAGTGCCGGCCGCTCATGTGGCGGCAATTGCAGGCGCTCTCGAGGTGCATCGACGGCATCGAGATCAACGCTAGCAGCCCGAGCCGCCGAGATCATCGGCACCGCATACAAGCATCGCTTTGACGCACGGAGAGGAAATGAGTCAACAACAAAAATTAGGTATCACCGATGTTGTCCTAAGGGATGCGCATCAAAGCTTATTAGCCACGCGGATGCGTATCGAAGACATGCTGCCCATCGCATCAAAACTGGATCAGGTCGGGTTTTGGTCGTTGGAGTCCTGGGGCGGGGCTACCTTTGATGCCTGTATTCGCTACCTCGGGGAGGACCCCTGGGAACGTATCAGGCTGCTCAAGGCCGCCATGCCGAATACCCCGCAGCAGATGTTGTTACGGGGTCAAAATATCCTTGGGTACCGCCACTACGCCGATGACTTGGTTGAAAAGTTTGTGGAACGGGCGGCTCACAACGGGGTAGACGTTTTCCGCATTTTCGATGCCATGAACGATACGCGCAATCTGCAAACGGCGATTAGGGCAACCCTAGCGACAGGGAAACATGCCCAAGGGACGATTTCTTATACTGTCAGTCCAGTGCATACCCTCGACTTGTGGCTAGACCTTGGCAAGCAGATTGAGGATATGGGTGCTGAGAGTCTTTGTATCAAGGATATGGCGGGATTACTCAAACCCTACACGGCGTTTGAACTGGTTAGCGGCCTAAAAGCCAGTCTCGACATACCCATCCACATGCAGTGCCATGCCACCACTGGTATGTCGACCACTACCTACCTCAAGGCTATTGAGGCCGGTATTGACAATGTCGATACCGCAATTTCGTCCATGAGCATGACCTATGGTCATTCGGCGACTGAGTCTTTGGTGGCCATACTTGAAGGGCAGGAACGAGACACTGGTTTGGACATAACGCTGCTGGAGGAAATTGCCGCTTACTTCCGCGATGTGAGAAAAAAGTATGCTGAGTTCGAAGGTGGCCTTCGGGGCGTCGATTCGCGAATTTTAGTGGCCCAAGTGCCCGGTGGCATGTTGACTAACTTAGAAGGGCAGTTGAAGGAGCAGAACGCAGGCGAGCGCCTTGATGAAGTGCTCGAGGAGATACCCAGAGTGCGTGAGGATCTGGGTATGATTCCATTAGTGACGCCCACCTCACAGATTGTCGGAACTCAGGCTGTGATCAACGTTCTTGCCGGATCACGCTATGCCTCCATCACCCGGGAGTCGGCGGGTGTGCTGCGTGGTGAGTATGGCGCGACGCCCGCGCCGGTGGACCCGGCCTTGCAAGAGCGGGCGTTGGACGGCGATGAATTGATCACTTCGCGTCCCGCGGATCATCTGTCTGCTGAGGTTGAGGAACAAAGCCAAGCGCTACGTCAGCTTGCGGCAGACGAAGGATTTGCGCTGGCGCCTAGCCAAAATGCCGAGGAAATTGATGATGTACTCACCTACGCCTTGTTTCCTCAAGTTGCGGTCAAGTTTTTTGCTAACCGTGACAATCCTGAAGCGTTTGAGCCAGCACCCGGTGCTGCGCCAGTTGTCGCTTCGGCGACTGCGCCGCTGCAGCCATCTGCTGGCAGCAGTGCTGTCGCTCATTACACGGTCGCGGTTGATGGCCATTCCTATCAGGTAGCGGTAGCAGACGGGGGCACCACTATTCAGCCGTCGGGCGAGCCGCCAGCGGCCGCCAATGTTGTTAGCCCTGCCGCCTCGGTGGCGGTAACTGCGGGCTTGGCAGGCACTATCCACCAAGTTCTCGTAGCTATAGGAGATCAGGTCGAGGAAGGCCAAGTGGTTTGTATTTTGGAAGCCATGAAGATGGAAACCGAGGTCAGGGCGGGTGCTTCCGGTACCGTAGGAACGATCGCGGTTGCCGTAGGTGATACGGTGGCGGTAGGACAAGAGTTGCTGACACTTGGATAGTGCTTTCTGCGGATTCAGTCGCAGGCTAGATTTTTAGGGAGAATCCGGTTGGAATTTTTTGATCAGCTTTGGGCCGGGTCAGGACTGGCACAGATCACAGGCGGCCAATTCACGATGATTGTCGTGAGCCTTGTGCTGCTGTATCTGGCAATCGCCAAAAAGTTTGAACCACTGCTGTTGGTAACTATCGGCTTTGGGGGGCTTCTGAGTAACATTCCCGGGGTGGAAATAGCCACCGGCGACGGTTTGCTGCACTTGATCTATGTTGTTGGCATTGAAACCGGTGCGTTTCCTCTGCTGATTTTTATGGGCGTTGGTGCAATGACGGACTTCGGGCCTGTGCTGGCAAATCCCAAAACCTTTTTGCTTGGGGCAGCGGCGCAGTTCGGTATTTTTGCCACCCTGCTCGGCGCCTTGGTCCTCAATAGCTTTGGCTGGATGGAGTTCAGCCTCAGTCAGGCGGCGGCGATTGGCATTATCGGCGGTGCTGACGGTCCCACGGCGATTTTTGTCGCTGGAAAGTTAGCTCCAGAATTGCTCGGCGCTATCGCCATAGCGGCGTATTCCTATATGGCGCTTGTGCCGATTATTCAGCCGCCGATTATGAAGGCGCTGACTAATGAAGAAGAGCGCAAGATCGTAATGGTTCAGCTGCGAGAGGTCAGTCAAACTGAGCGCATTGTGTTTCCTTTGCTGCTATTGCTTCTCGTGGCGTTTTTGCTGCCCTCAGCAGCGCCGCTGTTGGGCATGTTCTGCTTCGGGAATTTGATGCGCGAATGCGGCGTTGTCGATCGTTTAGCGGATACCACACGCAACGCATTGATTAACATCGTTACCATCATGCTGGGTCTGGGAGTTGGTTCGAAACTTCAGGCAGCGAATTTTCTGACGGCAGAGACATTGGGTATTTTGGTGCTTGGCATGTTGGCCTTTGCCATCGGTACCGCCAGCGGCGTGTTGATGGCGAAGCTGATGAACCGGTTGTCGTCATCGCCGATTAACCCGCTCATAGGCGCTGCGGGTGTAAGCGCAGTACCCATGGCTGCGCGGGTGGTCAACAAAGTTGGTCTTGAGGCCAACGCCCAAAATTATCTGCTGATGCATGCCATGGGGCCAAATGTGGCGGGTGTGATTGGTTCCGCAGTTGCGGCAGGTTTGATGATTATGTTGGTGGGCGGTTGAGTCTCAATTAGCGGATTTTTTCCTGAGTTGTTAGACTTTCGGCCCTCCGGGATTCGGTGATATATGAAGTTCCAAAGTTTTTTCTTACTCGCGTGTACCGCATTTGCCCCTGTGTTGGCTTTCGCCGAGTTTTGGGTGTCGATAGCCAGCTTCAAAAATCGTGACAGCGCCGAAGTAGCCATGATTGCGGCAAACCGCCAGAGCGCTGAAGATTTTAAAGTACACGGCACATCCACGGCCAAAGGCTATTTCTTTCGGGTCGCGGCGGGACCCTATCAAACCCAACAGCAAGCTAAAGAGGCCCGGTCCTTGTTGGATGCAACAGGTTTGAGCGCTGGCTGGATCTGGCAGTCTTCTGCTGCCTCGCCCGGAATCTCTGCGGACAACGGGATTCGGTACTCTGGCGTCGGCGAGGGGGCAAGCTTTGAATCCTCTGAGACTTTGCCCAATTGGGAAGAGGGATACCAATCCGATACCAACATTGATTACGACTACGATAGCGATGACGGCATCGAGGCCGAGCTTATCGACCCTCGCTACAACTCGGTCCCAGATAGCCCGGAAACGGCTCCTGCGGGATATCAGCTTAACAAACTTCGGCGAGACACAAGGGCGCCGCCATTGAGGTCCAGTGACCTGTTATTCGCCCTCAGTCAAACCCGCCCCAAAATCCCCACCGCTTCAACCCCCCAACCACCCCAAGACACCATAAATTCAGACTCCCCAGCACCAACTGGCCCCACCAAAGCTGCAGTGGAACTACCCGGGGTAACCTTCGCTCTGGACTCCCCCATTCCGCTGGCCCGGCGCGATAACACCCCTGCGGATCTGCAGGTAGACGGCCGACTGGACGAAGCAATTTGGCAGGAACTGCCGGGTGCTGACGGTTTCTCTGTCATCGACCCGGATACGCTTGCTAAGCCGCCATATAGAACGCTGGTGAAGGGTTTCTACACGCGACGAGGACTGTACGTCGCAATCGATATGGAGCAGCCGAAAGAGACGCTGATTCGGCGACTTTCCAGTCGCGACTCTCGTAGCATTAACCGAGATAATGTTGGCATAACACTAGATACATCAGGTGCAGGTCGCTACGGGTATTGGATGAACGTTGCCTTGGGCGGTAGTCAGTCCGACGGCACACTGCTACCTGAGCGCCAATTCAGCAGCGATTGGGACGGTGCGTGGTATTCGGGAACGGCGGTAACTGACGCAGGCTGGAGCGCAGAGTTCTTTCTGCCATGGTCTCAGATGGCCATGCCTAAGACAGTTGGTGAACGTACGATCAATGTGTACCTCTCCCGAAAGGTCGCGTCGCTGGACGAACGCTGGGGGCTTCCTGCCTTGCCCAGTACAAATCCGTTATTTATGTCGATCATGCAGCCGTTGTTGTTCGACGATGTTGCGCCAATTCAGCAGTGGAGCATCTTTCCCTATGCGTCGTTCACGCTAAATACGTTGAGTCATGAACAGCAGGAGAATTTTGGCGCTGACCTGTTCTGGCGACCATCCACCAATTTTCAGCTAACTGCGGCCATAACACCGGATTTTGGTGCCGTTGAAAGCGACGACGTTGTCGTCAACCTGGGTGCGTTTGAGACTTTCTTTCCTGAAAAGAGGTTGTTTTTTCAGGAAGGAATTGAGGTTTTTACTGCAACCCCGCGGGCAGAGGAAGAGGTTCCAACGACACTGCTGAATACGCGACGCATAGGCGGTGTTGGACGTGCACCCGAGCTGCCGGATGGAACGGTGTTGACTGACCTTGAACGGCAGCGACCGGTCGATTTGGCTGGTGCCTTGAAAACCGTTGGTTCATTCGGCTCGTTTCGTTACGGCTTACTGGGTGCAGTGGAAGAGGATGCGCGGTATTCGGCCGGCGACCAGGTCTACACCCAAAGCGGCACTGATTATGGTGTTGCGCGATTGCTTTACGAGGGTAAAGGCCGCAACGGCGATTACCGTGCGTTAGGTATTTTATCGGCCCTTACAGCGCATCCTGATCAAGATACCCAAGCTCATGGGGTTGACTATCATTACCTAACAGCGACCGGGCGGTGGAAAGTTGACGGTCAATTTTTGTCATCCAGTGCTGATGAGCGCCGCGACGGTTTTGGCGGCTTTGTCGATGTGCAGCGCAATTTTGGAAAAGGGCGGAGCTTAAAGCTGGGCTACGTTCACTACGATGAGCATCTGAACATTAACGATCTTGGTTTCCTGCAGCGCAACGATTTGCGCGGTGCAAACGGACGCTACAAAATTGTTAGATCCGATCTGGAGCGCTTTCGTAAGACCGAGCTGGCCTATTGGTTTCGGCTGGAACGCAATACCGCTGGCGACTATGTTCGAAAGGGCATTGGTATCGACGCCGAATTCGACTTGGTCAATCGCCATCAATTGAAGCTGGGCGGTGGTTTTTTTCCAAGCCGTGCGGAAGACCTAGATAGCCGCGGGAACGGAACCTATCGTTTCGGCGACAGAAACAGGCTGGAATTTTCCTACCGCACGGATCGGGCAAAGGCTTTCAGTTCCGATCTTGCGATTCGCCGTCAGAAAGAAAAACTCGGGGGCGCTGAGGTTACGACCACGCTGGGTATTCGTTGGCGCCCCTTGGATAATTTGGCGGTGGCGGCAAAGCTGCGCTATGTGGATCGTCAGGGGTGGCTGCTGTGGCGTGAGGGCATTGACTTTGCGACCTTCGATTCTCAAGAATGGCGTCCAGAGTTGGGGGTAGAGTTTTATCCTTCCGCCAAGCACCAATTTAAGTTGTCGTCTCAATGGATTGGCATACGTGCGTCCCAGAGTCAAAACTACCAGTTGGTAGCAGATGGCGAATTTTTGCAGGCGGTTTCCGAGGATGTGGCACGCAGCGACGACTTTGCAATTTCCGATTTGTCTCTGCAATTGCGCTATCGATGGGAGATGGCCCCGCTGTCGGATTTTTTCTTGGTTTATACCCTTAATGGGCGTTACGAGGTCACAGATGAACCGTTCAACGAGCTTTTATCCTCGACGTTTGATGATCCGATTGTGGAGCAAGTGACTATGAAATTGCGTTACCGGTTTGGTTCATGAAGCGTTTTCGTAACGCTACCCAGTGGGGTGTCTATGACGTTGGGGTGGAAGATGGGCGCATCAAGACCGTGGATGGCATACCACAAGACCCGGAAGTCTCAGACGTTGGTCAGGTTTTGCTTGATGGGGTGCAGCACGATACTCGCATTCAGCGGCCAGCGATTCGTAAGGGATGGCTTGAGCAGAAGGATCGTGCTCGGCACTTGCGCGGCGAGGATGAGTTTTGCGACGTGCCTTGGGACGAAGCGCTGGAGCTTGCCGCTAACGAGCTAGAGCGTGTGGCCCAGGAGTGCGGAAACACATCCATTTTCGGCGGTTCCTACGGCTGGGCCAGCGCAGGGCGTTTTCATCATGCGCAATCCCAGTTACATCGATTCATCAATTTAATGGGTGGCTGCACCCGGGCAATGAACTCCTATAGCACCGCTGCAGCTCAAGTGATCCTGCCGCATGTTATTGCGCCGTGGCACGAGATGGAGCTGCAGCAAACGACCCTAGAAAATGTCATTGGCAATACTCAGCTGTTCGTTGCCTTTGGCGGGTTGCCTCGAAGAAATGCCCAAGTGGCCTACGGCGGGATAACCGAACATCGCACTCATTTGGATTTGCAGCGGGCGCGGGAGTCCGGCGTGAAATTCGTCAACATATCGCCCGTTTCCAGCGATGTGGATGCGCGGTTGAATGCGGATTGGCTCGCCCCGAAACCCGGCACTGATGTGGCCTTGATGCTGGGCCTAGCCTTTGTCCTTGAAACCGAAGGCTTGGCCAACCGAGATTTTCTTCAAAGCCACAGCGTAGGCTATGACCGAGTAAAGGACTATTTGCTTGGGGCTAGCGATGGACAGCCCAAAACTCCGGACTGGGCTGCGGCCAGATGCGACGTTGAGGGTGAAGCGATTGTAGCTTTGGCTCGAAATATGGCGTCAAAGAGAACCTTTTTGACTGCTGCATGGTCCCTGCAGCGCGGCGACCATGGCGAACAGCCCTACTGGATGTTGGCTACGCTAGCGGCGATGCTAGGACAGATTGGCTTGCCCGGTGGGGGCTTTGGCTTCGGCTATAGCGCGGAAGGGTTTGTGGGATCCAACTACAAACGCTTTAACTGGGCGACGCTACCAAAGGGCAGGAATCCCACGGGCGCTGCGATTCCCGTTGCCCGAATAACCGATATGCTCCTGAATCCCGGGACCGACGTGCAATACGACGGACGCACAATTACCTATCCAGATATCAAGTTGATTTACTGGGCTGGCGGCAATCCATTCCATCATCATCAGGATTTAAACCGTTTAGTGAAAGGGTGGAGGCGCCCAGATACGGTTATTGTTAACGAACCTTGGTGGACCCCGGTGGCACAATGGGCCGACATCGTCTTTCCTGCGACGACGTCGCTTGAGCGAACAGATATTTGCGCTTCCAGTCATGACCCCTACGCTCATTTCATGCAGCAAGCCATCGCCCCTCAACATCAGGCCCGATCCGACTATCAGATATTTGGCGGGCTCGCAGCAAAGCTAGGGTTCGAAGCGGAATTTACCGAGAATAAAAGTGAACGCCAGTGGCTAGAAGATATGTGGCAGCGCTCGGCTGCCTTGGCTTCCAAGCAGGGGTTCGCATTGCCGACCTTCGCTGAGTGGGAGAAGGCGGGTATCTATAGGCTGCCTGACGAACCCCGAACGCGCGATTGGATGGCTGACTTTAGAAAGGATCCGGTAAAGGCGCCGCTGGCGACACCCTCAGGTAAGCTGGAATTATTTTCTGCGACGGTAGCCGGTTTTGGTTACGCAGATTGTCCCGGACAAGCGACTTGGCTTGAACCGCAAGATTGGCAGGATGTAGACCCCGAGCTTTATCCGCTGCATCTGTTGTCCCCACAACCTGGTCGAAGGCTCCACAGCCAATACGATCAAAGTCAGTATAGCCAAGCTGGGAAGATAGCGGGTAAAGAGGTGCTAACAATGCACCCCGAGGCGGCGCGGCAACGGGCTTTGCAAGCTGGCGATTTGGTTCGGGTATTCAATGACAGAGGCGCCTGTCTTGCTGGTGTTTCGATCAACGCGAGAATGCGAGCCGATACGGTTGTTCTACCGGTTGGTTCATGGTTCAAGCCCTGCGCGAAAACAGGACTGGAACTTAACGGTAATCCAAATGTACTGACCCGAGACAAAGGCACCTCTCAACTTGCACAGGGTTCGACAGCACATACTTGCTTAGTGCAGGTTGAACGATATGCCGAGAAGCAGATCCGGGATTAGTTGTTTGTTTCACGCTTGCGCACCTCGAAATTTTTTCTGAGGTCGACCGAATAGGAAGCTAAGTGTTGATCTAGCATGGCTTGGGCCGCCGCTTGCGAGCCATGCGTACCAAGCCGCTCGACCTGCTTTCCAGAGGCCGCGTTGACGATGACCCAAACCGGCCGTGTTTTCATTTTTCTACTCGGTTCTGGATTTTAAGACTTCTTGGGGTGTTAGTCGGGCAGTGAGGCGATCAGTTTTTTCATCAGCCGCGTGCGGGACTTTAACTGCAGCATTAGTGCTTGCTGGGTGATTTGGTGCTCGCTCATCGGCGTGGATTCTGCCCGAGCATGGTCTAGGTCGAGCCAGCCTGGCTCTAGGCCGAAGCCTGACTCCAGGCGCCGAGCCATCACATGACCAATATGTTTGCCGCCTTTAAGCTGAGAAAGGTAATTAGCCGAAACGCCGGCATTGACCGCGGCATCAGCCAACGAACGGTAGCTTTGAAGTACCGCGAGAAGATTGTTGTGCCTGTTGTCAAACGCCCCTGCCATGGCTGGTAAAATAGCAAAGGTAAGGGGAAGGAACGCTTCACTGGTAACTAACGGTTAGCATTATTAGGTAAATATTGTGACGTTTTTTGCAGCCTTTTGCCTAAACAGCGGGTGTCTTGGCAAATCTGGCTTGGACGTTTTTCAAGGTATGTCATGGATATCAAGGGTCGATGGCCGAGGTTAAGGTCGACTTCCTGTGGTGGAAGCGTTCCCGCAAATTGCGGTTCGGGGTTGGGCCACAAACATTGAAAATGGTAGCCCCGACAGGAGTCGAACCTGTATCTATCGCTTCATACCCGCTACCGCTTTCGCGGCCATCCATCCATGAGCCGCTGCAGCATGGGTGGGTGTTTGTGGTCTGGACTTTCTCTTAACCATGGCGCTTCGGCGCATTAGGTTGCATCCGTCAAGTCTCTACACCTTTTGGCAGCTTGCAGGGCTGCCAACTTGGCTCGGGATTGCCATGCTCGTCAGTGCCTGTCCGCTGCGAGTGCAGGTTTCCCCGAATTTGAATGCTTCTCACCAGCGGTTTCCCTGAAGGTGACCCAATTTTTTAGGAGGCGATCGTTCTATCCATTGAACTACGGAGCCGTCAGCAAATGTTAGCAAGATCGCCCGGGAAGCCAAAGCGCGGTGTCAGGTTTTAGCTTCCGCAGGTGGTTTGCTCACGTTGTGGCGTTTATGACCATTGATCGAAGCGTAAAATTTCATCAAGCGGTTTGCGCGTGACAGGTCCAAAATTCCCGAGAGGATAACCAACAGGAATAAGAGCATAGGCCGCCATTGATTCCGGCAGGTTGAGGGCTTCAGCCACCGCTTTGCGATCCGTGAGGGCAAGAGTCGTCGGTGCGGCACCTAACTCTAAGGCGCGAGCCGCCAGCAGAAGATTTTGAATGCCTGGCCAAATCGACCCGTTGCCACGGGCGATCATGTCATTTGTGGCGGGTACACCAAAATCCATGCAGGCGATGATCAATGCGGGGATTTCATGCATATGTTCTTTCTGCCAAACCACCGCATCTACCATGCGCTTGCGTTTGTCACTGCTTTGATGGGAGAGGCTGCCCGGGTTGTCGATCAAAGGGGCTAGATAGGACTCAACACCGGCACGATTCATGTCCGCAAGGCGCTGCTTAACCGCAGGGTCTCTGACGACTATCCATCTTGCGCCTTGGGTGTTGGAGCCGGAGGGCGCCTGATTGGCTGCGCTGATGAGATCCCGCAGCATTTGTTCTGGTACCTCTCGGGTGTCCAGCTTGCGCATGGCCCGGCAGTTGTACATGGTGTCGAAGATGCCCATTTGGTTTTGTGTAGTGGGTTGCGACATAGAAATTCCCTTAAATTTTGTTCTGGTATTTGTGCTCAGGCGCTCAGCCGGGCGTAATCTTCCCAAAAGCTTGGATAGGTTTTGTTAACAACGCTTTTATCGTCGACAGTGAGATTACCAAAGGCGCTTCCAAGAGTGGAAAAAGCCATGGCCATGCGATGATCGTGATAGGTCGTTAACCGGTGGGCTTTGGGCGCACGATGGTTAAGCGGTTCAATGTTGATGGAGCTATAGGTGGTTGTCAGGTTGATACCCATGGTCCTGAGCTCCTGAGCCGGGCACTCCAGTCGATCGCACTCTTTGTGGTGTAGCGAATGCAGCCCGGTAATTGCGATCGGTGCGGGTAATAACGGCGCAATGGCAATAAGAGTCAACGCG
>Ga0181579_10001630_pt1 | contig 18426 bp, 20 predicted proteins | sample 071ome_24_FD_132996 | JGI IMG/M metagenome (GOLD analysis project Ga0181579, IMG submission 132996) | Coastal salt marsh microbial communities from the Groves Creek Marsh, Skidaway Island, Georgia - 071402CT metaG (megahit assembly) | ecosystem: Environmental > Aquatic > Marine > Intertidal... | reverse complement strand
CTTGGCGGACCGGTCTTCGGCCTGAAGCGCGCTGTGGATGAGGGCCTGGTGGATGGGCCGAGGATATTCCCCTCCGGCGCATTCATTACGCAAACGGCCGGCCATGGTGACTTCCGGCGCCCGGTGGATGGACACCCGGAGTTTGGCGGCGCAGCCACCAATGCCCAACGGCTGGGGTTTTTCCGCCTGGCCGACGGTGTTCCGCAGGTCCTTGCCTCGACCCGGGAAAACCTGGGCAAGGGCGCCACGCAGATCAAGATCATGGGTAGCGGCGGGGTCGGATCAATGTTCGACCCGGTTGATTCGATTCAGTACACCCCGGATGAACTGCGGGCCATCGTACAGGCCGCCAGAGATTGGGATACCTATGCGGCCGCGCATCTGCACAATGCCCCGGCCATCCGACGGGCGGTCGAGGCCGGTGTGATGAGCGTCGATCATGGCTTCATGATGGATGAGGAAGGCGCGAGGATGATGGCCGAAAAAGGCGTATTTCTGTCCACCCAGTTCGCCATCCTGGAGATGGTGTTTGAAATGGAGTTCCTCACTGAATGGCAGTTGCAGAAGGCCCGCATGGTGGTGGATGCCTCCCATGACATGGTGGGGTATATCAAAAAATACGGAATCAAGACCACATTCTCGTCTGATTCATTCGGGCCTGAATCCCTGTCGGCGTCCCTGCAAACGCGCGAATTCGAAGCCCGGTCGAAATTTTTCACGCCCGTCGAAATATTGCAACATGCAACGGCCAATGCCGCTGAACTGCTGGAACTCTCCGGCCGGCGTAATCCTTATCCCGGGAAGCTGGGCGTCATCGAGGCCGGCGCCATGGCGGACCTGATCATTGTCAGGGGAAACCCGCTGGAAGATATTTCCCTGCTGGGTGATCCGGCAGCCAACCTGCTGTTGATCATGAAAGACGGTAAGGTTTTCAAAAACACGCTGAAGAAATGAATCATGAATTTTTCACTGACTGAAGAACAGGAACTCGCCGTCGACTCATTCGCGCGGTTTCTCCAGGCGGAGATCCGCCCGATCGCTGAACGGCACAAGGGTGAAAAAATTCCAAAAGAGGCCATGCAGCAGGCCCTGGGCCTGATGCTCCCCTTTGGCCTTGGCAACGGGCTGGTCGCCGAGGAGCGGGGTGGGCTGGGGCTCGATGAAGTCACCACCGGTTTGCTGTTCGAGCAACTGGCCATGGTTTCCCCGGATATAGCGGTCATGATACTGATCCAGACCGAAGCCGGATTGCTGCTGGAGGATGCACCCGAACATTTGCGTCAATCTCACCTCGCACCCCTGCTCAACGGTGACCTGATGGGGTGCATCGGAATTTCGGAACCCGATGTCGGCTCCAACATCGCCGAAATCAAGACGCGGGCCCGCAAGGACGGTGACGACTGGCTCATCAACGGCGAAAAATGCTGGATTTCGAACGGCGGCTATTCCGATTTCATCGTGCTGGTCGCCCAGGCGGAGCAGGGGGAGGAGAGGGGCCTGGCCCTGTTTCTGATCGACCGAGAAATGGGTTACACGACCTCCGATATCGAGAAAATGGGACTCAATGACCAGTCCACGGCGCAGGTGTTTCTGACGGATACCCGCGTGCCCGCCGATCGTATGATCGTACCGCCCGGTCAGGGGCTGAAGCGGCTGATGAAGCTGTTGCAGGGGGGGCGGCCATTGCTGGGGCTGCTGGCGGTCGGTATCGCCCGCAGGGCACTGGAGGAGTCTATTCGCTACGCGCAGGATCGTAAGCAGTTCGGAAAGCCCCTTGCCGCCAACCAGTTGATCCAGGAGCGTCTGGCGGACATGTCCATGAAAATCGAGGCATCGCGCCTGCTGCTGTACCAGGCGCTGGACCGGATACACCGCGGCCTGCGCAGCGACTTGCAGGTCGCCCAGGCCAAGCTGTTCGCCACAGAGGCGGCGGTGGACGTGACCCGGCACGCGCTGGCCATACATGGTGGAAACGGCATCACGCTCGAGTTCCCGGTGCAGGAGCTATACCGGATTGCGCCCATTCTCACGGTGACCGAGGGCACGGCGGAAATGCAAAAGCTGATGATCGGCCGCCACCTGACGGGCATTCCGGCATTCTGACCCCGGTTGTCGCGGACAGGAACAGAAGACCGAGGAGAACCAAACATGAACAAGGGCCTGGCCATCATTGGCGCTGCCGAGGTGCCGACCAAACGCGATCCGGAGAGATCACGCTGGGATATTCTGCTGGATGTCTGTATCGGCGCCGTCCGCGATGCCGGTATCGGCAAGGACGATGTGGGCGCCGTCATTTCCGTCAATCCAATGGCGCAGGCGCAAATGAGCCTCGACATGGCGCTGGGCAAAATTCCCGAGCAGCTGGGCATGAAAGGCTGCCGGGATATCTGCGTGACCAACGCGGGCGGCACCTCGACCACCAACGCGCTGCGGCTGGCCGAATGGTTCATCGATGGCGGTCATGCGGATTACGTGCTGGTGCCGCACACGACCGTGCAGTCGGACATCCCGGTAGAGGAACTGATCAATTTTTTCGCCACTGCGCCGCTGGACAAGCAATGGGAATATCCCTATGGCGTCACCTTCAACGGCGCGATGGGGCTGATCACCAACCGCTACATGTACGAGTCCGGTGCGACCGCCGAAGACATGGCGGCTGTCACCGTGAGCCTGCGTGGCTGGGCGGCGTTGGATCCCATGTCGATTTTTTACGGTAAACCCGTGACCCTGGACGACGTGCTGGAATCCCGCATGATATCGACTCCACTGCATGCCAAGGAATGCAACTTTCTGGCTGACGGGGGGGGTGCGCTGTTGGTGACTTCCCATGAACGGGCACGGGAACTCGACCGGCCGGCGGCCTACAAGCTCGGTCATGGTGTTCGGTTCACGGGGGCAACACCCAGTTTGCGCGACGATGTGTTCTTCCGCGAGGCCTACCGTGAATCCAGCCAGGAGGCCCTGAAAAACGCTGGCCTGTCCATTGATGATATGGCCCTGCGCCAGATTTACGGTGCTTATCCGTTTACCCAGTGCAGCGCACTGGAGGGTTATGGGATTTGCGAGGAGGGAGATGGATTCCGGCCCTGGGCCGAGGGCCGTTGCGGACCCGGCGGCGATCTGCCGTGCACCACCATGGGCGACGCCACGGGCCGCGGTCATACCGGATCCGGTGTCTCGATGGCGTTCTACATCGATACCGTCAGGCAACTGCGCGGCGAGGCCGGGGAACGACAGGTCGAAAACTGCGAGTTTGCGCTTTTGACCACCTCCGGCGGCTCCGTCATGAATACCGCGACCACCATTTTCGGGAGGTCATCTCGATGAGCGATTACGCCAAGCCTCTGCCGGAGATCCAGCCCTTCACCCGTCCCTTCTGGGAAGGCACCCGGCAGCGTCAGTTGCTGGTGCAGCATTGCAACGCCTGTGATGCGAATATTTTTTACCCACGGCGAGAATGCCCGGAATGCTGGTCCAAGGACCTGGGGTGGATCAAGTCCTCCGGCCGGGCTACGGTGTACGCTTTCTCCGTGACTTATGAGGGCGTGGAGCAGATGTTCGTCGAGGACCTGCCGATCATCCTGGCCTGGGTTGACTTGCCCGAAGGCATTCGATTGCAGACCAACCTTCTCGATTGTGATCCCGAAGCCGTCGAAATCGGAATGGAAGTAGAGGTCGTCTTCAAGGACGTTACTGATGAAATCACGCTGCCATTCTTTGCACCGGTGGGACGCCCATGAGTCAGCCTGCCTGGGGCAAATACGGCAGCTGGGAAGAGACCGAATCCTACCTCGGCAAAGTGATCCGAGTTTCCGAGGGCGCCGATGCGGTGGAAGCCGGTAGCATCCGGCGCTGGCTGGAGCCGAAAGAGTTCGATTGCGCCATTCACAACGACGATGAAGCAGCCAAGGCGGCGGGATACGAAGGCATCGTGGCGCCGGCCACCATGGTGTTCACCTATGGCTTGCCGGCTTATTGGCAGCCGGGCGATCCGCCCGCGCAGGCAGGTGACGAGCCACGCCAGATCCCGATCCCCGTGATTTTCGACGTGCCGGCGCCCTGTACCCTGAGTTTTGCCACCAGCGTGGACGTTCAATTCCATGCCCCCATGCATATCGGTGACCGGCTGACGGTTACCCACCGGCTGGTGGATATCGCGAAAAAATCGCTGAGCGTGGGTGACGGCGCATTCCTGACCCAGGAGGACACCTACACCAACCAGCGGGATGAGATCGTGGCGATATCCAGGCTGGTCATATTTCGTTTCAACCCGCCGGGGGATTCCGAATGACGGTCGCGCAGCGCAGTATTCAGGACCTCGAGGTGGGTCAGTCGATCGGTACGATCCAAATCCCGATCACGCTACAGCGCCTGGTGATGGAGGCAGGCGCCAACCGCGACCTGTCCCTGATTCACCACGACGGGAACGTGGCCAGGACCACCGGCGCATCCGATGCCTATGCCAATACGTTTTTTCTCATGGGTATGTTTGAGCGGCTGTGCCGCGATTGGATGGGTCCCGGGGGCCGGATCACCAACCTGGGGCCCATGAAAATGCTGGCCTTCAACGTGGTGGGAGATACCGTTACCTTCTCGGGTGAGGTGGCGAAAGTTGATCCCGCAGCCGGCCGCGTGACGCTCAGCCTTGCGGCAGGGAATGAACAGGGCCGGAAGGCCATTTGTGACGCCGTCCTTGAGTGGCGCTGATCTTTATGGTCGGGGACGCCCCGGTCGAAACACCAGGTAAACCCCCCAGGTCAGCAAGGGAATGGTGAAAACCACGAGGAAACTGGCCGACAGGATGGTGTAACCCTGCAGGATCAGAGTGACGATGCCGACGCTCCCCAGCGCCAGGCTGGCGATCATCATGAAGCCGGCGGTCATTCCATGCCCGAGCCGGCTCATTGGCCTGCCACGTCGGCGCAACTGCCATGCGTCCAGCCGCTCGATGAATCCCTGCAACACACCGACCCCGGTCTGGCAGATCAGGACGAAGAGCACCACCATGTAGAGGCTCAGGGCCCAGCCCGGGCTGGTTTTCGCGAAAATGAAGTAGGTCGGCAGGGCTTCCTGGGTGATCGACGGGTACTCGGTCATGAACGCGATGTGAAATGCCAGCGCGGGAAGCACCCCGACCATTCCGCACGCAAGCGCTGCCACGAACGATTCCGAACGGGTGTTCAGATCCCGTGCGCAGTACAGCAGCAGCGGCAGAAACCCGGTACCGGTGATGGCGTACTTCAAAGCGCCCCGCCAGCTTGAGTAGTTCGGCGAGGCATCATTCATGATTTCCGTCAGCGACAACTGAGTGCTGCTCAGAACGAAATACATGACGGCGAACAGCACCAGGAACAATGCCGTCACCGAGACCATCATCGATTGCTCGATCAGCTCGCGGCCAAGGTAATTGAGAACAATGACCACGGCTAATACACTCAGCGTGCCCAGCCAGATGGGAATACCGAAGTGGTCGTACACGAGCGTGCCGGCAACGCTGCCCACCACGGCCAGCGCAATCACCATGCCGACCAGGATCACGATTTCATACAGGAACCAACCCTTGCCCAGTAGCGCATTGCAGAAGGAACGGTACTCATAGGCGCGATACAGCCGGGCGAGTTCGAAGCTCAGAAACAGGATGACGCTGTAGGTCAGCATGGTCACGAGCATCGAGTACAGGCCGCCCATGGGGCCGTACTGGCTGATGAATTCCATCACCTCTCGGCCCGACCCGTAGGAGCCGCCAAACATCACGGAAAGAAATACGGCGGTGGGAATCAGGAGCACCCGGTACAGATAGCTATGCAGCATCGGGGTCATCTCCGCGGGCCAGCGGGCGCAGCATGATATGTCGGGTGCCGACCTCAGCGAGCGATGCCGCACCCAGGAAAACCATGGTGCGCTCGACCTCCGCACGCAACAGGGCCAGCGCATGCTCTGCCCCGGCTCGCCCGGCGCCGGCCAGGCCATAACAGTAGGGTCTCGCGCCCGTGCAGGCCCTTGCCCCGAGGGCGATGGCCTTGAGCACATCGGTGCCTCGCCGGATGCCGCCATCCAGAATCACTTCCACCCGGTCACCCACGGCGTCGACAACCGCGGGCAGCATGTCCAGCGTGGCCGGTGCGGTATCGAAGTGGCGCGCTCCCTGGTTGGAGAGAATCACGGCGGAAACACCACATTCGACCGCTGTTCTGATGTCATCCACGGCGACCAGGCCCTTGATGGCAAATGGACCGTCCCAGCGGCTTCTGATCCAGGCCAGATCGTCCCAGCTGATATTGGTGATGAGCTGATGCGCCAGCCAGGCCAGATCCCGGTCGGGTGAGTTCATGTACTGGTCGTACAGCCCGAAACCAGGGAGCGGGAAGGTGTTGATCATCCAACGCGGCCTGCTCAGGATCGACAACCAGGCTTTCAGCGTGAAATTCGACGGCACGCCGAAGCCACTGCGCGCGTCGCGTTCCCGGTTGCCATGGATCGGATTGTCCACCGTCAGGATCAATGCATCGTAGCCGCTGCCGGCGGCCAGCTGGATCATGTCATCCATGACCTGACGGGAACGACAGGGTTGTAACTGGAAAAATCGTGGTCCATCCGGCGCGGCGGCGGAGATGTCTTCCGGCCGCGTATTGGTCCAGCCCGACATGGAAAATGCCGTACCAAGCTCGTGTGCAGCCTGCGCTACGCCGATTTCACCTTCCGGATGCAAATACTTCAGCCCGCCCGCCGGTCCAGCGAAAAAAGGCCATTCGATGGGTTGACCGAGCACGGTGGTCGATGCGTCGACTTCCTCGACGCCGGAGCAGTAGTGGGGTACCAGGTAATATCGGTCGAAGGCCGATTGATTGGCCGCCAGCGTCACCTCGTCATCGCTGCCGCCATCGACGTGGTCGAAAATGGGATAGGGCAGTCTGCGCTTGGCCAGTTGGCGCAAGTCGTCGATATTGACGCATTTGCGCAGCCTCCGCGGAAACATTTCCTGCGCCTTCTGGCTCATGGTTTGCGGCCTGCTGTCGAGTGAAAGATGGCTGCGTTCATTTCAGCAGCTCTCCACCGATGATGAGTTGCCGTATCTGCGTGGAACCCGGTGCAATTTCCAGCACTTTGCCACCGCGATAAAGTTGATTGATCTCGCTTTCCTGCATGAAACCCATGCCGCCATGAACCTGCACGCCGTGATCCAGCACCCGGTTCAGCGCCCGGCCGTTATGCAGGGTGACCGCCGCCGAACGCTTGTGGACCTCGCCCCGGCCGCCACCGCCGGTTTCCAGGCCGGCGATTTCCTTCGCCATTTGGTAGGAAAATGCACGCATGGTCTCGATATCGGTATACATGTCCGCCAGCAACGCCTGCACCAGCTGAAAATCTCCGATCGGACGGCCAAACTGTTTGCGTTGCCGGGCATAGTCGACGGACAGGTCGAGGGCCCGCTGCGCCACTCCCAGCGAGAAGAAGCACATCAGCACCCGCTCGATATTGAGTCCACTCATGACCACCGCAACGCCACCGTTTTCATCACCGACCAGGTTGGCCGCCGGAACCTCCAGATCGTCGAACACCAACTCCGCGGTGGGGCTGCCGCGCCAGCCCATCTTGTCGAGTTTCTGCGCCACGCTGAAACCCGGAAAGTCTTTTTCGACGACAAAGGCGGAAACACCCTTGGCGCCGCGTTCAGGGTCCGTCAGCGCGTAAATCAGAACGATATCGGCGATACTGCCGTTGGTGATGTACATTTTGCGCCCATTGATGAGGTACTGATCACCATTGCGCGCGGCAACGGACTTCATGCTGCCAAAAATGTCTGAACCCGCACCGGGTTCGGTGCAGCCAAGAGCGCCAATGGCGCTGCCGTCACACAGTCTCGGTAAATACTTGTTTTTTATCGTCTCGGACGCATTGCGCACGATGTTGTGCGCGCAAACGTTTTCACTGCCAAGCCATGAAATGGCGAAGCAGTGATTCCAGTAAGCCATTGCCTCCGCGGCCACGCACTGGCTGACCAGGTCCAGGCCCTGACCGCCGTATGCTTCCGGGATCGTCACGCCCAACAAACCCACCTCGTGCAGGGAGCGAAGACGTTCCTCCGGAAACCAGTCCTCCCGGTCCATACGCCCCAGCAGGGGGTGCAGCTCCTCCATGCTGAAGCGCCAGACCATGTCATAGACGGCCTGGTGGTCTTCCGTGAAGCCATAACGGGTGAAATCCTGCGTGGTCGTTTGCATCGTTTCGGTTTCTCGATCAGTCGTCGGATTCCAGTGCTCGCTTGAGCGCTGCGGGCATGGTGACCGCTTTGCGGTTAACCGTCGAAATACACACCATGGCCAGTTCCCCCCTGAATGCCGTTTCACCCGCATCGTTGCGGCCGTGGATGGCGAGGCTGAGGGATCGCGTCCTGAGGCTTTCGACGGCGACTTCGATATGGATTATGTCATCCCAGGTCATTGAGCGGAGGAATTCGATATTCATCGCCCTGGCCGGCAGGGAAACGCCCTGGTTGAACATGGTGCGCTCCACCGGCGCGCCGAGACGTTCGGTGAGAAAGGCCAGGCAGGCTTCCACGAGATAATTGGCAATCGTCGGGGTATAGAGGATGCCGGCCGGGTCACAATCACCGAAAAGCACCTTTCTTTCCTGCACGAAACTCATGGATATTTACCAGTAGCGCAACACATATTCAGCCACGATGACAGGATTCTCCTGCCCCTCGACAAACCAGCTTACATGGTATATCACCGCAATCCCCCGCTTGCGCTCCGACACATCACCTACGGACCACTGCTGGTAGACAGACTCCCCGGCGCGCACCGGTTGCAGCAGTCGCAGCCGGTTTACGCCCGAGAACAGGCCGTCGACGCCCGCAAATTCGACGTGGTCGAAATAGGCCCGGGACATCAGCGCCGGACCCATGAATGCAGGCATGATGATACCGCCCAGCCCGGCCTCCAGGCAGCGGTGCTCATCCCAGTGGATCCACTCATCGTTGTCCACGGAACGACAGAATTCCTCGATTCGCGCGCGGGTCACCTGTATCGGTTTTGATGTGAACAGGGGTTTGCCGGACAGTTGCCGGAAGTCGTCCAGGTGCCTGATGACAATCTTGTCCGTCAAACTGAAATCTCCATGGTGATGGACTGAAAGTATACTGACCGGTCAGTAGACCGGACAGCCCGATACTTTTATATTTGGGCAAAAGCACCCGCTCAAGTGGAATTTATGCAGCCAAAGCGACGCAGCAATATCGAGCGACGACAGGAAAGCACGGAAGCTGTTCTGGATGCCGCGCTAAGCTTGTTCGTCTCGGGTGGTTACCAGGCCACCACGATGTCGGATATCGCCCGCAAGGCTGGTCTGACCAAGGGCGCCGTGTATTTCTACTTCAAAGACAAGCTGGCGCTGGTGACGGAATTGCTGGAACGTTCCGAACGCACGCTTTACCGGCCTTTTTTCCGCCAACTCGAAGAAAGTGACGAACCGGCTCGGCAGAAAATCGCGCAATTCCTCAACTGGCTCGCCCGCATTGCTGCGGAAAACCGCGACGAGCTGCTGCTGCCGGTCCTGATATCGCTTGAATTCCACGGCGAGGCCAGCCCGGCGTTCGACGTGATCGACAGCATCAGGCGGCAGATGAGAGAAGAATTGGTGGCCATTTTCAATCGGGGCGGTGCCGACGGGACCCTCAGAATGGATGCCGCGCCGACTGAGATGGCGGACACGCTGATGGCGTTTTCTGATGGCCTGCTGCTGCATTGGTACCGCCATGAACAGGAACTGGACGGTGCGGCGCTCGCCCGCTCCGCCCGCAACATGATTCTGCAGGGAATCAGGCGCTGACTCTTTTTGTCCGGTTTTCAATTCAGTGTGCCTTGGAAAACCAGCTGATTGCCTGAAACCACCCAGGCAAATGTTGCGTTATTTTGCATCTTTTGCCAAGATACATACCGCCCGGTCAGTATGTGTGGCCGGATCGACAAGCAAGAGCGAGGAGTTGTGATGGCAACTGCCCCTGAAGACATTTCCGCCCAGATCGATTACGAGTCGCTGGATCCGGCCGAAGCCCAACTGCTGAGGCGCATCCATGCCGGCGAATTAATCGAGGACATGGCCGAACTCACTCCGCGCTACCGCGCGGTGCTCGAGAAAACCCTGACCATCGCGGCCCAGGGCGAAGTCACCGTCCTGACCTGGGCCTACACCGGTTACGACAAGTGCCCGGATCTCGGCGCCAAGATCGCGATTTCGGCCTCGATCCAGGACGAGGTAGGCCATGCCCACCAGCAGGGAATGCTGCTCGAGCGCTTCGGCGTCTCGATGCAGGAAAAGGCATTCAACGAGGACCCGATGCGCTACATCAGCTTCCCCATCATGGAATTCCCGGTGCGAAGCTACATTGAGTTCGTCGTCATGCAGGCCCTGCTCGATCGTTCCGGGCGCTACACCACCTGGGACATCGAGTTGCATTGCAGCTTCGCCCCGTACCGCCGCGCCCTGAAGAAAGTGAATTTTGAAGAAGCCTTTCATTTTCGCCACGGCGCCTACTGGACCGATTACTACTGGAACCACTCCGAAGAAACCCGGCAGGCGGTGCAGGACGCCATCGACTGGACGTTTCCCTGGGGCTACCAGTGGTACGGCCGGCCCGATCGCCTGAAGAGTATGAGCGACCAGTTGATTTACCAGGTCCGCAAATGGACCAACGACACCATGCGCAACAAATGGCTGCAGAACGCCTGCAAGTGGCTGTCGCGCCTGGACGGCGTCAAGTTTCCCGCCCACTTCGACGAAGAGACGCGCCAGTGGGTGATCAACGAAGATCACCCGGTACCGATGGTGGCCGACAACGAGGCCCATGAATGGGTGCGCGAGTCCTGCGGATGGGATGACATGATCAACTCCTGGAAGCGCGGCGGCCCGATGCGGCCTGCGGCCTACGAACGCCTGCAGCGGGAAGAGTGGGGGGATTCCCTGTGGCAGGCCTGAGTACCCGGATCGAGGAAACGCTGCGCGGCGTCATGGACCCGCACATGGGCGTCAATCTGCATGACATGGGCATGCTCCGGGGCATTCAGGTTGACGCGGATGGAGGCGTGGACGTCACCATTGTATTTCCGTGCGTGGGTTGCCCGGCCTATGAGTTGATCCGCCAGGACATCCGCACCACGGTGGGCGCTGTGCAGGGTGTTACCGGCGTGCGGGTCAGAGTGGACTGGGGCCAAAGCTGGGACAAGTCGGATATGGCCGCCACGGCGATCGAGCGAGCCCGGGTTCACGGTTACGTTATCTAGGAGCACCCATGAGCAAAATGTCAGATACTTCCGGCTTTGAGATGTACGAGGTATTCGCCCGGGAAAAACTCGATGGCCCGCTGTCGCACGTGGGTTGTGTCTACGCCCCGAACCGTGAGCTGGCGGCCGCGCAGGCGGGTATGACCTACTCGGAAAAACCTTGGGTGGAGATGTGCGTCGCGCCCAGCAATGCATTTATCCGCTGCATCGGCGCCGGTTCGGAAAATGTTCTGGGGTATGCATGAAGGCGGATGTGACGGGCTCGGGAGAGCAAGCGGCGCAAGGCCGCTTCAGCGAAGAGTACGACGAGCAGGTGGCCTGCCCCTGGTGCGAATCCACCGAAACCCATGTGGTCAGCCCCTTTGGCGGCACCGTCTCCGAGGTGCTGTTCAAGTGCCGTGATTGCGAAAGCTCTTTCGGCTGGATGAAATGGCAAAATCGAATCCCCGAATAGGACGACCTGATGAATATCGACGACACCCTCAGAAAGCGCCTGATTTCCGAATTACTGTGCCTGGCGGACAGCAAGTGGAAACTCGGTCACTGGTACATCAAGGTGATGCTCAACAGCCGGACGCTGACCGATGCCACCGCTTTCGCCGGAATGTCGCAGGACGAACTGGGACACACACGCGCCCTGTTCAGGATGATGGAGGAGGTGCTCGAACTGCCGGAGCACCAGTTGGAATTCGGACGGTCCGTTGAGCAGATTCACGACATGCATATGCTCGATCAGCCGCCGCAGAACCGCGGTGATTTCTACCTGTGCGCCTACCTGGCTGAAGCCGCATTGTGGCGATTTCTGGCCACCTTCAAGCAGGGCAACCTGCTGCAACTCGCCAACCTCGTGACACACTTCGGCAAGGAAACCTATTTCCATCGTCTGAACATCGACGGCTGGTTCAAGACGCTGACCCCGGAAGAGGTCGAGCAGATGACCAAGGCCCTGGGGCACCGCTTGCCGCAGGTGCTGGCGTGGTTCGGTCAACCGGAACAGGGCGATCCTCTGCTGGATGCTGGAATCAGGACGACCGGGGTGAATGAGGCCCGGGCACTGTTCACAGAAGAAGTGCTCACCAAGCTGACCACGCACCTGGGCCTGGACCACGAAGCGGCGACGACGCTACTGGCGGGCAGTGATAACATGAACTGGGACTCCGATCGGCGGCGGCCAGCCGGTTCCAGCATGCCAGCCGAACTGTGGGAGTTCATGGTGCCGACTTCCGATGTGGCCAGGTTGGCGCGCCGCCCACTGGCCGTGAGCATTGAAGACAACATCGACTTATTCTGAAGCACCCCGGCGAGTCCCGACCTGCACCCATTGGGGCAATTACCAGGTCGAGGTGCGGGAAGGGCGCGTCTCGGCCGTGCTGCCGTATCCGGCGGATATCGAAGCCACGCCTATCGGACAATCCCTCCTACAGGCCCAGGATCCCGGTTGCCGGATACCGCAGCCGATGGTGCGGGCAGGATATCTGCGGGACTCCTGGCGGTCCGAGGGCAGGGGACGCGGTGTCGAGCCCTTTGTGCCCGTGGATTGGGAACAGGCCATTGAGCTCGCCGCCGCCGCCCTGACCCGGGTCAGGGATGAATTTGGCAATGATGCCATTTACGGTGGGTCCTATGGCTGGGGCAGTGCGGGCCGATTCCACCATGCGCAAAGCCAGGTGCATCGCTTTCTGAACCTGTTCGGGGGCTATACCCGATCGGTCAATACCTATTCCGCGGCGGCGGCGGAAGTGATCATGCCGCACGTGCTCGGCATCCCGTTCATGAAGCTGGTGTACGAGGCGCCGACCAGCGAGGATGTCGCCCGCCATACCAAGACCATGCTGCTTTTCGGCGGTTCGGCCATGAAGAACACCCAGGTGAATGCCGGGGGGCTGGGCGCGCATTCCGCCGGGGCGCAGTGGCGGAAGATGCGGGATGCCGGCGTGAGGGTCATCAATGTCTCCCCGGTGCGGGACGACATCGCCGACTTCGTTGGCGCGGAGTGGTGGGCCTGCCGCCCCAACTCCGACGTTGCGATCATGCTTGGCCTGGCGCACACCTTGTATCAGGAGGACTTGCATGACCGGGATTTCCTGGCCCGCTATTGCGTCGGCTTCGAGGCGTTTGAACCCTATCTCACCGGGCAGTCGGACGGCATTGCCAAGAGTGCCGACTGGGCCGCAGCCATCGCTGGAATCCCGGCGGACGAGATCCGCGCCATGGCGAGAACCCTGGCATCCGGGCGTTCCATCCTTGGCATCAGCTGGTCGCTGCAGCGGCAGGAGCACGGCGAGCAGCCCTACTGGATGATCACGGTGCTCGCCGCCATGCTGGGGCAGATTGGTCTGCCGGGCGGCGGGGTGGCGTACGGTTATGGTTGCATTCACAACATGGGATTCAGCGGCCGTCGTCGACCACCCTTCCGGTTCGCCTCGTTACCGCAGGGCGTCAACCCGGTGGACCGTTACATTCCGGTCTCGCGCGTCGCCGACATGTTGTTGCACCCGGGTGAGGAGATCGATTACAACGGCCGCCGCATCGAGTATCCCGATGTCCGCCTGATCTACTGGGCGGGCGGCAATCCCTTTCACCATCACCAGGACCTGAATCGTCTCCGGCGCGCCTGGTCACGGCCGGAAACCATCATCGTCAACGAGCCATTCTGGACTGCGACGGCCCGGCACGCCGACATCGTGTTCCCGGCCAGCGTCCCGCTGGAACGCAATGACTTCGGCGGCGGCAGTGACGACGTCTATATCTCGCCCATGCGGCAGGCAGTCGCCGAGTACGCAGATGGGCGCAGTGATTTCGCCATCTTTACCCGTCTTGCCGCGCGTCTGGGTTTCGAGTCCGCCTTCACGGAAGGCAGGGACGAGATGGAGTGGGTACGGCACCTGTACGCCACTACCCGCGACAATGCGGCGGCCCAGGGCATCGAACTGCCGCCTTTCGAGGAATTCTGGGCCGGAGCACAGTTTCACTTCGGCGACCAGGTCGACGACCAGGTCTTTACCCTGGAACATTTCCGCTCTGATCCGGATCGGCACGCATTACGCACGCCTTCCGGACGCATCGAGATTTTTTCAGCGACCATCGAAGCCTTCGCTTACGAGGATTGCCGGGGCCATCCCCGCTGGTATGACAAGCAGGCCTGGGCGGATGCCGAACAGTTTCCTCTGCACCTCGTTTCCAATCAGCCCAGAACACGCTTGCACAGCCAGTTCGATCACGCTGATGTCAGCCGGGCGGAGAAAATTCATGGACGGGAGACGCTGCGCATGCATCCTGCCGATGTCATGGATCGTGGCCTCGAAGAGGGCCAGGTCGTGCGGGTGTTCAACGGGCGAGGAGCGTGCCTCGCGGGATTGAAGTGCGCGACCGGGCTGGCCCGCGGCACGGTGGAGCTGCCCACCGGCGCCTGGTACCAGGCTCAGAGCCCGGAATGTCCGGAGTCGCTGGAGGTGCACGGTAATCCGAATGTGTTGACACCTGACCGTGGCACCTCGCGCCTGGCGCAGGGACCCACCGCACACAGCTGCATGGTCGAGGTCGAGGCCTATGCGCAGGAGTTGCCGGAAATCGATCGTTTCCGCCAGCCGCAGACAGTGGCCGCAGACCAGGCAGAGACCCGTGGTGGACCCCGGTGAAGCTGGAGCGTTGCCAGAATATCAGGGACCTTGAGGCGCTGGCGCGCAAACGCCTGCCTGCGCCGATATACCATTACATGGCCGGCGGAGCGGACGACGAGTGGTCGCTGGCGCGAAACACACAGGCGTTTGAGCAGTATGAACTGCGGCCTCATTATCTCAGCAATGTCGCGTCTATCGACCTGACCACGGAACTCATGGGTATCCCGCTGGACCTGCCCCTGGTGATGGCGCCCACCGGTATGTCACGGCTGTTCCACCTGGACAAGGAACCTGCGGTGGCACGAGCGGCGCAGCGGTTCGGAACCTTGTACAGCCTATCCACCATGGGCACGGCCACGATCGAGAATATCGCCGAAGCGACACCGGGGCCGAAGATGTTCCAGGTTTATATTTTCAAGGATCGTGGTCTTACCGCCGAATTCGTGGAACGATGCAAGGCGGCCGAATACGATGCGCTGTGCCTGACCGTGGATACGCCCCTGGCGGGCAATCGCGAACGCGACTTCGTGCATGGCATGTCTCTGCCGCCCCGCTTCGGAATCCGGGGGCTGTGGAGTTTCGCCCGTCATCCGCGGTGGATGCTGCAGTTGCTGCGAGACTCGGATTTTTCCCTGGCCAACGTCGTCCATCGCGTCGATGCCATTGGTTCGGGCACGATGGGGATCGTGGAGTATGTGAACAGCCAGTTCGACCAGAGCCTGACCTGGGATGACGCAGCCTGGCTGGCCGAGCTGTGGTCGGGGCCGTTGGTCATCAAGGGCTTACAGACAGCCGAGGACGCGCGCCGGGCCGTCGAGATCGGTGCCCGGGCCGTGATGATTTCCAACCATGGCGGCAGGCAACTCGAGTCCACACCGGCTCCGATCGATTGCCTGGCCCCGATCCGTGACGAGGTCGGGGATCAACTGGAACTGATCGTGGACGGCGGCATTCGTCGCGGTACCCACATTCTGAAGGCGCTGGCGCTGGGTGCCAATGCCTGTTCGATTGGCCGGCCCTACCTCTATGGCCTGGCCGCGGGGGGCCAGGCGGGTGTCGAACGAGCGCTGCAGATATTGCGGGACGAGCTTCTACGCAACATGGCGCTGATCGGCTGCCGTTCGGTCAGCGACCTTACGCGTGAGAACATCCAGTGGAGCGGCGCCAATCCGCTGCGGGCTCGGCCCGGCCCTCCTCCAGGCAGGATACCTGAACACCGCGCCCGTAAAACCTTAAGTGTCGGTCACGCGGGATGAGGGACGGATTCCCGCCCACGACTGGGCGCGACGCCATACCAGCGATGATAGGCGCGTGAGAACGCGCTCTGGCTGGAAAAACCCAGCATATAGGCGATCTCAGACATGGTCATGGTGTTCGTCGACAAGTAAGCCTGGGCCAACTCACTCCTTGCATGATCAAGAATCTTCCTGAAACTAAGCCCTTGCCCTTCCAGCCGGCGGCGCACGCTGCGCGCGCTGATGTTCAGCTCGCTCGCCACTACCTCGATGCCCACCTCACCGCTCGTCAGGCGCCGGATGGCGATATCCCTGACCCGAGAGGCAAAATCGGGCTCGGACGATTGAAGGGTTTTGGTCATCATTTCGTCGTGTAATAGGGCGATCATCGGATTGGCAGCCAGGTGCTGTCGATCTGCATCCTTGGCGGCAATTTGGATGACGTTCGCTGCCTCGTCAAACGAAGGAACACACCCGAACAGGGCCTCGAAAGGCGCCACGTCTCGCGGCGCCGGACGGGTCATGCTGACCCGGAGTGGCGTGAAATTATCGCCTGCGTTCAGTTTGCACAAGGTCATGGTCAATGCCATGACCTGGTCATGCATGACCACGGGGTTGAGCGAATCCACAGCGATCCCGGGTTCCACGCTCAAGCCGTTCGCGTTATTGCTGAGGTGAAAGGTGGCTCGTGTATTCACCACACGGGCAAAACGTGCCAGGCGGGCAAAACCATCACGCAGGGAGTGACTGGCCAGCCAGGCGAATCCCAGCGAGTCGAGCTGGGACGGGTGAAAAACTTTTGCCACTCTCAGCCCGAACGCCTCGTCCCCGCTGAGCTGCGCGGCCTGGGCACGTACCCGATCGATGATCGAAAACGGAAGCCTTGAGCCGGCAACAGAAGGTGGCGCGAAATCGGAGCCCGCTGCCCTGAAAAGCTCGCGGGGGTCCATGCCATAAGACTCAATCACCCGCCACAGGTTCGTGGCCGAGGCCGCCAGGGAAAACACCTCGATGCTGCGGCTGGATCTGCTCATAGCGCCATGATACTGCTCCGCTATCCGGATGGTGTCAATTCAGCCATCTGAGCCGCTTCATTGGCGCTGCTCGAGGAATGACGTGAAGATAGTCTGGGTTGATGCTATGCTGGTGTGTGTGCGCGAAGCAGGGGGAGCACGCGCCACTTTCACTACCAAACCTTATGAAAGGGGTTCAAGCATGTTCAAACTCAAATCTGGAGACAGTTCCAATCCTCGCACCCGCGCGATCGGCGTGGGTTTCACATCGCTGATTTCCGGCCTCTTGCTGCTGGCCGTGGTCTGCGCTCCGGTGGCGCTCGCCAAGGGCAAGCCAGACCCGGGTGGGCCCGGTCTGCAGCTGTCCATCCTGGCCGTGTATTTGACCGATCCGTTTGCCATCGACGACGTTGAAGACGAAGAAATAGAAATCATCGGACTCGAGTTCGACCCCGGGGACGATCCGCTGGTGGTGACGCTGGGCCCTTTCGACCTGAGTGAAACCTGCAACCTGACGCTGGGAGAATCGGTGGAAGAATTTGACCACATCCTGTGCGACCTGCCCCAAGGAGGGATCGGGGTTGCCGGCGATTACGTGTTGGTGGTATCCCATGGCCTGGGGCAAAGCGAAGGCGACGAGTACGACCTGACCATCGCTGAGCCGCCCGTGCCGGAGGGCACCATCGCGTTCTACGCGGCCGAGGCCTGCCCGCCGGGCTGGGACGAGTACGCCGCGGCGCAAGGCCGTGCCATCGTGGGGCTGCCGGAACCCGGCACGGTTGCGGGCATTACTGGAACGGCCATGGGTAATTTGGAAGACCGCACGGGCCACACGCACGACGTCGACCCCGAGGCCGTAGACTCGAGCTCTGCCGGTGCGCACGACCACGGGGGCGCAACTGAGATTGCCCGGAAGTCGGAGGGTACGGTACAGAAAAATGAAGAAGAGTGTAGATTCGTGGATGGACTTGGGTGGGTAAACTGCATAGAAGAAGATATCTTCCCCGGTGTCACCTCTGAACACTCGCATGACATCGATGAAGATGGCAACCACAACCACTCGGTGGATGTGGGCAACACGACCTCAAGGGCCCCCTCCAAGGAGGATGTCCTGCCCTACATCCAGCTTTTGGCCTGCGTCAAGGGCTGTATCTCCGACTGCGACGACGCGGAGTAAAACTTCGGGGCCCGGGCGGTCAGTTGGATCGTCCGGGCCTTTACCCACCCCGTCCCATTGCTGACTTGGCGCCAGGGCCGTTCGCGGCCCTGGCTTTTT